>Ga0182012_10000154_pt1 | contig 76072 bp, 74 predicted proteins | sample 612S2SmetaG_FD_120486 | JGI IMG/M metagenome (GOLD analysis project Ga0182012, IMG submission 120486) | Permafrost microbial communities from Stordalen Mire, Sweden - 612S2S metaG | ecosystem: Environmental > Terrestrial > Soil > Wetlands > Permafrost | place: Sweden: Stordalen | collected... | reverse complement strand
CCGATCAGCAGCACGAGCGCCATGCCCACCGACACCTGAAACAGCGATAGCCGCAGCAGCCGCGATAGCGGCAGACCGGGGGTTGCCGCGTCCGCGAACGGCAGCACGCGCGGGCCCCAGGCGACCCACGCGTGCATCATTTTCTGGCTGTAGCGATTCATCGCGGTACCGATGCCCGCGCTAAGAGACGCGGGTCGCGATCACGCGATCGCGACCCCGTCATTTAGCTACCGACACGCCTTACTGGTTCGAGGCCAGGCTCTGCTCGGCAGGCGCAGCTACGGTCGCCGCATGCTTCGCTTTGGCGCCACCCTCCCAGTAAGCACCAAACCATGAGGTATGGGTCAGGACTGCGAAGTGCACGCACAGCGCTATGAACAGCACCGTACCCAACAACAGCGGCAAACCAACCGTGGGTTTGACCACGAGCCAAATTCTAGCTTGGTTCATGTGCGGCTCCCGTCAGTGCAGCCAGGGTGAGTAGATGTACGCCAGAATGTGCGCAACCACGGCAATCGCAAAAAATAGCCGCGCACCATCGATGACGTGCTTGTGAAGCTCTTCAGCCTCCGGAATGGTCAGGCCCGTCGGCCATACTCGATTTGGATCATCTGCCATAACTGACTCCTTGTTGAATCATGGTTGTTGTCGTATTGAATCCTCACGGAAGTGGATCGCCGCTGCCTTGTAGACGCGAAAAATTTGGCTCGCCTTCACTGCACCGGAAATCAACATGGGTTGTCGGCCGGACACATAGGGACCAAGCGATGTTTGTTTTTTTTCGGATCACACAGACGGTGCCCCCCGGTGGCGTCAGCGCCGCCTCCCCGATCTTAAACTGTCCAAGGTAGTTGTCAACTCGAAGTGTATGTTATTCTGGACAGTGCATGATCGGCATACCCTCTCATCTAGCGTTCCTGTGCGGCGGCCTGCTCGGGGTCGTGAGCTATGGTCCGGTCAAGCGATGGATGGTCACGCTGCGGCGCGAACTTGCGCATCCGACAGAGCGCCCCGGGGCCGAGCGAAAGGATTCGACGCCGCTGCTGCTGATATTTGCGACCATGCACCCTGCCCCGTGGCTGGTCGCCGGCGGCGTACCCTTTGCCCTCTACCAATTGACCTTGGGCCCACTTCCGCTCATGTGGCTGCGGTTGATTGTCGGCATCATGATGGGGATAGCGCTGATGAGGGTGTATGAGACGAAGTTGGCAGGGCGCCTGCGTCCATGAGGTCGCGTGCGTTCGTCAAGCGCTCCCATCGGACAACAACGTGCAACTCGGCTGGAATTTCTGGGCATAATCGACGCACATCGCATAGACGCACATCGCATAGGAGAGTGTCATCGTGAGCGAAACCATCACACGGATTTATGGCAGCGCAGAACAGGCTATGGCCGCGGTGAGGAAACTCCAGAGCCTGGGATTCAGCAACGACTCGATCAGCTCGAGCGGAGGTCCCGGGGGCGGTGCGCGCGCGGCGGCCGAGCCGCGTGGAGATCACTGGTCCGTCACCGTTCGAGCCGCATTTGGCATGGGCCGTATCGCCACCGAATCGCTGGATCAGTTCAACCCGCTCGGCGGCGTTCGCTACGCTGCCGACGAACTGGCCCTCGGTGCAACTTCGCTGTCCGGACCGGTATACCCGGGCGCGATCTCACGGCTGTCGGGGCGCGTATCCCCGGGATCCATTTCGACGTTGTCGGGTCGCCGCTCACCGGGAGCCATTTCGAGGCTGTCGGGGCGCAAATCGGCAGGAGCGCTTTCCCGGCTGTCGGGGCGCAAATCGCCGGGCGCCATCTCCGGGCTATCGGGGCGCAAATCGCCCGGCAGCATCTCAGAAGAGTCCGGACCTGTCTCGCCGGGCGCCATCTCATCGCTGTCGGGGCCTGTCTCGCCGGGTGCCATCTCCGGGCTGTCCGGGCGCGACTGGCCATCCGCCGTTGCAGATTTGTCCCTGTCGGCGAGCAAATCGGCCATATCGCGGCTGTCCGCACCGGTGCCGGCCGGATCGATCGCTCACCAGTCTGGCCGGGTATCGCCGGGCGCGATCGCCCGCCTCTCGGGGCCTGTCTCGCCCGGTTCGGTTGCCCGGCTGTCGCGAAGTGTCTCGGCCGGCGCGGTTGCCCGGCTGTCCGGGCGCGTCTCGCCCGGCGCGGTTGCCCGGCTGTCCGGACGCGTCTCGCCCGGCGCGATCTCCGAGCTCTCCGGTCCGGTCTCCCCGGGCTATATCTCCTTGCTGTCCAGATAATCCAAATCTTGGCAGGGCACCCCCTGCGCGCCCACCCAATCCGGGTGGGCGCCGGGATCGCGTGGTTATGAGTTCATAACGTTTGAGACTAAGGGCGCCGCGAACACCGCGATATCATGCGTCGGGCAGACTGCGTTTGCCTCGGAGATCGACGTGTGGAGCATGGTCCTAAGATCGAGCCTTACTGAGCGGCTGACCGGCGGCGGCGTATCCGTCGATCAAGGCGCTCTGCAGAAGATCAACCGGGCGTTCGAGTCGCTGTCGCCCGAGCGGCGCGTTGCCCAGGCGATGGAGCTTTTGCCCGGAGCCCATGTGCTGACCTCGAGTTTTGGTGCCCAGGCGGCGGTCATGCTGCATCTCATCAACCGGGTGATCCCGGGGATTCCGGTGGTGTTGATCGATACCGGCTACCTCTTTCCCGAGACCTATCGGTTCGTGGACGAGCTCACCGGGAAGCTCGGCCTCAACCTGAAGGTATTTCGCTCGGACGCGTCGCCGGCGTGGCAAGAATCCCGTTTCGGCAAACTTTGGGATCAGGGCCTCGAGGGCATCGAGCAATACAATCGGATCAACAAGCAGGAGCCACTGGACCGGGCATTGCGCGAGCTGGGTGCGGAGACCTGGTTCACGGGGCTGCGCAGAGTCCAGGCGCCCACGCGCGCGCAGATCGAGCCCATCGAATTCAAGCGCGGGCGGTACAAGGTGCACCCGCTGTTCGATTGGACCGATCGTGACGTGGGGCGGTACCTCCTCAAGCACCAACTCCCTTACCACCCATTGTGGGATAAAGGCTATCTCTCGATCGGCGACTGGCATACGACGCGCTCGCTGGCCGAGGTGGACAGCATGGAGGAGTTGCGGTTCTTCGGCTTGAAGCGCGAGTGCGGCCTGCACGAGGGTTGAAGGCCGTCAGGAGACGAACAGGCGTGCGCTCACCAAGGCCAGCATGATCGCGATCAGCGTGCGCGTGAGCTGCGCCGGAAGACGGACGCTTGCGCGCGTGGCGACGATGACGCCGGGGATCGATCCCACCAGCAGGCACGCCAGCACACGAAGGTTCACGTGACCCAAGAACGCGTGGCCCGCCGCCGCCATTGCGGTCATCGGCAATGCATGCGCAATATCGGTCGCTACCAGGCGGTCGGACGGTAGACGCAGCGGGTATAGGGCTACCAGCACCGCTACGCCGAGAGCGCCGGCGCCGACCGAGGTCATGCTGACGCCGATTCCCAGGAAAGCCCCGGCAGCCACCGTGAACGCGACCTTGTGCCGCTCGGTGCCATGGAGCCACGCCGCTGTGAATGTGAGCCCCAGGCGCCGCAGGGGGTCCTGCAACAGCAGTGCGGCCGCCGCAAGCGCCAAGATCGCCGCCAGACAGCGGGAGATCAGTTCATCGACGACCTCGGGCGGCCGGTGGTCGAACCAGAACCAGAGGATCACCGCGGCGGTGGCCGGAATGCTGCCGATGACCAGTCGTGCCACGATGCGCCAATCGACCCGCCGACTGAAGCCATAAGAGGCGGTGGCGACGAGTTTCGTGCTGGCGGAAAACATGAGATCGGTACCCACGGCCATGGCCGGGCTCTGCCCGAAGGCGAGCACCAGGATGGGAGTCATCAGCGAACCGCCGCCCACACCCGTCAGGCCCACGAGTGCGCCGACCATCAAGCCGCAGAGGGCGTAGAGCAAAGGGTTGGACATTGGAGGGGAGTGTACCCGGGTCGAGACCCGGCTCATGATGCCGATCGGGCATAAGCAAAGGCCTCTGAGGTCTCATCAAAGCCGCGGTTGAAATCGCGGCACTGCCTCGATGACGTCGCCGATCCTTTTGAAATGTTCCGGATGTCTCAGCAGCGTCGCGGCTAAGGAGAGCGCCGCGCGCTCGCAGGCGGCGCGTGCTTCCGGGTCTTCGATGCCGTCGAGATCGAGGACATGCGCGAATCCGAGGATGCGTCGGATCATCTTGCAGGCAGCGTATCCCAGCATGTCGTCGAACAAGGTATCGACGAACGCACCGCGCGCAGACTCCAGCGCGGTGGCATCGGCGCTCGAGGCGAACAGGGCGCCCGGAAACACATCGCCCCCCGCATTCCCGGCCCAGAGCGAGAGAAAGCGGCTGCGAAAGCCGGTCCAGAACACCGTTACCTGGTCGAGAATCCACGCTCGATGTGCCGCCCGATCGTCATCCGCCGTCGCGCGGCCCCATTGAGAGTACCAACTGAGCAGAAGATTTCCGAAAAACGCCCCGAGATCGAACCCGATCGGGCCGTAGAACGCGAATTCCGGATCGATCACGCGGGTATCGGTTTCGGTCACCATCACGGAACCTGAATGCAGGTCGCCGTGAAGCAGCGCCTGGGTCTCCGTGAGAAATTTCCGGCCGAAGTGTGCGGCGCGCGCCTTGAGCAGCCCATCCCGCCGCAAATCCGATGCCGCCTGATCGAGCTGCGGAGAGGTGTGACGATTGCGCGCCGCGTCGATATAGGGCTCGGTGAATATCAAATCGACGGTGATTCGGATGAGCGGCTTGTTGCCCGCGAACAGCGCGACCCCATCCAGCTTGCGTTCGAAAGGCCACGCCAGATCCGACGTAAAAAAGCATGCTCGCGCGACATAGTCGCCGATATCGCGGGCGACTTGAGGGTAGCGGCGCCCGGCGATCAGGCCCTGCCTCAAGATGATGTGCGGAGAGAGCCGCTCCATGATGGTGAAATGGCGGCCCGCATCGTAGTGGTGGATGGCGGGTATGAGCCCGCCGACGTAGGGCGCGACGGCGCGGAAATAGGCGTTTTCGAAATGCGCGCGCTCCGGCGACATGGGCCACCCCGGCCCTGCCACGCGGACGTAGGGGAGCGCCTGTTTGAGACAGACGGATCCGTCAGGCCCGTCCACCAGGAACACCAGGTTCAAGTTGCCGTCGCCGACTTCGCGGACGCGCCACTCGGCGGGGGATCCGCCCAGCAAGGGGCGGACGTGGTCGAGCCCGGCGAGGAGCGGGGGCACACTCTTGATGTCCAGAATTTGATAAGTAGGGCCGGGATTCGTCATGGTTGGCCTTCAGGGATCGCCTCCAGGGATCGCCGCAGCGGGCAAGTCCGCTCCGCCAAATTCCAATCCCGCATCGAGGGTGTTCTGTTTGCCGTAGGTCCGGAATTTCTCGATGACCCGCTCCATCTCGACATCGTCGAGAAAGCGGATCTGCCCGAGCGCGAGCGCCGCGCAGTACTTGACGGCGAGGTCTTCGACTTCGCCCGCAAGCCCCAAGGCATCGTCGAGGTTCCGTCCGAGAGCAATGACGCCGTGGTTGCCCAGCAAACAGGCGCGCCGGCCGTCGAGCGCCTCGAGCGCGGCGTCCGACAATTCCTGGGAGCCAAAAATGCGGTACGGGGCGCAGCGGATGTCGCTGCCGCCTGCGACCGCGACCATGTAATGGAATGCGGGGATTCCGCGCCCCGTACAGGCAAGAGCCGTTGCGTGCGGCGAATGGGTGTGAACGATCGAACCGATGTCGCTGCGCGCCTGCAAGATGTCGCGGTGGAAGCGCCATTCGCTCGAGGGGCGCCGCCGCCCGAACCAGCGGCCCGCCAGATTCATCACGGGGATGTCGTCGGCTGCCAGCGATTCGTATGGCAAACCGGTGGGGCTCACGAAGAAGCTGTGCGCATCCCGGCGCACGCTGATATTGCCCGACTTTCCGTAGGACAAGCCGCGGCGCGTCAGCTCGCGGCAGCCGCGAACGATGGAATCGCGAAGCATCCAGTCCTCGCTCGCGGCAGGCGAACCGCTCATGGCGTTGCTCCCTGGCCGGGATACAGACCCTGGAGTCCGGCCGGGCTCGCCGGACAAATACCCTGCTCGGTAATCAGCCCGGTCACCAATCTTGCCGGCGTCACGTCGAACGCCAGATTCAGCGCTCGGCTTGCCTCGGGCACGACTCTCACCGTGTCGAGACGGCCGCAGGCTGTTCTGCCGGTGACGTGCGTGAGTTCCACCGGCGATCTTTCCTCGATCGGGATGTCGGCGCCGTCAGTGAGAGACCAGTCAATGGTGCTGATCGGCTGCGCCGCGTAAAACGGAACCTCATTATCGTGTGCGGCCAGAGCCTTCAGGTACGTCCCCACCTTGTTGCATACGTCTCCGGTCGACGTGATTCGATCGCTGCCGACCAGCACCAAATCCACCTGGCGCCGTTGCATGAGGTGACCTCCCAGATTGTCGGCGATGACCGTGTGCGGCACACCGTGTGCACCCAGCTCGAACGCGGTCAGCGAAGCACCCTGGTTGCGCGGTCGTGTCTCGTCGACCCAGACATGAATCGGGATCCCGGCGTCGTGAGCCAGGTAAACCGGGGCAAGCGCGGTTCCAAAGTCCACGCAGGCGAGCCAGCCGGCGTTGCAATGCGTGAGTATATTCAGGCGCTGGGAACGCGCGGCGGCGGCCTCGCGGATGAGCTCGAGCCCGTGCGCTCCGATGGACCGGCATTGTTCGACGTTCTGATCGCAGAGCAGCGCTGCCTCCCGGAACGCCGCCTCCGCGCGCTCTGACGGCGCCACCGACTCGAGCGAACGGCGCATCCTCGTCAACGCCCAGGCGAGGTTGTGGGCCGTCGGGCGCGTTGCGTTGAGCGCCTGAGACGCCCGCTCGATATACCGATCGGAAGGGTCCGACCGAATCGCGAGCGCCAAGCCGTAGGCGGCGGTCGCCCCTATCAGCGGCGCACCCCGCACCACCATGGTTTCGATCGCTCGCGCGGCGTCCTCGAGACTGGAAAGATCCACGGTCGCAAATTCAAAGGGTAGGCGCGACTGATCGATGACACGAACGGAGCCCGTGCCGGTCGGCCAGATGGTGCGATAAGGAGTCCCCGAGATCTTCATGGAGTGTGCGATAGACTACTACGCATCCGGGCCGTTGCAATTGGAGACGAGGATGACCAAAGGATCGAGCCTGCTGGTTGCGGCCCTGGAGAACGAGGGCGTCGAGCGGATCTATGGTATTCCGGGGGAGGAGAACCTCGATGTGGTCGAGGCGATCCGCAAGTCCTCCATCGAACTGGTATTGACGCGCCATGAACAAGCCGCCGCTTTCATGGCCGCGACCTACGGCCGGCTCACCGGCAAGCCGGGCGTGTGCATCTCCACGCTGGGGCCCGGCGCGCTGAATTTCACGACGGGCGCGGCGTACGCGCTGCTCGGCGCCATGCCCATGATCATAATCACCGGACAGAAGGGAATTCTCTCCTCGAGACAGGCACGCTTTCAGGTCGTGGACGTGGTCGCGACGATGAGGCCGTTGACCAAGCTGTCGCGTCAGATCGTCTCGGCCGGCATGATACCGACCCTCGTGCGGGAGGCCTTCCGTGTCGCGGAGGAGGAGCGACCCGGGCCCGTGCACCTGGAACTTCCCGAGGATATCGCCGCCGAGAGCTGCGCAGACGTTGCGCTGGTTGCGCCTCACCCCGTGGAGCTGCCAGTGGCGGGAACGCAGGCGCTCGATCGCGCCGCGCAGCTCATCATCGGGGCTCTGCGACCGCTCGCCATGTTCGGCGCCGCCGCCTCCCGGCCGCGCTCGACCGCCGGCATTGCCGAGTTCGTCCTGCGCACCCGGATACCTTACTTCACCACGCAGATGGGCAAGGGAACCGTGCCCGGCGGTACCGAACTGTACATGGGGACCGCCGCGCTCTCGGAGCGCGACTATGTGCACGAGGCGATCGACCGCGCGGATCTCATCATCACGATCGGCCACGACACCGTCGAAAAGCCGCCGTTCATCATGGGTCCTGAAGGACCGCAGGTGGTGCACATCGGTTATCAGCCTGCAAGCGTGGAACAGGTCTATTTCCCGCAGACCGAGGTGGTCGGAGACATCGGTCCCACGCTTCGCCTCCTGGCAGACCGCGTCGAGGGAAGAATTCCGCACGCGAGCGCGCTATTGCCGCTGCGCGAGGGCATCCTGGCTCATATCGCGGATCGCGACACCGAGGAGCGCTTCACTCCGCAGCGTCTGGTGCACGACATCCGGCAGGTCATGCCCCCCGACGGCATCGTCGCGCTCGACAACGGCATGTACAAGATCTGGTTTGCCCGCAATTACCGGACCCGCGTCGCCAACACACTGCTGCTCGACAACGCGCTCGCCACCATGGGGGCAGGGCTGCCCTCCGCCATGATGGCGGCGATGCTTTATCCCGAGCGCCGTGTGATGGCCGTTTGCGGAGACGGCGGCTTCATGATGAACAGCCAGGAGATGGAAACCGCGGTGCGTCTGAAGTTGAACCTGGTGGTGCTGGTGATCGAGGACGGCGCCTATGGCATGATCCGCTGGAAACAATCCGTGGATCGATTTGCCGATTTCGGAATGACCTTCGGCAACCCGGATTTTGCGAAGTATGCCGAGGCATACGGCGCCCGTGGGACCCGGGTCCGGGTCATCGGCGATTTCATTCCTGCGCTGCACCGGGCATTCAGCGGCGGTGGTGTGCACCTCGTGGCCGTACCGATCGATTATTCCGAGAATGAACGAGTGCTGGTGGATGAACTGCGCGTGCGGTTGGCCACGCCCGAACTCGAATCGCGATGAGGTCGCACGGGTGCGAAAGGCGCCGCGCTTCAGGACTTCGCGTCAGCCGCCAACAGCTGCGCCAGCGAGCGGTAATCGGTCTTGCCGGTCCCGAGGACCGGAATCTCTCGAATGTCTCGGACGATACGGATGTTGTGCAAGCCGGATAATCCAGCCTCCTGGATGGTCTTGTTGACCTGTGCCCGGTCCAAAGGACGTATCGTGAACAGGACCAGTTCCGGATGTTGATCATCAGTGGTCGGCAACACGGCCAGGGGCGGACCTGGGTCATCCGTGCGGGCATAAACGTGCATCAATACGTCTTCGATCGCCGGCAGCGAAACCATCTCCCCGCCTATTTTGACGAACCGCTTGAGCCGCCCCATGAAGGTCAGTCGTTTCTGGTCATCCGCTTTGACCAGATCGCCGGTGCGGTACCAGTTCTCTCCGAGGAAGGTCTCGAAGGGCGACGGGCCGCTGTAATTCAAGTAGCCTGCGAAAATGCTGGGCCCGCGAAGCAGCAACATGCCGGTATGGCCCGGTGCCGCAGGCTGCCGGGTATCCAGGTCCATGATCACCGCGTCGACCGAGGGCAGCGGCCGGCCGATCGTTCCCGGCCTGACGTCATCCTCACGCATGACCGCGACGACCGGCGAACATTCCGTGATGCCGTAGCCTTCCAGTATGACGGCCCCGGGGCAGCGGCTCTTCACGGCATCGTAAATGTCCCTGGGACACTTTTCTGCGCCGGTCACGCACAGGCGAAGCGACGTCAAGTCGCTGCCCGCGCTTCCACGCACGATGTTCGCCACGAATGTCGGTGTGCCCAGCAGCAAGGTCACCCGGTATTTCTCGATGATCTTGGCGAGCGCCGCGACCTCGTTGGGGTTCGGATGATGCACCACCCGTACGCCCGCCAGGATCGGCAACAAGAGCGTACCCATCAGCCCGAACGAATGAAACGGGGGCAGCAGGCCCAACAAGCGGTCGCTTTCCAGTATTTTGAAGCTGGAGAGGGCATCGCGGATATTGGTCAAGAGATTGAGGTGAGTCAGGGGAACGGCCTTCGGCAATGATTCCGATCCGCTGGTGAACAGCACCACGGCCGTCTCGCCTGCCGTGACGCGCGCGAGGCTTCGCCACGAGAGTCGGGCACGAATCGCCGCGGCAAGCTTTTCGGTCCAACGAAGCGTGCCGGCCAGTTTTTCGAGCGGCACCAGACGGTCCTTGAGCTCGCTCAGATCGATGCCTTGCGAAGATAGGCGGCGCAGGAGCAGTTCCGCCGTCACTATCTTTTGTATCCCCACCATCTCGAGACCCAGCTGAACGACGCGCGGGCCTGCGGTCCAATTGATCATCACCGGCGTCTTTCCCGCAAAAAGCGTGGCCAGGTAAATGGTATCTGCGGCGACCGAGGCCGGCAGCATGATCCCAATGTACTGTCCGGGAAGGGCGCAGATCCTGTTTCGAAGAGCGAAAATTGCGGTGACCAGATCGCGATAGGTGCGGCTTCCTTGCTGCAAGTCCGCCACGATCACCCGCCCTGGGGAACGGCGCGCCTGCGCGAGAAATACCGCCTGGATGGTGCGGCCGTCCGGAATTTGCAGGCGCGCGCTGCCAGCACCCTTCAGCCATGCAGCCGATGGCGCGGGTATTTGCACATTCGCGGACTCCGCCGATGCGGCGCCACAGGCGGCCATGACCATATCCCCAACGGTGCGCACGGCGTCCACCCCGGGCACGGACACGGCGAACTCCCGCTCGAGCCAAAGCAGGATGTCGGTAATGGCGAGGCTGTCGAGCCCGAGATCCCTCGCCAGCTCCTGTTCATCCTTCAAGCCGTCGATGCCGGTCGCATCGCGCAGGCGCGCCAGCACGATTTGTCTCGTCGCCGCCGGCGCATCGTAGGGAGCCTGGGCCGCGGTCAGCTCGGGCTCCGGAATCTCGCGCGCGCCGCCTGGTTCCCAGATGCTGTAGGGAACGTACAGTGCGGGCGGCGCCTCATGATTGTAGAACCGGTCCAGATAGCTGTTGAGCTCTGCACGCTCCCCAGGGCGCGGAAGGTCGGCGGGCTCCACGAGCTCGAGCTGCACGTTCCGCTTGGGCGCAAAGAATATCGCGCTCGCCAGCAACCCCCCGAGATGTCCGAAGAGGCCATTCTTCAAGCGGGGCGGCACGCCCGAGGCCCATCCGAAGCAGCTTCCCCAGAGTCCGCGGGTCCTCACCAGAACCACGCGGACTTTGGGCAGCTCGGAGAGGATGCGGTGAGCGGCACTCACGCCTCCCAGAGTCTCCAGTCGATGCCGCATCAGCCGGCCGGCCGGGTAGAGCAACACATTCTCGCCCTGTTTCAATGATTGTATGCAGAGCTCGATCGAGCGTTGCACCGCCTTCACGCTGCCTTCATCGAGTTCGGAGAGCACCGGGACCCGCAAAGTGCCGAGGAGGTCTGCGAGCTTGCGAATGACCGGCAGGTCGATCTGATCTTCAAGCGCCAGCGGCCGGATGCCGAATCTTCCGTGGAGGTGGGCAAGAACGATGACGGGATCGATCAGCGCCGGATGGTTCGGCATGAAAAGAATCCCCGGCGCTCCGGGCTCTGTTGCGATCCCCGCGCCCTTGATCCGTACGCGATACCGCAGGGCAAGTATGCGCCGCGCCATCCACGCCAGCAGCTTCGCCGGCCCGGATGCATGTCCAGGTCTTCGACGCGCGATCGCTAGCGCCACGGATAAGGCAACGGTGGTGGTGTCAGAAGGCCCCCTCGCATCCAGGTGGTGAGCGGTTCAAGGACACGTCTCGCGACGTCCGGGCCGCACCGGGTCATGGTAATGGATTCCGGCGGGATACTCGTCGCTCACGCCCGAGGTCGGGCTACCGAGCCATGCTCACTCGTCGGAGATATTCGGTGCCGATCGCCGCTCCTCGATGTCGAGCAGGGCGCGGTCCACCGTTCCCGATCCATGGGCTTCGACGCGGACTTCCGGCAGTCCGATGTCCTCGGGTCCGAGGTCATCGAACGGGCCCATCCAGTCTTCCGGCTGTTCGCAAGTCGCCAGGCTTCTCGCAATCCAGTCCTCCATGGAGGTCTCCTCCAACGACCCGTCGGCGTACTGGGTCTCGATCAGCCGATCGTCCGCATCGACGCTGACGACCTGAAAGACATTTCCCGACTCCCGGTCCAGGTACCATTGCCCCGGTATGGCGACGATGCGACTGATCATATCGGTCCCTCTGTAACTACTCGCGATTCGTGCGATAACGGTGGGCTTTTCAGGTGCTGCCGGCGCTTGCGTTGGTAATCTTCGAGTTGCCGCCGCATCGTCTGAAACGCGTCACGCACTGCAACATAAGGATCCTCATGGGAGTGCCGCCCGGGATGCTCATGCTGAGCGATGAGATGAGCGCCAGGGGTTGTGACCTCGATACGAACCTCGTAGATACGCCCCTGAAGGCTGTGTTTGTGCGGTAGCGCGACGATCACATGACACTGAATGATATGGGCGTCGAATTTGAGCAGCCGCTGTGCAAGCTCCCGGATGCGCGCGCCGAGCGCGTCCGACGGCTCGATATCTCGCCAAGTGATCCGAATGGACGGGGGCATGATTCGTTCTCGTGATCCATGAAGGGCTTCGATGTCGGGAGGAACTATTCCGCATCGCGACGGCGCGGACAATACGGGATTTCCACCAATTCGGGCACCCGGTGCCCGAATCGAAGGGTCCGAGATGGAGGAATCCGTCAGGGCGAGCGGACTGCCCCGGATGGTCTAGGTGGAAACGTCTATTTCCATATGTATTCCCCCTCACCTATTCTTATGCGTCGAATCCTCGATGGTCGGGGGCGGTGAATGACAGTTTCCATGTTGACAGCGATTGGTCCGTCAATCCGCGCCAAACCCATCGCCCCCGCCCCCCGGTTGGGAATATTAGACGGGACCTGTAGGCTCTTCGCGGCGCCGATCGTCAGAATTTGGCGGATACTGACAGGTCGCCATGCACCTGAGAACCAATTCGCAATCCGCTGAATCGCATGCCGTTACCAAAAAACCCGCTGGCTGCCTACCGCGCATTTGCGGCATCGACGGTCGAAGACCTGCATGCCGCGGTTCAGACGCACTTGGGCGCGGAGTGTGTTGCCGCGCCGACGGAGCGGCCCTTATCCGCGGTGGCGAACATGTTCCGGTTGCCTTCCGGCCAGCTCTGGTTTTGCTCCTACGGAGCGCCGGTCGAGATTCGATTCGGCGAGTCAGATTATTTTCGCATCCAATTTCACCGCGACGGCATCGGAAGCACCCGGATCGGCGCCCGAAGGATAGCGATAGACCCTGACCAAGGCTGCGTCTCCCACGCTGCGGCGACGCTGTCGTTCGGCGCCGGATTTCAGCAGCTGGTGTGGCGGGTCGATCGCTCGGCCATGAGCAGGAAGCTCGCCGCCCTTACGGGTGCATCCGCTGCCCGGCCGCTCGAGTTCGAGCCTGCACTCGATCTGCGTCTGCCGTGCGCCAGAGCGCTGCTCGGCATTTTTCACAGCCTGGTGCACGGAATTTCAGGGTCCGCCCAACCAAACCGGTTCCTGCTGGCTGAATTGGAGCAGGCACTGATGGTGTCCCTGCTTACCCACGCAGCGCACAACTGCGAATCTCAACTGAAATCTTTCGAAGCCGAAGGCGCGCCTTGGCAGGTACGCCGCGTCGAGGAATTCATCGAGGCACACCTCGACCAGCCGTTCGATATCGAGGAGGCAGTGGCGCTGACCGGCGTCGGGGTCCGAACCATTTATCGGGCCTTCAAACGATACCGCGGCTACTCCCCGTCGGAGTTCTCGAAGCAGCGGCGCATGGTCAAGGCGCGAGCGCTGTTGAGCGACCCGCTGCTGTTGCGCTCCATCACCGACATCGCTTACGACTGCGGCTTCAACGATTTGAGCCACTTCAGCAGGGACTTCGCGGCAACGTTCGGCGAAAGTCCGCGGTCGGTGTATCAAGCAGCGCGCCGACAAGCGCCGTTGCGGCCCGAACCCACGAGGCGCGGCCGCTAGTTCTCGCCGGGCAAGCGCACGCGGGCGTCGACGATCTTCTCGCCCCGGAACAGGAACGAGTAGGTCTTGAAGCCAACATAGCTTCCGCGGGAATCCTGCGCGTTGATGGGCGCTTTGACGGTCCAACCGTAAACGCGCTTCTCGGTCATCAGAAGCCCGCCGCCGAGCTTCGTGATGAATCCCTGTTCCGGTCGGGTGATCTCGCCGTACTGAACGGTTTCCGGGTGCTTCAAATGCTCCAGGAAGTATTTTCGGATTGCCTGTTCGTAATTGGTGGGCATATCGCCGTATTTCGTCGCGGCCTCGCTCTTCGGCGACGGCGGGCCGATGTCGGTGGCCTGAGTGGGCGAGGAGGGCGGCAACACGGCCGGCGGCGGCTGCGCCGCGGGTTCAGCCAGTGCGACGGGTTCACCCGGTGGCGAGCCGGCTGGGGCACTGACCGGCGCGGCCGCCGGCGCTCCCCCCGGAGGCTGATCCAGCGTCCAGCCATCGACGATGCATTTCCAGGTGCCGTCGGCTTGTTTTCTCCAGATCTCGAGGCGCCGGCCTCGACTCGAGGTCGAGCTGCCATGCAGGTCGAAGCGCAGTTCGTAGGCCCCGACCAGAGAAGCCACGTCGCCTGATCGGGCGACCTGCACGTCGATCGGGCGCGATGCGACGGAGAGATGGGGCCGCTCGAGGAGGCGGGTCACGGTCTGGCGGACGAGTTCCCGGCCGCTCGCGAGCTGATCGTCGGGCAACAGGACGATCGCATCGGCGGCGTAGAATGACATCCATGCATCGACGCTGTGGCTGCTCGCCGCTGCGGCCCAGTCTGCATCGGCCTTGCGTACCGAAGCCTCGACCGCCAGCGGATCGATTGCGACGCCTGCCGGCAGGCTCGGTGCACCCACCAAGAGGGACGTCAAGGCGACAGATCCAAGGCACGGCAGCGAACTTATTCTCATTCCAACTCCCGGATGCAAGCGCGCGGGGCGAGCTCGATCGAGGAGTTTACACGAGAGGGCGGTGCTCATCCCGGCGTCGGATCAGACCGACCTCCGATGACGGAATTCTTGCCGCAGCGAATCAGCCACGACCCAGGCGACACCAACCAGGACGAGATTGAGCGCGTTTTCGCACCAGTTGGTCCGGCTGGAGGGATTGCGCAGGAGCATCGGCAAATGGACCAGGGGGGTGAAGGAGGCGAACATGACGGTCAGCCAGATCGCGGCGAGCCGTGCCTTCACGCCGGTCAAGATCGCAAGGCCCGCGGCGATGTGAGCCGCGCCGGTGGCATAAGCCCAGAACTTCGCATTGGGCGGCAGCCATTTGGGGACCAACGGAACGGTCAAATTCAGATAGAAGAAGTGCGCTCCGCCGAATAGAATTGCACAAGCGCCGAACACGCGCTGCCCGCCGTGTGCAAGCCTTGCGCGCAGGACTTCACCGATACCGGGCCGCGCGGCGGCGTAGATCACCGTGCCGGCCGCCGCGATCGCGAGCTGCTCGGCGGCGCCACTGTAGACCCCGTATTCGGCGTAATGCACGAGAGCCAGATGGCCGTACATGAGCATGACGACCATGAGCGCGTAATAAATGGCGAGGGCTGCGGCGCCCCACGCGGCGCTGCGGCGCCATTCCACCGCAGCGCCTGCGACGATCATGAGCGCCCCGGCAGCATAGGCCAGGGCTGCACGGTGCGGGAAGCGGTCGGGCACGGGCTGACCCGGGTCGAAGTCCCTCCATATCACGGCGAGCAAGCCCAGAGACGCAACGCCGACACCATAGAGGCGCCAGCTCCAGTGAATCCCCGAGCTAAAGCGCGGTATGCACAACACGGGCTCGGTATGCACATCACGGGCACGAATTCGGCGGTATCCCATTCTCGCTCGAGTGTACCCTTGAATTTCCCCGGGACGGTCATAGGAAGCGAGGTTATCGGCCAGCAGGTATCAGCCGCCCATGCGCACGAATCTCGAGGAACCGTTGATCAAGTTTCCCGTGAGCTGCCCGCATTGCGGGGCCGAAATCATCGGCGAGTTTACCGTTGCGGACGTCGCCAGCGCGTTGCTCTCGACCGGCGAGGCGCTGCGGCTATATGCCCCGTGCCACCGGCACTACTGGAGCCCCAGTCCCTTGGAACTGCAGCAGATTCGCGAGTACCTATGGGCCTGGTTCAACGGGCGCCGCTGATGCCGTTATGGGAAGAGCTGGAGTTCGAACTGCCCGAGCGGCCGTCATTTTGGATTAACCGTGCCCTGACCGCCTTGACCTGCGCCAAGGGGCGGTTGCGCAGCTTGCCCACCTCGGCGGACGTGTAATCTCTAAAGCCGCTGGGTATGGCGAGGTCGCTGAGATTTCGAACCATCCAGTTGAGCAGCACCGCGGTGTCCTCATTCGAGAGCGGCGACTGAGCGACTCCGGGCACTCTGACGACGAAGGCGCGTCCTTCGCGCACCATCGAGAAGGTCACGAGCGACCGGCGGATCGAGGGCACGCGGCCCGGCTGGCCGGATCCGTCGCCGAGATGGCAGCCCATGCACTGCAGTTGGTAATTGACGATGGGTGGATAAGCGTGCGCGGCATCGGCGCTCGCGCATCCAAGCGCGATCGTGAAAAAGGCGGCCGAACCGCGCACGCTCGATCAGCTCGCCGTACCGACGATTCGTGCCGTGGAGCAATGATAGGGGATGTTGGCCTTCGCATTTCCGGAGCACCAGTTGTAGTCGTTCGACTTGCCGGGCTGGAACAGCGGTGAATCGCCTTCATTGCGGTTGCAGAAGCAGCGGCCGCAGGGGCTCTTGCCGCAGCAGTCGTTGTACGAGATGACGTAGTCATGACCGTCGCCGGGATTGTGGCAGGTACCGATCCACGTGATCGGAGACATGTCCGTACCCGGAGGGCACATCGATTGAGATCCTCCGCAACATCCGCAGATGAAGCCGTCGAGCCCGCAGTATCTCCAATAATCGCAAGCCAGCGGATCGCCGGGGTCCGAAGCGGCTCCCGGCCCCGCCGGTTTGGCGTCGGCGCCGCGCGCGACGGGGAGCAGCGGCACCGTGCTCGCACCCAGCAACAATGCCCCGAGGTTCGCGAGCACGCTGCGCCGGGATGTCCGCCTTACCAGCGCGCGCGCCGAGCTCTCCGCAACTACATCCAACCATTTCATCGCTCATTCCTCATGGCCGCGGCGGCGTCGGGCCGTTACGCAGCCTGGTTTCGGGCGGCCGATTCAAAATAATCCTGAATCGAAGCGAAGCCAAGCCGCTTCGCCTCGAAGAGGCTCTCCAAATGTTCGCGGGAATTGACGATCCCTCGCGCGCGCAGCATACCCTGCGCGTCGATCAAAGCCGCGAATGGAAGCCGGCTTACCTGATAGCCGATGCCGAGCGGCGCGGACACCACGTAGCGGAAGCCCCCGAGACGGTGAGCCAGCACGAATTCCCGATGCCTGGCCCCGTCACCGTCGCTTGCCAGCACGATATCGAGCCAATCCCTCTCGGCCGCCAGGCTGGATTTCAAGACGGGTAGCAATGTCTTGCAGACCGGACAGGTCGGCGATACGAACACGAGCAAGGTGGCACGCGAATCGGCCCGCGCGCCGCCCACGGTGATGCTGTCACCCTCGATATCTTGAGCCGCAATCTGCGGGGCCGGCTCGCCGACTTTGAGGCCCTTCGCCAGCATCAAAGCTCCGGCCGGCGCGATGCGTTCGTGCAAGACGCCGAGCTGGCGGACTACGGCGAGCAATACGACGGAAAGCACGATGACCACGAACCACAACGTCGCATTGGATACGGTGAGTGCCGTCACGAGGTCCTCCTTGGGGCAATCGTTCCAGGTATGACGTCGCCGAGCAATCGATCGACCGTCGCATAAAGCAGCGCGCCGACGGTGACCGTGCCCAGGATCGTGAGGAGATCAGCCCCGTCGAGCGCTCGGGATGTCCACGGCAATGCCGCGAATCCGACCGCGACCGCCAGAAACACGTTTCTCCACACCATCCAGGAGGCGATCGATCGGCGGCCCCGTGCCGCACCGCAGCCGCAGTCGAGATCGCGCCGGCCTCGACCCAGGTTGATGCCCAATCCCCCCGCGTACGCGACCAACACCGCCATGGCAACCAGCACAGCTCGCGGACGGCCGCCCGCGCCGCTCAGCAGGCAGATTGCCACGACGAGTTCGACGCACGGCACGAGCCATGCGAGGCGCCGGCCCACCGATTCCGGCAGCAGATGGTACGCGGCGAAGATCTCCGTGAAGTGCGCAAGGTCGTATAGCTTATGGACCGCGGCGGTCGCGAACAGCAGCACGAAACCGATGATGATGGAGTATCCGATGGTGGGATCGATTTGCGGCACGGCTCTACGGAGTGACCATGATCGTTGGCGTCGTGCCGACGTGTTCGACCGAGCGCAGCAGCGTGCCGTTCGATGCGTCGTAGATGTCGAGATCCGAGCTGTCGATGGAGATGCTGTACATCAATGGCTGCGGATCGTCGGAAAGCTTGATTGAAGTGGCCAAATTCTTGAGCGCGAATTGCTGTACGCGCTGGCGGGTCGACACGTCGTACACCCACACGTCCTTACCCGGATCCTTGTGGGTGGATAGCTTGCCCTGATGCATGATGGCATACAGGCGCTTGGCCGCGGGGTTGGCACCCAGCTGCTGAACACCACCGGGACGCCAGCCCGCCTTGCGCTCGGATTCGGACGTGAGCCACCAAGAGGTTCCGACGACGGCTCGTTCCGAATTTGCATCCACCGGAAAAATGCGCCCCTCGAACGAGACGAAATACCAGATTCCGCCCATCCGCACCGCTTTTTCCGTGACCGGATCGGCGCCCATGGACAGCAACGGCTGCGTCCGCTTTGGCCGGGCAGCACCGTTCTCGTCGAGGGCCACCAGCAGCAAGGAGCCGTCGCCGCACACTGAAAAGAACGAGCGCGGCCCGGTGGGATATACCAAGGCACAGCCGGAGCTTTCGATCTCGCGCACGAACTTTCGGGACTTCGTGTCGACCACCGTAACGCTCTGCCCCGGATTGAAATTGTAGATCAACAGGAAGCGGCCATCGTCGGTCAGAACCTGGTTGGCCATCATGGGAAGATTGGACGAGCGCTTCGCGGGTATGGGAATTTCACCGATCGGGCTGAGCGTGGCCGTGTCGTACAGCGTGACGACATCGGTGCGTTTGCCGCGAGTGCCGCGCGAGAAGTAAGTCTCCGGCGAATAGATCAGCTTGCCGTCGGGAGCGAGAACCACCCGCGCGAAACCGTAACCGGTGCTCAAGGTGCCGAGGTATCGACCGGTATCGCCATCCACCAGATACGCCATGCCATCGACCATGTGCGGAAAGACGAAGTCATTGATCCAGACCCAATGCTTCGATGCAGGCATCGCCAGGGTCGCCGAGGTTACCGTCTGTCCCACCTCCGAGGGCAACTCGGCCGGCACGCACGCCGCCCAGGGTCCACCGAGCATGAGGAGGAACGCGAAGAATGCAGGTCTGCGTCGCGCCTTGACGCCGCCATCCCCGCTCCGAGTTGGTCCCCGTGCCATGATCATGCCTACCCCTGCGAGCCCCGCGCCTAGAACGACTGCCTGAACTCCACCCCGAGGGTTCTCGGTTGGTTCACGAAGAGCCGCGGCCGCCCCGGTGTTTCCGCCGCGATCGAGCGGCTGTCGCCCAAGTTGGCGACCTCGTTGCCGAGGTTCTTGCCGACGAGCGCAACCTCGAACTTTCCGCGATCGAAGCCGATGTGCGCATCGATCAGGCGGTAGGAAGGCCGCAATCTTGGGTCGCCGGGCTGGTTGTTTCCGCTGAAGCTTCGGCCGATGTAGGCGTAATCCGCGTTGCTCACCATTTTCCACTCCCCGGTGAGCTGCGTCGTGTACTGCACCGAGCCGTTGCCCGTCCAGTCGGGAACCTGGTAGATGGGCGAGCCCACCGGCTGCGGGGATTCGATGCTCGTCTGGGTGATCGTGGCGTTCTGGTAGCCCAAACCGAGCGACATCTCGAGAGGCTCGCTCGGCCGCGCGCGCACCTCGAGCTCACCGCCCTTGCTGACCGCCGCGCCGGCATTCGCGGTGTATTGAAAGCCGCACGAGAGCAGGATCTCCTGTTGAATGTTCTTCCATTTGATGTAGAACGCGGCGGCATCGACCGACAGGCGGTGATCCAGCCATTCGGTCTTGGTGCCGAGCTCGTAGTTCCACAGCGAGTCGGATTGAAAGGTGCGGGTCTGCGCGATACTGATATTGGGGTCCACCGATTTCAAGGCCGCGGTGCAGTTTGTCGCAGTACCCGCTTCGCCGCCCGGCACGATCGGCACGATGCCGCCGGGCCGGTATCCTTTGGCCACGTTGGCGTAGATCATCTGATCCGGCGTGAGGTGATAGTCCGCCTCGAACTTCGGATTGACACCGCTTTCCGTGGTGCTCTCGGGCGGGCTCACGACCGGCGGGCCGCCGCCGGTGGCGAGCCCGAGCTCATAGCCTTCCGAGAAATTCTTCACCTGGTACCAACGCAGGCCGGCCGTCAGCTTGAGCGGCTCGATCGGCGTATAGGACACCTCGCCGAACACCGCCGGCTCCTTGATGTCGGTATGAAAGTCCTGCGCGAAGACCGTATTCGGGTAACCCGGGGTGAGCTCGCCGCCGCCGGCACCTAAGTACGCGACATCGAGGCCGGGCGCCGTTGCGGGCGGATAGTACGCAGCGAACGGCAGGCGGCCGTGGGTGTCCGAGTAATAGGCGCCCGCGACGAACTGCACGGGTCCTTGCAGAGCGGACACGAAACGCACTTCCTGGACGAATTCCTGATAGTCCTTTTCCTCGGTGATGCCGCTCGGTTCGGGTATCCCGCCAACCGGAGAGGTGATCGCCGCGTAGACGAAGTCGCTTTCGTCCTCGGTCTCGACCACTTTGCGCGAGAAGAAGGAACTGGAGGATACGAGCTCACCGATACCCGACTTCCAGTGAACGGTGATCGAGGTCAGTCCCCAATCGTCGAAACCGCCCTCCGGGACGTTGAACCAGCGCGCCTGAGTGAAACTCGTGGGCAACATCTTGTTCGGCGTCGGTGCACCGGTACCGGGCGTGGGTACCGGATAGCCGATGCCGTTGGCCGTATCCGTGAGGTAATCCGCCATGGGAAAGCCATTGTAACCGGCCCGCTGCAGCATGAATTTGGGCGTGACCGTCAAGGAATCGGTCGGCTTGATGGTCAGGGCAGCCGTGAATCCCGACGTGTCGATGGCACCGACGTTGTCGACGGTGGTGATTCCCGTGGCGGCCAGGGGCGTACAGCTCAGGCTCATCGCCGAGGCCGGAGTCGTGCAGTAGCTGCGCTTGAAATACCCCGCCTCATAATCGTCGAAGGCACTCACGCGCAAGGCGGCCACGTCGCGAATCAGCGGGAGGTTGACGACCAGGTCGGCGACGTAGTTCGGCTGGCTGGTGCGGGCGGTGTCCGAGGCGCCGCCATGCACCGTCGCGCTGAATTCCTCCAGGTCAGGCCCTTTCGTGACGGTGCGGACCAAGCCACCCATGGACCTTGCTCCGTACAAAGTGCCCTGGGGTCCGCGCAAAATCTCGATGTGATCGAGGTCGAGCACGCGCGGATCGATGGAGTCCGGCAGCGGCGTGTCGTCGATATAGAAGCTCGTCACGTTGTTGCCGGAGACGCCCCGGATCGAGACCGTGCGTGCGGTGCCGACGCCGTCTCCGGTCGGTGCAAACGCCAGATTCGGCACCTTCGTGGCATAATCGAAGAAGGAATTGATGTCCTTTTGCTCCAAAGCCACGGCGCCGAAGGTGGTGATGGACATCGGCACGTTCTGTTCGCTTTCGGAGCGCTTCTGAGCGGTGACCGTGATTTCTTCCAGTTCACCCGGGGTTGCGGGCGCCGGGTCGGACAGCGCGCACAACGGCGCCATGAGCGCCGCAGCAGCCAGCCAGGCGAGAACACCTTTCTTCATCCCCATTTTGTTTCTCCGTTACTTCAGGGCCGGCCGCGACCCCTGCTGCACCGCAAAGGTCGCATCCCATTCCCTCATCCGACCAAAGTTTCGCCCACGGCGGCACCAGCGGCTATCCGAAACGCGAAGATCCTTGCCCGCCCGCGGCAAGCAGTCTACCTTGATGTTGGAGTCGCCACGGGATGAGCGCGAATTTGGATTCAACCAGCCACGAGACCAGCCACGACGCCAGACGCTTCCCGGTGCCCGATCCACGCGGCGTTGTCGCGGCGGACACCTTGGACGAGGCGACCCATCTGGTGCAAAGCGCCATCTGCCCGCACCGTTTGCGTGTGCACGCGCCGCCCCGAAGGAGCCTTGCGTTCCTGTCGTCGCTGGATCTGGGCGTTTGCGGGCTGACGAGCCTCCGATACGGCTTCGACGTGGACATCGACGCCGGCCGCATCGAGGATTCGTACCTGGTGAAATGGACGCTGGCGGGCGAGGGGCGGCTGCGGTGCGGGGACCGTACGGCCATCACCTCCGCACGCTCGATCGTCGTCACCGATCCGAGCGAACACACCAAGATCCGGATGACCGCGGAGTGTCAGCATTTGACGGTGCGCGTATCCCGCCGAGCGCTTCTCGACGCCCTGGCGGCGAAATTGGGGCGCGCGCCGCGCAAAGCGCTGCGCTTCGATCTCGAAATTCCGATGGGCGCGGACTTCGCGCGCGCGTGGTGCGAATTGGTCGCGCATATATGCCATCTTTCGGACAGCGCTCCGGCGGCGCTCGCGAGCGAGGGTGTGCGCAACCAATATTCGCGAACCTTGATGGAAATCCTGTTGAGCGCAGCCCCCCACAGCTATGCGGAACTGCTCAATGAGCCGGTGAATCACGCGGCGGCATGGCACGTCAGGCGCGCCCGCGACTACATCCACGAGCATCTGTCGGAGAACATTTCCGTGGCGGACATCGCCGCCCGGGTCGGGGTGACGCCCCGAACCCTGCAGAACGGCTTTCGCAAGGCACTGAACCTGACGCCGGCAGAGTACGTCCGCCGCGCCAGGATCGAGGCGCTGCACCGTTCGCTGCTGGCGGCGGATGCGACCGAGGGCGTGACGAACGCCATGATCAATCTCGGCATCGTCAATTTCGGCCGTTACGCCCAATACTATCGCGAGCAGATCGGGGTCTCGCCCTCGACCACGTTGAAGGAAAAAGCGCGCTAAGGCGGCGGCGGCACCCGGGCGAGGGAAGGCGGCGCCCGCAAGCGGGTCGGCGGTTGGACGGCGGCGCGAAGCCAGTTAATTTCCGATTGCGTACTTTTGCTTCTCAACGAGGCTCGCGTGGGGGCCGGCGCCCCACTATCGTGCATTCACGATGCAGCACAAGCGGTTTGTGCACCGAAGCGGGGAACAGGAACATGCTGGCTTATACGCTGACGATTGCCGGGCAGCCGGTCGCAACCACGACCACCATCGATGTGTTGAATCCTGCTGACGGCAGCGTGGTGGCGGCGTGCCCGGTATCGACTTTGGACCATGTCGATGCCGCGGTGCAGGCCGCGCGCGGCGCATTTCCCGCATGGGCCGCGCTCACGAATGCGGAGCGCTCGGCGAAGCTCAACGCCATCGCCGATCTGATCGAGAGCCACCACCAGGAACTGTCGGAACTCGTCACCCGGGAGCAGGGCAAGACCCAGAGCGGACCCGGTGCCAATCTCGAGGTTGGCGGCGCCACGGCGTGGACGCGGGTCACGGCCGGCCTGGAACTGCCGGAGGAGACGATTCAAGACGATGCTGCAGCAAAAATCGTGATCCGCCGCAAGCCGATTGGCGTGGTCGGTTCCATCACCCCGTGGAATTGGCCGCTGATGATCGCCGTGTGGCATATCGTGCCGGCGTTGCGCGTCGGATGCACCGTCGTGATCAAACCCTCGCCGTTTACCCCGCTGTCCACGCTGCGGCTGGTCGCTCTCATGAATCAGGTGCTGCCTCCGGGCGTGGTCAATGTGGTTACGGGCGGAGCGGACATCGGACAGCACCTGTCACAACATCCGGGCATCGACAAGATGGTTTTCACGGGTTCGATCGAGACCGGCAAGAAGATCATGGGCGCAGCCGCCCAGGCCTTGAGGCGCGTCACCCTGGAATTGGGCGGCAACGATGCGGGCATCGTTCTTCCGGGCACGCGCATCGCCCCGCTCCTCGAAAAGCTGTTTTGGGGGTGTTTCATCAATGCAGGGCAAACTTGCGCGGCACTGAAGAGACTCTACGTCCACGAAGGCCAATACGAGGAAGTCGTGGCGGCATTTGCGCAGTACGTATCGACGATTCCGGTCGGCAACGGACTCGACACCGCCAATCTGATCGGGCCGCTCACCAACGAGATGCAACGCGACAAGATCGTCTCGCTGGTCGAGGAGGCCAGAAGTCTCGGTGCCGTCATCGTGACCGGGGGGGTGAAGCCTGCGGCACCCGGCTATTTCTATCCGCTGACCGTGATCGCGCATGCGACTGATCGCATGCGCGTGGTTTACGAGGAGCAATTCGGGCCGGTGATTCCGATTCTGAAATACGAAAACGTGGAGCAGGCGATCGAACGCGCCAACTCGCTGAAGGTCGGGCTGGGGGGCTCTGTTTGGGGGAACGACGTGGACGTCGCCGCGGCCTATGCACAGCGCCTGGAATGCGGTACCGCCTGGGTGAATCAACACGGGACGCTTCATCCGCTCGCACCGTTCGGCGGGGTGAAGAACTCCGGCATCGGCGTCGAATTCAATGTCGACGGACTCAGGGAATACACCACCGTCCAGGTGCTGAACGTGGCGCGCTGACGGTGCGAGGGCCCACCCGCGCCCCCGTGCACCGCCCGCCATCTTGATCAGGCAGAGCTGCGGCTAACGGTTACCATTGCAGCATGAAATCAGACGGCGAGGCGCGACTTGGCATGGTTGGGCGCGTGCTGTGGAGCGTGATCGTCGGCATGGCCGCAATCTGGGGCGCCCTGGCATTGTGGTACCAAGCCCCCGGCGCAGAGACGGTGCATTCGCTCATCGTCGCGCTATGGTGTCTGTTGAGCATTGCCATGCTGGCCGCGTTGTGGCGCGGACGCGCCGTCCTGGGTATCGTGGGATTCGCCGCGGCGTTCATCACGTTGATCATCTGGTGGCAGCTGCTCCGGCCGTCGAATGATCGTATCTGGGCCGATGACGTCGCCCGGATGATGACGGGCACGGTCGACGGCAACCATGTCACCCTGCACAACGTCCGCAATTTCGATTGGCGCAGCGACAGCGACTACGCGCAGCGCTGGGAAACGCGCCGCTTCGATCTGGATCGGCTCGAGTCGGTCGACATGATCATGTCGTATTGGTCGGGTCCGGCGATCGCACACATGCTGGTTTCATTCGGCTTCGGCGACGCCGACCAGGTCGTGTTCTCGGTCGAGATTCGTCCCGAGAAGGGCGAGGCGTTCTCGGAGATCGGCGGCTTTTTCGATGAATTCGAGCTCAGCATCGTCGCCGCCGACGAGCGGGACGTGATCCGGGTCAGGACCAACGTGCGCGGCGAGGACGATTATTTGTACCGCATCAACATGCCGAAATCGGCAATGCGCTCCTTGCTCGTTGCCTACATCGACGAGGCGGACAGGCTCGCGGTAACACCTCGTTTCTACAATACGATCACCGCCAACTGCACGACGCTGGTCTATCATATGCTGAAGCAAATCGTCGGCTATCTTCCCTGGGACTTTCGACTGCTGCTGACGGGATACCTGCCGGAATATGTCTACGGCATCGGTGGCCTCACGCCGCATTATTCGTTCGAAGAACTGCGATCCCGCGGACGCATCACCGCACGCGCCAAGCTCGCCGATCGAAGCGGGAGCTTCTCCCTCGATATCCGGCGGGGCGTACCGGGAATTCCGGCTCCGCCATGACATGAGAGCGGCCGCTTCGGCACGACCCATATCACTGCGAGGTTCGAGCTTGCGCCCCGCGATTCACGAACTCCCAGACCTTGGAGATCACGACGGACCCCTCGCCGACCGAGGAGGCGACGCGCTTCACCGACGTCGCGCGCACGTCGCCCACGGCGAATATGCCGGGTTGCGACGTGGCGAAGGGCGAGGCGGGCGTGCCGGCATCCGAGCCGGTGACGACAAATCCCTTGTCATCGAGTTTGACAAGCCCGGATAGCCACTCGGTGTTCGGGGAGGCGCCCACCATGATGAACAACGCGCGGGTTTCGACCAGGCGGGTCGCACCGGTCCTGGTATTTCGGATGGTCACCGCCTCGAGGTGGCCGCCGCCATGCAAGGCCGTCACTTCGGCGCCGAATTCGATCTCGATTCCAGGATCTGCCTCCAAGCGGCTGGAGAGATAGCTCGACATCGACGCGGCCAGCGATCCGCCGCGAACCAGCACGCGCACGCAACGCATCGAGCGACTGAGAAACATCGCGGCCTGACCCGCAGAGTTGCCGCCGCCGATGATCACTGCGTCCATGCCCCTCGAATAGCGGGCCTCTATTTCGGTTGCGGCGTAATAAACACCCGCACCCTCGAACTCCTCCAGCCGCTCGATGGGGAGCCGCCGGTATTGCACGCCGGTCGCCACCACCACTGCGGTGGCCCGAATGCGCTGGCCACCGTCAAACGTAGCGCAAAAGCTCTCATCCGCCAGACGTTCCAACTGCGCGACGCGCCGCGGCATGGCAAAGCGCGTGCCGAACTTCATCGCCTGGATCTCGCCGCGCCATACCAGGTCAGCACCCGAAATGCCTGTGGGAAATCCCATGTAATTCTCGATGCGGCTCGAGGTTCCGGCCTGACCGCCGATGGCGGTGTCTTCCACGACCAACGCACGCAAGCCTTCGGCGCCGGCATAGACTCCTGCGGCGACCCCGGCCGGGCCGCCTCCGACGATGAGCACGTCGAATGTCTCGTCATCGCGGAAGTCCAGATTGAGGCCCAGCAGCCGCGCGACCTTGTCCGGCGTCGGATCAGCCACGACGACACCGCGCCCGAAAATCACCGCCGGTTGGGCGGATGCGATGGAGCAGCTTGCGGCGATCGACTCCGCTTCGGGGCTGCCCAGTGCGAGGGATTTGTAGGGGATGCGATTGCGGCTGGCAAAGGCGGCGATGCGGCGTATTTCCCGGTCTTCGTCTTCGCCGATCAATTGCAGACTGCTGTCCCGTTCATCGAGCTGGCGCCGGCGTCGGGCGGAGAAGACGCTGATGATGATGTCCGACATTTCCGGGATCCTGGACATCAATGTCAACATCGCATCGCGCGGCACGTCGATGACCCGGGTATCCCGAACCGTGCGCAGGGACATCGACCAGACGCCCCCGCTGAGGAAGGAGATCTCTCCCATGAACTGGGCGGGACCGAGCGTGAAGGGCAGGTGGCGTTCATTGGTGTAGGGGTTGACGATCTCAATCTCGCCGTCCTCGATATAAATGAAGCGATCCGCCGCTTGGCCGGGGAGTGCAAGAAACACTCCCGCAGAATGGGTGATGACCTTGCCCGCTGCGCGCAACGCCTCGACGTGCGATGCGGCGAGCGGGGTGCGCTGCATTTGGCGCAAATCGTAACCTATGGTTTCCATGATTCAGCGACTCTGGAACGCCGCTTGCAAGGCGGCACGCAGCGCCTCTGCATCGTACGGCTTACGCAAGAAAACGGCACCCGCCATCGCGCGGGTGGTTTCGTTCGGATCGTGGCCGGAGGCGAATACGATGGGGAGCGCGGGCTGGGATTCCAAGGCGCGGGCGGCAAGCTCCGCACCCGGCATGCCCGGGATCGACAGGTCCGTCACCAGCACATCGAATCGCTGCGCCTCGAGATGCTGGATCGCCTCCGTACCGTTGCTCGCCTCGGTCACCTGATGTCCGAGATCCGATAAGAGGGCGGCGGTGCACCAGCGGATCTCCGCATCGTCCTCGACCAGGAGCACGCGCCAGGGCGTGCGGAGCGCCGCCGCCCCGGCATTGCGCGCTGCGGCCGTTCGGCTCAGGTTTCGCTGCTGCTGGTTGCGCAGCACGTGCCGAATCTTTCGCGCCAGCGCGTCGCGAGTGTACGGCTTGCTCAACAATTCGATTCCCTCGTCCAGACGACCGCCGTGGACGATCGCATTCTCCGTATAGCCCGAGGTGAACAGCACCGCAATATTCGGAAGCCGCTCGCGGGCCTTGCGGGCAAGTTCCGGACTTCGCAGCGGTCCCGGCATGACCACATCGGTGAACAATAGATCGATGCTGACACCGCTTTCGACGATGGCCAGCGCACTCTGCGCATCGCGCGATTTGAGCACTCGATAACCCATGTCCGTCAGCAGATCGACCGCCGTCCTGCGAACCTCATCATCGTCCTCCACGACCAGCACGACTTCGGTCCCGCCGGTGGCGTGTTCGGGGTCGACCTGGGTAGCGACATCCTCGGGCTGCCGCGAGCGCGGCAGGTAAATCCTGATCGTGGTGCCCTGACCAAGCTCGCTGTAGATCTTGACATGTCCGCCCGACTGCTTGACGAAGCCGTACACCATGCTGAGGCCGAGTCCGGTTCCCTGTCCCTCGGGCTTGGTGGTGAAGAATGGCTCGAACACCCGATCCACGAGATCGGCCGGGATTCCGCTGCCCGTGTCGCTCACGGCCAGCATCACGTATTGCCCGGGCACCACCTCGGAGTGTTGAGTGGCGTAAGCATCATCGAGCGACGCGTTCCCCGCCTCGATGGTGAGCTTGCCGTGCCCGTTCATCGCGTCGCGCGAATTGATGGCCAGATTCAGCAGGGCATTCTCGACTTGCGCCCCGTCGACGAACGTATTCCACAGCCCGCCGCCGATGATCGTCTCGATCTCGATCCCCTCGCCGATCGCCCGACGCAGCATGTCGCTGATATCGCGGATCAACCGGCCCAGGTTGATCACCTTGGGCGCCAGCGGCTGGCGCCGGCCGAACGCGAGCAGCTGAGAGGCCAGCTTCGCTCCGCGATCCAGCGCCGTGATGGCCGTGCTCAATCGTTGCTCTCCGCGCAGGCTTCCGCTCACGTCCCGGGTCAGGAGTTGAAGGTTCCCGCCGATCACCTGAAGTACGTTGTTGAAGTCGTGCGCGATTCCACCCGTCAACCGACCCACCGCCTCCATTTTTTGGGCTTGGCGAAGCTGCGCCTCGGCCTCTGCCTGCTCGGCAATGGCCGCCGTCACACGTGCCTCCAGCAGTTCGTTGGCCTCCTGCAGGACACGCTCCGCGTCCTTGCGCTCGGAGATGTCGATGACCGAGCCGATATAACCGAGGAATTCCCCATCGTCCGAAATCCGCGGCGCCGCCGCGCTCAACGCCCAGCGGAATCCGCCTTCGCGATGATGCAGACGGTATTCGGCTCTGAAAGACTCGTGCGCCGCGCTTGCTTCGATGAATGTTTCATGCGAAGTCCCCCGATCCTCCGGGTGAATCATCTCCCAGACCCCCCGACCCGACGCCGCCTCGACCGTCTGTCCGGTGAATTCGGACCATCGGCGATTGATGTAGACCACGTCGCCCGTTTGATCGGTCATCCACAGGATGACCGGCGAATTCTCGGCCATGTTGCGGAAGCGGCTCTCGCTCTCGCGCAGTTCGAGTGTGGCCTCGCGACGCAGCCGCGCCATCGCCAGATTGGCGGTGACCCGGGCAATGAGCTCGCGTGCCGAGAAGGGTTTGGTCAGGTAATCATCGGCACCGCCCTGCAACCCGTCGATGCGGGCATCTTCTCCGGCGCGGGCCGACAGCAGGATTACCGGCAGATCGCGAAGTGCCGGGTCGGCACGCAGCTCCCGGATCAACCCGAATCCGTCGAGCCGCGGCATCATCACATCGCTCAACATCAGATCGGGCTTGCGTTTGCGGATCGACTCGAGCGCCGACTGCCCGTCCTCCGCCACATCGACTTCCCAGCGTGTGCCAAGCAGACGCTGCACGTACGAGCGCATGTCCGAATTGTCGTCGACGACCAGGATGCGCGCGCCTGGGACACCGGCGCCGATCGGCAGCGGGGGGTCCATCTCCAGCCGCATCACCACGGAGTCCTCCGATGCCGCCGGCAACTCCGGCAGCCAGCGCAGCACTTCCTCGACATATGCCTGGGCGTGCGTTGCGGTCGACGCGCGTGAGCGAACGGCTCCGATCGGTTGCACGGAGCGATGCGCATTACCGAGCGGCAGCGAGACCGTGAAAGTCGTGCCCTGGCCCGCCCGGCTGTTCACCTCGATGGTGCCGCCTTGCAGCTTCACCAGCTCCTGCACCAGCGCAAGCCCGATGCCCGAGCCCTCGAAAGAGCGGCTGCGCTGACCCTCGACCCGGTGGAATCGCTCGAACAGTCTGGGGATCTCCGAGGCCGGAATTCCGACGCCCGTGTCGCGTACGCTGACCTGCGCAAGCTGCCTGTCCGGCGAAATGCCCGTCTCGACGGTGATGCTGCCGTTGAACGTAAACTTGAAGGCGTTCGAGAGAAGATTGAGGATGATTTTCTCCCACATCTCCGGGTCGATATACACCGGCTCGGAGAGCGGGGGGCATGCGATCGTGAGGCTCAATCCCGCCCGTTCGATCGCCGAGCGAAACGTGGATGCGAGCTCGGCGGTATACGCCGACAAGTCCATCGGCTGGAAGCTCGCCTCGACGCGTCCGGCCTCGATGCGTGAGAAATCGAGCAGCGTATTGACGAGCCTCAGCAGGCGAAGGCTATTGCGGTGCGCGGTCTGAATGTGGGTGCGCTGCGAGGAGCTCAGCCCGGGAGCGCGCTCGTTGAGGGCATCTTCGAGTGGTCCGAGCATGAGGGTGAGCGGCGTGCGAAACTCATGGCTCACATTCGAGAAGAATTGCGTCTTCGCGCGATCGATCTCGGCCAGCGCCTCGGCGCGCGACCGCTCCTCCTCGTAGGCTTGGGCGCTGCCGATGGCGGCGGCGATCTGGCCGGCCACCAATTGAAGAAAACTTTGGTAGCTCTCGTCCAATAAGCGGAAGGGGTTCAATCCGACGATCAACAAACCGGCCCGATCGCCTTCGCCGATCGGGATGACCGCGGCCTTGTCCGGCGCCCTCGGCCAGGGGCCCCGCGGAAATGGAGCGTCGATCGCCCCCGGCAGGTCCACGATTCGCAGGCGCTGAGAGCTCAGCACCGGGTGCACCGGCCACGGATGCTCGCTGCGCGCATCGAGGTGTTCGGGCGCCGCGGGATGGGTCGGATCGATTCCGGCGGTGGACTGGAGCCTGAAGCGGGTACCCCCTTCGTCCGGGACATAGATGAGCGCAAAAGGAAGATCGTGCGCATTCGAGACAAGCTCAGCGGCGGCGCGTGTGCAGATTTCTTCCCGGCTATGCACGTTAGCCATGCGGGTGGCGAGGTCCCGCAAAAGCGCGAGCTGGCGCTGGCCGATCACCCGTTGGGTGTCGTCGCTGTTTGCGCAGATGATGCCGCCGACGGACCCGTCGTCATTCGGAATGGGGCTGTAGGAAAAGGTGTAGTAGGTTTCCTCCGGGTAGCCGTTGCGCTCCATGATGAGGAGCTGGGCCTCGACGTACGTTCCCTGATCTCCCCGCATGGCGGTATCCAGCATTGGCCCGATATCGGCCCAGATTTCGTGCCACACCTCCGAGGTTTTTCGTCCGAGAGCCGACGGATGCTTCCCGCCGATGATGGACTTGTACGGATCGTTGTAAAAGTAGATGAGTTCACGACCCCAGCCGATCCAGATCGGCTGGCGCGAGGTCAGCATGATGCGCAGCGCCAGGCGCAGGCTTTGCGGCCAAGTATGCGGCGCGCCCAGACGGGTCGAAGTCCAATCGAATTCGCGGATGAGCCGACCGAGTTCTCCGCCGCCCGACAGGAACCCAATATCTCGATTTTCAGGAATTGCTTCCAAATTATGCTGCAAACGAGTCCCTGCAAAGATGAGCCGTGCGGCTACGGCTTGTTGTTGGCTTTCGTATCGCGCCGGCGAAATCATAACCGGGACGTGGCAAAAATTTCGCGTGTGAAATCCCGCTGAACGGGGCTGCGCTGTAAGAATATTGTGTCGAAATGCGTCGGTGGATTCTGACAGGACACCCGCCAACGCTCATCACCGGGGTCGGGAAGCGGGTCACTTCCGGCGCGGTATGCGCCGCGGCGTCGAGTACGAAAACTCCATATTTATCATGGCACTAGCTCGGCCCGTGCCGGCATTTGAAGTGTTCTCGCGCGCACTGTGCCGATGTGATTGGACTCGCAGAACGCGGGTATTCCTTGCGATTCGCTCAAGGCCGCGCCGCGGCGGCCGATCTGTAGACGGATGCCACTAATGCGTTCATGCATGGATGCGGGACGGGTCGGGTGCGGCTAAAAGTCAGCTATAAAACCGCGCTCCTGATCGCGCTGTTGATCGTCGCACTGGGTATCGCGCAGGTTGTCGTGGCTACCCGCCTGCTGATCCCAAGCTTCGATGCGCTGGAGCGAGAGAATGCTCATGTGGACATGGATCGGGTCGTGGACGCTTTGCATGGCGAGATCGATCAACTCGCGGTGACTACACGAGATTACGGCGATTGGATGCAGGCACTGCCAGAGGACTCCGCCCGACAGGCGGCTTGAGCGCGTATGTTAACCAGCCAGCAATCGATCCGCGTTCTCGTCGCCGATGACGAGGCGAAGATTCGCGACGCGTACCGAGAAGTATTCGAAGACCCCAAGCTGAGCTCGAGTCGCACGATGATTCAGAATCTGCGCGCCAGGGTGCTCGGTGCGGGCCAAAGCGACGCTCCCGCGAAAGCGGATCCCCCGCGCCGAACGCGATTCGAGCTGGTCTTTTGCGATGGCGCGCAGAGTGCCGTCGCAGCTGCAACCGAGGCCTGCGCCGCGAGCCGTCCTTTCGCGATCGTGTTCCTCGATATGCGCATGCCGCCCGGACCCAACGGGTTATGGGCTGCCGAGCAGATCCGCGCCCTGGATCCCGAAATCGAGATCGTGTTGTGCACCGCGTACTCGGACGTGGACCCGGCCGCAATTGCGTCCCATCTGCCGCCGGCCGACAAGCTGTTCTATATCGAGAAGCCGTTTCACCCGTTCGAAGTGCGTCAGATGGCCACCGCACTCGGATCCAAATGGCGCGCGGAGCGCGACCTGAAGCTTCTGGCGTATTTCGACACGTTAACCGGCCTGCCCAATCGGGAAAGCTTCCGGCGCCGGCTGATCGGCATGCTCGATACGGCGCAATCGGCGGATCGCCCGCTCGCCATGCTGTACATCGATCTGGACAACTTCAAGCGCATCAACGATACCCTCGGCCACGGCATCGGCGATGAATTGCTTTGCGTCGTGGCGGAACGGCTGAGAAAATCGCTGCGCGCGCCAGAAGAGACCGGGCGCGCGGGCGTGTCGGCAGGCCGGTCCGTGCTGGCGCGGCTCGGTGGTGATGAGTTTGCCGTCCTGCTCACGGACCTGGCCGCATCCACGGACGCGGGCATCGTGGCTCAGCGCATCATCAACGCCCTGCTGAAACCGATGCAGCTGGACGGTCATGAGATCCTGGTCACGCCGAGCGTCGGCATCGCCGTCTCTCCGGCCGATGGTACGTCCGCCGACGATCTCTCGCGGCACGCCGACCTGGCCATGTATTTCTCCAAGCGCAAGGCCCCGGGTCAGTTCGCTTTCTACGACCCGCTGATGAGTGCCGGTGCGCTGCAGCGGCTGACGATGGAGACGAAGCTGCGCGGCGCGCTCGACAGAGAGGAACTGTCGCTGCACTACCAGCCGCAGTTCGATCTGCAGACGGGGCTGATCGCCGGTGTCGAGGCGCTGCTGAGATGGAACACGCCGGATCTCGGGGCAGTCCCACCGTCCGAGTTCATCCCGATTGCCGAGTCCACCGGCATGATCTTTCCGATCGGCGAGTGGGTGCTGCGCACGGCGTGCGCTCAGCAGCGAGCCTGGACGGATGAAGGGCTGCCGTCGATCCACATGGCGGTGAACGTGTCGGCGTGCCAGTTCGCGAAGGCGGATTTTCCCTCCCTGGTGTTGACCATCATTCAGGACAGCGGCATCGATCCCGCCGCACTCGAGCTGGAAATCACCGAGAGCGCACTCATGAGCGATGAGGCGCGATCGATGAAGACGCTGAAGGAGCTGAAAGCGCTCGGTGTATTGCTCTCGATCGATGACTTCGGCACGGGATATTCGAATCTTGCCCGCCTCCGGGAGTTTCCGGTGGATCGGCTCAAGATCGACCGCTCCTTCGTGGCCAACATCGCGACCCGCAGCAGCGACAGCACGATCGCGGAGGCGATCATCGGCATGGCCAAGACGTTGCAGCTGGACGTGGTGGCGGAAGGGGTCGAGGATTTCCAGCAGCTGCTGCAATTACAGGCGCATCAATGCCACCTGGCGCAGGGCTATCTGCTCAGCCGGCCGTTGCTCGCCGAAGATGCCAGGCAGCTGCTGGCGCGGCTTGCGGGGCAGCGCGAGGGAACCCGCACGCAACGGCTGCAGCGTCTCATCGGGTAACAGCCGTGGGCGCCGCTGCACGGCGGAATGCTGCATGGCACTCCCCGCACCGAGCGGCGCGCGAGTAGAATGCCGCATGGTCAAGAGAAAGCAGGAAGCGGTGGACGATCTGCTCGATGCGCTCGTTTGGATGCGGCGCAAGGCAAAAAAACATGAGCCGGTCGACGATCTCGTGGACGCGCTCATGAAGATGCGACGCAAGGTGAAGAAAAAGCTGGCGGTGCGCAAACGTAAGACAAAGCGCAAGGCAAACCGCAAGCGCAAGACAAACCGCCCTTCAACCTGAGGCACCGCCCAGGACTGGTGGCGGGGAGCAGCCGGCACCCACCGTCAATCTACTCTAAGCCGGCGGCGCGACCGTCGCCAGATCGGTCAGGCGCACGCGGCCGCGTTGCGTCAAGATCGACACGCCCACCGCTTCCGCCGAGTGCGCTTGCAGCATGCCGCGAAACTGGTATTCGGCCGTATCGTAAATCGTGAGAACCCCAAGCGATTCAACAGCCAAGCGCCGATTTTGCGGGAAGTAAGCGTAACGCATCTCCGCCGACGTGCCACTGGTTGAAGCAATGCCCAGCGCGGAAGGCCAAGAGGAATTCGATGCCGCTTGCAGCGGCCGGAGCGTGCGTACGTTGTAGGGTCTACTCATGTCGGGGCATTCTACGCTTGTAATTCGTGCGCCGATCACCCGAATGCGGTTTCAGCTCATGCCCGTCGACTATTTCAGCGGGCTTTGAATGGACTGCAGATAATCGACCAGTTGATCGATGAATTCGGCGACCCGTCGGCGACGCGTGGCATCCTCCCCCTCGTACCCATAAAACTCCCAGCCCCAGACGGGCATATCCGATGAGCCGTGGGCCCGCGGCATCGCCCGGCCGTCGATCATCCGATGCACTTTCTCGGCTGAAAATACGCCCCCCCCGCGCTGGGCAAGCAACGTCAGATCGGCCGGCCGCTGCTTCAGGCTCGGCGCCACCGGACCGTCGCCATGCCCCTGCACACCGTGGCAAGGCGCGCAAAACGACTTATACAGTTCCGCGCCCGACATATCCGGAGCCTCGCCGGCCGGTGACCGGATCGCGAGCATCGAGCTCAAAATCGCGAGGCAATAAATGACCGGCCTTGACCGCATGGAAATCCTTCCTGCCCGATGGGGGCGCTAGTCCTTCGGAACCGCCGACGTCGCGCGCACCAGCAACACCGGAGTCGCCGCAGTGCGCACGATGTACTCCGCGTCGCTTCCCATGACCAGCCGGCGAATGCCGCGTTGTCCGTGGGTACCGATGACGATCAAATCCGCGGGCCATTGAGCCGCATAGTCGGTGATCGCGGTTCCCACGGATCCCATCGGCGTCTCGACGGACACGCTTTGCGCCTCGAGACCTTGGTTGCGGGCGATGCCCGCTGCCTCGTTCAAAATACCCAGGCCCTGCTCGCGCAGATCCGCGAGCAAGTCACCCCATTTCGCCAGGCCGTGGCGACCGTCGGCGACCCAATAGTCATGTACCACGTGCAGCAAGCGCAACTCGGCCTTGAGATCTTTCGCGAGAAGGATGGCGTGCTGCAAGGCCCGCAGATTGCTTTCGCTGCCATCAACCGGCACCAGGATCTTCCCGTACAACAAGCCGCGTCTCCTCATTGGTTGAAAAATCATCCTACGCCGGGTCTGAACCAACACCATAGGTGAAACTGCGTAGGTGGAGTGAGTGCCAATAAAAATCCCAAAAGCGGGCCTTTGACCGGACATTGCAGGCAGAATGGCGCTCAAGGCACCAACATCAAACATGGGTACTCAAGCTAACCAGGGCGCGAGCCTCGTGGACGCGCGGCTGCGTCGACGCCGCGGCGTTCGCATCGGCTTGCTCGTAGGCGTCGGCGTGCTGCTGATTGCCGCAAGCACGGTGATCTCCTACACCGTCGATGCGCTGTGGTTCGACTCGTTGGGCCTCGGGTCGGTGTTCTGGACGCGGCTCGACCTCCAGGCGGCAATCTTCGCCACATTTGCGCTCATTACCTTTCTGGCGGTCTACGGCGTGTTTCGGGCGCTCGTACCCGATTTGGTGAGCCCACGGATCGCAACCTCGATCCTCATCAACCGGCAGCGGGTGACGCTGCCCATCGAGGCCGTCCAAAAGCTGGCCGGCGTGGCCCTGTCCCTGGCCAGCGCCGCCGTGGCAGGCATCAGCATGATGCAGCACTGGACCACATTCGCGCTTTTCTGGGAAGCACCGCGCAGCGCGACGCTGCCGGATCCCATTTTCGAGAGACCGCTCGATTTTTACCTGTTCACGCTGCCGCTCATGCAGATCATCTCCGGGTGGCTGTTTTCGCTCTGCGTGCTCGCGTGCCTGATCGCCGCCGCATTCGTTCTGCTGAGCGGCGGCACCGGCATCTGGATGCAGCGGCAGACGCCCGCGGCAGCGATGCGGCTCTGGCGCGGCTTATCGATCAGCGTGGGCGCATTTCTGCTGATGCTCGCGGTGCGCGCGTACCTGGGCCGTTACGAGTATCTGTTCGAGGAGGGCACCGTGTTCTCGGGTGTCGGCTACACGGATGCGCACGTCACCTTGGGCGGAACGCTGGTGATCTGCCTGTTGCTCGCTGCCGGTGCCCTCGCGGCCGGAATCGCCGCCACATCGACGCCGCGCCCACGGCGGCTGCTCATGGCGGCCGTGCCGGCCATTGTCTGCTATCTGCTGCTCGGCGCCGTGCGTTGGTACGTCAGCGGCTTCGTAGTCGCCCCCAATCAGCTGGTGCGCGAGCGTCCCTTCATCGCCCACAATATCGAAATGACGCGCCGAGCCTACGCGCTCGACCGCATCGAAACGCACCCGTTCCCCGCGGAAACCGGAATAGAGGCGGTGGATCCCGCCGATAACCAGACCACCTTGGGCAACATCCGGCTCTGGGATGCGCGGGCGCTGCAGGACACGCTTCGCCAGATCCAGGAAATCCGAACCTACTACGACTTCCCCGATATCGACATCGACCGATACGAAGTCGACGGCTCGGTGCGGCAGATGATGTTGGCCGTTCGCGAGCTGAACGTCGACAAGCTGCCGCAAAGCAGCCGCAACTGGATCAATGAAAAATTGATCTATACCCACGGTTACGGCGTCACCATGAATCCGGTCAACGGCTTCACGCCGGAGGGATTGCCGACCCTCATCCTGAGCAACATGCCGGTTCAGAGCACGATCCCTTCGGTCCGCGTGACACGACCGGAAATCTATTACGGCGAGCTCACCGACACCGACGTGTATGTGAAGACCCGGCAGAAGGAATTCGACTACCCGCAGGGGGATGCCAACAATCTCACCTCCTACCAGGGAAACGGCGGCATTCGGCTGGGTGGCTGGCTGCGCAGGACGCTCATTGCATTCGATCGGGGCGATATCGCAAAGCTGCCGTTCAGCGACGATGTGGATTCGGAGAGCCGCCTGCTGATGCGCCGCAAGCTGAGCGAGCGCGTGCAGGAGCTCGCGCCCTTCCTGACGTTCGATCCGGACCCGTATGTCGTGATCGGTGCGGATGGCCGAATCTACTGGTTGATGGACGCCTTCACGACTTCCGACGGCTATCCCTACGCGCGGCGCGTCACGCTCGGCAACGAGAGCATCAATTACATCCGCAACAGCGTCAAGGTGCTGATCGATGCGTACACCGGACAGACGACCTTCTACGTGTTCGGCGCGCAGGATCCCATCATCGCCGCCTATCGCAGGATCTTTCCCGCCCTGTTCGCGGATGCTTCCGCCATGCCTGCCGATTTGAGAAAGCATGTCCGCTATCCCGAGCTCTTGCTGAACGTACAGGCCGCCGTCTACGGCCTGTACCATATGACCAACCCCGACGTGTTCTATAACCGCGAGGATCTGTGGACAGTGGCCGCGGCTGCGCCCGATCAGCGGCAGGAGTCCCCCCAGCCGAATTTCGTGCTGATGACGCTGCCCGGCGAGCGCGCGACCGAGTTCATCGCCATTCTTCCCTTCACTCCCGCCAACCGCAACAACCTGATCGGCTGGATCGCGGGCCGAAGCGACGGCGAGCACTACGGCGAGGCTCTGGTCTATGATTTCCCGAAGACCAAGCTGATCGACGGACCTCTGCAGATCGAGGCGCGCATCGATCAGAATGCCGAGTTGTCGGGACAATTGACGCTGTGGAATCAGCAGGGCTCGCACGTGCGGCGCGGCAGCCTCATCGTCATTCCGATCGGGCGGGCACTGTTGTATGCGGAACCCATCTACCTGCAGGCCGATCGCAGCCCCATGCCCGAGTTGCGGCTGGTGGTGCTTGCCGTGCAGGACCGCCTCGCCTACGGGCCGACATTCGAATCAGCGATGGCCGCGCTGTTCGGCACGGCTCCCTCCATGCTCAGTGCGCGCGCCGCGGCGGCCGCCCCGGCGGCACGGGCCCGAAGCCCGGCGAGCGGTGCCGGTGCGGCGCCGACGGATATCGACGCGTTGATCGCCGAAGCGGCCCGGGACTTTGCCGATTATCAGCAGCTGACGGCAGCCGGAAAGCTCGCTGAGGCGGGCGAGAAGTTGGAGGCGCTGAAACGCACGCTGGAGGCGCTGCAGGCTGACCGCCATTGAGGCTGAGCGCCATTGATACGACGGCGCGACGCCTCGGATATAATCCGGCATCAACAGGTGGGCGGCAGGCGCATGGCGGATATCGAGCTGGTCAAACCTCATACGCTGGCACGATCGAAAGCCAAGGCGCTGGTGCAAAAGGCCGCTGATGCGCTGGCGGCCGAGTACGGCCTGAGCAGCGAATGGCGCGGTGATTCGCTGCACTTTCATCGCTCGGGCGTGGATGGCGAGATGCAAGTGGACGATTCGGAAATCCGGCTCGAGGTCACGCTCGGCTTTCTGCTGAAAGCATTCAAAAAGAAACTGCTCGATCAGATCGAGCGCGATTTCGACCGGTTGCTGGCGGAACAAAGCGAAGCGACCGGAGGCTCTCGCGGCGGTGCGCCCTAGCTGAAGAGCGGCGAGTTATCGATGTATATGCGGTAGACCGAGATGAGCGCGCCGCGCAGCTCGAATACGTCGGCGAAGGGAACCGTGACCGTGGAGCCGTCATGGCGAAGGTAGGTCACTTCTCCTTCGCACGCCACCCAGGCGGGGCCGTCCCAGGTTCGGATCAGGCGATGATTGCACGAGGCGATCGCGGCAAAAAAGCGGCTCACGGCGGTGCCGATCGCATCGCTGCCGACCAGCGTGGGCGCATTGCCGAAACGAAACTGCGCATCGGCCGTGAGCAGCGCCAGGAAACCCGCCGCATCGCGCGCATCGATCACTGCGAACACGTGCCGCCACCAGGCCTCGTCGGGCGCGAAACGCTCTGTCGGGGTTGCCGCAGCCGGTAACGCCGCGCCGGAGTTGCTAGACGTGTTCAACATCGCGGCTCAGGCATACGGTCGACTGGGAACAGTCCGCACAGCGGCCCGAGGGCATCAACTGAGGGTTCAGACGCGGTTCGGCGCCGAGCCACAACAGGATGTTGGCGAGGACGCAATAGCCGGTGGCGGCGAACCACACCATCGCGCATCCGACGAAACCGGTGAACAGCGTCCACCACGGGGAGTAGGCGAGCACCAGGATCGATGCGAGGCTGATATTGATTCCGACGGTCAGATAGATGCGCCGCTCGAGATACCATTTGTCGGTTTGCAGGAAATATAGATTCGCGCGCGTCGGCGCCTTCGAGCCGAGCATGGGTTGAAATCCCAACAGCTTGAGAATGTTGCCGATGGGACAGAAGCCGGTGAAGGCGACGTTGATGGAAACGAGGCCGGTGGCCGTGACGCCCAGGATCCACAATGGATTGACCAGCGCTGCCAAGAGCGTGCTGCCAAGCAGGACGAACCCGGCGATCAGCCAGACGGTCCGTTCGATGTACCAGCGGTGCGTCGGGACAATGTAGATTCCGGTACTTTTCGTCATGCGGCTAACCCTCGCGGCGGCGGAGCGGTCTCCAGTCTCCATTTAAGCTCATTTGCGCCGGATCGTACGTGCGGTTCCGTACAGAACGCTCGAGCGCGGTATGTTAACCATCGACCGATGGCGTCCCTGATCAAGAAAAGCAGCGGTGCACTGCCCTTCAGCCGCGAGCAGGCGTTCGATCTCGCCGCCGACATCGAGAGCTATCCGAGCTTCCTGCCGGGGTGGATTTCGGCACGCATTCAGAAGCGCGAATCCAATGTCTGCTGGGTCGATCAGGTGGTCGGGTTTGGGCCGATTCAGCTGCCATTCACATCCCGGGCGGTGATGCACCGCCCGGAGCGCATCGAGGTCGCCTCGACCCAGGCTCCATTTCGGCAGTTCAGCCTGACCTGGCTGTTCGAAGCGGTGCCGCCCAACGGGTGCCGGGTAAGCGTCGTCGCTCAAATCCAGACCGAGTCCGGCCTCATCCAGCACCTCATCGATCGCATCCTGCCGTCCGCCATCGACGAGGTGATTGCCGCCTTCGAAGCGCGCCTTGAAGGGGCCGGCGCCGCTGCTGCGGCGGGGCGGCGCGAGCAGCTCAGCCGATGCGATTCAACAAGATCGCCGCCACCATAGTCACGCACCCGAGAGCATGAATGGCGAGCGTCAATTCGATGCTGCGCTTCAAGCGCGGACGCGCTCGTGGTTCGCTCGACATGCCGCGCGCCGCACGCATGCCGAGGCCGGCGAAAATCAGCGCCGGCAGCGCATACCAGAGCGGCAGCGCGTGCGTCAGGATGGCCGCAGCCGAGGCGGCCAGGGAGATTGCGACGAGGCCGCCATAGATCCAGCGGGCGCCGCTCACGCCCCAGCGCACCACCAGAGTGCGCTTGCCGGCGCGGGCGTCCGCTGCCATATCCGGGACCTCGTTGATGACCAGGATCGCCGCCGCCCACGCGCTCACCGGCAAGCAGAGAAGCGCCGCGCCCAAGTCGACGAATCCGGTCTGCAGCCAGGCGCTGCCGAGCACCGGCAGCACGCCGAAGCCAATCGCGACCGTGATCTCTCCCAGGCCGCGTGCGGATAACTGCACGCCGGGCAGCGAATAAAGGACTCCGAGGCCGAGGCCGGCACATCCCAGCCAAATCACGCCCGGGCCGCGCAACACCGCGAGCAGCGCGCCCAGCAGCAGCGCGGCGGCGCCCAAACCGCACGCGAGGCGGGTCATCTGCGCCCGCGACAGAAGCCCCACCTGAATGAAGCGCGACCCGCCGGTGTACGGATAAATATGCTCGGTGTTGCCGGGATCCGCGCCGCTGATGTCGTCCCCGACATCGTTGTAGACATTCGCGCCCGCCAGCGTGAGCATCATGACCCCGAGCGCCAGCCCGAACTCGAGGCCATCGAAGCGGTGAAAAGCCGCACCTGCCCAGGCGGTGCCCACCGCGACGGGAGTCACCGCGGCGATCATAAAAGGCGGGCGCGTGGCGAGGAAGGCACGGCGGACGGCCGCTGCCTTTCCGGCTCCTGCGAGCGCGGGCGATGGACGATCGATCGGATAGGAACTCATTGCGAGGCGTGCGGGCTGCTGTCGCGGCCAAATTGATAGCGCACCGTGAGCGCGAACAGGTTCACGTTGTCGCGAAAGGGCTGAACGCCGAGCGCCAGGAGATTTGGCACGGTCGAAGGTCCCACGCCATCGAGAGCCCAATCGCTGGAGCTGTAGGTCTCGCGCACATAGCGAAAATGTATCTGCATGGCGGAGGTCCATCGGTACGCCAGGTCGAGCCGAGTCGAATCCAGCTTGCTCCAGTTCTGCGGGAACCCCTGTTGCAAACCGCCCGCCGTGGTATCGGTATTGTCGTACGAGGGTGCCATTAAATAGTCCAAGGAGAGTGTCCAGCGCTCCCTGGGAACCCAACGTCCGCCGGCGCTCAGGTTCCAAGAGCGCTCGGCGTCCGCGGCAAGCCACGGTGTCGTGCCGAGTCCGTCAAAGCCGCTCTGGAGATTGAACAAGCGCTCGTATCCGCCTTCGATGTAGGCGCTGAGCGTATCGCGCGGCGTCCAGGTGAGATTGGTCGACCCGCGCTGCTCGTGCACGCTCTGCAGCCCCAAGGGTGATGACCGGTAGTCGTCTTTGGCGATGGATGCCTCCACCGACCAGGTGAGCGTGGGGGTCACGGTCCATGCGCCGGTGAGCGTATAAAACACGCGGTCGCGCGGCGCATAGTCGTATTCGCGCACCAGGGGATTCTCTTCGGGCGGCAGCGCGGCCGCATCGAACGAGGAGGCTTTGCGCAGGCCATTGCCGATCTTCAGCGTGATGCTCAAGGGTGCGATCGGCGTGATCGTGCCCCGTCCCCAGCTCTCGGCGTTCTGAGTCCAGGTGACCACCTGGCCCGGTCCATAGTGGATGTCATCGAGCTTCCCGCCGACACCGATCTTGATCCAGTGCGCGAGTGCATAGTCCGCGCCGCCATCGAGACGTACGCGATCCTCGCTGTAGCGGGGCGTGACGGCGGTGCCGCCCGGGAAAGTATCGGTGACGACATATGGCAGGGTGAGTACGGAGGTCTTGTCGTCGTGCCCGTCGTAAGTGGCGTTGCCGCGCAGACTCAACTTCGCTATCGGGCGCGACGCCAATCCCAGTGCGTAGTGCGACAGATGCACATCGCCGTCGAGCGAATCCTGTGCTGGAACCTCCGAGCCGGGCAGCGTGCTCACCGGCAGGAACGCGGCGTTTTGCTTGAGGGTACCCACCGAGGCCGCGAAGGTCAGGCTGGTGCGCAACGGCAGCTGGGCGTTGCCGGAGGCGGTGAGTTGCTGCAGCGTGTTGCCCGGCGGCGTCGCGAGCTGCCCGAGCGCAGAGCCGGGGACGATCGGCAGGTAGGGGTTTGCGAAGGTGATCGAATCGTAGTCGTCGTCGAACCAAGACCCCAAATAGCTCACGCGGATGCTCGCCTTGCGCCCGGTCCAGGCGACGCCGGCCTCGAGGGAGTTCGTGACGTAGTCGAACGGCTGCGCCAGTTGCACGGCCTCGGTCAGGAAGCTCGCACTGGTGAGTCCGGTGCCGTCGTGCTCCTGGCGGCGAAATTCGCCGAACACCGTCCAGCTGGGGCTTGCGAAGTACCGGGCGAGCAGTGCGACCGTACGACGTTCCGATTCGATGGTGACGGGCGCGAGGCTCGCGCCGAGCGAGCTCATGCCCGCGGTGCCGCCCGCCGACGCCCAGCCTGCAGGCAATCCCAACGTCGAGCCATTGGCCCGGTATGGGGTCTCGCCGGTGTCGTAGAGAACATTGGGCTGGCCGTCGTAGCTCACGCGAAGATCGTAGCGCCCTTCGCGTCCGCCCTCGACGTAACCGTCGCGCGAGGCAAGCCCCAGGCGATCGAGCTCGTAGTTCGCGTAAGAGCCATCGTTGCTGCGATACTGCCCGGAGGTCGAGACATCAGCGTACGCACCGCCGTGATCGATGCCCGTATAGCGTCCGAAGGTCGCGTTCGCACCGCTGACGCCGAGCACACCGATGTCTGCGTCGCCCGTGTAGCCTTGCGCGAAAGGACACTGCGTGCACTTCCAGTCGCTCGTGTCCGGGCCCGGCGAGTCGCCGGCTGCAGCGCTCGACAAGGCAAATGCCGCCGGGACCCCGACTACCAGCCACGCACGCTTCAACTGAATGATGAGCCTCATGGTGTGCGCCTATCGCATGAACGCACGGCCGGACGGGTGGTTCGAGCCGTGTATCTGCGAATGACAATTGATGCAGCCGCCGGCGAGCAGAAACGCGCTCGGGGCGCCGCTGCCCGGCAATCCTTGCGGCGTATTGACCATCGACGGATGGCCTGCGCCCTCGTGGCAGGTCTGGCACAAGAACGGAGGCCGCATCTTGAGGAGTGCGGGCTGCGCAGAGCCGTGCGCATCGTGACAGTTGCTGCAGTCTTCGGCGACCGGCTGGTGCTCCCAGAGAAACGGCCCGCGGTATTCCGCGTGGCAGCTCGTGCAGGTTTCATTGACCGTGTTCCTTACGAGCTGCGCAGGCGCGGTCGAGCCGTGCGGCGAGTGACAGGACGTGCAGGCCATCTTGCCTTCGCGCAGCGGATGCCGCGACAGCTTATCGAGGTCCGCATGTTCGGCTTGGTGACAGCCGGCACAGACCTCGATCTGGCCGGCCGCAGTTTGCACCGGATCCTTCGGTGTGTGTAGTCGATGGCAGCTCGTGCAGGCGACGTTGCTTGCGGCATGCGCGCTCGATGCCCAATCATGCGCCGCGTTCGATTGATGGCAGCTCAAGCATGCGGCGTTTTGCCGCGTCACCGGTGTGGCCGCCTTGGGGCCGAAATCGCGCATGCCCGCGAGCGGGCCCCCGCCCGCCGCCACGTGGGCGCCGCCCGGTCCGTGACAGGCCTCGCACTGCATTCCGCCATGACCGAACGGCCCGTTCGGATCGTTCGGTCGTGCATGCTTGGTGTGGAAGATGCCCATGACATTGGGGTCGCCGCCATGACAAGCGAGGCAGCTGTCCGCCCCCTGAGGGCTGTAGGCCGAGCCATGCGCCGGCGGCCCGGGCGAGCCCACCGCCGGGGCGCGCGTCTCACCGGCACCAGCCGCCCAGAGGCGTCCCACCCCAACAAGGAGCAGGACCAACGCAGTGACCGCGCTGCGTCCAACGCGGTTCATTCAGCGGCTCAGCGCCGGCGTGGCTCGCAGCGCTGTCCCGATCACTGGTAGCTCGCGAGCTTATGGACGACGGCCACATCGGCGACCGCTCCGGAACCGTGACAAATCGCGCAGGTCTCCGTGGAGGCGGGGTTCAACGCGCCGCTGGCTGTCTTGGTGGCGTTGAAGTTGCCGCCGTTCTGGGTCATGTGATTGAGGGCGGTGGTATCGGTGTGGCAGCTCGAGCAAACCGCCGAATTCGGCGAGATGACCACATCGTCGGTCAAGGTCTGGCGGTTGTTGGCATGAATCGTCGTGCCCTGCATCGCCGTCGTGTCCGGATAGTAGGTCCCGCTGTTGTGGCACGCCTGGCAGTTGCCGAGGCTGGCGTTCGCGGAGCTGGGGTACAGCACTCGGAAGGTGGTGGCGTTACCGCCGTACGCGCAGATGGTCACGCCGGTCGTGCCATAGGCGTAGGCGTCCCCGGAGGCGTGGATCTTGTGAATCAGCACCTTGAAGTCGATGGGATTGTCCGGGGTGCCGACTGCACAGGCGCCGGAAGCGGCGGTGTGCTGCACGGCATCCGTGGCGTTCGGATTGTGACAGGAGGCGCACAGATTGATGTCGCCGGTGCGGTTCTGGCCGTGCAACGTGAGCACCTTGTGGCAGGTATCGCACTTCGCGATGTCGACGATCGCGGTGCGCGGCACGGGAGTCGGGTCGGTGATCGCATAGGTGAGCTCGGCGCCGTTTACTCCGAGCTCGGTGGCCGTGGTGCCGGTTGCGACAATATTGGTCATCCCCGAAATGTTGGCAAGCGCGACGACGGCCCGGCCTTCCAGCGCGACGACACCGGAACCGGTCATGGTCGCCGGGACGGGGATGGTCGCGGGCTTGGTGAACGAGCCGTCCGCGTTCTTGATCATGGTCGGGCCGCCGGCCGCGAAGTTGATGACCACGGGCTGATTCGGCGTGCCGGCGTTCGGGGCCGTCGCGCTGCCCGAGCCTACGTTGTTGAAGTCGACGGTATTCCACGCGACGTCGAGATTCAGTGCCGAGCCCGCGGCCTGGAACGGTCCGGTGGTGCTCGTGATGTCGTAGGGCGCGTTTTTATTGGTGGGGTCGGTCACCTTGATGGTCGCCACCGGGATCTGGCCGGGCGCCGTGTTGGTGATGCTCACCACGGTGTACTGAAACTTCGCGATAGCCGCGTCCACCGGCGTGTGGTGCGCTGCCCCGACCTGTAGAGCGCCGTTGTCGATCGTGCTCGCCGGGCCATGACACGTGGAGCATTGGGTGTCGTTTGCCACGATGTTCGCGCCACTGTGACCCTCGCCCGTGGTGAAGTCGACATTATCGTGACAGGAGCCGCAGGCCGCGGCGGAGGGCGCGCTCGAGAAGTTGCCCGCCTGGGGCGTGAGCACATCGCTCGTATTGTGACAGGTCGCACAAAAGCGCTGGCCCGTACCGGACACGACCGTGTTGTTGTTGCTGGCATCGGCTTGCGGATACGCCACGGTTGAGTAATCGCTGATCGCGTTCCCGTAGCCAAAGATGTAGTAGTTGCTCTGCGGGGTGCCGGTGCCGGTCACGCTGGGCAGATTCTCACCCATGTGAATCTTGTGGAACATCACCTTGAAATCGAGCGTATTGCCGCTCGAGGGATCGAGCGAGCTCGGGTTGTGGCACATCACGCAGTACTTGACTTCGGTACGCGCGCCGCCATGCCAGGCGAGTACCTGGTGGCAATTCTTGCAGGTCTGGTCCTCGACGATGTCGTACTGGGTGATGCCCGTGGTTGCCCCGCTCGAGGGTTGGAAGGTGTACACCGGGCTGTTTGCCGCGATCGTGGCGCCTGCCGCGTTCGTGATGCCGCGGATCTCGAAGCCCACCCGGTGGGTGAGCGTCGGGACATAGGAGACGGCGGGGTCGGCCGATATGTCCTTCGCGAAAGTGTACTGATACGTGCCGTCGCCGTTGTCGACGAAAGTTCCGGCCGTGCCGGCCTCGATCGTTGCCTGCGGCTGCGGTTTGGTGCCGACGACGGGGTCGGCGGGCGTGCCGGCACTCGTGGGCGCGGGAGTCGCCGTCGTGTAAATGTAGGCCTGCCACTGACTGGACACCAGCGGGGCCGGCGCAGCGGTCTGGGGCGGGACGGCCGCGAGCTTGGTACCCGGCGGCACTAGCCTGGCAATCGCGAAATAGATTTGTGCCCCGGTCAAACCCGAGAGCGGCTGGCCGCTTTCATTGACCAGCTGAAATTTCACCACCGGGTTCGCAGGCGACGAAGCCGCGATGGTGACCGAGGTTATCGTCGCGGTAATCGATGCGGCGGTGTTCAGCCCCAGTGCGCTCACGGAGCCCGTGGCGCCGGTCGATCCCGTAGCACCGGTGGCGCCAGGCGCTCCGTTGGCGCCCGCGGAACCGGTGGTGCCGCTGCACGACGCGAGCAGCGCGCCGAGCACCACCACTACGATCCCAGTCCGCGGAGCGACCCGGTATTTTTCGCGAATCCGGTTTGCACATCGCATAACGCAATCTCCGTGGACGATTCCGAGTGGTTCTCATTCCGCGTGCGCCGCCCACGCGGCCGAGGTTCGGCGAGAACTTAAGCTGCGGCCTCGGTGATGTCTGTACGGAAGCGCACGGAACGCGACGGCGGCAGCAGTGTAGGATTTTTTCCTTTCGAAGGAATGCGCATGATCGCATCGAGAGATCTGCAGTGAGCTCCCCCGAGCCCGTGCGAGGCGGTCTTGGCGCGTGGCTGTGGCGCCGTCCGCGGCGCTGGTTTCTGCTCGGCATCCCGGCGGGCGGCGTGGCCGCCTTCATCGTCGGCGTGGTGTTCACGGGAGGTTTCTTCGGCGGTCTGCAATTTACCGAGTCCAACAAGTTCTGCACCTCCTGCCACGAGATGGCGCCCGCTCTTCAAGAGCTCACGCAGAGCGTTCACTACTCCAATGAGCTCGGCATCCGGGCGGGATGCGCCAACTGTCATGTGCCGCCGGGTTTCCTGCCGGGTCTGTGGCGGCACGTGCGGGCCGTCACCGAGCTCTGGGGACACTTCAGCGGCGAACTTGCCACGCCGGCGAAGTACGAGGCCCATCGACTGGAGCTCGCACAGAAGTTCTGGGCGGAGCTCCGGGCGAACGACTCTGCCCAGTGCCGCAGCTGTCACACGCCGAGCGCCATGGCGCTCGCCAAACAGCCCGCGATGGCCGCCGAGTCGCATTCCTCGATGGCGAAGAGCGGCATGACCTGCATCGACTGTCACAAGGGCGTGGCGCACACGGCGCCGACCGGGAGTTGATCCGCTCGCCGCTCGGCGTGCGGTGCCGGTGATGAGCTATTGCATCCGAAGGCTCTGCGTCGTCCGTGCTCGAGAGCGCCCGCTGACATAGCGGCCGACAATGCGCAAAATCTCGCTGATGCGGAAATTGATCACGCGACGCGGCCAGAACAGCTCGCGCTTGTCGCATACGGTGGAGATGCTGAAGCGGGTGATTTCCCCCATCAGTGCGTCATCGGCGGCGCCGGTGCGTCCGTCGGCCATTCCCGCGTCGAGCCGGGCGCGCAGCACCCGCGCCTCGGCGATACCTTTGGCCACGCCGCGGCCGCGCCGCTTGGAGATCCGTCCATACTGCACCTTCAATTCATTGAGCCGCTCGGCCGCGTCATACGTCGCATCGACAAGCTCGCGGCGTGTCATCCATTTCGTCTCGTAATTGAGAATGTGCTCCCAGCTCGGTTGGACGAGCAGTCGGCGGTGCTCCTCGAGAGTGCGTGCGAACAGACGGTAGCCAAAGCGTTCGGGCTCCTCGAAGCCGCGGCTGCCGGGATCGATGAATGGGCCCATCGGAGAGATGAAGCAGGACAGCCGCTTGTCTCCCAGTTGAAACAGGCGACCGCAGTACTCGACCGCGTCGCGAACCAGGGCGCGGGTTTGCGCCGGCAAGCCGATCATGAAGTAGATGTCGATGCGGGTGCAGCGCAGACTCACAGCCACCTTGAGCAGAGCCTCCATCTCCTCCGTGGTGTAGCCCATCTCGCCCTCCTGCGCGTCCCGCACCCCCTGGTCGTGGCTCTCAGGACTGAATTCCATGCTCCAGTGGCGCACGCAGCGGTCGATGTCGCGCAGAAAGGAGGCCGGCGGCAGGGCGAAGAACTCGAACATGATCTCATTCTCGAAATCCGCCTCCCGCAGGCGCTCCAGAATCTCGGCTGCATGCTCGGGTCCCGCCATGAGCAGATCGCCGATCAGCACGATGGGTCCGTGCGAAAGACGGCTGAAGGCCCGCATATTGTCGATCAAGCTGGCGGGACTTCGGTATACCGGCTTTTGCCGTTTCATGAGATGCGTGCAGCTCGTGTGAGAGGCGCCACAGGTGACGCATTCGTAGGCGCAGCCCTTGACGGTAAACACCGTGGTGATGGGGTTGCTCCACCACCCGTTGAAGGGCAGGGTGCTTTCGAGGTCCCGGTAGCGCAGCACCATCTCCACCAGCAGATCGGGCCGCAGATCCACGTAGTCGAGGCTTGCGGGCACGAAGGTGTGCGCATTGACATGAACGCCGTCGCGATCCTTCCACGTCAGATTGGCAATGCGGTGGAGGCCTGCGCCGCTTTGCAACGCCAGCAAGAGCTCGTGCAGCGGCGGCTCGGTGCTGTCACCGCGCAGCACGAAGTCCACCTGCGGATAGTCGATCAGTTCGCGGTGGAAATAACTCGACGACAACCCACCGAAGATGACCGGGACCTCTGGATGCAATTCCTTCACGATGCGCGCGACTTCCAGGGCGCCGTGGGCGTGCGGCAGCCAGTGCAGGTCGATACCCACCGCCTTGGGCTTCTGGCGCGCCAGGAAGCGGGGCACGTCGAACCGGCGGCTGTTCATCATGCGCAGCGCCAGGTTGACGATGCGCACGTTCAGCCCGCGCTCATGCAGATAGCTTGCGATGGTCGCAAATCCGAGGGGGTACATCTCGAATACCGTCGAGGAGGGGACGAGGTCGCTCACCGGACCATACAGAATCGCGTGCTTGCGAAAATCGTAGACGCTGGGCGCGTGCAGCAACAGCAAATCCACGCCGGCGCGCAACGGCAACTCCCTATTGGACGCGAACCCGAATCAGCTCATCGCCGTCCGGATCGACCACGTGGACCGCACAGGCAAGGCACGGGTCGAAGCTGTGGATGGTGCGCAGGATTTCGAGCGGTTGCTTCGGATCGTGCAGCGCGGTGCCCTTGAGCGCTGCTTCGTACGGCCCCTCGGTGCCGGCCGCATCGCGGGGGCCGGCATTCCAGGTGCTTGGCACGACGGCTTGATAATTCGAGATCTTGCCGTCGTCGATGGCGATCCAGTGCGCCAGAGCGCCGCGCGGGGCCTCGAGGAAGCCCACGCCCTCCGCATGACGCGGCCAGGTCGACGGCTCCCACTGAGTCTCGTTGAAGGTGCGCACGTCGCCGGCATGAATGTTCGCCATCAAGGCGTCGTACCACGCCGGCATGGCATCGGCGAGGATCTTGCATTCGAGCGCGCGGGAGGCGGTGCGCCCCATCGTGGAAAACAATGCCTCCACCGGCAGCTGCAGATCCGAGAGCGTTTTATGAACCAGCTCGCGGGTCGGTTCGTTGCCGCTCGCGTACAGCATGAGTACGCGGGCGAGCGGCCCCACCTCCATGGCGTGCCCCTTCCAGCGTGGCGATTTGATCCAGGAATAACTGGCGGAGGTATCCAGATGCTGATAAGGGGAGGGCGGCCCGGAATAGTTCAAGCGGGTCTCGCCGCGCGATGGATGCAAGCCCGATTGCTTGCCGCTGCTGTAGTCATACCAGGAGTGCGCGACGAATTCCTGGATATCCGCCTCCGCTCTCGGGTCCATGTCCTGGATGTGGGACAGATCGCGGTCCAGAATGGCGCCGCGCGGCACCAGAAACGTCTTCGGGTCCTGGCTGCCGGTCGCCGGGAAGTCGCCGTAGGTCATGAAGTTCCCGGTACCTTCGCCGTATCCGGTCTTGAACCAGTCCTTGTAGAAGGAACCGATCGCCAGGACGTCCGGCAAATAGACCTGATCGATGAAGGTGCGCATCCGGTCGATGATCGCGGCCACCTGTTGCAGGCCGACGATATTGACGGCGGTGGTGCCGGTCCCGGCGCCCGTGTGTACGCTGATGGCCGAGGGCGCGCCGCCCACGAGCACATTTGGATGCGGATTCTTACCGCCGAAAATGGTCTGCAGCTGCACCACCTGGCGTTGCCAGGCGAGCGCGTCGAGGTAATGCGCCACCGCCATGAGATTCGCCTCCGGCGGCAGCTTGTACCCCGGATGGCCCCAGTAGGCATTGGCAAAAATCCCGAGCTGCCCGGATTCGACCAGTCTTTTGACCCGCTCCTGCACGTCGGAGAAATATCCCGGGGAGGAGCGTGCGTAGCTCGAGATCGATTGCGCCAGTGCCGAGGCGGCCTTGGGATCGGCCTTGAGCGCCGACACCACGTCCACCCAGTCAAGCGCGTGCAGGTGATAGAAATGCATCACGTGGTCGTGCACGAACTGCGTCGCGATCATGAGGTTGCGAATGAGCTGCGCGTTGACAGGAATCGTGTATTTCAACGCATCCTCGACCGCGCGCACCGAGGCGATCCCATGCACCAGCGTACAGACCCCGCAGATGCGCTGCGCGAACACCCAGGCGTCGCGCGGATCGCGGCCCTGCAAGATGATCTCAATACCGCGCACCATGGTGCCCGAGCTCCAGGCCTGGGTGATCACGGAGCCGTCGAACTCGGCCTCGATCCGCAGATGCCCTTCGATGCGCGTGATGGGGTCGACGACGACGATCTCCGAGCTCATCGTCGGGCCTCCGCCCCGGCAAGGCTCGCTGCCACGAGCTCGAGCAGACTGTGCGCCGTCTTGTCCCACTTGAAATGATCCTGTGCGTCATCGAAGGTGCGCCGGCAGTCCGAGCAGCTGGTCAGGAAGGTTTCGGCCCCCGTGTCGTCGATCTCGCGCAATTTGTTCTCCATCGTCCGGTAACGCAGCGGCGCCGCGCGCTCGATGTCGAGCACGCCGCCGCCGCCGCCGCAGCAAAAGCTGAAACCGCCGTGGTTCTTCAATTCGTTCAACTCGATTCCCATCGCCTTCATCAGCGTGCGCGGTGCATCGGTGACGCCGCCCTTGCGCACCAGCTGGCAGGGGTCGTGAAAGGTAGTCTTGCCGGTGCCTGCAGCTCGGAGTTTCAGGCGCCCCGACTTGAGCTCGTCCGCCAGGAACTCGGTCACGGCCCGTACCTTGAAGGGCAGCGGCTTGCCGTACAGATCAGCCGCCTCCCAGCGCAGCGCCGTGTAGGCGTGACCGCACTCGGGCACCAAGAGCGTCTTGGCCTTGCAGGCAATGGCCTGCTCGATCAACTTGAGGCTGATTTCGCGCTGCCATTCCTTGCCGCCCGCATAGTAGCCATAGTTCTCCGCCACCAGGCCGTCGCTGCGAAAGGTGCAGGAGGCGTTCAGATGCCGCATGACCTGCGCCAACGCGGCGACCGCGCCCGGGTAATGCTCGATGTCGGTCCGCGGCACGCACAACATGATCTCGGCCTCGGGCTTGTCGAGCGGAATCTCGACGCCGAATTTTCTGCCGATCTCGAGCAATTGATCGCGATACGGCTCGGCGCTCGCCTCCGGCTGGCCGGTCGCGCGCTGATGCGCCGCCTTCTGATACAGCTCTTTGGGCGCGAGCCCGGCGTCGAACATGGCGTGGCGCGCCTGCTCGATGAGGGCCGCGACATCGATGCCCATCGGACAGATCAAGCTGCAGCGGCCGCACATGTTGCAGCTGTCGAACAGCAGGTGCTGCCAGTGCTCCAGCTGATCCGCGGTCACGGCACGCTTCAGGCCGAGCAGCTTGAATACCGGTGCGAACGGGCTCGCCTCGCGCTTGTAGGCCTGCTTGAAGGGCTCCACCTTCCAGATGGGGGTGTACTGCGGATCCTCGGTGGCGATGTAGAAATGACAGGCGTCTGCGCAAATGCCGCAGTGGATGCAGGACTCCAGGCGAAAGGCGCTGAGCGCACCGATTTCCTGAACGAAGCCCTTCATCGCGCCCGCCACGCGGGCCTCCGGGGTCCGCGCCTCCGCCGGCGCAAGATTGGCGGGAAGTGCGCCTGCGGTATCGTTCATGAGGGAGCTCCCTTGCGGGCGAGCACGGCACCATTGATGGCGCGGGAGGGAAAGATGTAGAAGGCATGCATCAGCTTGCCGAAGGGGAACCAGATCAGCAGTACATCGACGCTCAAAATGTGCAATCCGAGCAGCGTCTCATAAGGTGCGCCGACATGCGCGGTGGCGGCGAGGCCCGTGACCATCACTGCCATGGTGACGAACCAGCTGAAATAGTCATCGAAATTGGACAGCATGCGGATCACCGGATTGGTCACGCGCCGGAACAACACCGCCAAAAACAGGGTCAGGGTAAGCACCGAGATCACGGTGATCACGCCCGAGGGCAGGCCCGGCCAAACAAAGCCGAACAGGCTGCCGAGAAAGATGATGTGGGGGGTGAACAACAGCACCACCGCGAACAGGCCGAGATGATAGCTGTAGCCGAGCGCTTCTCCCGGACCGGTGCGGGCGATGAATTCCGGGTGCGGCCAGGAGCGCGTGCCCACCGCGATGACACCGCCGCTCAGGAACTTCAACACCGAGGTCCGCGGCCGGCTCAAATCGCGGCGAATGCGCAGCAGCGCGAAACCGACGATGCGCCACACCACGCCGAAAACGAAAATCACCAGCGCCACCTTCAATGCCGGTCCGCGCGCGAAGCCCAATAGATCCATGTCTAACCCCCCTTTGGTTCGCTGTCGGGCCGGGCTTCCGCGCGGTGTTGGTGAAGGCGGCTGACGCCCGCGGCCGCCACTCCGAGCACGGCACCGGCGGCGCCCGCTGCCGCACCGATTTCCAGCACCTTGAGCGGTGCCGCTTCGCCGGCCTTGCCCCACGCGGCGCTCGAAAGCGGCGCATAGAAGCTGCCCTTGTCCCAAAATCCCGGCTCGGAGCAGCCGAGACAGCCGTGCCCCGACTGAATGGGAAAGCTCACCCCGCCGTTCCACTTGAGCGTCGCGCAAGCGTTGTAAGTCGTCGGGCCCTTGCAGCCGAGCTCGTAAAGGCACCAGCCATTGCGCGCCCCCTCGTCGTCGAAGGTCTTGGCGAACTTGCCTTGATCGTAGAACGGGCGCCGGTAGCAGCGGTCGTGGATGGTGTTGCCGAAAAAAACCTTGGGGCGTCGATGCTCGTCCAAATCCGGTACGCGGCCGGTGGTGATGAATTGAAGCAAGGTTCCCGTGATGACCTCCGGAATGGGCGGGCAACCGGAGACATTGATGATGGGCCTGTCGCCCACGATGGCAGTGACCGGCCACGCCTCGGTCGGATTCGGATCGGCGAAGGGGATGCCGCCGAACGATGAGCACGTGCCGACGCAGACGATGGCCGCCGCTCCCTTGGAGGCCTCCCGCAGGGTATCCACCGCGCTGCGGCCGCCCGCCATGCAATAGGCGCCGCCGGCGCCGGTCGGCACGGATCCGTCGACCACCAATACATATTTGCCGAAATTGTCCTGCATGGCCTTGTCGCGCGCCGCCTCCGCAGCGTCGCCCGCCGCCGCCATGAGCGTATCGTTGTAGTCGAGCGAGATGACATTGAAGATGAGGCCCTCGATGGTGGGCGCGAACGATCGCGTCAGCGACTCGAAGCACCCGGTGCACTCCTGAAACGACAGGTACACCACCGAGGGCCGCGGAGCGTTGCGCAGCTGCTCGGCCATCGCGGGACCCATCCAGGCAGGAAGAGCCAGGGAGGAGGCCATGGCGCTGCAGTATTTGATGAAGCCGCGCCGGCTGATGCCGTGCCTCAGCAGCATCTCACCGACGGTGGATGCGCCGTCGCCTGGGGCCTTCGCTCGGATCATCGGCCTCGCTCCTAGTTCGGCCGGCTCGTGCCGAGCGCATCGAGTTGTGCGCGCAGCGTCGCTGCGGCCGCAGCGATCTCGTCGAGCGCGCTCGAGAGAATCTGTGGTATCCGCGTCACCTCGAGGAGCTCCGCCACCGGCTCTCCTTGCGCATCGCGATGTTCCACCCACCAGATGCCGGACATGCCCGTTTCCCGAACGGTCGACAGTCCTTGCGCGCTCACTGTTGCCCGTACTTCGCCCTCGCCGAGCACCCGTTCGAGCTCGGCCCGGTCTTGCGGGCTCATCGGGAGGCTCCGCAAGTCGATTGCGGACGGACTGTCGCTCTGCGCGAGCTGCTCGAGCAGGGTGGCGAGCTCGCTCAGCAGCGCGGCGATGCCGCCGCCCAACCCGCCGGCCGCCGCCCGGTCGGGTGGGACGGGCAGCTCTGCGCTTGCGGCAGCTTCGACCCGGATCGAGATGTCCTCGAGACGGGTCAAGCGCACTGCCAGCGCCTGAGCAGGGCGTTCGCCTGTCGGGCCGCCTCGGGCAGGCTCTCAGCCACCGGCGCCGAGAGCGTTTCACTCCAGTCGATGCGCTCGGGCTGGATGCAGAGCAGTGCCCGCCGGTGCGGGAGGCAGCCTTGCAGCCGCGCCATGTCCAGAAGATCGATCAGGCCCACCTCATGGACGGTACGCCGACGGCTGCTCGCCAGGAATCGATCCATGGCGGTGCCCTCAAACAGGCGCACGGCTCCCGGCGCGAGCCCGAGCTCGGCGGCATCGAACACCAGCATCGAGCTCGATGCCTCCACGTACGCGAGCAAACTGAAGCTCAGCGTCCCGGCATCGACGAAGTCGGCTGCAGCTTCGCCCAGCTCCGAGCGCACCCGGTTCAGCAGCTGCACGCCGGCACCATCGTCGCTCAACAGCACATTGCCGAACCCGAGCACCAAAATGCGCGCGGGCGCCAACCAGCGCGAGGCGACGACGCCCGCGGTTTCGGCCGGAGGAAATTCACTCTGCACTGGTTCGAGCCATGACGTCACATCCGACCTCGTTGCGCTTCAACCGATCAGATCATTCCGCCGGGCGACGAGTCTGTGCGCTTCCGTACAGACCCGGTCGACTGCGCGGAGCTAAGGTCGTCTGCCGACCCAGACCTCCAGGTGAGAATCGATTGCACGAGCTGTCCGTCTGCCAGGCCTTGCTCACGCAGGTAAGAGAAATTGCGCTGGATCGCGGCGCCGCGGTGGTCGAGCGCATCGTGATCGAGGCCGGCCCGCTGTCCGGTGTCGATCCGGCGCTGCTCGAACGCGCTTTCGCAGTCATGCGTGCGGGCAGCTGCGCCGCACAGGCGGTGCTCTCGATCGAGACGCCGGGCGTGACGATTCGCTGCCTGAGCTGCGATGCGTTGTCGCAACCGGCACCGAATCGCCTTATCTGTGCAGTCTGCGGCGGGTACCGCGCGCGCATCGTGGCGGGCGACGAGCTACGGTTGCGCCGGGTCGAGCTGAGCGTACCGGCCGCTGCGGCCTGTTGAGTTCAAGAGGAAGACCGACCATGTGCACTACCTGCGGCTGCAATGTGACTCCCGGAAACGCGCATCTGGCGCAACAGCGCGGCGGTTCTGAAACCGTCGTCGAGGTGCTGCAGGATCTGCTCGCCGCCAATGACCGGACGGCGGCGCATAACCGCGCGCATTTCGATGCTCACGGCGTGCTCGCCATCAACCTCATGTCCTCCCCCGGCGCCGGCAAAACCGCGTTGCTGGAAGCGACCATTGCGGCGCTGCGCGAGCGCTACCGAATCGCGGTCATCGAAGGCGATCTGGAGACCGACAACGATGCGGCGCGCATTCGCGCCCAGGGCGTGCCGGCGATCCAGATCACCACCGGAACGGCGTGTCATCTGGATGCGGAGCTCGTGCATCGGGCCCTGCACGAGCTGCCTCTGTCGGGGCTCGACCTGCTGTTCATCGAAAACGTCGGCAATCTCGTCTGCCCGGCCAGTTTCGATCTCGGACAGCACCTGAACGTCACCTTGTTGAGCGTCACCGAGGGCGACGACAAGCCGGCGAAGTACCCGGTGATGTTCCGCGCCAGCGATCTCGTGGTGTTGAGCAAAGCGGATCTATTGGACGTGCTGGACGACTTCGATCCGGCGCGCGCCGCGGCGTCGCTGCGGGCGCTCGGCCGCGACACGCCGATGATTCGCACGGCGGCGCGACGCACGCCGGCGCTCGAGCCGTGGCTCGACTGGCTCGAGCGGGAACTGCAGCGCCCGCGGGCGCTAGGCCCGAGCTTGCGGCCGCGAATCGCCGCGGCGCTCGGGGCCTGACGCATGTGCCTTGCCGTTCCCGCGAGGGTCGTGGCGCTCTTGGGCGATCAATGGGTCGAAACCGAGGTCGGCGGAATTCGCAGCCGTGTCTCGGTCGCGCTGCTCGAGGAGGTCGCGCTCGGGGACTATCTCATCGTGCACGCAGGCTTCGCCATCGCGCGCCTCGATGTCGAGGAAGCGGAGAAGTCCCTGGCGCTATTCGACGAGATTGCCGCACGGCTCGGAGGGTCCGCCGATGCGTTACATCCGCGGCTTCCGTGAAGGGGCCGCGGCGGCGGCTTTCAAGGACCTAATCGCGGCGGAAGTCGATCCGCAGCGCGAATATCACCTGATGGAGTTTTGCGGCGGGCATACGCACGCCATCTTCCGCTACGGGGTGGAGGATATGCTGCCCGACAACGTGCGCCTGGTTCACGGACCCGGATGTCCGGTCTGCGTGCTGGCAGTACCGCGGCTCGATGCGGCGATCGAGCTCGCGAGCCGGGACGATGTCACGCTGGTGAGCTACGGGGATATGCTGCGCGTGCCGGCGTCGCGCCGCAAGAGCCTGCTCAAAGCGCGCGCGCAGGGCGCCGATGTGCGCATGGCCTACTCGGCGCTCGAGGCGCTGGAGATTGCCGCGGCCCATCCGGATCGGCAAGTGGTGTTCTTCGCCATCGGCTTCGAGACCACCACACCCGCGACCGCCCATCTCATTCTCGAGGCGCGACGGCTGGGGTTGCGCAACTTCAGCGTCTACTGCAACCATGTGGTGACGCCGGCAGCGATCCAAAGCATTCTCGATTCTCCCGAGGTGCGCGAATGGGGCCGGGTGCGGGTCGACGGCTTCATCGGCCCGTCACACGTCAGCGCAGTGATCGGCAGCCGGCCCTACGAGTATTTTGCGCAGGAGTATCAGCGGCCCGTGGTCATCGCCGGCTTCGAGCCGCTCGACGTGATGCAGGCCATCCGCATGCTGGTTCGGCAGCTCAACGAGGGGCGCGCCTGCGTCGAAAATCAGTTCACCCGCGGTGTCAGCCGGGACGGCAACCTGAAGGCACAGCGCCTGGTGGCCGAGGTGCTGGAGCTCTCCCGCAGCGTCGAGTGGCGCGGCCTCGGCGAGCTGCCGTACAGCGGCCTGCGCGTCAAGGCCGCGTATGGCGAGTTCGACGCCGAGCGCCGCTTCGCCATGCCGGTGCGGGCGGTGGCGGAGAACGCTGCCTGCCAATGCCCGGCGATCATCCGGGGAGTGAAAAAGCCGACCGATTGCACCCTTTTCGGCACGGCCTGCACGCCGCGCAATCCCATCGGCTCGTGCATGGTCTCGGCGGAGGGCGCGTGCGCCGCCTATTACAAGTATCGCCGCGGCACGCTGCGGGCGGCCGGCTGATGCGCATCCTGCTGCTGGTGCACTCTTTCAACAGCCTGGCGCAGCGGTTGTACGTCGAACTCGAGCTTGATGGTCACGAGCTCTCGGTCGAGCTCGACATCCATGAACGCGTCACCGGCGAGGCCGTCGAATTGTTCAGGCCGGACCTCGTCCTGGCGCCGTTCCTGAAGCGCGCCATTCCGCGCTCGGTGCTGCAAAGCGCGCTTTGCCTGGTCGTGCATCCCGGACCGCCGGGCGACCGCGGCCCATCCGCGCTCGACTGGGCGATCTTGCGCGGGCTGGATCACTGGGGGGTCACGGTCCTCGAGGCGCTCGACGAGCTCGACGCCGGCCCGGTGTGGGGGAGCGCGGCGTTTGCGATGCGAGCCGCCCGCAAGAGCAGTCTGTATCGCCAGGAGGTGACCGAAGGCGCCGTGATCGCGGTGCGTGCGGCCGTTGCCCGCATGCAGGCGGGCCAAGGTCCGCTGCCGAGCGCCGATCGCGGACCGGGCTTAAGCTGGCAGCCGCTCATGCGCCAGGCGCAGCGCGCGATCGATTGGAGCCAGGACGGCATGGCAACGGTGCTGCGCAAGATTCATTCCGGCGACGGCTTTCCGGGCGTCGAAGATGCATTGTGCGCGCGCCGCTTTCGTCTGTTCGACGCCCGGCCGGAACCGCGCCTCACCGGGCCCCCGGGCATGCTCATCGCCCGGCGTCACGGCGCGGTCTGCCGAGCGACTCGGGATGGTGCGGTGTGGATCGGTGAGCTCGAGCCCATCACCGATTCGAAACGCAGCTTCAAGCGTCCTGCCGTAGCGGCGCTGGGCACGCTCGCCGAGGCCTTACCCTATGACGATGACCCTCCGGGCGAGGGCCAAGCAGCGTACGCTGGCGCCGCCGGCGAGCTCCGCTACGAGGAGCGAGGCCCGGTGGGCTATCTGCATTTCGATTTCTACAACGGCGCGCTGTCCACGGCGCAGTGCGAGCGCCTGCGTGCCGCCTATGCCTATGCGCGAGGGCGGCGCACCCGGGTCATCGTACTCATGGGAGGAGCCGATTTCTGGTGCAACGGCATGCACTTGCACTGCATCGAAGCCGCCGAGAGTGCAAGCGATGCCTCCTGGGACAACATTCGCTGCATCGACGATCTGGCCCGCGAGATCCTGCTGACCGACACGCATCTGACGGTCGCCGCCCTGCAGGGCAACGCCGCCGCGGGCGGCGTATTCCTGGCGCTCGCGGCCGATCGAGTGCTGGCGCGCAGCGGGATCGTGCTGAATCCGCATTATCGCAACATGGGAAACCTCTACGGCTCGGAATATTGGACTTACCTGTTGCCGCGCCGCGTAGCGGCCGAAGCAGCGCAAAGGCTCCTGGCTCGCAGGCTCCCGATCGGAACGACCGAAGCCCGCTCGATCGGACTGATCGACGATTGCGCGGGACCCGACACGGCGGAATTTCGCGCGCTCATCGACACCGTTGCATCCGAACTCGCCACCGGCTTCTTGCGCGCCGTGGAGGAAAAGCGGGAGCGGAGGGCGCGCGATGAGCAGGTGCGGCCGTTGGAGGACTACCGCAGCGTCGAACTCGAGCACATGCGAATGAATTTCTACGGCTTCGATCCGAGCTATCACATCGCCCGTCATCGGTTCGTCTGCCGCGCGCCGCATGGCTGGACGCCGCTGCATCTTGCGAAGCACCGCCGGGCGGCGGCTCCGGCATTGCACACACGGGCAGGTGTGTGAGCGCGGCGCTGGAAGCGGATGCCGGCGCGGCGAACTCGATGCCGGCGCCTGCGGCGCAGCGCCTGCGCGTCGGCGGACGCGTGCAGGGCGTGGGCTTTCGGCCGTTCGTGTATCGCCTCGCGCGCCTCCACGAGCTCGGCGGCTGGGCGCGAAACCACGGCGGCGAGGTCGACATTCTGGTCGAGGGGCCGGCGGATCGGTTACGGGCCTTTCGGGGCGACCTGTTATCGCTCGCGCCCCCCGCAGCCGCGCCGCACCTCAAAGAGGTTTGGCAGGTGCGGGGCGAAGGGTGGGAGGAGTTCCGCATCCTCGCGAGCACCCGGGACGGCGAGTCACGGATCCATATCCCGGCGGACCTGTTCACCTGCGAGGAGTGCCTCGCCGAGCTGCACGATGCGGGCGCGCGGCGCTATCGCTACCCCTTCATCAACTGCACGCAGTGCGGCCCACGCTACACGCTGATCCGTGCCATGCCCTACGATCGGGTGAATACCACGCTCGATCGCTTCGCTCTGTGCTACGAGTGCGCCGCGGAGTATGCCGATCCGATGGATCGTCGCTTCCATGCCGAGCCTTTGGCGTGTGCCGTGTGCGGTCCGGTGCTGTCCTGGCAGGATGAGCGCCAGGAGATCAGCGGCAACGCGCCTGCGCTGGAGGCCGCGATCGCGAGCCTGCGCGGCGGACAGATCGTCGCCGCGTGCGGTGTCGGCGGCTATCAGCTACTGTGCGATGCGCGCGATGAGCATGCCGTGGCGCGCCTGCGGGCGCGCAAGGGACGGCCGGCAAAACCGCTGGCGGTCATGCTGCCGTGGCGCGGCCGGGACGGTCTGGATCACGCCCGGATGTTCGCGCATTTGTCGCCACTCGAGGCGCAGGCGCTCTGCGACAGCGCACGTCCCATCGTGCTCGCCGAGCGCTCTGCCCAGGCGCCGCTCGCGCCCTCAGTCGCGCCCGGGGTTCGCGAGATCGGGCTGATGCTGCCGTACAGTCCGCTGCACCATCTGTTGCTCGCAGATTTCGGTGCCGCGCTCGTCGCGACCTCCGGCAACGTGAGCGGCGAGCCGGTCTTGACGGAACCCGCCGAAGCTCGGGAACGGCTCGCCGGTGTGGCCGACGGCTTCCTGCACCACAACCGACCGATTGCGCGTCCGGCGGACGATCCCGTGGTCCGGGTCATGGCCCGCGCCGCGCGCAGCGTCCGACTCGGGCGCGGCACGGCGCCGCTCGAGCTGGCATTGCCGCAGCGGGTTCGGGCACCGATACTCGCCGTGGGCGCCTACTTGAAAACCACGGTGGCGCTCGCCTGGGAGGATCGTGCGGTCGTCTCGCCGCACATCGGCGAGCTGGCGAGTCCGCGCGGCCGGGAAGTATTTGCGCAGGTCGCCCGGGATTTACAGGAGCTCTACGGAGTGCGCGCGCTCTGCATTGCGCATGACGCGCATCTGGGATTTCCCAACACCCGCTGGGCACGCGATTCGGGGCTGCCGACGCAACCGGTCTGGCACCATCATGCACACGCGGCGGCGGTGGCAGGCGAGTATCGCGCGAAAGCACCCCTGCTGTGTTTTACCTGGGACGGCATGGGCCTCGGGCCGGATGCGACGCTCTGGGGCGGGGAGGCGCTGCTCGGCGTGCCGGGGAAGTGGAGGCGGGTCGCGAGCTTCCGTCCGTTTCGCCTGCCGGGCGGGGAGCGCGCGGCGCGCGAACCGTGGCGCTCCGCGCTGGCCCTTTGCTGGGAATCCGGACGAGCGCGGCCGCAGGCCTGGGCGGGGAATTCCCACGGCAGCGACCCGCTGCTGCGCGCCGCCTGGGAGGGCGGCCTCAACGCGCCCGCGACCACCGCGGTCGGGCGGCTCTTCGATGCCGCCGCCGCGCTGCTCGGGGCCTGCTCGAAGGCAAGTTACGAAGGCCAGGCGCCGATGCTGTTGGAAGCGTTGTGCCGCGATCCGGCGCCGCCCGTGGCGTTACCGCTTGCGCCGGATGCGAACGGACTCTGGCGCAGCGATTGGGAACCGCTCCTCGCGGCGTTGCTGGACACGCGCATCGACCCGGCAGTGCGCGCGTCGATGTTTCATGCGAGCCTCGCTCATGCCCTGTGCGAGCAGGCGCTCGCGGTGCGCGAGGAATGCGGCGTGTCGCGCGTCGCCTTGAGCGGCGGAGTATTCCAGAACCGAACCTTGAGCGAGCTGGCAGCATCGCTCCTCACGGCGGCGGGATTTGAGGTCCTGATCCCCCGGCGGCTGCCGGTCAACGATGCGGCGATCAGCTTCGGTCAGCTGATCGAGACCGCTGCCCTGCAAGCGCTACTCTGAGATCCCGACCGGGTCATTGATCCCAACCGGAGTACTTGGTGCGCACGCCCAAATTTCGAGACACTCACATCGGTCTCGCGCACGGCAACGGCGGCCGGTTCATGCGCGAGCTCATCGAGGAGATATTCGCGCCGGCGCTCGCCAATCCGCAGCTCGACACCGGTGCGGACGCGGTCGCGCTGCCGATGCCCGCCGATCGCGATCTGATGGTGACCACCGACGGCTTCACCGTCCAACCCTTGGAATTCCCAGGCGGCAATATCGGTTCCCTGGCCGTGCATGGCACGGTCAACGATCTGGCGGTGAGCGGCGCCGTCCCGCGGTATCTGACCTTGAGCGTATTTCTGGAGGAAGGCTTGGAGATCGCCGTGCTGCGCCGCGTGGTGCAGGGGTTGGCCAGCGCGGCGCGCGACTCGGGCGTGCACGTCGTGGCCGGCGATACCAAGGTCGTCGGGCGAGGCGACTGTGACGGGATCTACTTGGCGGCGACCGGCATCGGCTTCCGGCCGCGCGGCGTGGCCCTCGGACTTACTCGGATCCGTCCGGGCGATCGCATTCTGGTCAGCGGCCCGATCGGCGAGCACGGCGCGGCCGTGCTGCTTGCGCGGCAAGAATTCGGTCTGCGCGGCGACCTCAAGTCGGACGCGGCGAGCGTCCTGCCCCAGGCGCAGGCGCTGATGACCGTCCCCGATCTGCATTTCATGCGCGACCCGACCCGCGGCGGCCTTGCGACCGTGGCCCATGAGGTGGCTCGAGCCACCGGGTTCAGCGTGCGGTTGTCCGAAGCGCACATCCCGGTCAACGACGCCGTTCAATCGGTGTGTGAATTACTCGGGTTCGACCCGTTGTATCTGGCCTGCGAGGGTCGCATCGTCGCGGTGGTGGGGCGGGACGGCGCCGCGGCTGCGCTCGCGGCGCTGCGCGAGGTCGCCCCGCAAGCCGCCTTGATCGGGGAGATCGGCGAGGCAGCACCGCAGGTCGTGTTGACCACGGCCTTCGGCGGCGAGCGCTCGCTCGATGAGCTCGAGGAGGATCCTCTGCCGCGAATCTGCTGACTTTCCGTGCGGTATCGAACAGACCGGAGACCCCGGGGATGGCCTCATCAACGCAGTGTCAATCACCCAGGCGCGAGCTCGAACTTATGAAAAATGCCAGAATCATCGCTGCGGTAACCCTGCTTCCCTGTCTCGCGGCCTCGATCGCCGGCCAGGCGGCGGATAGCGCGGAGGGTCAGAAGACCTTCACCACGACCTGCGCCGCCTGTCATCAGCTCAAAAGCTACGCCGGCAAGTCGCAGGCCGAGCTCGAGACGGAATTGAAAGGCATCGTCGCGGGCACGGCCAAACATCCGAAAAAGCTGACCCTGAGCGCCGACGATATCGGCAATCTGGCGGCATACATCTCGAGCAACGAGCCGAAATAAGCCGTTCGCGCAGGCGCGACTCAGTTCAACAATGGCAATTCGATATTGACCCGCAGTCCGCCGGTTGCAACGTTCTGCGCCATGATGGTGCCGCCATGGGATTGAACCACGCGCTTGGCTATCTGCAGCCCCAAGCCGCTGCCTTCCTTGCGGGCATGAATCGCGCTGCGAAAGAACGGCTCGAAAATGTTCTCAAGATCCGCTTCGGGAACTCCCGTGCCGGCGTCCTGCACGGAAATGACCACCGAGCGGCCGCCGGTACCCGCAGCGGTCTCGAGATTGATGACGCTACCGCGCTTGCTGTATTTGATCGCATTGCGAAGTACGTTCTCCACCGCCCGCCGCAGCAGGTCGACATTGCCGCGCAGGGTGGCGTGGACTTCGGACCTGACGCTGATCGAGCGTTCTTTGGCCGATGCTTCGAATTGCGCATCGTCGACGATGTCCGCCAGCAGCTCGTGCACGTCGAACTCCTCGGTCAGCCGGCTGTCGACGCCGGCCTGCAGGCGGGATAGCGCCAGCATCTCGCCCACGAGCCGATCGACGCGAACGCACTCGCGCTCGATCCGCTCCATCAATGCAAGCGCCTGATCGGGCTGGCGATGCGCAAGCCCAACGGCCGCCTGGATGCGGGCCATGGGCGATCTGATTTCATGCGATACGTCGTGCAGGAGCCGCCGCTGTGCATTGATGAGTGTCTGCAGGCGGCTCATCATGCGATCGAACTCGGCGCCCAGGTCCTTCAATTCGTCGTTGCCGAATCCCATTCGATCGGCGACGCGGATGTCGAGGTTGCCGCCCGCCGCATCGGAGAGCGCCGAGCGTAGATTGCTGATCGGCTTCGACAGAAGCCATGCCAAGAGGGCCGCGCAGCCCAGACTTGCGACGAGGTCGATTATTTCCGGAATGACAAAGGGTCGGGGCGGCGGGGCATGCGGGGGTCGCGCATCGTCAGGGTTCGACGCAGCGCGCGGCGTCCGCGAATCATCAGCGGTGGTCGACTCGGTCGAGTAGCGGTGGGTCATCCACTGGTGAACCGCCTGGTCCGAGCAAATCTGCACGATCGCGATCAACAGAAAGCACTTCCAGAAAAGGCGACCCGCAGGTTTGATCATTCCGGCACCAGCTGGTATCCGAAGCCGCGAACCGTGAGGATGCGGGGCTGGCCGCTCGGCGACGGACCGAGCTTTTGACGGATGCTGCTCACATGCACATCTATGCTGCGGTCGAAGCGTGCGATGGGGCGGCCAAGACCCACTTCGGAGAGTTCCTTCTTGCTGACCGGGGCGCCCGGATGGCGGGCGAGCACTTCGAGCACATTGAATTCGGTGCTGGTCAAATCCACGGGCTTGCCCGCGCACTCGACCCGCCGCCGCTGCGGATCCATGACGATCGCGCCGGCGCGAATGGCGGCCTGCTGCGCGGCGGTCGGCGCGAGCAATGTGCGCCGCAGAACGGCCCGGATCCTCGCGAGCAGTTCGCGCGGTGAACACGGTTTCGATATGTAGTCGTCCGCCCCGATCTCGAGCCCGATGATCCGATCGATGTCGTCGCCCTTGGCAGTGAGCATGATGACGGGGAGGGCGCTCTGTGACCGGATCAACTTGAGCACATCGATGCCGCTCAACCCCGGCATCATCATGTCGACGACGGCGATGGCGTACGAGCCCGATAGCGCCGCCCGCACGCCGGTTTCACCGTCCTCGGCGCGGCCTACACCGAACCCCTCGAGTTCCAGATAATCCTGCAGCAGGTCTATCAGCTCCTCATCGTCGTCGATAATCAGCACGCTCGACGGCCTGGGGATCGGGTCATTCAGCATTGAGCTCTCAGTGGCAAATGATGTTCATGATTCCGGTGGTCTGTCGGCCAGCCGGCCCATCGGGCGCCGGACCGACGGCACGCGAGTGTCGCCGTTTACGAACACCTCTGCCCCGCAAAGTTTGCAATCTTTTACGTTTCGATAACGGCGCATTACATGGCGCCTGGCACTATGCATCCGGGGGATGACGAACAGGCGACGTTCTTTTGTACCACTTAACCAGGAGATGCTCAAATGACCCCGACAACCCCCAAGAACACCTACTTGTTCGACCGCATATTCATATCACTCGCGATCCTCGCTCCTATCCTCATGGTCATCGTGGCGGGCATGCTGCCGCAGGGCAGCCGGGGAACCATGATCGTGACCGGACACATCTTTCTAGCGGCGATATTGGGACTCGCGTTGGTGCTGCGGATCGTGTACGAACTCGGTTTCACCCATGCGTACAAGGGACTGGCCGAAGGGCGGCGAGCGGCTGTGACGGCGTGAAATCCGATTGCGCGCTCACCAGGCTCTCTTACGTGCGCGCGAGCACGATGAGCGCGAGGCCGCTCAGAAAACTGGCGAACATCGCCGCCAGCAGCTTGGATGTACCTGCGGGAGCGCTGCGAAACTCCTTCCAGATGAAAACCCCCCAGATCGCTGCGACCATCGTGGCACCCTGGCCGAGCCCATAGGAGATTGCGAAGCCGGCGCGCCCCGAGGCGATGAGGTTGAGGGACGTGCCGGCTCCCCAGATCAGGCCGCCCAATACGCCGGTCATGTGCGTCGGCAGGCTCCCCGCGAAGTAGTCGCCGAAATTCACGGGGTTGCCGACCAAAGGCCTTTTCATTGCGAAGACGTTCCACACGAAATTGCTGAGGAAAACGCCCACGGCCAACACGAAAACAGCGGCGTAGGAACCCATCTTGCCGGCCTCTGCATGAGCGGGATCCGCGTACATGGCCGACGCGACAAAGCGGTAGAACAGGCCCATGAACACACCGCACGCGACCGACAGCAAAAGGCCTCGGGTGCTGCTCTTGGCTCCGCCGCCAGGGCCGGACGAATCCACTGCCAGCCGGCGGTATGCCAGGGCATCGAGAATGATGGCGAGTGTGACCATGCCGACGCCGGCGGACAGCAGTGCGACGTTGCCAACGGGCGCGGCGAGGTGGTTGATGATCACCCCGATGATCAGCGCGAGTCCGATCCCCACGGGGAAGGCAACCGCCATGCCGGCCACGTCGATGGCGGCGACGAGAAGAATGTTGGCAAGATTGAAGATCGCCCCACCCACCAGCGCCGCCGTGATCGAGGCGGTCGAGGCCTGCGCCAGATCCGCGAAGAACGCACGGCCTTCGGCGCCGCTGCTTCCCAGCGTGAGTCCGAATGCCAGCGTGATCAACAGCACTCCCAGGGCGTAGTCCCAATAGAACAGCTCGAAGCGCCAGTCAGGGGGTGCAAGCTTGCGGGTGACCGCCCAGGAGCCCCAGCAAAACATGGTGAGCACGCAAAACACCACGGCCAACACATAACTGTGCACCACAAACATGACGGGAATCCTTTGTCATCCGAATTGAGTCCGATCGCCTCATCCGAACCTAGTCACCCGGTCCGGATCGCGCGCTGTCGCGCCGCACCCATTCCTTCTCGAAGTCGACTCGACGTGGAAATGATTTCTGCGTCCCCACCCGCGTCGTCGACAATGCGGCGTAGAGATTCGCGCGCGACAGGGCTTCCTGGTCGTTGACGCCTTCGGCAAGAAACACCGCCAGACTTCCGATGAAGGCATCACCGGCACCCGACGTGTCGATGCACGCGACCGGAAAGGCGGGTATCTGCGTGTGCCCCGTGGCATCGGCCACCAGTGAACCACGTGAACCCAGGGTGATCACCACCCGCCGAAACCCACGGGCGAGGAGGGTGGCGGCGCAGGCGGCCGCATCCGCCTCAGAACGAACCGGCTGCCCGGTGAGCTGTTCGGCCTCGCTCTCGTTCGGGATGAATAGATCCGCACCCGTCAGCTCCTGAAGCTCGGCCGGTATGGCGGGCGCGGGATTGACGATGCAGCGGATATTCCGAGCACGTGCGAAGCGGATGGCGTGATAGATCGTCGGGAGCGGAATCTCGAATTGCAAGATGATCGCATCGACGCCTCGTAGATCCGCCGCCGCGGCGTCGACATCGGCGGGCGTCAGCCGGTCGTTGGCACCCTTGACCACGATGATGCGATTCTGCCCGTCGGGCTCGACGAGAATCGGTGCCACTCCTGTCGGAGCGTCGGGAACGACTTGGACGTGGGTGGTGTCGATGCCGAAGGAGGTGAAGTTGTCGATCGTTGCGCGCCCGAACAGATCATCGCCGACCTTGGCGACCATCAACACCTCGGCGCCGCACAGGCGGGACGCGACCGCCTGATTCGCGCCCTTGCCCCCGAAGCCCATCTCGAAGCTCTTGCCGAACAAGGTCTCACCCGGACGCGGGAACACATCGATGAACGTCGTCAGGTCGGTGTTCGCGCTACCGATCACGGCAATGCGGGGTGGGCGTGTCAAGCGTTCACCGCCGCCGTCAGTTCCTTGAACAATCCCGACGCGCCAATCCGGAAATTGGCCGCCGAGGCGCTTCCGGGGCCGAACCGCTGCTCGTAGAGCGTGAGGTAAGCCCAGGCATCCTCGATCGTGCGAATGCCGCCCGACGCTTTGAACCCAACGGACTGGCCGCGCCGGCTTGCCGCCGCGATCACCTCGAGCAGGACCGCGGCTGCTTCGGGCGTTGCGGCCGGTTGAGTCTTCCCCGTAGAGGTCTTGAGAAATTGCGCTCCACCGGTGATCGCAACCTCCGCCGCGTGGCGTATGTGTTCGGCGCTCGCGAGCTGACCGGTTTCCAAGATGACCTTCAATAACGCACGATCTGCGCAGGCCTCGCGGCAGCCATGGACCAACGCCAGGCCCACGCCCGAATCACCCGCCAGCAGCGCCCGGTAGGGAAACACGACGTCCACCTCGGCTGCCCCTGCCGCGACGGCCGCAGCCGTCTCTGCCGCCGCGTGCTCGGGTGCCGCTGCGCCGTGCGGGAAATTGGCGACCGCGCAAACCGGAATACCGGTACCTCGGAGCGCTTCCAGGGCCACGGAGATCCAGCGCGCCCAGATACAGACGGCCGCGGGTTTGACCGGCGCCGCCCGCGCGACTGCCGAGAGCGTGCGCACCGAGGCCTCATCGTCCGCTTCGTCAAGGCTGGTCAGGTCGGTGAGCGCGATCAGCCGCCGCGCCTGAGCCGCCCGCGACGTGCTCGCGAACCGGATCATGCCGGGATCACGCTGGAACCTTCCCCATGGCTGAATTCTAACGCGCCTCGCGGCGCAGCCGTGGCGCTGATTTCGCAGCGGTACGGTCCGATCGCTGGCATACTCACCACACCCTACGAAGCCATGCGCGGGTGCGATCGCTTGTACCCCTTGATTCGGGACGCACCGAAAAAATCGAGGTCGCCAGTGCCCCAAATTGGGGCGGCGGACCTGCGCTGGCAAGCCAACCTGGCCTTGTCCTTTATCCGTCGCGAAGATCGAACGCTGCTCGCCGCCAAGTCTCATTGCGGACCCCTGCAAATTCAGAAGGCACTGTATCCGGATGGCCCCGGAATTTGCCACGTCACCGTGCTGCATCCTCCGGGTGGCGTTGCCGGCGGCGATTCACTCGCCGTCACGGCTCGATTGGATTCCGGGTCTCGCGTCTGTTTGACCACCTGTGGAGCCACCAAGTGGTATCGCTGCCCGCAGGCTGGATCGCAACAGCGGCTGCATTTCGAGGTCGCGGCCGGTGCCGCTCTGGAATGGCTGCCCCGGGAGAGCATTCTCTTCGATGGCTCGAAGGCAGAGATGCAGCTTGACGTGGAGCTGGCATCCGGCGCGCAGTTTCTCGGGTGGGAAATACTGTGCTTCGGCCGGCGGGCTTCCGGGGAAGGTTGGCACCGCGGCCGCTTGCGCCTCCACACCCGCATCCGGCAAGCAGGCCGCCCGCTCTGGTCGGAGTGCGCCCACATCGCGGCGGGCAGCGGCTTCGACTCATCGCCGGTGGGACTCAGCGGATACAGTGTGAGCGGCACATTCGTCGCAGCAGGCTCCGACATCAATGCCGAATTGTTGGCCGCCTGCCGTGCCGTTGCGCCGAGCGGGGGCGATTCACGGCGCGGAGTGACCAGCACGCCCGGTATCCTGGTGGCGCGCTACCTGGGCCACTCCTCGCAGGATGCATTTCGCTGGTTCACGTGCGTTTGGACGGTGCTTCGACCGGCTCTCTTGAATCAGCCGGCGATCGCACCGCGACTTTGGGCTTGCTGATCTTCGGGTGATGGATGGAATTGACGCCGCGCGAAAAAGACAAACTGCTGATCTTCACGGCCGCATTGCTCGCCGAGCGTCGTCGAGCCCGCGGCTTGAAACTGAATTATCCGGAGACTGTCGCTTTGATCACCAGCGCCATCCTGGAGGGTGCGCGCGATGGCAAGACCGTTGCGGAGCTCATGAGCTACGGCAGTACCGTCATTACGCGCGCCGAGGTCATGGAGGGGATTGCGGAGATGATCCCCGAGATTCAAGTCGAGGCGACGTTCCCCGACGGAACCAAGCTGGTCACCGTGCACCAACCCATTGTCTGAGGATGATCGATGATTCCAGGCGAAATGCTCGTGACACCGGGAGACATCGAGATCAACGCAAATCGTGCCACCCTCGAGGTGCATGTCGAGAACACCGGCGACCGGCCCATTCAAATAGGTTCGCATTATCATTTTTTCGAAACCAATTCGAGCCTGCGGTTCGACCGGGAACCCACTCGCGGCTATCGATTGGACATTCCGGCGGGCACGGCCGTGCGGTTCGAGCCGGGACAGGGGCGCACCGTGCGCTTGGTCCGTTATGCCGGCCTCGGCCGCGTGATCGGTTTTCAAGGCAAGGTCATGGGGAAAATCGAATGGCTTTGAAGATGTCGCGACAGGCTTACGCCGAAATGTTCGGCCCGACGGTCGGCGACCGGGTGCGTCTCGCCGATACGGGGTTGTTCGCCCAAGTGGAACGGGACCTCGCCGTGTACGGAGAGGAGGTCAAATTTGGCGGAGGCAAAGTCATCCGTGACGGGATGGGACAGGGACAGGGGACGAGCGCCGCCGTCGCGGATACCGTGATCACCAACGCCCTCATCATCGACCATTGGGGCATCTGCAAGGCCGACGTCGGCCTCAAGATGGGTGCCATCTGGGGGATCGGCAAGGCTGGAAATCCGGATGTCCAGCCTGAAGTGACCATTCCCATCGGGGCGGCGACCGAGATCATCGCAGGCGAAGGCATGATCTTGACCGCCGGCGGCATCGATACGCACATCCATTTCATCTGTCCGCAGCAAATCGAGGAAGCGTTGACCTCGGGGGTGACCACGATGATCGGCGGCGGTACCGGGCCGGCTGCCGGGACGAGCGCGACCACCTGTACGCCCGGCCCGTGGCACATCCGCAGCATGCTGCTCGCGGCCGAAGCCTTTCCGGTGAATCTGGGATTTCTCGGCAAGGGCAATGTGAGCGTGCCCGAGCCGGCGCGGGAGCAGATTCTGGCAGGCGCCGTAGGCCTCAAGCTCCACGAAGATTGGGGCACGACTCCGGCGGCGATCGACAACTGCCTGCGGGTTGCCGATGAGATGGATGTGCAAGTCGCAATCCACACCGATACCCTGAATGAATCCGGCTATCTCGAAGCCACGCTGGCGGCGATTGCCGGGCGCACGATTCACACGTTTCACACCGAAGGGGCCGGAGGCGGCCATGCGCCGGACATCATCAAGGCCGCCTCCTACGACAACGTACTGCCGAGCTCCACCAACCCGACTCGTCCCTATACCATCAACACCATCGACGAGCACCTGGACATGCTCATGGTGTGTCATCACCTGGATCCCGCGATTGCCGAGGACATCGCCTTCGCCGAATCACGCATCCGCCGCGAGACGATCGCGGCCGAAGACATCCTGCACGACCTCGGTGCCTTTTCGATGATGTCCTCGGACTCGCAAGCCATGGGCCGCGTGGGAGAGGTCATCATCCGCACCTGGCAGACGGCGCATAAGATGCGCGAGCAGCGGGGGAGCCTCGCGGGCGACTCGAGCGGCAACGACAACTCCCGCATCAAGCGATACATCGCCAAATACACCATCAATCCGGCGATCACGCACGGCATTGCGCATCTGGTCGGCTCCGTCGAGGTCGGAAAGCTCGCGGATCTCGTGCTCTGGAAGCCCGCTTTCTTCGGGGTAAAGCCCAGTCTCGTCATCAAGAGCGGCATGATCGTCATGGCGCCGATGGGAGACCCGAACGCGTCCATTCCAACGCCGCAGCCGTCCCACTATCGGCCCATGTTCGGGGCGTTCGGCGGGGCGCTCGCGAAATCGATCACGTTCGTCTCGAGCGCATCGCTCGAAAGCCCGGAATTGAAGGCGCTCGGGCTCGGCAAGCGGGTTGAAGCCGTGCGCGCGACGCGAACGTTGAGGAAGTCCGACATGATCCACAACGCCGCCCGGCCGCACATCGAAGTCGACAGCGAGACCTATGAAGTACGGGCGGATGGCGAGCTGTTGACCTGCCAGCCGGCGGCGAGGCTGCCGATGACGCAGCGCTATTTCCTGTTCTAGCGCCGATGACCACGAAGGCGGACACCGTTCACCTGAGCTTCGATGCGCGCAGCAAGAGTCGTCTGCTGCTCCGGCTCGACAGCGGCGAACAGGCTGCCCTGGTGGTGGAGCGCGGGCGGCTTCTGCGGGACGGTGATCGGGTGCGCACTCAAGATGGCCGTGAAGTCGTGATCATTGCCGCCGAGGAGTCGATTCTCGAAGCCGCCAGCGATGATCCGGTGGCGATCGCCAGGGCGGCGTTCCATCTCGGCAATCGCCACGTGGCGGTCCAGGTGATGGCGAACCGCCTGCGGTTTCTCAACGATCGCGTGCTGGAGGAAATGGTCAGGGGATTGGGGCTCGAGGTCCGCGCCGTGCGCGCAGCTTTCGAGCCGGAGGGCGGGGCGTACGGGCACCACCATGCCCATGGCAGTCAAACGCCGTTGATCCAACCGAAGATTCACGAGTTTCAGCCGCGATGAAGCCGCTCCCGCTCGCGCGATTGCTGCAACTGAGCAGTCAGGCATTGCCCATCGGCGGCTACAGCCATTCTCAGGGGTTGGAAGCCGCCATCGAGCAGGAAGTCATCTGCGACGAGCGCTCCTTGTTGCGCTGGATCTGCGATCTTCTCGAGTTCTCGATGACGTCGTTCGAAATTCCCTGCCTATTGTCCATGTCGGCGGCGTGGGCGGGCGGCGGTCCGGCGGCCATGGCGGCATTGAATGACGAATTCCTGGCGGCCCGGGAGTCCGCGGAGATCCGCGCAGCGACCGTGCAGATGGGGTACTCGCTGCGCGCCTTGCTCTGCAACCTGCCGGATCTGCCGGCTGGTACCGTCGATGCGCTGCGCGCAATTGCGGAGCCGAGCCTGCCCTGCGTGTGGAGCGCGGCGGCGGCCGCATGGCACATCGAACCGCAGGAGGCCGTCATCGGTTATCTTTGGACATGGTCCGAAAACCTGGTGTTGGTCGCCCTCAAAACCGTGCCCATCGGCCAATCCGCGGGACAGCGCGTGCTGCTCGCGGTCGGGTCGAAGATCGCGCAGTTCGCGGCCCAAATGGACCCGGGCGAAATGCGCGCGGGCGGCCTTATGGGGCTGCCGGGCGGATCGAATTTCTGCCCCGGCCTCGCCATTTTATCCTCGCAGCATGAGACACAATATTCCCGACTTTTCAGGTCGTGAGCCGGTGCACAAGATATCGCCATTACGAGTGGGCATAGGCGGTCCGGTGGGCTCCGGCAAGACGGCGCTGACGCTGGCGCTATGTCGTGCGATGCGCGAGCGGCATGAAATTGCCGTGGTCACCAACGATATCTACACCGAAGAGGACGCGCAGTTCCTGGTTCGCAACGAAGCCCTGTCTGCCGATCGAATCCTGGGTGTGGAGACCGGCGGATGTCCGCATACCGCCATTCGCGAAGACGCCTCGATCAATCTCGAGGCGGTATCCCGGCTGTCGCTGCGTTTTCCGGCGCTCGATCTGATATTCGTGGAGAGCGGCGGGGATAATCTGGCCGCGACGTTCAGTCCCGAACTGTCGGATTTGACGCTCTACGTGATCGACGTGGCGGCCGGCGATAAGATTCCACGCAAGGGCGGGCCGGGCATCACCAAGTCCGACTTGTTGATCATCAACAAGATCGATCTCGCGCCGATGGTCGGCGCATCGCTCGAGGTGATGGATCGGGACTCGAGAAAAATGCGCGGGGACCGGCCGTTCGTGTTCACGAACTTGAAGTCCGGGCAAGGCCTCCCGTCGGTGATCGAGTTCATCGAGCGCGAGGGGCTGTTCCAAGGCGGCTAGATCTTGTCGAACACGATGTCCCTGGCGCCGCCCCAGAGCACCTCCACTCCCAGCGGCCGGAGCTTTTCATGGCCCTCCACGATGGTGAGGAAATGGTTGCCGGCGAGCTGTCCCACCTTGCTCGAGAAGCAGCAGCTGCCGTAGGCAATCAAAATCTCGGTCTCGCTGAAGCCTCCTGGATAAAAGAGGATATCTCCCGCCGAAGGGTGGCTCGTATGATTCTCGAACCCGGTCTTCAGGTCGAAGTCGCCGAGCGGAATCCAGCACGCCTCTCCGCTCCAGCGCACGTGAATGATCTTCTGTTTATAAGGTAGAAGCGCCATGAACGCGGCGACGGTGCGTGGCGCCGCTGCGTTGGGAATGGCGACGAACCGATATTGGCCGGAGGTGATTTGAATTGAGCTCATGGAGTGGATGCTGGTCCGGCGATACAAGAGAAGACCTGCGAATATGTCAGCCGTCCGAAATCGTGTCAACGGATTATTCTTCAGGCGTGTGCGCGCCCAACTGGCACAACATGCTCCCCCATGAAAGCGACCATGACCGAGTTCATACGAGGATTGCCGAAAGCCGAGCTGCATGTGCATATCGAGGGCACGCTCGAACCCGAGCTCGCCTTTCAATTGGCCGCCAAGCATGGAGTGCGGCTGCCTTACGCGACTGTCGAGGATCTGCGGCGTGCCTACCAGTTTTCCGATCTGCAGTCTTTTCTCGACATCTATTATGCGGGTGCCGACGTGCTGCGGGACGAGGATGATTTCTACCTCTTGACCCGGGCCTATCTCGGCAAAGCCCATTCGCAGGGAGTCGTGCACGCCGAGATCTTCTTCGACCCGCAAACTCATACCGCGCGCGGCGTGCCGTTCAGCACCGTCCTCAACGGGATGCGCCGCGCGTTGCTCGAGGCGGAACTCGGGCAGGGAATGACGTTTCGGCTGATACCCTGCGTGCTGCGCCACTTGAGCGCAACCGACGCGATGAGCATGCTCGCGGAGGCTTTGCGTCACCGCAGCGAGATTGCGGCGATCGGTTTGGATTCCTCGGAGTCCGGACACCCGCCGATGAAATTCCGCGAGGTATTCGCGCGCGCGAGACAGGCGGGACTGGCGGCCGTCGCGCATGCCGGCGAGGAGGGTCCGCCTGCCTACATTCATGAGGCGCTCGACGTGCTCAGGGTGCGGCGGATCGATCACGGTGTGCGCTGCGACGAGGACGAGGAGTTGCTGGAGCGTCTCGCACGCGAGCGGGTGCCCCTGACGATGTGTCCGCTGTCGAACGTCAAACTGCGGGTGTTCGACAGGCTCGAATCGCACAACCTCGGGCGTTTGCTCGAGCGCGGCCTGTGCGTGACGGTGAACTCCGATGATCCGGCGTACTTCGGCGGCTATCTGCTCGAGAATTATCTCGCGGTTCAGCAAGCGCTTGCACTGACCCGCGGGCAGTTGACGCTCCTTGCCCGAAACTCGATAGAGGCCTCGTTTCTGGAGCCCGACTCCAAGCGCGGCTGGCAGGAGGCCATCGACGCCTACGTGGCGATCAGCTGAGCCTGGCGTGCACGCGCCGGTTCGCCACCCATACCTCTTTGATGTCGGCCCGCGTCGCGTGATAGACGATCTTCTGCAGCAGCTCCCCGGGGGTGGCGTTCTCCTCGAGACGCAAGTTGCCATCGGGCGTTCGGCCGTCGAGCACGATGGCATCGAATTGGTATCCCTCACGGAACACCCCGACGCGAAGATCGAGCGCAATGCCGCCGCCCGCGGTGGCCAGCCAGAAGGCCGTGGCCGCATCGAT
>Ga0182012_10000153_pt1 | contig 76166 bp, 68 predicted proteins | sample 612S2SmetaG_FD_120486 | JGI IMG/M metagenome (GOLD analysis project Ga0182012, IMG submission 120486) | Permafrost microbial communities from Stordalen Mire, Sweden - 612S2S metaG | ecosystem: Environmental > Terrestrial > Soil > Wetlands > Permafrost | place: Sweden: Stordalen | collected... | reverse complement strand
GATTCCTAGCTAGCCCGCAAAGGGTGCGTCGGGCACCCTCATTGCATTCAAGTAAAGCGGCCCGCGCACTCCGTTTTGCGGGCGACTTACTTAGAAGTCTCGAGAGACGTGGATAGTCTTTCACCCGCGCGCCGCGGATGCCCGCTCTTTGTCGGGATTTCGTGTAAAACGACACCCCCTTCACCGGCCGTCACCGGTTTTTTGCGCTTTTATCTCTTTCCCCGGCAGTCACTTAGCTAAATGCAGCACGAATTATTCCCCTCCTCCGCGATAGCTTTGTGAATGAGAGAGTTGACCGGGTGGCCGGACCGTGAACTTTGCGGACAACTTAGGCTCTCTCGGGGAGGCTTTATGGATTCCAGGAAAACTGAAGTGCCGCTTAAGCCAGAGGACAGGTCAGAGGAAATATGGCAAGCAGACATCTTTGAAAAGCAGGAGACGTTAGTGAGCAAACTAATCGACCGATTCCTGAGTGAGGCGAGCGACCAAACGGCGAAGATATCGATTGCCGAGTTGATCCGCCTGCTGCAATTCCAGCGAGAGATCGCGCAGGTGCGACCTGTGGACGTTGTCGAGGTGAGATGGATAGATCCACAGTAAAAGATCCGATCATCGCGTACCGGGATATACCTTACAAACGTCTGGAGTCGCAGCAGAAGTTTCACGACTCCGAATCCCGGTTCAAAGGCTTTTCGGGACCGATCGGATCTGGGAAGAGTCAGGCGCTGGTGCAACAGGCGATCAAGCTGTGCATGAAGAATCCCGGCCGGACCGGGCTCCTCGGCGCTCCCACTTTCCAAATGCTTCGCGATGCAACTCAGAAGCCGCTCTTTGAAACCCTGGAACAAGCGGGCCTGTGTTTCAGCTTCAACAAGTCCGAGGGGGCTGTGCAACTGCAGGAATCGCGATCGACCATTCTTCTTCGATCGCTCGATGAATATGAGCATCTCAGAGGGACGAACCTGGCATGGTTCGGTGTAGACGAGCTCTCCTACACTCATGAGGCAGCCTGGCTGCGCCTGGAGGGGCGCCTGCGAGATCGCCGGGCCCCTCATCTCTGTGGGTTCGCGGCATGGACCCCCAAGGGGTTCGATTGGGTCTACCGGCGGTTCATCCAGGATCAGAGCGGCTCTTATGAAGTCATCCGGGCGAAGCCCTTTGAGAATACTCATTTACTGGAGGCTGTGCCCGATTTTTACGAAAGGCTGAGAAAAACCTATGACCCGCTCTTCTTCGAGCAGGAAGTGCTTGGCGAATACATCAATCAAAGCGGCGGGAAGGTCTACCGGAACTTCCTGCGCTCGACGCATCTGCGACCGTGCGAGATAGACGCGGGAAAGCCGCTCCTCTGGGCGCTGGATTTCAACGTGAATCCAATGTGTTCGATCATCGCCCAAATTGACGGCGGCAAAGCGCTGGTTCTCAATGAAATTGAGTTAGCCGACGCAACAACCGAACAAGCGTGCGAAGAGTTCTCCGGACTCTATAAACAATACTTGCGCAACATCCGGATCTATGGGGATGCTTCCGGAAGCAATAGCCATTCGACCGGCTCGTCGGATTATGAAATTATCCAGAAGTTCTTCAAAAGCCGTTTTGGACTAACACCGGTACAACGGGTACCGCAGAAGAATCCGTTGATTCGCGACCGGGTCTCGTTGCTGAATGCGAAGCTGTTGAATATGGATGGAGAAACTAATCTTTTCGTCGATCCGAAGTGCAAGGGACTTATCGCGGACTTTGAGGAGCTGAGTTACAAAGAGGGCTCCATGATTCCCGATAAAGAAAAGGATTCCAAGCGTTCGCACCTGTCCGACGCTCTAGGGTATCTGCTGTGGCAGGAATTTCGGTCCGCTCCTATCGAGCCGGAGAAAGTGCGTATTTTCTGATGACAACAGGGTCCGGTAGCAACGGTTTCATTACACGGGAACATCCCGAGTACGCGCGCACTCGTCAGAGCCGGCGCATGTACCGGGATCTGTATGAGGGCGGAGAACGGTTTAATTCGAACGCCTCTTACTACCTCGTGCGTCGGCACAAGGAGCCGAACGATATCTATTTTGAGCGGCTCTTGCGGGTGTTCTATCAGAACTATGCCGGCTCCATTATCGACTGGTACACGGCGACGTTGTTCCGGCGCGAGCCAGTCCTCCAATTCAGCGGAGACAATGAAGACGGCAAGGAGTTCTTCAACCATTTCGTGCAAGACTGCAATCGGCGAGGAACAAAGCTATTCGAGTTTTTCCGGCGCGCCGTTTCGGACGCTCTGGTGTATGGAAAGTCTTATATTGCGGTAGACTTCCCTTCCTCCGGCGGACCGGCCTATAGCCGAGCGCAGGAAGACGAGGCGGGTCTATCGAGAGCTTACCTGGTGAACTACTCGGCCGATGAGGTGATCAACTGGTCCTATGATGAGTTCGGTGTTCTCGATTGGATCGTAATTCGAACCGCTACTGTCAAGCAATCGAGCGTTCGAGACGAATCCTGGAAGACTCATACGCGCTGGATTTACTACGATCGCGAAAGCTTTGAAGTTTACGCCAGCGAAACGGCGGCCGCCGGCGGAAATGGATCGCCGGAGCTGGTAGCGTCTGGCCCGCATGCGCTATCGCGCCAGAAGAAGGTTCCTATCTTTGAGCTTTCAGTCACCGAAGGGCTTTGGTTGATGAACAAGGTTTCTCTGCTTCAACTGGAGCACTTCAACAAATCAAATGCTCTGGCGTGGGCTCTGACAATGGGGCTTTTCGCGGTTCCGGTGGTGTATTCGGACCGCGAGTTCGCTCAAATCATGGGTGAATCCTATTTCATTCAGCTTGGGGCTCAAGATAAGTTCGGATGGACGGAGCCGGAAGGGCATGTCTACCAGATCGCCGCCGACAACCTGGTCAGTCTCAAGGACGAGATCTACCGCGTCTGCTATATGAATAGCGAGATAAGCGGCGGAAAAGGCGGGGCAAACCAGAGCGGGTTGAGCAAGGCCTGGGACTTCAGTGTGACCGAAGAGATTCTCCGGTCTTACGGTGACGTAGTGAAGGATTCCGTCCAGGAGGTCCTAACGGCCATTTCGGAGGCAAGGCAGGACGGGATTCAAATCGATGTCTCCGGAATGGATGAATTCGATATCCAGAGCTTTGCGGACGAAGTTCAAGACGCGGCCAGCGTACTCGCGCTGCAGATTCCATCGGAAACGGTGAAGGGTCAGCTATACAAGCGAGTGGCGCTCAAGTATCTTAGCGACGCGCGTCAGAACATAAAATCGCAGATCGTCGATGAGATAGACGAAGCTCTCAAGAAGCCGATACCGGCCGAAACGAACTAGGAGGAAATATGGACGACCAGAAATCGCAGCCGGAGCTGGATGTGCAGGCCTTGGTGCAGCGCGCGATCGCCGAATACGTGCGACAGGACTCGGGTAGAAGGGAGCCGGCGTTGAAAGCCGAGCTTCAGGAGGAGAGAAGGAAGCGCGAGGCTCTGGAAAGACGTCTCAACCAAATGGCGGAAGAGAATAGCCGCAGCCGGGAGATTGCGGACCAGGCCGAGCGGAGTTCGAAGATTCGAAGTGAGCTGCAATCACTTGGAGTGACAAAGATCGACCTGGCCTACAAGGCCGTCCAGGGAGACATCCAGCGCACTGAGGACGGACGCCTCATGGCCAAGAACGAAAACGGGGAATTTGGAATCAAGGAGTACCTCACTAACTTCGTTCACGAAAACCCGGAGTTTCTTCCCGCGAGAATTCCCGGCGGAACAGGTTTGACGACAGGACAACGCCAGAGCGCTGGCCGCGGCGCCGTCGACACGGACATGATTTCACCCAGGATGAGCAGCGAAGACAAGGAACGCGTGCGGCAGGAGATACTCCGCGTTACCTCAAGAGATGGGCACTAGAGAAGTAGTTACAAAGAAAGAAGGAGATAAATGGCAGCAATTACCTCAGCAAACGTAGCGAGCGCGATTGTAAAACTTGTGGCGGCCGATGCTTTGCCCGCCCTTGTGGGTAACCTGATTATGGGTAACTTGGTGAATCGCGATTACGAGCCTGTTCTGGCGAATGCGGGCGACACGGTCAACGTGCCGATTCCGCCGTCGTTAGTGGCAAACAACATCGCGGAAGGCGGTACGGTCCAGACGCAAAATCCGAATCTGGGCAATGCGCAAATCGTTCTGAACACTCACGCTGAAGCGACGTTTCAGATTCCGGATGTGACTCGTGTTCTGGCCGTGCCGGACCTGCTAAAGGTCTACATGGAACCCGCGGTTATCGCTATCGCGGAGAGCATCGAGACGAGCCTTTTGAATACATACGCTGGCTTCACGGCCAACGCGCCGCTGGGAACGTCAGGCACTCCAATCACGGAGGCGACGATTGACGCTGCGGAAACAGCGCTCTTTGCCGCAATGGTGCCGGCGAGTGAAGCGAAGTATTTGGTCGTTGACCCGAATACTTACTCTCAGATGCGCCAGATCTCGCGCTTCAGTGAGTATCAGACCGCCGGAGAAGCTGGGCTGAGAGCGATCATCGACGGCACGTTCGGGAAGCTGAAGGACTTCTTCGTATTCAGGTCACAGTACGTGCCCTATACGGGGAGTGCGCCGCTGGCGACTCATAACCTTGCCTTTACGAAGAACGCGCTTGGTTTGGTAATTCGCCGGCTGCCTCAACCGTTGCCCGGTACAGGCGCGATTGCGGAGTACGCGGACTTGGGGAATTTCGGGATGCGCGTCACGATGAGCTATCAGCCGAACACCCTGGCGCAGCAGTTCACAGTGGATGTGCTCTATGGTTGTGCGGTTCTTCGGAACAACTTCGGCGTACAGGTAAATAGCTAGGAACCGAGAGCTTCACAAGGCAGCTTCACAAGGCAGCTTAACAGTGCAACTTAACAGGGCAACTACGCAACGTGGTTGCCCTGAATCTTTTTCTAAGGACGTGGTATGGACTTAAAAGGTTATTTCAAGAAAATCCGGGACGTCGAGGCTACAATTCCGGCGCCTTACGTGTTGATTGCGAGCCTGGAGACCCCGGAGGGCGGAAAGGAAGGGACCTTCACGGAGGTCTCGAGGAGACTGGCTGCGCGAATCATCGCCGAGAGCCGCGGCCGGCTCGCGACGGAGGCGGAGTCAGAATTGTTTCGGGAAAAGCAGGCCGAAGCGTTGCGGGCGGCTCAGGCTCTGGCAGCGGCCCAAAGGATGCAATTCACTTTGGTGCAACCGATTGATAGCCGGCCAAAGCCGGCGCGGGGACCTAAGGACTAAATCAAATGGCTCTATTCCAGGACGGACCGCCTTCCGCGATCGAGGATCTCGTTGAGCAGGACTCGTTCCTGCTTTCGGTTGCCGGCACTGAAGGCATAAACGTCACGAACAAGCTCTCCCTCGCTTATAGCGAGCTTCAAATCGAACTCACGACAATCTACGGCCGCGAGGCGTCCATCTATGCGCCGGTCCTTGGGGAAGCCCCTCTCGACACGGATCATACGGCCGTTACGCCCGCTCTCAAACTCTGGCACACGTATCGCTCGCTCGACCTGGTCTATCGCGACGCTTATTTCAACCAGTTAAATGATCGATATCAAGGCAAGTGGGCCGAATTTCAACGTCTTGGGTTGCTGGCTCGAACCTCGTTCATTGATACGGGCGCCGGGTTGGTGATCGATCCTCTGCCCCAGGCCGCCGCCCCCGTGATCACGTTTGAGGCAGCATCTCTGCCGGGTGGTACGGCGTATTTCACGGTCACGTTCGTAAACACTGAGGGTGAGGAGAGTTCCCCCTCCGTCGTCGTCGAGAGCACTGCGCCGCAGGGGACCGCCGCGGTCGTGGAAGCGGCAACAGCGCCGTCGAATGCAGTGGGATGGAACTTGTACGGGGGTACCTCGCCCGGCACGCTGTCCCTGCAAAACAGCACGCCGAATGCGATTGGGTCGACTTGGCAATTTATTCTTCCCGGAGTGGCCGGCGGCGTCGCGCCCGGTACCGGGCAGTCACCAAATGTCACGAGGGATTTACCGCGAAGGATCATGCGAGGCTAAAAATGAATCTTGCTAGCACGGTCGCATCCACTCTCAGCAGCATTCTTACCGCGCCTTCAAATGGAGACATTCAACTCAATACCATCGTCGCAACCCTTTCACCGGTCGCCCCGGTTGCGCTTGGCTCCGTCGTTACGGGAAACGCCTCCGCCGATCTGAACGAGAAAAGTCTTATCCTGAGCTATCCGACGGTTACCATCTTTTGCGAAAAGCTGAGTAACACCTTGAAGGAGAAGTTCCGAACTTTCTCCGGATCCGCGGAGACCGTAATCGAAGTGCGACAGTCGCAAGACCAATTAGAGACCATTCAGGCGGCGCTGGAGACTTATGTCTCCGCCGTCTGTCAGATCTTGGACGCATCACGGGGCGACTGGGGAAACGGAATGTTCTATCCCGGCGGGTACGTGGTCACCTTTGGGCCGGTAAAACATGGCGGTAAGAACTTTATACAAACAGGACGTATCGTCCTGAGCGTCGATTTAATTGTCTGAGCAAACAGCACATTCCAATATTGCAGATCAGGTGAAACGTGGCATACATATCTTCAAATAACAACCGCTGGTACTGCCAGCTTGAGGCTTCCTACGGTCAGGTTCCCGGAGTTGTTGCGGCGAACCGTTTTCCGGCTGTGTCGATGACCGCGCAACAAAAGATCGAAACGCCGGCTCGTCAGGATAAGACCGGGACTCGAACATTTTCCGGGGCGCTGGCCAGCATGCGTAAGCAGACCCAGTTCGACCTCACGACTTACATGACCTCGTGGACCACTGGTTCAATGCCAGGATACGGACCTTTGTTTCAAGCGACTCTTGGTGCGAGTCCGCTGTATTTCGCGGGAGGAACTGCGACCGCGTCGTCAACCACTTCCTATGTCACGTTCGCGAGCCCCCACGGGCTGGTAGTTGGGCAGGCGATCACATATCAGGGTGAGATGCGGTTCGTTTCAAGCGTGGAAAACACGACGGCTGTAATGGTCAACGCTCCTTTCTCCGCTATTCCAAATGGCCCGGTAGGTCAGACTGTAACGTTCCTTCCGACTACTGAACTTCCAAGCGTCAGCATCTTCGACTATTGGGATCCTTCAACCTCCGTGCAAAGGCTACTCTGCGGCTGCGCCGTAAATCAGATGATGGTGTCAGTTAACGCGAACTATCAACAGTTTCAGTTTAAAGGGATGGCCCAGGACGTGCTCGACTCCAGCAGTTTCACAGCGGGTTCCGGGGAGCTCACCGCATATCCAGCCGAACCAGCCCTCGGCGCCCCCCCCACTACGATCGTTCCCGGACACCTGGGACAAGCGTGGTTAGGAGCGTCCGCCTCTCAGTTTTTGACGCTAACGAGTGCGAACGTGAGCTTAAGTAACGCGCTTGATATGCGTACGGAGGAGTTTGGAAGCATCCTGCCCAGGGCAATCAATCCGGGCGCGCGAACTGTCTTGCTGGACATGGAGATTTACGCCCAAGACGATTCCGCTACCGTGGCACTCTATCAGGCGTCGCGACAGCGAGCGCCCATCATAGCGGGATTTCAAATGGGACAGACGGCCGGCCAGCTGTTTGGCGTGTACATGAAGAGTGTAGTGCCTGAAGTGCCTCAATATAGCGATAAAGACTCGCGATTGATATGGCAGTTTAAAGGTTCGCAGGCGCAAGGGCAAGGCGATGATGAGCTCGCGGTCGCATTTGGATAGCCATGACCTACGAGAGCTTTGAGGTCAGGGAGTCTAAGTGCTCCCCGGGTGTCCAGTTTGTTGTCAACCGAATGTCGTTCGGCCGGCGGGTGGAGCTAATGCGGCTGATTCGGGGACTTGCGCCTCGGTGGGAGTGCTTCCATGCGGGCGCTGGGAAGTCCGATGAAATTGAGGCCGGACTTTTGTCAGCGGAGATCGACCGGCTTTACATTGAGTGGGGATTGAAGGAAGTGCACGGGCTGGAGATCGACGGCCAAACGGCGGGTCCTCTGTCTTTGCTGCTGGCTGGTCCGGAAGAACTTTTCCTCGAGGCGTTGGGGCATGTGAAAGCCGCCTGCCGTCTCTCGGGGCCCGAAGCAAAAAACTAAGAGTCGCATTCCGATTTCATCGCAAGGGACAAGCCGCGTGGAACTGCGACGAATGCCGGAGATGCGGCTTGGAGATCAAGAGAAACTGTGGATTCCTGCGGCCGGAAGGTTTGCTTCCACATAGACCCGTGTGGGCTCAAGGCGACCTTCTGCTCGAAGAGTGCCCTAAGCCTTACATCAGTGCCGACAGCCTGGGAATTATTGAGAGCTATCTTGTGTGGAAGAAGTTCGGCGGAAGTCCGGTGGAGTCTCGCAGCGCGAAAGAAGTGGACGGCTTCCTGACACTGGACGCCGAGATCGCCGAGGAAGAAAGAGCTTATGCACTGCGTAATAGAACAGTCAGTTAGGAGTTGAATATGGCCGCCTTCCCAATTCTCAAGACCGGCGCGGTAGCGCAATATCCTCTCAAAACCACGTTTAACTACACGGCCGACATTGTCTGGTTCCTGGACGGATCCGAACAACGGTTTCGCAATTCTCCCTCCGTGTTGCACCAATGGGAGATTGATCTAGCCAAACTTGACGAACAAGAAATGGCATCCATCGAGCAATTCTTCCTTGGAAATGAGGGGCCCGCGGAGTCTTTTGCATTCACCGATCCTTCAACTACCACGGTGTATCCGAACTGCTCCGTGTCTAATAGCGAGCTCGCCTTGATTTTCACCGCCGCTTTATCTGGAAAGACGACTATTGTAATTCGGGAGAACAGGACCTAATAAATGCTTGTATTTCCACAACTCGCGACCGGGGCAACTGCTCAATACCCGATTCGGAGGCGTCGATCGGAGCGGGCGATCCTCAATCTTAGTCAGGACGGCTCGGTGATCGCCCTCTGGGACCAAACGGCAAGCCAAATAAAATGGGACCTCCGTTTCGGCGGACTCACGGACACGGAAGCGGCAAGTCTCACATCGTTTTACGAACTCTGTGAAGGCCCGCTTCAGCCTTTTCTTTTCCTGGACCCGGCAGGCAATTTGTTCGCATATAGCGAGGACTTTACTCAGCCCGTGTGGCAGGCCAGCAGTCTTCTTTCTTTGACTCCAGGAATTACGGACCCTTACAACACGACACGTGCGACCCAAGTGGAAAACAGCTCGCTGGGTGCCTTGACGCTAACCCAGACACTAGCGATACCCGGCTTCACTCCTTGCGCGCTCAGCGTCTACCTTCGAAGTGACTCCGCCACCGAGGCAACGATCACGCGTTCGGATGGTTCGAATGTCGACTCGATAGTTCTTCAGACCGGCTCGGCATGGACCCGCTTTAGCCTGAACACTGCGTTTACGAGCAGCATCAGTACGTCCTGCGACTTTTCTTTGGAACTCCCCGCTGGCCAGACCCTTGACGTTTTTGGATTTCAGGCGGAGCCTCAACCGCTGCCCGGAACATATGTGATGACCTCCGCGCAGACAGGTATTTTTCCCAACACTCGTTTCGATGGGAACCAAATCGTAGTAACAGCAACAGGGCCAGGCGAAAGCAGCGTGGCCATATCACTTCTTTCGCCGTCAGCACAGTGAAACCCGATGCTTCCTCTCTTTCAAGCTAAAGAACAACCGATTTCCGATATACCGCTCCTGCTGTTCGACTGCATCTTCGCAGACGGCACGGTCGAGTCATGGAGCACGCACGCGGCCACCGTAAATGGGAATGTCTATGCGCCTCGCGTCCTGAAGCAGAACGTGTTCCAGATGCAGATAGGATCCGATCTTGGCGTCGATACGCTACCCAGGATCACCATCGAACTCGCCAATGCAGATTCGCTGCTTTCTGAAATCGAGAGAAGCGTGGGAGTCAAAGGGGGTCAACTGACCGTCTCAATGGTCTTCTACAGTTTCGCCAACGGCGGCCCATCGAGTACGGTTCAAGTGCTTTTTAAGGGTATATTAGATCCGCCCGAACTGATAACCGAGACGAACTTCAGGATAAGTGCAAGTAACAGGCTATCGCTGCAGAGAGTAAACCTGCCTGAAGTTCGGATTCAAATGCGATGTCCGTGGACCTTCCCGACTACCTCAACGCAAAGGCAAGAGGCGGTTGCGGGAGGTGTTGCCGGTCCTTACTCGCTTTTCTATAACTGTGGATATTCGCCGGATTTTACAGGTGGTGTCGGTTCTTTTGCCCCCGACGGTACTCCCTATTCGTCGTGCGCCTACACAAGGTCTGATTGCGTGTCGCACGGCATGTTCAGCGTTGACTCCTTACTGCGGCCAACGGCGCGTTTCGGAGGGATCGAATTTGTTCCTTCCACAATTGTTGTACGCAGTTATGGCGAGAAAGGCAGCCACTTCTCGCCGATAGATGACAACCTGGCCATCTACAACGACTTCATACCGATGATTTACGGAACGGGTTGGTTTGCCCCAGGGATCGTCTTTCTGCGAAACGACGGTAATTTGACCCACATGGAGTTAGTGTTGGGTATTGGCCAGATCCAGGATGTACAGAAAGTTCTAGTCAATCAAATTGAAATTCCGGCCGGGTCGCCAGGGAAGAATATGACGGGTACAGGCTGGTACAACCTCGTAAGTCCTGGAACGCGCAACGGCGCTTTTAATCTGGACTTCACAGACTCCAACGGAAATCCACTCGGCGATCCCTACGGAAGCATCGCGTTTTTGTCCGTGGTTGTTCCGAACCTGATCAATGACGGCAGTAGCCTTCCGCAAGTGCAAGTTCTGTTGGATGGGTTGCTTGTACCACAGTATGGGGCGGACGGCACAAACCTCGGCACGAGCTTTTCGAACAATCCCGCGTGGGTGATTCTCGATCTGCTCCTGAGCATCGGCTGGGCGCTGACAGAAATGGACATGAGTTCGTTCGCGTCCACCGCGTCGTATTGCGCCGAGCAGATTGCAACGACCGATCTGTTCGGCAACCCAGTGATGACGCCGCGCTTCCAATGCAACCTGATTCTGAAGAATCGACGTTCGGCTTCGGATGTAATCCGCGGCATACGCAACGCGTGCCGCCTTTTCCTGCGTTATGGATCAAATGGCCTACTTCAGCTCTCCGTGGAGAACTCAATCGCGCTCCAGCAACCAACTCTGCCCGCAAACAGCAACGCGGCTGAGGAGTTGAACGGCGGGTGGCCCGCGTATGAGTTCGGCGACGGTACGAATGGGACGACGGGAATTGCGCGAACCGCGAGCGGCGCGTCGACAGTAAAGTTGTCAGCCCGGTCCTCGGCGGATACGCCCAATCGGTTTGCCGCTGAGTTTCAGGATGCCTTCAACGCTTACCAGCAGGACAGTCTGTCGATTGTCGATTCAGATGACGTGAGCTTGACGGGCCAGGAAATAACGAGCACGACGCCTGTTTTGGGCCTGCCGCACTTCGACCAGGCGGCGCGTATTTTACAGTTCTTCCTTTCAAAAAGCGTCCTCGGCAACACCACCATCGAGTTTCAAACCAGTGTCAAGGCGCTGGGACTTTCTCCCGGCGACATAATCGCGGTTACTTATGCGAAAGAGGGTTTGGAGCGGCAGCCATTTCGAATTACACGAATCCAACCGGGACCAAACTACAGAACCGCCACGATCACTGCTCAATGGCACGAAGATACGTGGTACTACGATACAAATGGCCAGACCACCGCGGACGGGAGCAATCAGAATCCATTTGCGGGGGTAGGAGTTCCCAGACCGCTCGGCGGAGTGGTGCCTGACCAGAACGGCGTCTTGCAATTCGGGGTGGTCGAGACATGGTCCCAAGCGCCCGACGGAACAGCAACAGTTTCTGCCGCTGTCAGCTTCGCCGCCCCTAACGCGAGTGAAACGGGAGCTCCAAATTCGCCACTTATCTCGTTAGTCGCAACCGTCACGAGCACCGGCGGCACACTCGCCGGCGGTCAGGATCTTTACTACGCGGTGACGAGCATAGGAACCGGCGGTTCGGAGAGCAGCCTGTCGTTTCTGGTGCACGCCTCAGTGCCGCCGGGTACGGCGACTAATGCGGTTACGCTCGCCGGTCTGAGCTTCCCAACCCTGGCGACTGCCTTTTCGATTTATCGGGGCGAGACTCCCAGCAACCTGTACGAGATCGCATCCGCATTGCCGTTGGTGAACCTGTTTGTCGATTCCGGGTTCCCGAATACCACCGTCTTGCCGCCCGATCCGAACTACGACCACGCGGACTTTTATTGGCGAGTCGAACTACAACCCGAAGTCCAGGCGACGATAGCAAGCGCGACATCGATCGGCTCTCAAATTCTTGAGATGATCCCCACAGCCTACGCGGGTATGGTGGTTCGAATTACGGAAGGCACGGGCACCGGGCAAGAGAGAACGGTGAGCACGAACACCATCACCACACTTACATTGACCACAACGTGGGATATCACGCCTGACGCCACCAGCTCCTTTGTTGTTGCTCCGAGTACCTATCAATTTGGATCCACGACCCGAAGCAGTCCCGCCCAGTTCACGATTCCAAATCAGTCGGGTGCGATTGTTGAAATCTCCGGGCGAGCGGCAAACTGCAATGGCATCGAGGCACCCTATTCTATCTCGCCGGTTACCAGATGGGTGATTGGAGGGGCCGGCATCAAGAATGTCGATTCGGCCCCTGCTCCCGCGCCGGTCTTTGGCATCAGTCCCGGCTATAGTGGAGGTACCCTGGTCTTCGGCGAACTCGGGTTTTCCGACTTTACAAACGTTTCCACGGTAACTGCTGGAACCTACCAACTCTTCTACCTCGACGAAATGAATTTGGTAGCGGCCTGCCTTCTTACTACGGCGATTGCGCCTACCGACATCCAGCTAACCATCAGCGTGCCTTTCCAGGGTACTCTTCCACTGTTTCTTCTCATTGACAGCGAAGTAATCGGCCTCACAAGCATAGATAACACGGGGATGTTACTTACCTGCGTCCGGGGAGCGCACGGCACGACTGCGGCGTCACATGCTGCCGGGGCCTCGATCTTCGCTCTGCTGCAGCAAATCTTCATCGTGCCTTTCGCCAAGAATTTCTTTGGCAGCCCGGCCAGCGGAAGCTGGAGCTTTCCGGTAATCTTCCCGAACGTGCGGCTCGTCAGTGCGGAACTCTTTGTAACTAATTCTCAAGGCGCGAGCCCAACGGCGTCCACCAACTTCACCAGCTCGCAGGACGGTTCGCTCCGCACGCTTTCCGGTGGCCAGCTTTCATTCCAGATAGGCGGTTTCCTCGCCATACAGACCGGCGCCGCGCCAGATGTCATCCTTGATGCAAATAAGGCGGTTCGCGATATCTACGCGGTCGTGAAACAAGCTCCCAGCGGGGCCGAAATTGCGATTAACCTGAACTTAAATGGAACGTTCTACTGTGCGCTGGCGATTCCGGACGGATCGACGACGATGACAGTCGCGCTGGATGGCGCTTCTCTCCCTCCGTTGCTGGCGCAGGATCTCCTGAGCATTGACATAACCGGTGTTGGGCTGACCACTCCCGGCAGCGATCTAACAGTAATTATCCGAGTCTGAGACATGCCTGAAAATCTACAGAAGCTAACGCCCGATCGCGATCTGATCTGTTACTTTCAAATTCCGTCTGCGATTGCGGCATTAAGTTCCACAAGTGCCAGCGGGTTCACGGTCTCAGGAAGTTGGCGGCAGCAATCTGATTGGGCAGTCATCGAATGGAATCGCGATAACACCTTTGAGCATCCGCTGCTTCGTCCTCTTCCGGACGGCGATTTAAGTGGACTCACGCTGACTTATCAAGAGACGCGGAGCAGTTGCATTCCGATAGATTCTGAGTTGTACCCAACCGTCGACTGGCCGTATCTGCGTTTTTGGATTGATACTGGATCGGGAGACCTGTTCCGGCGGGTGAGCCTTCTACCGCTCGCTGTTCCATCCGCCGGAGTTTTCGCACCCGCTTCGACAACCTTTGTCTTGAGCGGCAGCGCCACACCCGGCGATGCGATCGAATTGGAGTGGAACGGATCGGAGCATTACAACTATACGATTGCCGACGGTGACACGCTCGTGAGCGCCGTGTCCGCACTTGCTGCGATCATCAACTCCATCTCGACTACGGCGCTCGCCACGGCCAACGCCTCCGCGATTACGCTTACTTTGACCAATCCATCGTTGGGAGAAAATGCAAATCGCCTGGGGGCTTACGGAACCGTATTCGGCGCGGCCACTGAAATATGGCAGCCGGAATTCCAGCAGTTCAGCAATGGCACCTCACCCAGCGCCTGGCAAGTGACGATTCCGTTTGGAGCCTTGACGGACGCGGATACCGGCGAAGTGTTTTCGGCGACGAACGTCCGAAAGATGCGCTGGACTTATGCGGCAGACCTTCAACCCGCAACGTTCGCGCGCACTGAATTTCAGGTGGTGGTGTCCAATTGGACCGTAACCGGTACAAATCAGGCGTATAGCGTCGCGGGTCCGGGTTCACATCGAATCGAGGATGATTCAACAATCCTCTCTTATACGGGAACGTGGTCTCCATCCGCCGACAACCGCGGCAATTTCTCCGGTGGATCGATCGCATACACGGTAGCGCCGCTTAGCGCGGTGGCGTGCTCTTACACGGAGCCGGCTTCGCACCAGCTTTTCCTCGGTACGCGTTACACTCCCGTCGGAGGTCTCATTACAGTTACAGTGGATGGAGCGACGCAAAACTTCAATTTGAATCTGTCGGACGATGAGTTGGTCAGAATCCTTCTCGGAACGTTTGCCGAGGGAACGCACCGGGTGAGCGTGGAATTCACGGGAAGTCAGGGAACTTACTTTTACTTTGATTTTATTGAGATTGCTTATCCTTCAGTAGATCTCCCGGATTTATCGACGAACAACCTGCTCACACTGGCAACGGATTGGGATACTTATCATTCCATCGCATTGGCGCCGGAGCGTACCGCCTGGTTGATTCAGAAGCTGGGTTTCACGGGACGCGCCAATCATTATCAGGGGGCATTGTGGTTCTTTGAGCTCGTTCGGGAAGGCCAGATTTACGCGGCGGCGACAGTCACATTTGGGGGTGTATCGTCGATCAGTGTTCAAACCACGCTGATTGTCGATTCGACCATCATGACTCACCTTCATCTTGAAGGTGATACTCCCGCGACGGTTGCAACTTGGTTCGTTCTGCAGATCAACAGCGGATCGACGGGTATTTGGGCAAGTGCTTCCGGTGATGTCTTAACTATTACCGCCCGCGCGATGGGGACAGAGGGAAACTCCATCACTCTTTCGGTGAGCGTGGTGCAGACAGCGCTCAGTGCATTTACCGCGGAAACGAGCGGACCGACTCTTGCAGGTGGGGTTGATGGCTCGCCAAGCGGCGTTCCCTTTCAGGATGCGGGTACGGCTATCGGCTGGCGAACCGACCTCAGTGCGGGAAACGCGCTGAACCGCGCCGCGATCGACTGGTGCACCAGCTTCTTTACCGCGCTGACTGGCTATGGAATCCAGGCAACCGCGGCATTCAGTACGGAATTGCAGTTCGTTGATCCTTCTCTCTCGGCGGGGATGGCGCAGCGATACTATAACCAGGGTCCCGTGATTCTTAACACGCCGGCCATCCAAACGAACTTTTCACCCACCAGCCTCTCGTTTTGGCAAAGCGCACACCTTGAGATGGCGCAGATTTTAGTCACCGCCGGTCAAGCGCCCTATCTGCAATTTGGCGAAGTTCAATGGTGGTACTTTCCAGATGCTGAGCCTAGCATGCCATTCTACGATGCTTACACCCAGCAGCAGTTCCAAAACACTTACAACCGGCCAATCTCGTTGATTTCCGGCAATACCGTTGACCCGTCGAGCTTTCCTCAAGAGTCTGTGTTCCTTCCTGGCTTGATTGGGCTCTTTACTTCCGCGATTATCTCTTACGTGCAGGCCGTTCTACCGCAGACGCAGTTTGAAGTGCTATACCCGCCCGACACGAATGCTTATCCATTTACCGAGGTCGCAAATCTTCCCTCAAACTATTGGACGCCCGCGGCGCTTGCGTGCTTCAAAACGGAGAACTTCACCTATACCGGTGACCGCAATCTCGCTCAGGCGCAGGAATCAGTCAGTTTGCCGGGCACGCTGAGCTTTCCTCCAGCCAAGTCCAGCCACCTGGTGGGAATTAGCGACTACACGACGCCATGGGCCAAGGAAGCTGGGATGGCGATCGCTGAGGGCGACGAATCGGTTGTCCTTTTTGCGCTCGATCAGTTCTGCCTCATCGGATACCCCGCCGATTGGTACGACAATATTCAGCGCGCGATCTCAATGGCTTAGCGCCACCTTCGCGGTACGCTAGGGATTCACGGCATTGTGCTCCTCGTTAATAACGTCTCAAAAGTTTACCGGCTCTACCGCAAGCCCTCGGATCGGATTATCGAGGCTCTCCGGCTCTCGCGAAAAATCCTGCACTCTGACTTTTGGGCGATCCGGGATATCTCGTTCTCAGCGGAGCGGGGAGAGTTTGTGGCATTGGTTGGACCGAATGGATGTGGGAAAAGCACGCTTCTCCAAGTGGTGAGCGGCATCCTTCCACCAACTCAGGGGAAAGTGGTTACCCGCGGACGCGTCGCCGCGTTGCTTGAGTTAGGGGCTGGTTTCAACCCGGAATTCACCGGTCGCGAAAATGTGATGATTAACGGCGAACTCCTCGGCTTAAGCAGGACTGAAATTCAACTCGCGCTTCCCAAGATCGAAGAGTTCGCGGGCATCGGTGAATTTATTGACCGGCCGGTGAAAGAGTATTCCAGCGGAATGTACGTCCGGCTCGCGTTTTCGACCGCGATCCATGTGGAGCCGGAGTTGCTGATTGTCGACGAGGCCCTCGCCGTGGGTGATGCCGCTTTCGCCAATAGGTGCATAAGAAAATTCCAGGAACTTCGTGACCGCCGGGTTACCGTCCTGTTCGTTTCGCATGACATGGGGCTGGTGAAGCAGTTAGCCGACCGGGCGCTCTTCCTTTCGGGTGGTCGCGTTGCGGCGGATGGCGACCCCAAATCTGTTATCGATCGCTATATCGCCAGCGTCCTCGAACGTCAAACGGAAGAGAGTTCCGTATCGGTGCGGACCCGCCTGAGTTCGCAGCATCGCCACGGCGACTTATCAAGCGAGATTCTGACAGCCGAATTTGTCGATCTGGATGGCAAGGCAATCTCAACCGTCGAGAGTGGGCAGTGCGTTACAGTTCGGATCCGTTGCCGGTTCCATCGGAGGCAGGTGGATCCGCTCATTGGAGTCCTGATCAGGAATCGCATCGGGATTGAGGTCTACGGCGCCAACACCCGGATTGAAGGGCAGGAAATGGGCACGTTCGAGCCGGGGGACGAACTGAACGTTGAGTTTACATTCGCATGCTGGCTCACGCCGCAACACTACACGGTGACGGTAGCGACGCAAAACTCCGACGGGACGAGTAATGACTGGCTGGATGACGCGATCGTTTTTGACGTGGTCGGACAGAGGCACGCGGCCGGAGTGGTTGATCTGCGCGCTTGCACAAGCTGGTCCAGGATGGCGCGATGAAGAGCCGGATTCAGGTTAAGATTCGACCCCGCGCGAAACGCTCGGGCCTGCGGAGCCCGGCGGGAGATTGTGTCAGAATAGACGTGCAGTCGCCGCCTGTTGACGGCCGCGCGAACGCGGAATTGATTGAGATTATCGCCCGGCTCGCCGGCGTTCCCATTTCGCGTGTCACTGTTGTTTTAGGTAAGACGAGCACCCAGAAGCTCATTGAGGTCGAAGGAATCCGTCAGGAAGAGCTTGTAGCGAGGTTACAGTGAAGCTAGAGCAGATACAATCGGAGCTACGCCGGCAGAAGCTCGACGGCTGGCTGTTTTTCGACCATCACCATCGCGACCCGCTAGCCTATCGGGTGCTCGGATTCCAACCATCGCAGCACGTAACGCGACGTTGGTACTATTTGATTCCGGCACGAGGTGCGCCCAATAAGCTGGTTCATCGCATCGAGAGTAAGATGCTGGATTCCCTGCCAGGCGATACAACGGTGTACTCAAGTTGGGGCGAACAAACCAGCGAGTTAAAAAAGCTGCTTGGTGGTTGCAAGCGAGCGGCCATGCAATATTCACCTGATTGCGCGATCCCTTACGTTTCCATGGTGGACGCGGGCACCGTCGAATTGATCCGGTCGATGGGCATAGACGTTGTTACCTCCGCGGAGTTAATCCAGTTCTTTGAAGCGCGGCTGGACCAGGAAGGTTTGGAATCGCACCTTGCAGCTGGCCGGCTGGTTGATCAAGTAAGAGCGGAAGCCTTTGCTTTCATCGGCGAGTGCCTTCGTGCCGGCCGGACGATTTCCGAATGGGACGTTGCAGAGTTTGTGCGCCGTAGGTTTGAAGCGGAGCAGCTATACACGGAAAGCGGACCAATCGTCGCGGTTAACGAACACGCGGCGGACCCGCATTACGAGCCGCAAGCTTCCGGAAGTTCGCCGATTCGCGCGGGTGATCTGGTATTGCTGGATATGTGGGCCAAGCTGAAAACCCCGGGCGCTGTTTACTATGACATCACATGGACAGGGTATTGCGGAAACACCGTTCCAGGTGAAATCGCGCATGTCTTCGAAGTGGTGCGCGATGCGCGCGATGCCGCTATCCAGCGTGTTCAGGATGCATTCGCCCAGGGCGCTATCCTCTGCGGTTACGAGGTGGACGACGCAGCCAGGGAATCCATCCGCGCGGCCGGATTTGGAGATCGGTTCGTTCACCGAACCGGTCACTCGATCGCCGTTGAAGTGCACGGCAACGGGGCGAACATGGATAACCTCGAAACCCACGACACCCGCGTGGTAATTCCCTGGTCGTGCTTTTCGATCGAACCGGGAGTGTATCTTGACCACTTCGGCATTCGATCCGAAATCAATATCTTTATCGACGACAAGCAGCCCCGGGTCACGGGCGCGATACAGCGCGAAATGCTACTTATCCGTTAGTGCCGCGACGCCGGGCAAGATCACTCCCGACAGGAACTCAAGGGAAGCTCCGCCGCCGGTGGAGACATGCGAGATCTTATCGGCGACGCCCGCCACTTTCAGCGCTTTTTCCGAATCTCCGCCGCCCACAACGGAGATCGCTTCCGAGGCCGCTACAGCTTTGGCGATCGCGACGGTGCCTTTGTCAAATGGAGGTTTCTCGAAAACGCCCATGGGCCCATTCCAGATGATGGTTTTGGCTTTCGCGATCTCGCTTGAGAAAAGCTCGACGGTCCGTGGACCAATATCGAGGCCCATCATGCCGTCAGGTACTATCTCCACCACCTCGCTGGCCGCGCCCTCCTTCAGTTCCGATGCAACGACATGATCTACCGGGAGTAGTAGCTTGTCTTTATGCTCGAGAAGTAGCGTTCTGGCGAGGTCAAGCTTGTCGTCTTCGACGAGCGATTTGCCGACCGGAACGCCCTGCGATTTAAGAAATGTGTAAGCCATCGCGCCGCCTATCAACAGACGGTCGACTATCTTGGAGAGGTTCTCGATAATTTCGATCTTATCTGAAACCTTCGCGCCGCCAAGGATAGCTACGGCTGGCCGTTGCGGATTCTGAGTGACCATCGAAAGATAGGTAAGCTCTTTCTCCATCAACAGTCCGGCGGCGGCTTCCGGCAAGAACTCGATCATACCGACAGTGGATGCGTGGGCGCGGTGCGCTGTCCCAAAAGCATCGTTCACATAGAGGTCGCAAAGGGAAGCGAGCTGTTTAGCAAATACGGGGTCGTTCGCTTCTTCCTGGGCGTGGAACCGCAGGTTCTCAAGCAGCAGGATCTCGCCTGGTTTCGGCAGCATTGCCGAAACTTGCGCGCCCACGCAATCGGGCGCCATGGCAACTGGCATCTTCAGCAGTTCCGAAAGGCGCAGGGCAATCGGGCGCAGGCTCATCTCCGGGTTTACCTTGCCCTTGGGCCGGCCAAGATGTGAGGCAAGAATTAGGGCTGCTCCATGTTCCAGCGCATATTGAATGGTCGGAATCGAAGCTCTGATCCGTTTGTCGCTCGTGATCTCCTGGCCCTCGGACGCAAGAGGCACATTGAAGTCGACGCGGATAAACAGGTGCTTCCCTTTAAGGTCGAGATCTTTAATCGAAAGTTTTGACATGCGGAACTTTGAGATTAGCAAGGTCGATTCCGCAAAGCCGAAATGCGTCGAGCAGCGCGCCGGAGGCCGGGTCGAGGACAGGGTCCACGCACGTGCAGCCACTCAGTTCCACAAACCGCCGAAAACGTTCCAGCAGAAACCCGCTTCGAAATGCGCCCCCGGCGTAGCTCACTTTTACGTCTTCACCAACGGGAAATATCTGTTCTCGAACACAAGCGGCGAGCATGCACAAAGACTGCGCCGCCTGATCCATGATGGCGCGTGCGATGGCGTCGCCTTGCATAGTTGCCGCGTCCACCAACATGGCAAACTGCGCGACTCGCGACCGCGGCCAGGCCTCCGAATAGAAACGATGCAACATCGCGTTGGCGGTGGGCTCGCCACTCGCTTCGAGCAGCATCGGATGCAAATCTGTCTTCGGACCCCAACCTTCCTCGAACCGAAGCGCGGCCCTGGTGGCTTGTCTCGCGATGTCAAACGCACTGCCTTCATCGCCGAAAATGTAGCCCCAACCGCCCGCGCGAGCAAGCTTTCTGCTTGCGTTCCTTCCAAGGCTCAAAGACCCCGTCCCGGCGATCACAATGATGCCGGGCATTCCAGCAAACGCGCCCGTCAATGCGATCTCACCGTCTGTAACGACTCTCAGATGGTCAGTCCGAAGGATGCTCCGGATTAAACCGTCTTTGTCCTCCGCCCCTCCACTCATGCCGCAGCAAACGCCTGCGAAGCTCACGGTGGCCGGGTCGATTGATGCGGAAGCGCATGCCTGAGTCACACAGTCCGACATCACTCGCGTGAACTTGGCCGCAGCCTCATTCGCGCTCACGTGGTTGCAGGGACCGCTCCTGCCGGAGCCGACGACGGTGCCGTCTTCTCGCGCGATCAGCGCGATGGTGCTGGATTGGCCGCCGTCGACTCCGAGGAACAACTGCATTTAAGTTTTATGCGACGGATTCTCGACCCGGAGGTTATTGACGACCGGCCCAAAGCTAAGGCTGGCTCCGCTGGCCCGTATCCCCGCGACGTTCTTTTCCGTGTCTGTGTTTACCACGCCTTCCAAAGTCACGTGCCCATTATCCACAATGATGTGGATCGGCGGAACCACTTGAATCGCGTATTTTGAGAGCATCGGATCGCGGAATATGGCCCGCGCGGTCTGCATGCGAATGCGGTTGTCAAAGTTTGAAAGAGGCAGCACCTTCACGTCGTTCGTGACGCTGGTCACGCCGGGAGTATGTGCGACGATGCGCTTCAAATCGTTCTTCTTGTACGGCTGGGTTACTTCGCCCATGAGTTCCACGTTGCCATTGTCTACCCTTACTTTCACATCATCGAAGACTGAAAAATTCGGGTACATGCGGATCTGGTGCATCACTTGTTGAGTGAGTGGATCGCCCGGGGCAGCCGCGGGACCACTACTCGCGCCGTAGGCTGAGGCACCGGCAATCAGTACTCCAAGACACAAACTTCTTAAGTTCTTCATTGTCAAACTCCGTTCTACTAACTTGGATGGAGCAAGACCTCGCGCGGTTTCTTTACACTGTTTTATCTTTCGCGTAGCAGAGCTTTTCCAGCGGGCACTCCACGCAACGCGGCTTCCTCGCTATACAAATAGCGCGACCATGCAGGATGATCTCATGCGAAAACACTATCCAGCGGTCCTGCGGCACGATGCGCATCAGGTCACGTTCGATCTTCCCCGGGTCCGATTCTTTGGTGAAATCGAGGCGTTGGGAGATCCGTTGTACGTGTGTATCGACCACCACCCCGCTGGCGATCCCGTAGGCCGTTCCGAGGACGACATTGGCGGTTTTGCGGGCCGCCCCTGGTACGGTAAGCAGTTCTTCGATGGTGCGGGGGACCGAGCCGCCGAACTCATCCACTACTTTCCTGGCCGCTCCTACGATCGACTTGGCCTTGTTGTTGAAGAACCCAGTTGATCTGATATCGTTCGCCAACACCTCCGGCCGAACGGCGGCGAAATCCTCGGGTGTCGGGTATTTCCTGAACAAACCTGGCGTCACCTCGTTCACGCGCTTGTCGGTGCATTGCGCGGAAAGGATAGTGGCCACCAGCAGTTCCCACGGTGAACTGTGGATCAGTGCGCAAGTCGCGCCGGGATACGTCCGATCCAATATTTTATAGATCTGCTCGAACCGCGCGCGTCGTTCCACCGCGGACTTCGGTCGTTTTGGTCTGGGGGTCACTGGATAAGAAATGTAGCATGGTGAATTGCCCACACGTATTCTGCTCGTGCTCCTCGTGGTCCTCGCGTTCGGCGCTTCGGCTTCGCACGGTTTCCACTTCGACGATTACGAAGTGGTTCACGGAGCCAGTTGGAGCGAGTTCCAAACCCGTCCCATAACATGGCTTTCATTCGAGGCCAACCATGCGCTGGGAGAGAACCCGATTCTATGGCACCTGGTTAACCTGGCGGCGCACATCGCCGCGGTGCTTCTGCTTTATGAGCTTCTCCTGTTGTGGGCGCCTGGAGCGGCGCTGCTGGCCGCGGCGATTTTCGCCATACATCCGATACAGGCGGAATCGGTGGCTTACGTTTACTCCCGTGCCACGCTGTTCAGCACAGCTCTCTCACTCGCGGCGATGCTGTGTTGGGCGCGCGGCAGGAAACTGCTAGCCGTCGTTTGGTTTGGATTCGCTCTGCTGGCGAAAGAAGATTGCGTGCTGGTTCCCGCCATGATTCTGCTGGTGGACTATGCATCCGGAAGACTGAAGCGCAACATCTTCCCGGCCATTGGTTCGATGGTCGCGCTCGCTGCCGCCGCAGGCGCTTGGACGCTCCTGGCCACTCGGGCGCCGCATTCGGGCGCGGGATTCAGCGCGGGGATCGCCTGGCCCAGCTATCTTCTTGACCAGGGATTCGTGATACTCCGCTACCTCAGGCTGGTGGTGCTGCCGTGGGGATTCACCATCGATCCGGAGATCCACGTCACGCTCATGCTTGCGCTGGCCTCGTGGTTCGCGCTTGCAGTTCTGGTGCTGCTTTCGAGCCGTCTACGCGGCGGATTCTGGTTTGCGGCGGGGATCATTCTCCTGCTTCCGAGCTCTTCGGTTTTTCCAGCAGCGGACCTGGCGGCGGATCACCGTATGTATCTACCGATGATCGCTTTCTCCACCGCGATTGCCGTGCAGGTGGTGCGCGCGCCGCGATGGGCGCAGATTGCCGTCCCCGCTGCGCTGCTGCTGGTCTCCGCCGCGCGTATGAGCGTTTGGGCGGAGGATACCAAGCTCTGGGCGGAAGCCGTCGAACGGTCTCCCGACAAAGTGCGGCCGCGCATCCAACTCGCCCGTGCGCTTGATCCAACTCAGGCGATTCAGGAACTCGATTCCGCCAATGCCAGGTTCCCCGACAACGTCGATATCGAGAACGAGCTGGGGCGGGTTGATATGGAGCTGGGACATCCCGAACAAGCGCTGGTGGAGTACGGGCGCGTTCTCGCAGTGCGGCCGGCGGACGCGCGCGCGATCAATAACCGGGCCGTCGCGCTCCAGGCGATGGGACAATCCGCGACGGCGGAGATGGAATTTCGCAGAGCGTTAAAGGTCGATTCGTGTCTGGAAGAAGCACGCAGAAACCTGGGACTCGCGCCTTGCAAGCGATAACTTACGGAGTTGTAAACTGCACTTCCGGCGTCGCGTTCTGCCAATCCGGCATCTCGTAGATCTTGAGCTTGGTATTCAGCGGCTCGGTCATTTCCTTGGATTCGTAGCTGCCGAGGGAGCCGATTTTGAAGGTAAAGGTACCTACCGAATCCTCTTCCGACCGCGACGTACTGGCCCAGATGGTTACCGTTGCCGAAAGATCATCCAGCTCATCAGGCGAGTGATTCACCACCACAAAGCGCGCCTGCGGCTTCTTTTTTGAATCGAGCACGAGGCGCAGGCCCACCACTTCCACCACCTTTTGAAGGGGATTGCTCAGTTTGGTGCGGGCCACATTGGCGGCGGGATCGAGCCCCGTCGAGGTAGCTGCCTTGCGGTTTCCAAAATAGGTGATGCCGTAGTAGATTCCTAACCCGATTCCGGCAATGGCAAAGAAGAAGACGATGGTAAGAAGCCATGTGGGAAGGCCGGCCGATGGAGCAGTTTGCTGGGGCGCAGGGCGAACGGGGACGGGCTCCGGGTCCGGCTGCACCACATGAACAGGCGGCGGAATAGCCGGTGGAACTGGCTGCGGAGCAGGCGCCTTGACTTCTTCTTCAGGCGCATCAAAAGGGACGCCGCAGGACTGGCAAACGACGGCAGAGGGACGGTTGTCTTGACCGCAGCGAGTGCATATCCAGGAGAACATGCCCTTAGACTAGCGCAGTGTCCATGCCCGGTAGAGGTCGGAAATCTTTGCCCCCGACGCGTCTCCGGCGTGCAGAATGACGCGATACCGGAAGTGCAGGCTTTGGCCTTGCGGTAACTTGAGCGAACCGTCGGCGGCGCTGTTGTTTGTGAATAACTTCACGCCAAAGATGTTGGCCGCCAGCAGCCCGTAATCTCGCACATGCCAGTAGGTGGGATGACGCGGATTGTCCGGATGATCGAAGACCGCGACACCCGCCGTGCCGGTCCCGATTTTTCCTGAAACATCCACCCAGTCGGCGCGCTTCCCCCAGCAGCCGGCTTCTTGATGGCAGCCTTCTGAACTGGTCATTTGATCCAGCTCGCGGGCGAGGCGGATGCCCAGGACGCCATCCTTCTCGTCGCCAAACGTCACGTCTTCGCGCGCCGTCAGGACGATGTCCACGTCCACGATGCGCGGGTCTCCTCGTTGAAAAACGAACCCGCGCTTTTCGCTGATCAGAACATGGCCGGCAGGGTCGCGCCAGTCGATCGCGGCCTTGATGGTTCCCGCTTCAGCGCCGCCATCGGCTTGCTCGATGCCGGTAACAACCTGGTGCCCCATGTTGTCTTTGTGGTAACTGGGGTCGGAGTTCCAGAAGTCGATCCCGTTCACTAACGAATGCGCGAACCACAGGCCGCGGTGATGGATATGGTCGCGCGGGTCCTTGTTATTGGTTTCCATGGGCCAGTGGCGCGTGACCTCCGTTCCGTTGGCCACGCGCAAGGGCCATAGATAGGGCTTAGTTACTGACGGTCCGAAGTAGAATGTGCTTGCGTCTTTGCCATCTATCTGCACGGCGATGTGGTCGCCTCCGTTGCTCACTTGAACCTGGGCGATTAGTGGAATAGCAAGAAAAACAGCAGGTAACATCAGCTCACCTCACGAGCGCCGAGCGGGTTCTCCAGGCACATGCTTCGGCTTCGGCCGCGGTTCCCGCCAGCGCCGTGATGTGACCCATCTTCCTGCCGGGACGCGGTTCCATCTTACCGTAGAGGTGGAGCTTGGCGTTGCTTGTTGCGAGGGCCGCGGCCCAATCGGGTTCTCCCGCCGACCAGAGGTCGCCCAGCAGATTCGTCATCGCCGCGGGACAGAACTGCGTGGTCTCGCCAAGAGGCAGCCCGCAGACGGCGCGCAACTGCTGTTCGAACTGGCTGGTGATGCAGGCGTCGATCGTGAAGTGCCCGGAGTTGTGGGGCCGCGGCGCGAGTTCGTTGATGAGCAGATTCCCGTCCTTCGTGAGAAAGAATTCCACGCAGAGAACGCCTGCTACCTGCATTTGATCGAGCACGCCACGGGCGATCTTTACCGCGTCCCGTTCGATCTCGGGTGGGATGCCGGCGGGTGCCGTAGTCAAGTCCAGAATGCCGCGCACGTGATGGTTGCGGACAGCGCCCCAGTGGGCAAACGTGCCATCTTCCGCGCGCGCCGCGACGACGGAGAGTTCCCACTCGAAATCGATACGCCGTTCCAGAACCGCTTCCTGGGAGAGTTGCGACCATGCCGCTTCGGCTTCATCAGCCTTCGAGATCGGGAACTGGCCCTTGCCGTCATAACCGAATCCGGCGGACTTGAGAATAGCTGGCGCGCCGATGCTGGTCAGCGCCCGGTTTAACTGGTCCAATGAAGAAACGGACGCGAACGGCGCAACAGGGAAACCGTGCTGCGCCAGGTAGTTCTTCTCCCGCAGGCGATGCTGGGAGATGTGGAGCACCTCGCCCGAAGGCCGCACCGGCGCGCGGCTGGCCGCCGCATCGGCGGTCGCCGCGGGTACGTTCTCGAACTCAAAGGTGACCACGTCTACGTTTGACGCGAACAGCCGCACGGCGTCCAGATCGCTATATTCCGCTTGAATTTCAACGTCCGCAATTTGACCGGTGGGCGTGTCCAGATCCGGCGAAAAAGTGTGCACCCGGTAACCCATGCGGCGCGCGGCGATGGCAAACATTCGCCCCAGTTGGCCGCTGCCGAGAACGCCGATGGTCGCGCCGGGGAGCACCGGACTCAAGTAAGCTTCTCTTGCTCGATCCGCTCGGCAGTTTCGCGGCGATAGTTCAAAAGTTTTTGGCGAAGGTTGCTATCGGCCAGAGCCAGAATCTGGGCCGCCAGAATGCCCGCATTCTTCGCGCCGGCGGGACCAATTGACATGGTTGCGACCGGCACGCCCGTCGGCATCTGGACGATCGAGAGCAGGGAATCCACGCCGCGCAGGACCCGGCTCTCGACCGGCACTCCAATCACCGGCAGCAGAGTGAGCGCAGCCATCATTCCGGGTAAGTGCGCCGCGCCGCCGGCCCCGGCGATGATCACATGAAGGCCCCGTGCTTCCGCGGACTTCGCATAATCGAACATGATTTCCGGCGTGCGATGCGCCGATACGATCCGAGCTTCATGCTTGATGCCGAACTCGGCAAGGATGTGGCTGGCGAACTGCATAGTCTCCCAGTCGGACTTGCCGCCCATGACTATGCCCACTACGGCCGTCGATTCGTTGCCCATCTATTGACCTTGTACCTGCGAGTAGCCTGACTTGCCGTCGAAGTTGCGCAGCGTTTCGATTTTGACTATATCGTACCCCGCGTCGACAACCTTATCCATCAGCGCCAGGATTTGTTTCTGGGTCACCAGCGTTCCGGGTTTGGCCTTGTTGGTGAAGCGGCACTGGTTGCTGTCTGTGGTAAAGGTCTCCTCCATAAATTCCGGCCAAATCGCAACACCCCGGTTGGAGACCACGGTGAGCTCCAGACCGTCGTGGGAAACGTGATGCAACTTATCCCCGAAGACTTTCCCGTTGTGTTCCCTGGTGCCGATGTAGAGATCGACGCCGACTAAGTCGACTTTCACGTCGGGCGTGGGCTTCAGGGTCCATTCCTTGCGTTTCACCGCGTCCTTCGAATAAGACGCAGGTTTTAGGGTTTCCGGCTTCTGACCCATGCGCGCCACAACGGCCTGCGCGAATTCTTTCGTGCCCACTTTCTCACGGCTGACGCCTGCCTTATAAATGTCGTATGTGTGGACGCCGTCCTCTAAAGTTTTCAGCCACGCATTGTGCACGCGGTCCGCCGCTTCAATTTGACCCAGATGCACCAGCATCATCACGCCGCCCAGCAGCAAGCCCGAGGGGTTGGCCAGGTTTTGTCCCGCGCGCCGAGGGGCGGAGCCGTGGATGGCTTCGAACATCGAGCAGGCCGTGCCGATGTTCGCGGACCCCGCGAGCCCCACCGAACCGGCGATCTGGGCAGCCACGTCGGAAAGGATATCGCCGTAAAGATTGGCCATCACAAGGACGTCGAAGGCTTCCGGCGTATCGGCGAGTTTGGCCGCGCCGATATCGACAATCCAATGCTCATTGACGATCTCGGGGTATTCGGCGGCGATTTCATCGAATACCTTATGGAAGAGACCGTCGGTCATCTTCATGATGTTGTCTTTGCTGAAGCAGGTGACCTTCTTGCGGTTATTGATTTTGGCGTATTCGAAGGCGAAGCGGACGATCTTCTCGCAGCCGGGGCGCGAAATGAGTTTCAGGCATTCGGTGACCTCCGGACTGAGCTGGTATTCAATGCCAGCGTAGAGATCCTCTTCGTTTTCGCGGACGATGATCACGTCCATTTTGGTGTGTTTGGTATCGACGAAGGGCGCGTAAGAGACGCAGGGCCGCACGTTGGCGTAGAGGCCCAGCTTCTTGCGCGCGGTGACGTTGAGGCTTTTGAAGCCGCCGCCCTGCGGGGTCGTGATCGGCGCTTTGTAGAAAACCTTGGTGCGGCGCAGGGACTCCCAGGCGCTGGGATCGATGCCGGCGGGGTTCCCGCGCAGGTAGACTTTCTCGCCGATCTCGATGGTTTCAATTTCGAATTGCGCTCCGCCTTCGGCGAGGATGTGGAGCGAGGCCTCCATGATTTCGGGGCCGATGCCGTCGCCGTGCGCGACCGTGATGGGTGTTTTTAGGCTCATGATGTGGAATGGATCTTGAAGGGAAAGGATATCAGGGTGCAGGTTGATCTTATCGAACCGCTGGACGAGGCCGAGGGATCGCGGCAGTGCCTTTGGTCGGGGCTCCCGATCCCATTGCCGTCGAGCCGTGATAGAAGGTGACTTTGCCGGTGGCCGCCGAGGGAGTCACGGTTGCTGTCAGAGTTACGGCCTGGCCGACTGCCGATGGGTTGGGCGATGCGGTCAATATCGTCGCGGTGGGGTCACGCACCACCTGCATTAAAGTCGCGGACGTGCTGAGAGTGTCGTTGGCGTCACCGCCATACGACGCCGTTAGCGAGCTGGAACCGAGCGGGAGCGTAGAAAGGGTAAGCGTCGCGGTTCCCGCGGTCAACGTTCCCGTTCCCAGTGTGCTTGTGCCGTTATAGAACGTTATCGTTCCGGTGGCTGTCGCGGGCGAGACTGTCGCCGTCAACGTGACGTTCTGGCGGAAAGTTGAAGGGTTGGGCGACGAGGCGAGGGTTGTCGTCGTGGGGGCTTTGCCAACGGTTTGCGTGAGGCTGGGGGAAGTGCTGACGGCGTCATTTTCGCCTCCGCTATAGGTTGCGGTCAGCGCATGCGTTCCTACAGTGAGCGTGGAGACGGCCAGCGTCGCCTTTCCGGAAGTAAGCGTACTTGTTCCGAGCGAAGTGGAACCGTGATAGAACGCTACCGTGCCTGTCGCGGTGGCGGGCTTCACCGTCGCCTTCAACGTCACGGGCTGGCCGAATGTAGATGGGTTCGGCGTCGAGGTTAAGGTGGCAGAGGTAGGGAGGGGATCAACGGTTTGAGTCAGCACAGCCGAAGTGCTGGTTAAGTCATCGGTGTCCCCGCCATACACAGCCTTCAGCGAGTGCGCTCCCGTGGTGAACGACAGTACCGCCAATTCAGCTGCTCCTCCGCTCAAACTAGCGTTTCCTAACTCCGTGGAGCCGTCATAGAACGTCACGGTGCCCGTAGCGGCGGTTGGAGAAACGGCCGCAGTCAAGGTTACGTTCTGTTCGAAGATGGATGGATTCGGGGATGCGGCAAGCGTGGTGGTAGTGCTCTTAGCGGCGATTCCGATCAGGACGCGAAGGGTGCCGTCCTGGAACGTCGCGGCGAGGTCCGTGGTTCCATCCCCGTTAATATCTCCGACTACCGCCGACCCTAGCGCAACGGGAAAGCTGTAAGCAACCTGAGGCTGGAAGGTTCCATCGCCGTTGCCCAGTAGCACGTTCATGCTACCCGTAGTTTGCGGGAACACGGGATAGTCGGAGGTGACAAGATCGGGCCTTCCATCTCCGTTGAAGTCTCCAATTTCCACCAGTCCGGGTTGAGGCGTCGAAGCGTAGGTGACAGCTGGCTGGAAAGTCCCATCGCCGTTCCCTAACAGCACCGCTACGGTAGGTGGATACGGGTTCGTAACCGCAAAATCCAGCTTTCCGTCGCCGTTGAAATCTCCCGCCGCAGGGATGGAGCCGGCGTAGATGCCTTGGGGAAACGTGCATGGTACCGCGGGCTGGAAGGTCCCGTCGCCGTTGCCAAGCGCTACGCTCACGCTAAAAGTATTCCAACTGGTGATGACGAGGTCCGTTTTGCCATCTCCATTGAAGTCGCCTAATCCAATGGATGCGGGCGAATCAATCGAATAGGTAAGCGCCGGCTGAAATGTGCCGTCGCCATTGCCCAGCAGCACAATCACCGCAGAGCCAGTGCCGAAGCCGGTCGCGAGGACGAGATCCGCCTTCCCATCCCCGTTGAAGTCCCCGGCAGTGATGGAGGAGAGCGGCAAAGTGGAAACCACGTAGATCTTCGGGGCGTCGAAGGTGCCGTCGGCGTTGCCCAGTAGCACGCTCACCGCCGTGCTGTTGGATACGACGGCCATGTCGGCGTGCCCGTCTCCGTTATAATCTGCTACTGCCAGATATGAAGCATATCCGCCGTCGTTATAGAAGACCGGAGCCTGAAATGTTCCGTCGCCGTTGCCTAACAACACGCCCACGCTTGCCCGAACGCGATGAGATCGGCCTTGCCGTCGCCGTTGAAGTCGCCCATTGCAACGTTGTAGGCGGTACTGACGGTCGAGTCCAATTCTGTTTGGAAGCCGTTCCCGGGAAGAGCATTCACCGTTTGCGCGAGGATAGCCGAGGTGCTCGGTCCGTCGTTGCTGTTGCCGAGGTAGTAGGCCTTGAGTGGTTGCACGCCGGACGGTAGCAGGATGGTGGTCAAGGTCGCTTGGCCGTTCACAAGAGGCTCTATTTCGAGCACGGTTGTGCCGCTATAGAAGGTGACAACGCCCGTAGCGGATGAGGGCGTTACGACCGCTGCACTAGCGTACCGTTTCGTTCGCGGGATCGCAACACAGCCCGTCGTGTTCGGCTCGGTTGTCACGAAACTTGACAAAATTGGTTTGGGGAAGAACCGCCTGAAAGCGCGGCCGCCGCCAAAATTGGCCTCCCTACCGGCTGACATAATGAAGGTTCGTGACCATTTGTTATCTGGATGCATTCTCAGGGCTTAGTGGAGACATGCTGGTGGGAGCACTTGCGGACGCCGGGGCGGACCAGAACGCCATTGCATCGGCGATTGAATCTCTTGGCGTGGGCGCCACGGTTGGGTTTGAGCGCGTGACGCGCTGTGGGATTTCCGCGTTGAAGTTTCGCGTGAATGCGCCCGAGGGGAAGACCCACCGGCATTTATCCGGAATTTTGAAGATGGTGGATGCGGCCGCTTTGCCGGCGCGGGTCAAAGAGAATGTCGCCCGGGTGTTTACGCGGCTCGGGGAATCGGAAGCCGCTGTCCATGGCGTGCCCATCGAGAAGGTCCATTTCCATGAGGTGGGTGCGGTGGATTCCATCGCCGATATCGTGGGCGCTTGCCTGGGGTTTGACCTTCTTGGCGCGGAGAAGGTTTATTGCTCGGCTGTGAATACCGGGTCCGGGACGGCTCAGACGGAGCATGGCACGCTTCCGGTGCCGGCGCCGGCTACTGCTTCGTTGCTGCGCGGCGCGCCGGTTTACTCGCGTGGTCCGGCGGTGGAGTTGACCACGCCCACGGGCGCGGCGGTGGTCACCACTCTGGCTGCGGAATTCGGAACCATGCCGCCCATCAGTATCGACCATATCGGCTACGGCGCGGGCGATAAAGACTTCAAGGAAATGGCGAATGTGCTGCGCGTGCTCGTCGGCCGCAGCAATTCGGCATCGGAAGCCACTCTGGTGACGGTGCTGGAGGCGAATATCGACGACCTCAGTCCACAAGTTCTGGCCTATGCGATGGAACGGTTGATGGAAGCCGGTGCGCTGGATGCGTCACTGCAGCCGCTGTCCATGAAGAAGAACCGGTCGGCTTTCCTGCTGCGGGTGATCGCGAAGCCGGAAGATCGCGAACGGCTGGCCGCGATTATTTTCGCCGAGACTTCCACTCTGGGACTGCGCAGCTTTGTGATGGAGCGCATTGTGGAAGCGCGGCGTCTGGTGGAAGTTACGACGAAGTACGGAATAGTACGAGTGAAAGTATCGGACTCCGGGAACATCGCTCCCGAGTATGAAGATTGCCGGGCGCTGGCTCGCTTGAGGGACGTTCCTTTGAAAGCCATACTGGCGGAAGCCACTTACGAGTATCAGAAATCGATTCGATGAAATATTACCTGACTACCCCACTTTATTACGTAAACGCCGCGCCGCACATTGGCCACACTTACACCACACTGGCCGCGGAAACCATCAAGCGCCTGAAGCGCATGCAGGGCTTCGACGCCGTGCTGACGACGGGCACGGATGAACATGGCCAGAAAGTGGAGCGGTCCGCCGAAGCGTCGAAGAGAACGCCGCAGGAATTTGCGGATGTGGTGTCGGCGGAATTCCGGCGGCAGTGGGATGCGCTGGGTATCCAATACGACCACTTCATTCGCACCACCGATCCGCAGCATCATCTGACCGTTCAATGGTTGTTTGAACGCTGCCGGAAGAATGGATACATCTATCAGGGCAGTTACACGGGCCAATACTGCGTTTCGGATGAGCTTTATGTGAATGAAGCGGGGCCAGGCGATCCGTGTCCCTTCTGCGGGCGCATCACGGAGACAGTTACGGAGGAGAATTACTTCTTCAAGCTATCGGCCTTTCAGGATAAGTTGCTGGCGCTTTACGAAACGGAGAAAGACTTCGTGCGTCCCGAAGCGCGCCGCAATGAAGTGATCAGCTTCGTGAAGCAGGGCTTGCAGGATCTCTCCATCAGCCGCACTTCACTGAAGTGGGGCATTCCGCTCCCCGTGGAAGGAAAGCACGTTTTCTATGTTTGGTTTGACGCGCTGATCGGGTACCTGAGCGCGGTTCGGGACACGGGCTTGTGGCCCGCGGATCTGCACCTGGTGGGCAAGGAAATCGTGCGATTTCACGCCGTATTCTGGCCTGCGTTTCTGATGGCCGCGGATCTGCCGCTGCCGAAGAGTGTGTTTGCGCATGGCTGGCTGTTGTTTGAGAACGACAAGATGAGTAAGTCGCGCGGAAATATCGTGCGGACCGATCCGATTCGCGAAGTCGTGGGCATTGAAGCGCTGCGTTATTATCTGTTCCGCGAAATTGTTTTTGGACAGGACGGCAGCTTCAGTTACGATGCGCTGATTGGGCGCTATAACGCGGACCTGGCGAACGGATTAGGGAACTTAGTCAGCCGCACATTGACCATGATCAAGCAGTATCGCGCGGGAGTCACCCCGGCGCAGTTCGACCAAGCCACGGGCCAAGCCGCGGCGATTGCCATTCAAGCGGCGGCTTCCGCGTTCGATCGCTTTGAGTTCTCGCGCGGTCTGGAAGCCATCTGGACGCTGATCGCCGCGGCGGATAAATTCATTGTCGACCAGGCTCCCTGGAAGCTGGCTCGCGCGCAGGATGAAGAATCGCACCGCAGGCTCGATACCGCTCTGGGGACGGCCGCGGAAACAGTACGCATCGCGACGGCTTTGCTCTCGCCCGTGCTGCCGGATTCGACCGCGCGGATCTGGAAGCAGCTCGGCATGCAGAACGATTTGAGCTTGGTTCAGATGAAAGATATCCGATGGGGTGAGTTTCCGGCGGGCCAGGCGATTGGCGATATCGCCGGTGTGTTTCCCCGAATCGACTCTGCTGTGGCGATTGAGAAGATGCGCGCGCTGGAAGTGGAAGTGGGACGGCAGCAAGCCGCGCTGCTGGGGAAAACGGTTGAGGATCCTGCTGGGGCCACCGGCGCAATCGCCCCGCTCGCGCCTTCAATCAACATCGATGATTTCGGAAAGGTGGATCTCCGGGTGGGGTTAGTTCTCTCCGCCGAGGCCGTGAAGGGCGCGGATAAGCTGCTCCACCTGAAGGTGGATATCGGAGAGGCCGAACCGCGGACCATCGTGGCTGGTATCGCCAAGGTCTATAAACCGGAGCAGATGGTGGGCCGCAAAGTGGTAATTGTGGCGAACCTGGAACCGCGCAAGCTGCGTGGAATTCTGTCGCAGGGGATGATCGTTGCTGCTTCGCTCGAAGACGGAGCGCCGGTTCTGGCCGGCTTCCTCGAAGAAGTCCCGGTGGGCGCGCGGCTCAAGTGATCGATTCCCATTGCCATCTGGATCACGAGAAATTTCAGGGTGATCTGGAAGAGACGGTGGCGCGCGCGCGAGCGGCCGGAGTCGAACGTTTTCTCGCGATCGGGACCGGCGAAGGGCCGCCCCATCTTGAAGCCGGTCTGCGTCTCGCGGAGCGGTTTGATGGGTTTTTCGCCACAGTTGGCGTTCATCCACACGACGCCTCGAAAGCCGTCGCCGAAACTTTTGCAAGACTCCGCGGGCTGGCGAAGCATCCAATGGTCGTGGCTTTCGGCGAGATTGGGTTGGATTATCACTATGATTTCTCGCCGCGCGATGTGCAGGCGAGCGTTTTCATCCAGCAGCTCGAGATCGCGCGCGAGGCCGCGCTGCCCATTGTCATTCACACTCGCGAGGCTTGGGCGGATACCGTGCGGGTGTTGCGGGAACACTGGAACGGCGGCGGCATCATGCATTGCTTCACCGGGGACGTGGCTCAGGCGCGGGAGGCATTAGATCTTGGGTTTCACCTGGCGTTCGGCGGCGTGATCACTTTCCCGAAATCCGATGAGACGCGAGCGGCGGCGCGGATGGTGCCCGACGATCGCCTGCTCGTGGAGACGGACGCGCCCTACCTGGCTCCCGCTCCGCATCGCGGTAAGCGGAACGAACCCTCGTTTCTGGCGGCGACGGTTCGAAAACTCGCGGAGGTTCGCGGCGCGGAGCCGGCGCGCATCGCCGAGATCACCACCCGTAATTTCGAGCGCCTCTGTCTCGCGGGCCGAAGCGGTTACACTGAGGAATCCGATGAACAGCGGTAAAACCAGCTCGACTGCTGCATCCGCGCCCGAGATTTTCGCGCTCGTGGAACAGGATTTGCGCGCCGTGGAGCGCGAGTTGGCGCGGGAATCGGTGGCCAGCGTGGAATCCGTGACGCGCATTGCGCGGTATTTGCAAACCAGCGGCGGCAAGCGCCTGCGTCCCTCGCTGTTGCTTTTGTGCGCGCGCGTGGCGGCTGATGGGGAACCGCCGTCTCAGGCGGCCATTGAACTGGCTGCCGTGGTTGAGATGCTGCATGCGGCTACCCTGGTGCACGACGATGTGATCGACGTGGCCCAGACGCGGCGGGGGCGGCCTTCGACCAACGTTCAATGGGGCAACCATACTTCTGTTCTGGCGGGCGACTGGCTCTATATGCAGGCCTTCCAGGTGGCTTTGCAACTGCGCAATTTCCATGTGCTCGATCTGCTCATCGGCCTGACTCAGTTGATGGTGGAAGGCGAGTTGATCCAGCTGGAACGGATTGGCAAGATCGACATCACTGAGGCGGATTGCATGGAGCTGGCCGATCGCAAGACGGCCGGCCTTTTCAGCGTGTGCGCCAAGATCGGCGCGATTGTGGGGGGCGCGGAGAATGGGCTGGAAGAGAAGCTGGGCGAGTTTGCCTGGAACCTCGGCATGGCGTTTCAACTGATTGACGATGTTCTGGATTTCAATGCCGAGGAGCGCGTGCTGGGCAAACCCGTGGGCGGCGACCTGCGCGAAGGAAAAGTGACTTTGCCAGTGGTTTACGCGCTGGAATCCGCTACGGCGGAAGAGCGCCGTCAGGTAGCTACCGTGCTGCACGATCGGGCCTATGATCGCGTGCCGCTGGCGGATGTGCGGGCCATTGTGGAAGATCGCGGCGGGATTCGGCGCGCGCTCGACAGGGCGCAGCAATTCAGCGAGCGGGCCGCGCAGATTGCCGCCGAACTTCCGGGGACGGCCTTTCAGAGGGGGCTGATCGCGCTGGCGGAATTGGTAGTCGAGCGCAGTTTCTAACTAAAACAGCAGGTAAGATCCGTAACCTAAGACGCATCCCAGCGCGCAACCCGCAATCACATCGCTCAGGAAATGCAGTCCTAACATAATGCGCGAGACGGCGATGCTCACCGCGCAGAAAACCAATCCCGCGGCCAGAGTAGGGTAATGCAGAACCATCGGCGTCGCCACCGCAAACGCCGTGATGGAATGGCCCGATGGAAATGAAAACTGGTCCGGCGGAAGCAGCTTCGCCCAGCAATGTGGTTCAATGGCGCACGGCCTTCGTCGATGGAAAATCCGTTTCAGCTTCAGGAAACACAGAATGCCCAGAGCGGAAGCCAGCGCGGCCGCTCCGACAGTGGCGAACCTTCCCGCACCACCGAAGAGCACAATAATCGCACCCATCACATACCACAGCCAGCCATCGCCCCCGCGTGTCGCGCAGATCATCCAGAGCCGGATCCAACTGGGCGCGCGCCAGCGATTCACGCGGCGCATCAGCTTGTGGTCCCCACTCGCAATGTGGTTGAGAACGCCTTGCGCGATCAAGCCGCTACCTCGCAGATGGCGGATTCCCGAGAAGCTGCAATGGCGACGCGCCTCGACCAATGATACGCAAACTTCTTTTCGCGAATGTAGTTGATCAGCGTGATTATTGGCACAAGCCCACCCAGAAGGGCCACAGGGGCCGTTAAGGGATTGGAAGTGACCATTGCCAAGCCTATTTCCACGATATCACGGGTCAGCTTCAAATAGCTTCCCTGATTTCCATGTACCGCGCCCCGGCCCTGGCGCAATCCCGAAAAGAATTCCCCTTTGTTGCGCGCGCCTGCTACTTCTGTCCAGCAGCAGCCGGTGGTGGAAAGCGTATGCGCGTCGCTGCCTCCCAGTGCGACCTTGCCGCATTTGGCGGCGAACTCGGCGGCGCTGCGATTCGTAACCTCCAGCATGCAGCCGTTCAACACCTCAAACGCGTCGAAAAAAGACTCGAAGCACTCGAAATCGGCAGCCGTGCGCGTGCCCGTCAAACTGGAAAAAATGTGATTGGCGCTGAAGAAGAGATTCTGCTCCCGAAGATAGGAGATCAGCGATTCGAAATCGTCGCGCCGTCGCTGCAACTCGATGTGCTGTCGATCACTAATGTCGTAGACGCCGACGTGCATTTCAGACCCGCCGGGGAGCGTGCAGGTGACTTCTTCGCTGACGAAAAAATCGGCATGGCGGCGGAGTTCGTCCCCTGCTCCAACGGAATCGTGGTCGGTGATCGTGACCAGGGACATGCCGCGTCTCTTCAATTTGCTGTAGACTGCTTCCGGCTCGGAGTAGCTTTCGAGACAGAATGCCGAGATCACAGGGATGTTACACAGCCCTGAGTGCACCGTATGCACATGCAAGTCGCACCGCATGCTCCTGTTATAAAATTTCACCTGTCACGGTTCCGTGACGAATGCAAAAAACAATTGTGAATGTCTATGTTTAGCTGCGCCGCCACATGTAAGAATCGAACCTGCTGATGAATACGGGCGAATGAAGACCATTCACTTGATTTTTTTCGATGCGGGCGGCGGCCATCGCAGCGCCGCCAACGCGCTCAAGCACGTGATCTCCCAGCAGGGCCGGGAATGGCAAGTGGAAATGGTGAACCTGCAGGAACTCTTCGACTCCCTCGACGTTTTCCGCAAGCTGACCGGCGTCAGGATGCAGGATATTTACAACACCACCCTGCGCAAAGGCTGGACGATGGGATCCTCCCAACTCACGCGGGCCATGCACGGGATTATCCGTCTGTATCATCCACGGCAGTTGAAGCTGCTCGAGCGCTTCTGGCGAACGAATCCAAGCGATCTGGTCGTTTCGTTAATACCGAACTTCAATCGCGCGCTGTTCCAGAGCGTCGAAAGCACACTGGCCGGCGTTCCTTTTATGACGATCCTCACAGACCTCGCCGACTTTCCGCCGCATTTCTGGATTGAGAAGCAGCGGCAGTACCTGGTGTGCGGCACCGAGCGCGCCATCACCCAGGCACGTTCCATGGGTTATACGGACAACCTCTTATTCCGGTCTTCGGGGATGATCCTGAATCCGCAGTTCTATGAGCCGGTCGAAATCGATCGCGAAGCGGAACGGCGGAAGTTGGGCCTCGAACCGGACGTACCCACGGGAATTGTTTTATTCGGCGGCTTCGGTTCGAGCGACATGGAGGACATCGCGGAACGCTTAAAGGAATCCGGCCAGCGCGTTCAGTTGATCATGATGTGCGGGCATAACGCGAAACTGGCGGATCGCCTGCGAGCCATTGGGCCGCCTCCGCGGATGCATGTGGAAGGTTTCTCCCGCGAGGTGCCCTACTTCATGAAGCTGGCCGATTTCTTTATTGGCAAGCCGGGCCCCGGCAGCATCAGCGAAGCGCTCGCGATGAAATTGCCAATGGTGGTGGAACGCAACGCCCGCACGCTGCCGCAGGAGCGTTATAACGCCGATTGGATTCACGAGAACAATTTCGGGCTGGTGCTGTCGGGTTTCCGTGAGGTGGGAAGCGCGATTGAGGAATTGCTGGCGCCGGAAAATTACCGGCGCCTTCGAGAAAGCGCGGACTGTTACCAGAACCGCGCCGTGTTTGAGATCCCGGATTTTATGGCAAAGGTGATGGCGCGAAGCGTTTAGGGCGCTGCATCGCCGACGAGGGCTAGATTGTGGCTGCGGCCATCCCGCTACCGTGCGCCATCTTGACTAATGCTTCGAGTTGGTCCTCAGCCACGGTCAGCGACAGATTTACCGCGGTGCCGTCCGTAGAAATCGTGAGGCCCTTCAATAAGTTCGTCAGCTCCGAAGGCGCTCCGCCTGTTCCGCTGTGCATCGATGCCATTTGAGAGAGCATCTTGACCACATCGCTGAGCGATGCCGCGTCCTGCGTGCTATCGGCGATTACCTGAACCGTCAACACAACGCTGCTGCCGAACTTAATGCCGCCACTCGACTGCTGAATACTCTGAAGCACGGCGGAACCGGAATCTCCAGTCCCCAGCATCGGAAGCGCGCCCGCCAGACCTTTGGTGGATACGCTCCAGGCATCTTCGGTGGTGCTCAGTTCGTTGATGCGAGCCATGGTGCCGGAATCGATCGCGCTGCCCGGACCTGTGCGCCGGTCGAGCGCGGCCTTCACGCTGACCAAATCGCCCACTGCCGCCGTGGAGGCGTCAATCAATCCGAAAGCCATCGTCCCGTCGATCGTGAGAAGCTGCACACCCGCGTACGTGGAGAGTTGAACCTTCTGATCGGCGCCGGCCGTCGCCACAATTTTCGGAATGTTAAACGTGCCCTTGGCTAAAACCAGACCGGACGAAAACGAGGGATGCCCGTTCTGCGTGGCGGCATTCGCGGCTGGCGCGGTCAGAGTCGCAGCCATCAGGACCTCTGTGAGATCGGTGCGCGGATCGAATCCGGTTTTTGTAATGAAGGTTTGAATGTCCGCGTTCTGTGGAATATTATTCAGCAGGAACTGGCCAAACTGGCTGGTCTTTGCCTGGGTCACGTTGATGCCCGCGTAGGTGGTGGCGTCAGACGGCGCCATAGCCAGCAACTGCGGGTCGGCTGCGAAAAGGGACGAGCCGGCGAATAGCAGCGCCGCCAGTAAAGTGGTTTGTCTCATGAAGTGCTCCTCACGCAATAGTAACGGAAAGCAGATACGGCCAGTTCCAAATTATTTTCCAAATTATTTTCTAACCAGCGCGGAAATCGGATCGTGAACCGGAACCTGGTCCACAATTTGTATGCCAAACCCTTCCAGCGCAACAACCTTACGAGGGTTATTCGTCAATAGACGAATCGAGTGCAATCCGAGGTCCGAAAGAATCTGGGCCCCGATACCGTTTTCATGCTGGAGGTGGGTGTTTGGGGAACCCGATTCATGCCGCAAACCCGGTCCATTCTGGTGCAGATAGACCAGAACACCGCGTTCCTCCTTGGCGATCTGCTGCAAAGATCCGCGGATCAGGTCCTGGCACTCGCAGTTCGTTGAACCGAAAACATCGCCATAAAGGCAATGCGAATGCATCCGGACCAGAACCGGTTCCGGCCCGGTGAGATCTCCCCGCACCAGGGCCAGATGCCGTTCTGGCTCGATGTCGCTGGAATACCAGATGGCCCGGAACGGACCGGACGGCGTTTGGAGAACTGTCTCGGAGCGGCGGTGGATGTAGCGCTCATGCTTCATCCGGTAGCGGATCAGGTCGGCAACCGAAGTCATCACCAGCGAGTGCTTCTTGCAGAATTCGATCAGTTGCGGGACCCGGGCCATGGTCCCGTCGTCATTCATGATTTCGCAGATCACTCCGGCGGGGGTGAGCCCGGCGAGGCGAGCTAGGTCGACCGCGGCTTCGGTCTGCCCGGCACGCACCAGAACGCCGCCTTCGCGCGCGCGCAACGGAAATACGTGGCCGGGGCGCGCCAGGTCATTCGGGCGTGTGGAAGGGTCCACGGCGGCCAATATCGTTCGCGCTCGATCCGCGGAAGAAATACCAGTGGTCGTGCCTTCCTTGGCGTCTATCGATTCGGTGAACGCGGTCCCGAAGTTCGATGTATTCTGCGCGGACATCATCGGCAGCCGCAAATAGTCGCAGCGCGCAGGAGAGAGGGCCAAGCAGATAAGGCCGCGGCCATGGGTCGCCATGAACGTAATCACGTCCGGGGTAACGCATTCGGCCGCGATGGTCAGATCGCCTTCGTTTTCCCGATCCTCGTCGTCCACGACGATGACCATGCCGCCCGCCCGCACAGTGTCAATCGCTTCCGGAATTGAGACGAAGCCCATGAATAGCTTATTTCCAGTGTACTGATTTCCAGTGTAATGGATCTGAGGATGGTCCAGTCGCACCACTCGCCGCCTGACATTCTCGCCCGCGAGCTGCACCGTCTCTGTCTCCGCGAACCCCGCCTTCTCGAACGCACGTAACGACCGCAGGTTACCCGCCTCGGGATCGGTAATCACGGCGCTCACCCTCGAGTCTTGAAACATGATTTGCCGGAGGAATTCGCAGATCGCAACCGGTCCCACTCCCCGACCCGTCAGCGCGAGTTCCCCAATAGCGAGATCGATACCAGCCGACCCGGGTTCCACTCCGAGCTGGATCGCATGCTCCGGGTAATTGGACCACAGATACCACTGGATCCATCCCACCGCCCTCGCGCCGTATTCGATCACGAAAACGTGCGTAGGCTCGATGCCATCCACCCTTGGACCGTACCTGGCGCGTACGCTCGCCTCGTCGAAGCGCTCATTCCACCACACGGCCACGTGCGGGGCGGACGGCCATTTCTCAAGAAGTGGAAAGTCAGACCGGCGAAGAGGGCGGAATGAAACGGCATCGGTTTATCGGCGTATACAACACCTATGACAGAATAAGTCAGCGGATGTCGATTTTTGAACCATTTTCGCGGCTCACTTTCGGGTCTGTTGTCGACATTCTAGCCGTCGCTTTTGTCTTTTATCAGTTGTTGATGATTGTCCGTGGAACGCGCGCGGCGCACATCCTGGGCGGCATCATCACCGTAATCATTGTCTACTTCGCCGCCGCATGGCTGCAACTCGAAACGCTGCGCACTTTGCTTTCGTACCTTGTCCCTTATTCGGCCATTGCGACCATTGTTCTGTTCCAAAGTGAGATACGTCGCACACTCGCGCGCATCGGCCGCAAGAACTGGTTCAGCCGCGGATTCCGACGACTCGAATCCACCGATGAGATTCTGCTCGCCGTGTCGATCCTGTCGCAGGACAACAAGGGCGCTCTCATCGTGCTGGAACGCGATACCGGCCTCCGCACGTTCGTCGAAAGCGGGGTGCGCCTCGACGCGGAAATTTCCCGCGACCTGCTCCTCGCCATCTTCCAACCAGGCGCCGCGTTGCATGACGGCGCAGTCATCATTCAAAAGGAGCGGATTGGAGCGGCCGCCTGTTTTCTGCCGCTCAGCACGAACCCGGCGATTTCCTCGAAGTATGGAACCCGCCACCGGGCCGGAATCGGGATTACCGAAGAGACGGATTGTCTGTCTCTCATTGTGAGCGAAGAAACCGGCGCCATTTCCGTTGCCATTGGCGGGGAACTCCGGCCGGACCTGACGGTGGATGAAGTCGATGAGACTATTCACGCGCACTTTGGCTCCGGCAACCTCGCGGCAACGGCGGAAGCCGCGCTCGGCGATGGAATCGCGGCGGAGAGGGCCGTGAAGGAATGAAGAGCCTCTTACGCCTCCTTGTTAAGAATTGGCCCTGGAAATTGCTTTCACTCGGCGCGGCCGCGCTGCTCTGGATGGCCGTTGCCAGCGAACCGGAAATGGCCTCTTTTATTCGCGTGCCCGTGGTCTATAAGAACGCGCCACAGAGTCTCGAAATCAGTTCTACGGTTGAAAACTTCGTTACGGTACAGGCCACGGGTGTAAGCGGCCGTCTTCGCGATGCCTCTTTGGCGCCGTTGCCGGTCGTGCTGGATCTTTCGAGCGTGCGCAACCCCGGTGCGCGCACATTCAACATCGATGCTGGCGATGTCCGTCTGCCGCGCGGCGTTCAATTTGTAAGCTCGGTTCCGGCGCAGTTGCACTTCACGTTCGAGAATCGCGTCACCAGGAGTGTTCCGGTTGTGGTGCGCTGGTCTGGCAAGCTGCGCGAAGGCAAACAACTCGACGCGGCTCAGCCAGATCCCGCGGTAATGACCATCGAAGGTCCAGCGAGTCGTGTGGACGCCGTGCAATCCGTTTCGACGGATCCAATCGACCTTGGGCATCTTTATGACGGCGAGGTGGTCACCACGTCCCCTTTCATCGAAGAGCCATTGGTCCGGTTCCAGAGTTTCCACCCGGTCCACGTTCGGGTGATACTGAAGGATTGACGCTTGATGGTTAGAAAATTGTTCGGAACCGACGGCATCCGCGGTGTTGCCGGCGAGCGCCCCCTTGACGAAGCGACCGTGTCGGCCTTTGGATGCGCCCTTGGGAAAGACGTTCAGGAGCACGCAGGCCCCGGCGCGACGGTTCTGATTGGGATGGACACCAGGGAATCCGGCCAGTGGATTGCCGAAAGTATCGCCGGCGGCCTCCGGCAGCACCAGGTCTCGTCCCGTTTCGCAGGCGTCATCACCACCCCCGGCGTGGCCTATCTCACCAGATCCGGAGAATTCGCCGCGGGCGTGATGGTCTCCGCCTCGCATAACCCTTACGAGGACAACGGCATCAAGGTTTTCGCAGCCACCGGATATAAGTTGCCGGATGACGAGGAGCTCGAAATCGAGCACGAAATCTTCCGGGTACTCCTGCAGCAGCCGGTGCCGCCGGAGCCTCTCGAAGCGGACGCGCTACTTGCGCCGCGCTATGCCGGCTATCTCCTCTCGACGCTGCCGGCGCGCCTCGACGGGATGCACGTGGTGATCGATTCCGGCAACGGCTCTGCTTCCCGCCTGGCGCCGGAACTGTTCCGGCGAGCTGGCGCGCGCGTGACCTCCATCCACGATCAGCCGAACGGGCGCAACATTAATCTGAATTGTGGCGCTTTGCATGTCGCATCTCTGGCGGATCGAGTGATCGCCGAAAAAGCCGACGCCGGAGTCGCGTTCGACGGCGATGCGGACCGGGCCATCTTCGTGTCGTCCAGCGGCCGCGTCGTGAATGGCGATGCCGTGATGCTGATATTGGCGCGCTCCTTGAAACAGCAGGGGCGCCTTTTGGGAAACCTCGTGGTATCGACCGTGATGTCGAACCTGGGACTGGAACTGGCGTTGGAGCGCGATGGAATTCGTATGTTGCGCACGCCGGTGGGCGATAAGTACGTGCTCGAAGAGATGGTGCGCGTCGGCGCCAGCCTGGGTGGAGAGCAGTCCGGCCACATCATTTTCCGCGAATTTGCCACCACCGGCGACGGAATGCTCACCGCCCTGCACGCGTTTTCCATTACGCGGAAAATGCGAATGTCGCTCGAAGAGCTTTCAAGCGACATGGAACTGTTCCCGCAAACGCTGGTCAATATCCGCGTCAAGGATCGCCGTAAACTGGAGGACCTCGCCTCCGTCCAGGACGCAATCCTGTTAGCCGAAAAAGCTCTGGACGGCGGCGGACGCGTGCTGGTCCGTTTTTCCGGGACAGAGCCTCTGGCGCGCGTCATGGTGGAGGGTCGCGATCCTGCGCTCGTCGAAAAGTATTCCCAAAGCATCGCGAAAGCGATTGAACAGGAGTTTCAATGAAGCCATTCGCCGCGTTACTCATAGGCTGTCTGGCCGCAGCCGCTCAGCAACCCGCTCCGCTGCCCAACCTGCAATGGGTTTCGCTCTTTAACGGACACGATCTCACCGGATGGGACCCGGTTGGCCAGGAAACCTGGGAAGTGGTCGATGGCAGTATCCACGGGAAAACCGTCACCAAGAACTACGGATATTTGCAGACGTCAAAGAACTTCAAGGACTTTGAACTCTCGCTGCGCTTCAAATGCGTCTCCGACGGCAATAGCGGTGTTTTCTTTCACACGGCGTTCAAGCCCGGAACCGTGGATGTCAGCCAGGGCCTGCAGTTTGAGATCGACCCCACCCTGCACCGCCATACCGGCGGAATCTACGGCGACGGCCGCGATTGGATTGCTTGGCCTGCCGCGGAATTCGAACAGGTCATACACCCCCACGACTGGAACGACTATCTCTTAAAGGTGGAAGGGAACCACTACGTGGCCCGGCTGAACGGAATTGTGGTCCTGGACTTCACCGATCCCAAGCCGAAATCCACCGATGGAACCATCGCTCTGCAAATGCACGAGGGTGGCGGCGGAGATGTCCTGTTCAAGGACATCTTTATCCGTGACATGTCGCGCCGGTAATGGCGCTTCGCCTTTTCTACTCAGACCTTTACACGATTCCCCTGCCCGAAGGGCACAAATTCCCGATGCACAAATACCGGGCCCTTCGCGCCGCCCTCGAAGGCGATCCGCGCTTCGAATTTGAGCCGTCTCCGCTCGCCACACCCGAGGAGGTTGAACTGGCGCACGACCCCGCCTATGTCCACCGGTTTCTCGAAGGGCGTCTGGAGCGTCACCAGATTCGGCGAATTGGTTTCCCCTGGTCCGAAGCTCTGGTCAAGCGTACCCTGGCCTCAGCCGGAGGCACGCTGGCTGCCACCCGGCACGCATGGGCCTTCGGGTGTAGTGGCGCTCTCGCCGGAGGCACCCACCACGCGTTCTACTCCGAGGGTTCCGGATTCTGCATTTTCAACGATATAGCGATCGGCATTCTGTGGCTTCGCGAGAACCGCGGCGTGGGCCGCGCCGCGGTAGCAGACCTCGATGTCCACCAAGGCGACGGAACGGCGTCGATCTTCGCCGATGATCCAGACGTTTACACGCTATCCGTGCATGGCGAGAAGAATTTTCCGCTCCGCAAGCAGGTTTCTCGGCGCGATGTGGGCCTTGCGGATGGCGTCGGCGATGCCGAATACCTCGAAATCCTCGCCAGGGAATTGCCTGCTTTGTTTTCGTTCCGCCCCGAGATCGTTTTCTTCCAGGCCGGAGTGGACGGGCTTTCCACAGACCGGTTGGGGCGTCTCAAGCTCACACACGACGGATTGCGGGAACGGGATCGCATGGTCCTCGAAGCGTGTAACGTTCGCAATATCCCTGTAGTGGTCACAATCGGTGGGGGCTATTCCGACCCGATCGACCCGACGGTGGAAGCGCACGCAAACACCTTCCGGACCGCTGCGGACCTTCGCGGCAAACCCTTAAGTTAGTGCCCTTTAGCTGAGTACTATACAAAAACTGGGACAAAAATTCGTTTGACTAGTACCGCCGCCCTATGTACACTAATGTGAGCGTCAGAAAAGTTCGTTTCCACACAAAACCAAATGAAAATTCCCCATTCTCTCCTGTTCTCCTTCCTGGCCGTCGGCGTTGCCGCCGTTCCTTCGTTTGCCGCACCTGTAACGTTCGGCCAAGGTTTAGAGCAGAGCGCAAGTCAGGATTTCAACCTTGTTGATACCGGCTCTGGAGTGACGCTCTCGGCTTCCAGCCAGATTTACTTCATTTTCTCGAATATCAACGGCACCTTGCCCGCGGGTTTATCCGGCCCCCTTTCCGCCACCCTGACGCTGAACCTGTCCTCCACAACGCCGGATGTGATCAGCAATGGCACGATCTCCGAAGGCGGTTTCACCGGGACGTTCTCAATCGTGCTGAACACGCCCGTGAACGGTCTCACGAACTTATTGTCTGGGACCATCACTTCCTCCTCGAATGCCACCCTGACTGGAAAAAGCGGGGGCACGGGCGCGAGCCTCTCGGCCTCCACCCCTCCTCTTGGGTCCGTTACGTTTAACTCCGCCTTCGTCCAGTTCATCAACCCGACCACGCAGGCGTTTTCGCTGGCGCTTTCCTCGGTCGTGCCTTCGTTCGTGGATAACGGTTCCGGTTTCCTCAGTCCCTTCTCGGCGGCGGGCAGTTTGACATTTTCCTCCGATCCGGCCCCCAGCGTGGCCGGCGTCGCGACACCCGAGCCGATTTCCATGCTGCTGCTGGGATTTGGCCTGATCACGCTCGGCGCTGTCGGATATCGTTTCCGCCGCGCTTAATTGCGCCGCCCCGCCTATTGAAACCGTTCCAGAACGCGCCTCTGGAACTCTACCGGCTGCGTGCCGAACGCTCCGCAGTGATCCGCGCCGGCGACCTCCCATAACTGGATTTCCCGGTTCACTCGCGCCATCCGGCGCGAGTGCGCGATCGGCGTGTGGCTATCTTCCAACCCATCAATCAACAGGACCGGAGTCCTGGTATCCCGCAACGCGTCCACGGCCGATGTCGCCTTTAAGTCCACGCCATAGCGGACGCGGGCATAAAACATTCCGCCTGCTACGGCGGGGACGGCGGCAAAATCTCCTAGCCACGCAGGCACTCCCAGCACACGATTGATCCGGTCAACCGCAATGCGGGGGAAACTGGAATACGCGGAATCCGCGACCACCGCCCGAAACCGCGTCTCGTGCGCCAGGGATTGCAACAAGACCGCGCCGCCCAGCGATTCGCCCAATCCGAAGATCCGCGTACAGCCCCGGCCCTGCAGCCAATCGACCCACGTGGAAACATCGCGCGATTCGCGCACGCCATAAGTCACCAGCGCATCGCCGCTCCACCCGTGGCCGCGGCTATCCGGCGCAAGGGTGCGATAGCCCGCGGCAACCAACACCTCACTGAAGCCGTTCATGCCGAAGTGCGTGTCGCCGATGCCGTGTAAGAGCAGCACGCAACCCCGGTCCCCCGAGCCGCGAAATTTACCACGCAGAATGACGCCGTCGAAGGCGATCGCCTGTGGCGTGCCCGGAGGACATGCGCCCAAACCCGGCGGCCGTCGCACGTGCATCGACATCTCCGCCAGCACCCCGCCGATCACAAGCAACCCGATCAGAAGAGCCGCGACCCATTCGGCGACGCGCCTCACAACCTTCACCATGCAAGGCCCATCATGCAAGGCATGACGTGGTTTCAGACGCGTTTGTTCAAGACTCATGGGGCATCTCACAAAACGCTCTCCCTCGGAAGTGGCGTGACCGTCGGCGCTGGCGGCGTTCTTTACGGAGCGATACTCGGAGACCCCCACCAACCCCGACGGGGTGGTGTTCTCATTGTCCCCTCCGGCTGCTCAAGGCGGGGCCTGGAACTATGCAGAATTGTATTCATTTCCTCTGAACGGCAGCGGCGGGGAACAGCCCGAGTCTCCCCTGGCGCTCGGCGCGGGTGGGATCCTCTATGGCGCCACTCAGTATGGCGGCGACACTGAAGGAGGCCTGCTGCAGGGCCTTGGGGCGGTTTTCTCACTGACCCCTCCGACGTCGCAAGGCGGTGCCTGGACCGAGACCGTCCTGCATTCGTTCCTGGACGACGGCGACGGCATTGGCCCCTGCTGCGTGGTCCTTGGAGGCAACGGAACCCTCTATGGCATCGCTGTGGAAGGCTCAAGCTCCGCCGGCAGCGTATGGGAAATCCGGCCGTGAACGTGATGGCAGGCCGACGCCGCTCACGCGAAGTGTTCGGGCGAGCTTGGGCAGTTGACACAAAACAGCAAACCTCCCACATTGAGGGCATGGAAGTACAGTGGGCGCGAAAAATCCTGTCGGGCCAGTCCGGTGAGGCAGAACGCGCCACTCGCAACGCTGCCACGCAACGCTGACCTGTGTACTCGTCCGTTGACAGAAAGCGCTGCAACTCTTACCCTTGGAACATGGACGTAGTACCGATCAGGCCGGAGCGCAAGGCGCCACTGTAAGAGTATGCCCAACGCCGAGGTCAAGATCCCGGAGCTGTCGTTGATGACGCGCTGGGCTGCTTATCTGGAATGGGAGCGGGAAGACTACGAGGAGACGGTCGAAGCCCCGCAAGCAGGTTATGAGGACGTGCGAGCCGGCCGCACCAAACCGGCCGCGGAGTTTCTGCGGGACTTGCGCGTGAAACATGGCTTTCCGGGTTGAAGTCACCTGGCTAGCCCGCAAAGGGTGCGTCGGGCACCCTCATTGCATTCAAGTAAAGCGGCCCGCGCACTCCGTTTTGCGGGCGACTTACTTAGAAGCGGGGCGGGACTCAGACGAAATCCTGAGCGCAGGATGCCATTGCTTCCCCTTCCGAACTGCCACGCCGATGCACCCTCGCGCCGGAAAAACGCGACCCACTGACGCGCTAGCCACCCAAACTGTTCGCCCCTGAGTGCCACCTTTCCCATAAGCGAACACCGCTCCCTTCCCCCGCGTATACTTTTCAACCACTTACAAGCGGCAATGCATGGCAGCGCGATTGCCCTATCACAACGGAACTCTTCGAGTATGGACGTCCCACGCAATCCTTCGCATAAACGCAACAAGCTGATCAAGCGCCTCGTGCTGGCCGGGCTCGCTTTGGTGGCCATCTCGGGAATCACCTACGCGGCCTATCATCTCCAGCCTGCGGCCCCCACGGTCGAATGGGGTACCATCTGGCCGGACACGGTGAAGCGCGGCCCCATGATCGTACAGGTGCGCGGCATCGGAACTCTGGTACCGCTGGAAGTTCTGTTCATCCCGGCGGAGAGCGCCGGCCGCGTGGAGCGTATCTACATCCGCCCCGGCACCCTCGTGAATACCGATTCGGTGATTCTGACGCTCAACAACCCGGAATTGCAAAATGACGCCATGGCCGCCGAGTACAGCCTCAAAGAGGCCCAGGCCGCTTATACCGATCTGAAAGTCCAGTTGCAGAGCCAGGGGTTCGACAAAGAGGCCGCCGCCTCGCAAGTGAATTCCGATTACCAGCAGGCCAAGTTGAAAGCCGATCGCGACCAGAAACTGGCCGAGGCCGGCCTCATTCCCGATGTCGATCTGAAACTTTCCGTCGCGCAAGCCGAGGAACTGGCCCAGAAGGACGCGCTTGAGCATAAGCGCATGAAGATTATCGATTCCTCGGTGAAGGCCCAGTTAGACGCCCAAGAGGTGAAGATTGAGCAATTAAAGGCTCAGTACGAACTGAAGAAGAAGGAAGTCGATCAACTCAACGTCCGCGCCGGCACGCCCGGCGTCCTGGTGGATTTGCCCGTTGAAGTCGGCCAGCAGATCGCAGCTGGCGCGGTTCTGGCCAAGGTGACGCAGCCCAGCAAACTCAAAGCCCAGATCAAGATCACGGAAACCGAAGCCAAGGATGTTCTGGTCGGCCAGAAAGCTTCCATCGATACCCATAACGGCATCATTCCCGGACACGTGATCCGCATCGATCCCGCCGCGGTGAACGGCTCTGTCCTCGTGGATGTCGCTCTCGATGGCGAATTGCCCCAGGGCTCCCGTCCCGATCAAAGTGTGGATGGAACCGTGGAACTGGAACATCTTGCCGACGTTTTACAGGTGGGCCGGCCGACCATCGGCCAGCCGCACAGCACCGTTACATTGTTCAAAATTACGCCCGATGAAAAATATGCCACGCGGGTCACTGTCAAATTGGGGTTGGCGTCCGTCAATACCATTCAGGTGCTGGACGGACTGAAGGTCGGCGACATGGTGGTTCTGTCGGATATGAACCAGTGGGATTCGCACGATCGCATTCGATTCAATCACTAATAGGAACGAGAAGGAGCGGGAGAAGACATGAGCGCCGATTACCAAAACCTGATTCACCTTGAGGAGGTGACCAAGGTTTTTGTCACCGATGAAGTGGAGACCCACGCGCTGGCGGGCATCCATCTCGACATCAAGAAGGGCGAGTACGTTTCCATCTCGGGTCCTTCGGGATGCGGGAAGTCGACGCTGCTTGCCATCCTCGGGCTTCTCGATACGCCCAGCGGCGGGACCTACATCCTGAACAACCAGCCAGCCAGCGGATTGCGCATGCAGGACCGCGCTCGCATCCGCAATCGGGAGATCGGGTTCATCTTCCAGGCGTTCAACCTGATTGGCGATCTGAACGTCTACGAGAACGTGGAGCTGCCTTTAACCTATCGCGGCATGCCTGGGTCGGAGCGCAAGAAAGCCGTCATGGAAGCGCTCGAAAAAGTGGGCATGGCGCATCGCGTGAAGCACTATCCTTCGCAACTCTCGGGAGGCCAACAGCAACGCGTGGCCGTGGCGCGAGCACTGGCCGGCAGTCCCAGCGTGCTGCTGGCTGATGAGCCTACAGGAAACCTCGACTCCGCCAATGGCGAGGCCGTGATGGAGTTGATGCGCGGTCTGCATCGCAACGGCGCAACCATCGTGATGGTGACGCACGATCCGCGCTACGCCAAGTTCGCGGACCGTACGGTACACATGTTCGACGGGCGTATCGTCGAAGAAACCACAGTCGCCGCATAGCACTCTCTTTTCTTTCTAAGGAGTCTCGAAATGCACGAGTTACGCTTTGCGGCGCGTCGCTTGCGTCAAAGCCTGGGGTTTGCCTTCACGGCTTTGCTGGTCCTCGCGATCGGCATCTTCAGCGTAGTGGATGCGCTGGTGCTTCGGCCGCTGAGTTTTATTGGGGTCGGCCTGGGAATTGGGATTGGGTTACCCGTCATGGGTTTCCTGCGCGCTATCCTGTTCCAGGTCTCGCCGCCGGATGGCGGCGTGTTCAGCCTGGCAGCTCTGCTGCTGGCTGGTGTCGGTCTCGCCGCCGGAGCGTTCCCCGCGTTCCGCGCGGCGCAGACTGATCCGATCGAAGCGATCCGTTACGAATAAGATGACCACGCTCCTGTTCGATCTTCGCTTCGGCTGGCGGCAATTGATCAAAACACCCGCTTTCACCATCGTCGCGGTACTCACCCTCGCGCTTGGGGTGGGCGTGAACACCGCCATCTTCAGCGTGGTGGATGCGGTGATGTTGAAGCCGCTCCCTTACCCTCATCCCGAACGGCTGGTTTCTTTTCTCGAGACGCAGAAAGAACGCGGATTCTTCTCCATGAGTCTCGCCGACCTTCAGGACTACAGTCACAATCGCACCCTTACCGGCATCGCGCACATCGGCGACGTGCTGAGGAATCTCACCGGCAGCGGCGCTCCGGAACGCGTGCCCGGCACGCGCGCATCCGGCAATTTCTTCGATGTGCTGGAAATGCGTCCCCGTATTGGCCGTGGCTTCACGCCGCGTGACGATCGCTTTGGCGCGCCGCATGTCATCGTGCTGGGTGACGAGTTCTGGCGTGCCCATTTTGGAGCCGATCCGAACATCATCGGCAAGCAGATCCGCATGGATGCCGAACCTTACGAAGTGATCGGCGTGATGCCGCCCGGGTTTGTCTCACCTGCGCAATTCACCGAGCAGGATCGCCTGGAATACATCATTCCGGATTGCTATGATCCGGAAACCGTAAATGATCGCGGAACCATGCTCGATGAGGGTTTTGCCCGATTGAAACCGGGTGTCAGCATCCAGCAGGCGCGCTCTGAAATCAGCGGCATCTCGGCGCGTCTGGAAAAGGCGTATCCGAAAACGAACGCCGGCAGGGTTGTCGAGATTGAGCCAGCGAGAGAGAAGCTGGCCGCCGGCTCCAGAACCGCGCTGCTGGTTTTGCTGGGCGCGGTCGGATTGATTCTGCTGATCGCCTGTGTGAATGTCGCCAATCTGCTGCTGGCCCGCGCCATGCGGCAGCAGCGCGAGATTGCCGTCCGCATCGCCTTGGGAGCCCGCCGCTCCCGCGTGATGCGCGAACTGCTGGTGCAAACCGGCGCGCTCGCCCTGGCTGGCTGTTCGCTCGGCGTTTTGATGGCCTGGTGGCTCACCCAATATTTGATTCATCTGGTGCCAGTCGGGAATGTGCCGCGCATCGGCGAGGCTGGCCTGAGCCTCCCGGTGCTGCTGTTCGCGTTTGTAGTTTGCGGCGGCGCCGTTCTGTTATTCGGATTAGCGCCGGCCTGGATTGTTTCCGGCGCAGACCCGCAACTCGCTCTCTACGGATCGGGTACGCGCCAGACAGCCGGATCTGGCGTCATGCGTTGGCGCTCCTGGCTGATGGCGGCGGAAGTCGCCCTGTCGCTGGTTCTGCTCATTGGCGCGGGCCTAATGTTGAAGAGCTTCCTCATGCTGCGCGGCGTCGGGCTCGGCTTTGAGCCGGAACGCGTCGTGGCAATGGACATCAGCCTTCCGGACCACTCACCTCAGCCGGGTGCCTCCCACCACGATGGTTCAGGTGATGGCGCGAAGCCCGCGGTAGATCCCGAAGCTGTCCGCCGCTTGCAGTTTTTCACCACGCTGGCGAACCGAGTAGAGGCCATCCCCGGTGTCGAAGCCGCGGCTTTTGGAAGATTCCCCCTACGCGGCCATTGGGTCAGTTCCTACGAGCGCCAAGATCGTCCTCTGAAAAACAAAGAGGGGGACGACCCGAACCAGATTAACCTCGATTCCCAAATGGTGAGCGTCGATTATTTCAAAACGCTTCATCTCCAGATCACCGAAGGCCGTCCCTTCACGCCCGACGATCGCGTCGGCGCGGAACCCGTGATCATCGTCAACCAGGCATTCGAGCACGCTTACTATCCGGGTTCCAGCGCCATCAATCGCCGTCTGCGGCGCACGGGCGAGAGCGACTGGCGGCGCATCGTCGGCGTGGCTGCGGACGCGCACTATTACGGGCAGGATCGCAAGGTGAACCCGGCGGCATTCTACGCGGCGGCCCAGGTGGATGCCTACCCCGTCGCCATTCACGAGTTTGCCGTAACGTCCGCCCTGCCAATGGGAAAGCTTCTGCCCGCGGTGCGCCAGGCCGTGTGGAGCATCGAGCCACAGCAGCCCATTACCCGCGTCCGAAAACTGAGTGAAAGCGTTTCCGAATCGCAATCCAATCAGCGCTTCCAGATGAGTCTTCTCGTGCTGTTTGCTTCGCTCGCTCTATTGCTCGCGGTAGTGGGCATTTATGGAGTTGTCGCTTACAGCGTCGAGCAGCGCACCAGTGAAATCGGTATCCGCATCGCGCTCGGCGCGCGCCAGAGTTGGATTCTCGGCATGGTCGTCCGCCAGTCGATGACGTTCGCCCTCGGGGGAATCGCGGCCGGCCTGGCCATTGCGTGGCTGGCGTCGCGATCTCTCACCGGACTTCTCTACGACGTAAAGCCGCTCGATTTCGCCACCTATACAGTGGTCTGTCTATTGCTGGCCGCGGCCGTTTGTGCCGCCGCATGGCTCCCGGCGCGCCGCGCATCTTTAATCGAACCCATCCAGGCCCTAAGGCACGAGTAACATGAATACTCTTCTTTCCGACCTCCGATACGCCCTCCGGATGCTGATCAAGAATCCCGGCTTCACTTGCATCGCCGTGATCGCCCTGGCACTGGGCACAGGCGTAAACACCGCCATTTTCAGCGTCGTGAACGCCGTGCTGCTCCGTCAGTTGCCGTTCCCCTCGGCCAGCCGTCTCGTTGCGGTGAACTCCTATAACTCAAAGCGCAGCGTTCCTGCTATCGACGCGAGTTACCCGGACTATCACGACATCCGTCAGCGCAACCACTCTTTTGAGAACATGACCGCGTTCCACAACGACTCATGGTCTCTAACGGGATCGGGGCGTCAGCCCGATGTGATTCAGGTTGCGGTCGTCTCCTGGGGTATGTTCCCCATGCTGGGAATCAAGCCCGCCATGGGTCGCGCATTTCGGCCGGATGAAGACGAGGATAAAACCGGTCCGATGTCCGTTGTCCTCAGCCAGAGCGCATGGCGGAAATACTTCGGAAGCGATCCGGCAATCATCGGAAAATCCATCCTTCTGCGGCGTCAACCTTACACCGTGATCGGCGTGATGCCAGCGGGATTCAACTTCCCCGTAAATAACGAGCCGATCGAAGCGTGGACCACTTTCGGCTTCTCACCGGATCTCCGCAGCGCCGATGGAAGCCTCACCATGGGCGAGCAGCGTGGCGCGCACTTCATGGAGATGGCCGGATTGTTGAAGCCGGGCGTCTCCCTCTCGCAGGCGCAGGCCGATGTGGATGTGATCGCCGCCCAACTGGAGCAGAAGTTTCCAAACTCGAATCGCTATCGCAAAGTTTCAATGGCTCCGCTTCTCGATCAGATGACGCAGAAGATGCGGCCGGTTATTTTGATCCTTTTGGGTGCGGTCGGTTGTGTGCTGCTGGTGGCTTGCGCCAATGTGGCCAACCTGCTGCTCGCCAGAGCCAGTTCCCGCCGTCGTGAGTTAGCCATTCGTTCCGCTCTTGGTGCCAGCCGAATGCGCGTGGTGCGTCAGGTGTTGACCGAAAGCGTTCTGCTCTCGGTGGTGGGAAGCGCGGTGGGGCTGCTTCTTGCGTGGTGGGGCAATGCGTTGCTGGTTCACTACGGTCCGCAGGATGTGCCGCGGCTGGGCGAATCGCGCGTGGATCTGTGGGTGTTCGCCTTCGCCATCGGAATCTCCCTCATCACCGGGATTCTGTTCGGTCTGGTGCCGGCGTTACGTGCCGCCTCGGCCGATGCGGCGGAGACCTTGAAAGACGGGTCGCGTGGGTCCACCGAAGGGCTTGCCGGCAACAATGCGCGAAGCGTCCTGGTAGTCGCCGAGGTGGCTCTTGCGTTAGTGCTTCTTTCCGCCGCCGGACTATTGATTCGCAGTCTCGATAAACTGAACCACTCCGACCTGGGCTTCAATCCCAACCGCGTGCTCAGTGTGTCCCTCACGTTTCCCGAGGGAAAATTCTCTGACCCGCGGGTGTTAGCCGCTCTCAACCGGATTCAACAGCGTCTTTCGGAATCTCCTGGCATAACGGCCGCGGGAGATGTTGTCATCTTGCCCATGGCGGGCAACGATATGAGTACCAGCCTTGAGATCGAAGGGCATCCCGCCAATGTCTCCGAGCGTCCAGATACTCGCGTCAATATTGCTTCGGCCGGCTATTTCCATACCATGGACATTCCGCTGATAGCGGGCCGTGATTTCGACCAGCGCGATTCGGAAAAAAGCGTGCCCGTGGTGCTGGTAAATCGGGCCTTCGTGCAGCGCTTCTTCCCCAATGAGAACCCCATCGGAAAGCGCGTCCGTCCGGGCTTCGGCCATGGCAAGGGCGAGCCGCCGATGCGCGAGATCTGCGGAGTCGTCGGCAATGTTGCGCAAGACCGTGTGGGCCAGAAATCCTTGCCGGAAGTCTTTATTCCCCGTGATCAGTTTGTCAATAACTTCACTGCGCTCGCGATTCGCTCGCAAGGCGATGCCCATGCCGCCATCCCCACCCTTCGCGCCATCCTGCGCGACATCGACCCCGACCTGCCTATTGACGACGTACGGACCATGGATGAGCGCGTGGGCTTGTCGCTTGCCCAGCCGCGCTTCCAAAGCTTCTTGCTTGTGATCTTCGCGGGTGTCGCCCTCCTGTTGACTGCGGTGGGCCTCTATGGCGTCATCTCTTTCTCGGTTGCCCAACGCACCCACGAAATCGGCACCCGCATGGCCCTCGGCGCGCAGCAGGGCGGCATTTTCAAACTGGTAGTCGGGCAGGGAATGCTGCTGGCCGGCATCGGAGTTGTCATCGGCCTCGCCGGGTCGCTGGCCGCCTCCAAGCTGCTTGGCGGTCTGCTCTATGAGGTTTCGCCCACAGATCCACTCACGCTGGCATCCATCACCCTGGTGGTCCTGTTCGTCACTTTCCTTGCCAGCTATGTTCCCGCCCGCCGCGCCGCCCGCGTTGATCCCATGGTCGCGCTACGCTACGAATAGTGATTGAATGATTCGACTCAACAACATTGAAAAGTTTTACCAGCAAGGCGTAAGCAAGACTTTCGTTCTCCGCCGGATCTCGCTCGAGATCAAGGAGGGTGAATTTGTCACCATCATGGGGCCTTCCGGCTCCGGAAAATCGACCTTGCTCAGTATCCTCGGAATGCTGGACGGCGCATGGACGGGAGAATACTGGCTGGATAATCAACCCGTCCACAAGATGAACCCGCGCCAGCGCGCCGATATCAACAAGCAATATGTCGGATTCGTATTCCAGAGCTATCACCTGATCGATAACCTCACCGTAGCGGAGAATCTCGACATGCCGCTTTCCTATCGCGATAAGAAACGCTCGGAGCGCGCGGCTGTAGTGGCGGACACGCTCGATCGCTTTCATATGGTGGGGAAGAAGGACTTATTCCCGAACCAGCTTTCCGGCGGCCAGCAGCAGTTAGTCGCCGTCGCCCGCGCGGTGATCGCGGCGCCCAAAATCCTTCTCGCGGATGAGCCCACCGGCAACCTGCACTCGAAACAAGGCCAGGAAATCATGGAGCTTTTCAAGAAGCTCAACGACGAAGGCACCACCATCGTGCAAGTGACGCACTCCGAAAGGAATGCGGAATACGGGCACCGCACCATATTTCTGGAAGACGGCTGGATGGTAAACGCCGCGTGAGCGTTCCGCACATCCCCCTTCCCGTGTCGGAGAGAGCCGGATGGCGCCGCGCGTCCTAATCGCAGACGATCAATCCGACGTCCTCGAAGCCCTTCGGCTGATCCTGAAACCCGAAGGCTATCAGATGGAAATGGCGACTTCCCCCGCCGGTGTTCTCGCCGCCATTGAGCGCCGCGAATTCGACGTCGTCCTCATCGATCTCAACTACACGCGCGACACCACCTCCGGACGCGAAGGCCTCGACTTACTCACCCAGATCCAATCCATCGACGGCACTCTGCCGGTTGTCGTCATGACCGCATGGGGTAGCGTGGAAGTCGCCGTCGAGGCCATGCGGCGCGGCGCGCGCGACTTCATCCAGAAGCCCTGGGAAAATTCGCGCGTCATCGCCATCGTGCGCAATCAGATTGCGCTCAGCCGCGCGCTGCGCACCGGGCAGCGCCTCGAAGCCGAGAACAAAATGTTGCGCAGCGGGTTGAACGACGGCCCTGGCGCATCGGGCGACACCCCGCAAATGATCGCCGATTCGCCCGCCATGCAACCCGTGCTGCGTCTGATTCGCGACGTGGGTCCGTCCGACGCCAATATCCTCATTACCGGCGAACCGGGCACCGGGAAGGAACTCGTAGCCCAGGCCCTGCACGCGGTTTCCGGCCGCTCCGGAAAGCGGCTCGTCACCGTGAATGCTGGCGGCCTGCCGGAAGGCATTTTCGAAAGCGAACTCTTCGGCCACGTGCGCGGCGCATTTACCGACGCCAAGCAGGATCGCATCGGCCGCTTCGAAATGGCCGACGGCGGCTCGCTATTCCTCGATGAAATCGCCAACATCACCCCTTCGCAGCAGACCCGCCTGTTGCGTGTTCTGCAAACGGGCGAGATGGAGCGCGTCGGTTCTTCCCGCACTATCCGCGTCGATGCGCGCGTCCTCTCGGCAACCAACGCCGACCTGCACGAAGAAGTCTCCGCCGGAAGGTTCCGCGCGGATCTGCTGTTCCGCCTGAATGCCATCGAAATCCATCTGCCGCCGCTGCGCGATCGCCGGGACGATATCCCCATTCTGGCCAGTCACTTTGTCGGCTCCTACGCGCACCGCTATCGCAAGAAACTCTCCGGGTTCGATTCCGCCGCTTTGCAATCCATGATGGATCACGCATGGCCGGGGAACATCCGCGAACTCGCCCACGCCGTGGAGCGCGCGGTCCTGCTGGCCCAGGGCGAGCAGATAGCGGTTGCGGATCTGGGCTTGCGCCAGGGAAAGAAATCCGAGCTGCGCCTCGAAGACATGAGCCTCGAGCAGGTGGAGGATGCGCTCATCCGCAAAGCTCTCGCCCGCTACGGCGGCAATGTCAGCCAGGCGGCCAAGGCTCTCGGGCTCAGCCGCAGCGCCCTCTACCGGCGGCTCGATCGCCACCGTCCCGAATGAGCAGGAAACACCTTGGCGAACGCATCGCCTTCGAACACAAGGTGTTCCTCATGGCCATGCTCGTGGCGCTTCCCTCCACCGCCACGGCCATCGCCCTGGTGTTCATTTATGGCGACACCGCGCGCCTCCAGTGGACCGTCACCATTTTGCTCGTCCTGTTCTGGCTGGCTGTTGCCGCTGCCGTTCGCGAGAAAGTCGTTTTCCCTCTCCGCACCATCTCAAACCTTCTGGCCGCTTTGCACGAAGGCGATTTTTCATTCCGCGCACGCCCCACCCATCATGACGACGCGCTCAGCGAAGTGATGATTCAATTGAACGCCATTGTCGATACGCTGCGCGACCAGCGTTCGAGCGCCCTCGAAGCCACCGCCCTGCTCCGGAAAGTGATGGGCGAAATCGACGTAGCCATCTTCGCGTTCGACGCCCATCGGAAGCTGAAGCTCATCAATCGCGCCGGAGAAAGGCTGATCGGTAAACCCGCCGAGCGCGTCATGGGGCTCGCCGCCGCCGATCTCGGTCTGGAGGAATTCCTCGCCGAGACCGCGCCCACTTCCGTAAGAGGGGGTTTCCCTGGTGCGTCCGGCGTATGGGGCATCCGCCGCGGCGAGTTTCGGGAACGCGGCGCTCCCCACTCCCTCCTGGTGGTCGCGGATCTGACTCGTCCCCTGCGCGAAGAAGAGCTCGTCGCATGGCAGCGCTTAGTCCGCGTGCTGGGTCACGAGATCAATAACTCCCTCACCCCGGTCAAGTCCATTTCGGAATCGCTCAGCAAGTTAGTCATGAGTAATCCATTGCCGGAAGACTGGCGCGAAGACACCACGCGTGGCCTCGAAATCATCTCCTCGCGCGCCGAAGCCCTGAATCGCTTCACGGGAGCCTATGCCCGGCTGGCCCGGCATCCCGCTCCGGTCATTCAAGAGGTGCGCGTGCGCGACTGGATTGCCCGCACAGTTGCCCTCGAAACCCGCATGCACACAGATGTGCAAGCCGGAGAAGACGTCGTAATTCCCGGCGATCCCGACCAGCTCGATCAGCTCCTCATCAACCTGTTGCGCAACGCGGTGGATGCCACGCTAGGCGGCGTCACGGTGGAATGGAAACTAACTGGCGCAAACCTGGCCGTCTCGGTCATTGACGAAGGTCTGGGATTAGCGAATTCGGCGAACTTATTTGTACCCTTCTTCACGACTAAGCCGAAGGGCTCGGGAATCGGATTGGTGCTCAGTCGTCAAATTGCGGAGGCCCACGGCGGCTCGTTGACACTAACGAATCGCAAAGACCGCTCCGGCGCCATCGCCCTGCTAACCTTGCCTCGCCGCCCCGGTTTCAGCTGATTCAGTCTGCGCATCCAAGACCGATTGTTGAGTTGCGGCTGCTGGCAGAGGGGCGGCCAATCATGGCCGCAGCCGCGTTTTGCGCGGCCTCCGGGCCAAGATTCCAACGCGGGAGCCGGTTGTGCCGGGAAAATAGCGCGTATCGTGGCCCTCCTTTCCTCAAGGTGCTTCACCCCATGTGTAGGACGGTCAAGAAAACTACAAATCTCTACGGTACTCAGCCACCAGGCGAACACGCTGGGCGCCCCCGTCCCTTACTCATGCCGCAATGTCCGAATCGGGTCCAGGTTCGCCGCCCTTCTCGCTGGAACGTAGCTGGCCAGCAACGCCACAGCCGCCAGCAACACCGAGACAGTTCCGAGCACCACTGGATCGGTCGGCCGCACCCGGTAGAGCAAAGCGCCCATCAGTTGACCGAGGCCGATAGAACCCGCGACGCCCAGCGCCAGCCCCGCCAGCACCCATTTCATGCTTCCTATCAGGACCAGTCCGAACACATCCGCCCCTCGCGCGCCCAGCGCCATCCGGATGCCGATCTCCTGCGTTCGCCGCGTCACCGAATAGCTCACCACTCCCATGATTCCCATGGCCGCCAGCAACAGAGCCACCACGGAAAACGCGGATAATAGCAGCATCGGAACGCGTCTGGACGCCATCGAATCGCGCAAAATATCCGTCATCGGCTCCGCATCGGAAACCGCCAGATCGGGCAGGAACTCTCGAAGTGCTTTCTTGACAGCGGTGAAAAACGTCGGCGACGCATAGCTGGTGCGCACGACGATGTTCATAACGGGCCAACCGGCTTGCGTGTACGGCCGCATGAACTGGCTGGCGACCGGCGCATCCAGACCCTCGAAATGAACGTCCCCCGCCACCCCGACTACCGTCAGCCGTGGTCCCTCGGAGCCGCCGAACCGAATCGCTTTGCCGACCGGGTTCTCTTTAGGCCAGAATTCTCTCGCCATCGCTTCATTGATCACGATGACTCCCGGCGATTCCAGCGTGTCCTGCAGGTTGAATTCGCGGCCTTTCAGAATCGGAATCTGCATGCTGCGGAAGTAGTCCGGACAAGCCACGGAGTAACGGGCGCCGGGCATGTTTTCAGCGGTGGCAGGTGGGCGGCCTTCAATCTGGAAGCCGCGGCCGGCGGTTCCTCCGAATGGCAGATGCCCTACCGCGCTGGCCGCGGCCACCCCTGGTATGGCCCCAATGTGTTCCGCGAGATCGCGGCAGAAGTGAGGCAATCCGGGAGGACCAGTATAGATGGCTTCCTGTGGAACGGAGATCTGCATGGCGAGTACATTCTTCGGATTCAGGCCCGGGTCCACGCTCAGCAGCTGCGAAGCGCTCTTGATCATGAGGCCGGCGCCCGAAAGCACCACCAGAGCCAGCGCCACTTCAGAAGTCACCAGAAGGTGCCGCAGGCGGCTGCCTCCACCCTCCGTCGAATCGCGGCCGCCCTCTTTCAGTGGGTCGCTGACGCCGGTTCGCAAAGCGCCGATCACTGGAGCCAGCCCAAAAAGAATACCGGTGAGACACGAGAGGATCAAAGCGAAGGCCAGCACATGGCCGTCGAGCGGAATGGAATCCACCTGCCGCATGGGAAGTTGCGTGCCCGGTCCCAGCACGTGAAAGAGCAAGCCGCTGCTCCAACTCGCGAGAATCACGCCCGCGGTTCCTCCGAGCACCGCCAGAAGCAGACTTTCGGTCAGCAGTTGGCGCGCGATCCGCCACCCTGACGCCCCCAGCGCGCGGCGTATGGCAATCTCTTTTTGCCGGGATGCTCCCCTCGCCAACATCAGGTTGGCAACGTTCACGCACGCAATCAAAAGCACGAAGCCTACCGCCGTCAAAAGAGTAAACACCACGCGGCGAGCGCCTTCCAATCCGTACCCGGCGAGGGTTTCGGCCGTGCCTCCCGCGCCGGCGTCGTCCACCGGGTATTGTTTCCCGAGGCGCGACCCGAACGCGGCCATTTCCAAACGCGCCTGCGCAACGGTGACCCCTGGCTGAAGGCGCGCGATCGAAAGGAAGCTGTTATTTTCGCGCGCGTAATCGGTCTTGGTGTAGCCCACAGGTACCCACAGTTGACGCGGACCGCTCCAGAACTGCCACGCAAAGTCGCGCGGCATCACGCCGACAACGGTGAACGGCTCGCCATCTACCCGGATCGTCTGGCCCACAATCGCCCGGTCGCTGCCGTAACGTCGCTTCCAGAGGCCGTAGCTCAAAATGACTTCGTGATCTCTGCTGGGCAGCTCTTCCTCGATAAGAAAGGTCCGCCCCAGCATGGGCTTCGCTCCTAATACGGCAAAGAAATCCGCCGACACACGTACCCCCGAGACCTGCTCCGGCTCCGCGCCCCTCGCTGAGAGATTATAACCGCGTCCCGAAGAATCGAAGATAGCCACGCGCTCGAAGGAATGGGTCTGGGTTTTGAGATCCCAGAAATCCGGCGCGGACATCAGGTTCTCGTTGCCCGGCCCTTTGCCGAACGTTTTCCAGAGCAGCACCAGACGGTCGGAGTCCGGAAATGGCAGCGGCTTGAGAACAGTCGCATTGATCACGCTGAAGATCGTGGTGTTGGCGCCCACTCCAAGAGCCAGCGTAAGTACCGCGGCCGCAAGGAAGCCCGGTTCGCGAACAAGGGCACGGAACCCATAGCGAATATCCGCCGCCAGGCTGCTCAGCCACGTCCATCCCCAAACGGCGCGAGCGTCCTCGGCCGCTAACGTCAAATTGCCAAGTTCGCCGCGCTCCGCCAGCAGTCGCAGCGCCTCCAACTCTTCCCGCATGTCCCGCTCATGTTCCCGCCGGACGGAGGGGAGCAGGTACTTCAGCTTTTGCCGGATCATGGAACGGGCACCGGCCCCATCACGTTGGTTACTGCTTCCACAAACTCTGCCCACTTGGAATGTTCCTGAGTCAGATGCTTCCGGCCCGCGGCGGTGAGCCGGTAAAACTTGGCTCGCCTGTTCAGCTCAGATGTGTCCCACTTCGACGCGATCCAGCCTTTCATCTCCAGCCGCTTCAATGCGGGATAAAGCGACCCGAACTCAATCGCCAGCGCCTCCTTCGAGGTGCCGCGGATCGCCCGCGCGATACCGTAACCGTGCAAGGGCCCGAAAATCAGAGTCCTCAGCACCAGCATGTCGAGAGTGCCTGGCAGCAGTTCCATATAGAGGCATTCTATATGAAGGCGGTCTTTACGTCAAACCGCAGTTCCGGGGGAAAAGACCAAAGCCTCAGCGAATTGGTCTTCGCCCGCCTCCGGCAATGCCCCGGACTCGAAAGAGCCGGCCTCTCGCCCTTCGGCGGCTAATAATGAAACTTCCAGCGCATCTCCGCATAAATCTCTCGCGGATCGTTAAAATGAAATCCCCCGAAAGTGAGGCTGTTATCCAGCAACACGCGCCGGTTGCCCACATTCAGGGCCGTCACCGACACCCGATATTTTTCCCGCTCCCCAAAGCTCTTTCCCATCGAGATGTCGAACGTCGTGTGCGGTGGCAGATAGTTCCCCGGATACTGCGCGTCCGGCAGTCCGTTCGTAAATCCCGACCCGTAGTAAATGTTGGTGGAAGCGAACACGCCCCAGGGGAGCTGTCCATTCACGCCGAAGTTCAGCGTGTTCCTCTGGTCATGGTCCACCGGCGAATATCCCGTGGGGATGGCCAGCGGACAGTTCGGCGACAACGGCAGCGGGCAAACCACGCCCCCCGTGATCGGCGATGTGGCTTGCGCGATTTGGTTTGAATAAGCCAAATGGATCTGCGCCCGATGCCAAATGCGCGGAGAACGAAGCGTCGTTTCCCAACCCTGAATCAGAGCCGCGGTCCACGTAATCGGCCAGAAGATATTCGATTCTCCGATGTTATTGTGGTCCAGCCAGTTCTGCGCCTTGGTTTGAAAGGTGTCTTCCTCCAGCACCCAGCCATGAAAAGGAATCGAGACGCCGAACTGGTATTCTTCATCGCGCTCGCCCTTCAAGGGAGCGAACGTCAAAGTCTGGCTGGTCGCTAATTCCAGCAGCGGACCGGTCGCCGTCAGCAGCGGAGGCGCTTGATAAAAGTGGCCGTAGAAGCCTTGAAACACCCAGTTGATTTTCGGGATTCTGATGGCCACCCCAAGCCGCGGATCGGTCGCATTCTCCACCACCGATGGAGACCCGAAGTGCGATTGGCGCAAACCGCCAATCAGCGTCAACCACGAGGTCGCCTTGAACCGGTCGCTCAGGAATACTTCACCCACCCCCCCGGTTACCGCGGCCGAGGACGCGCCAAAGTTCTGGCAATCCGGCGCGCAATCCGTAAACACGTTATTGAAGAAGTTACTCTGGTGCTGCGCGAATCCATACACGCCCACTTGAATGTCGTTCTTCTTCACGCTGGCAATGTTCAGGCTCGCTTGTGCGCCGGCGTAGTTGGCTGTCTGGTCCACAGTCGAGATCACCGGTACATCGTTCGCCCCGCTGTTGTAACTCGCTTGGTTGTAGTGATAGAACGGGGAAACCGTGAGTAGCAGGTTGGGATTGAAAGTGTGAATCCAGGACAAAGTAAGATAACCATCCGGCTCCCGTTCACCATCCCGAAGGCCATAACTCGGATAAATCGCGTTGCCGGAAGAGTTAGGGTTCGGGTCGATAGGGATTTGATACGAATCCTTCCGCAGCGACGCCACCGCCCGGAACTGGTTGTTTTGGCTTTCGTTGAAAATGAAAGAAGCGAAGCCTCCATAGCCGTTATCCGCGTCGTGAACCACTTGCCCGATGGGGGGCTGCAAACCGTAGTCGCTGCGGTTGCCGTTCACGCTCCCGTAGTAAGCAAAACGATCTGTATGTCCCCCAAAATTGAATTGGTCGTTGGTTTGATACCAATTGCCAAAAGAAGCCACCAGCTCCGCTTCATTGTCGCGCTCGAACCCGGTACGCGGCACAATATTGAAGACTCCGTAAGTCCGGTCTCCATACTCGGCCTCGTAACTGCCTCGCTGGATCTCCAGATAGTCGATGTCCTTAGGGTCGATCTGCGGGCCCAGATTCGTGGCGATATTCGTGTTAGGTATCGGTACGCCGTCAATCAACCAATCCACTTGGTGCCCTCCGCGCATGTGCAGCATGTCGTGCGTCACATAGGCCCCCGGCGTGTAGTCCGTAATCATCGCCATGCTATTGGTTCGGTCGGCGCCGGGAGTTTGGGCGATGTCCTCACGATCCACCAGGCTGGTCGGGGTGACCGAATCCATTTTGACTTCTTCCTCATGGCCAACCACAACGGTGGATTGATTCAACGCCGCGATCGCCAGCCGGAAATGCAGAATCGGCGCCGTGCCGGAAGCTACCGTAACCGTCTGCGCGGACGTCTCAAATCCAGGCTGAGCGACGGTGATGTTGTAATCGCCCACCGGGACCGAAGTGAATGAGAACTCGCCGTTTTCGTCCGAGTGCGTGGCCTGCGACCAGTCCGAGGTCACCGCGTGCAGGCTCACCGGCGCTCCGGCAATCGGCCGGTGCTGCGGATCGTGAGCTATGCCTTGTATCCGTCCAAAAATCGTCGCGTGCAGCAGCGAACCAAACAGCAGAATGAATGCGGAAACACGTCGGCCTATCATGATTTTCTCCCTATAAAGAACTCCAGCCAAAATAAAGGCGCACGTGCTTCCACGCGCCGTTCAAGATTTATTTATGCGAACGAAGGAGAGGAAGGAGGACCGCGTTTATGAATGGAGCCGCCGAGCGAGACGAGGCCCCACGCCCGCGCCGGGTAGCGAACCAGGGCGGAAGAGGACCGCAAGGCGAACAGAGCGATGGCGGGCATCGCCACAAAACCCAGGGGACTGAGAGCCGGTGCGAACGAACCAGGGAACGACGAACAGCGGGCGGACCGAATGGCTTCTCCCGTCGTGCGCATCGCCTGCATCGAACAATGATGCTTACCCAGGCGGCGGCAGCAGGCAGGAAGAGTTGAATCCGTATCCGCGGTCAGCGCTGGGCCAATAGCCTCAATGCCCAGCGAGAAGCTGAACAGCGCGAGCAGCAGAATGGACCAAAGTCGCCGCAACCCCTAGCGTACCTCAGGCCACGGATTCGCAAACTGCGGATCATGCAAAACCGCATCATCCGTCAGCGATTTCAGGAACTCGATCAAGTCGCCGCGGTCCTTTGCGGACAAGCTGAACCCCCCAATCAGCGGGTCTTTGTTCGGGTTGCCATGTGCCCTGCCGCCGGCCGCGTAATGGTCCAGCACTCCATCCAAGGTGGCGATGCTCCCGTCGTGCATGTAGGGAGCCGTCACCGCGATATTGCGCAGCGTGGGCGCCTTGAACTTACCGGCTTCCGCGTCCGAAAGCCCGGTATTATGAAACTCCGGTTCGCCCGCCGCGTGCGACTCGGAAACCGTGTTGTCGCTGAAGTTGAAACCGCCGTGGCAGCGGAAGCAGGAAAGCGGCTGGCTGAAGAACAGCTCTTCGCCGCGCTTGGCGGAGTCGGAAACAGCGCTGTCATCCCCGCCGTAATGATAACGGTCATAGGGCGACCGCGCCGAAATAATGCTTCTCTCGAAACTCGCGATTGCCTTGGTCACGTTCGCGATCGTGTACCGCTCCGCGGCCCCTGGGTACGCGCGTTCAAACAGAGCAGGGTACGTGCCGTCCGCCCGTAACATCGAGAGGAATCCATCCCCGGCCTGCAACCCAAGCTCCACGGGATGCTCTCCAAACATCGGAATCAGCGCCTGCTTCTCGAGGTCCGTCATCTGAGGATTGCTCCACATCAGCACCGAACTGTAGGCCACGTTGACCAGGCCCATAGCGCCCCTCGGCAGCCTCTCTCCCGTCGCGCCAATCGCCACCGGCCGGCCGTCGGTGAAAGCCAGCTCCTGTTTGTGGCAGGTGCCGCAGGAAGCCTTGCCGTTGGCCGACATCCGTTCGTCGTAGAACAAATAGCGGCCCAGTTCCACCTTGGCCGCGGTCATCGGGTTATCCGCCGGCACGCGAGGCTTCGGGAAACCCTTCGGCAAATTCAAGTGATAGTCCGCCAGCGCGGCGCAGCACACCAGGGCCAGGATTGCGAGGCGCATAACTTACTTCTGAATCCGTACCAGTTCCAGGGTCTCGAGCATACGGACGGAACGTGCGCCCGCTTTGTCATTCGGGCACACCAGCCGAAACGGTCCCTGATATCCAAACAACGGCTTGCCGTCGCGCTTGTCCGCCACCAGGATCGATTCGTTGCCGAAAGTCGCGTCGATTTCCCCGAGTGAAAACACAACCTCGTATCCATCATGCGCCTTGGCCAGAATATAGCTGGCGAGAGCTTTGCCTCGCAATTCCTTGCCCAGCGGAACGCCCGCGCGCTTCAGGATCTCGCGGAGAGGTACGCCTTCATAGTGCACTTCGGTCCCATCCTGATCCGGTATCGAAACCGTTTCGCGAGGCATTTCCGCAAGGTCAGCCGCCTTCATTACGGTCCCGTTAACGGTCAAATCCTGCGCGCTTGCCACGCAAAGCGAAAAGGCCGACACAAGGATGAACCACCGGAAACTCACAAGAAGAGTTTACTTCAGCCCTGCGGGACCCGCCGCTCCAGAATGCGATAAGCTCACGAAAGCTATGCTGAAAACCATCCTCATACTCGCCCTCGTACCAATGGCTTTCGCGCAAATCCCGGAACTCACTCAGGACGCGCATTATCCTTTAACCCTCATTCCATCCACCACCAATGAGCCAGCCGGATACACGCCCCAACAGATCCGTCACGCCTACGGCGTCGACCAGATCCCCAATCAGGGCGAAGGCCAGATCATCGGCATCATCGACGCCTTCAACTATCCTGAGGTGGAATCCGACCTCGGCGTTTTCGATCAGCAGTTCGGCCTGCCGGATTGCACCGTCGCCAACGGCTGCCTCACCGTGGTTTATGCGTCGGGCACCGTGCCGCCGGGAAACAAAGGCTGGACCGGTGAGACCTCGCTCGATGTCGAGTGGGCCCACTCCATCGCACCGAAAGCCAAAATCGTTCTGGTGCTGGCCGAGAACGGCTGGACCGGCACATTGCTCGCAGCCGTCCCTGTCGCCGTGAACTATGGCGCCACCGTCATCAATATGAGTTGGGGCTCGCTCAAAGAGTTCCCGATTGAGCAGATTCTGGATCAAAATTTCTTCAGCGATCCATCCGTCACCTACTTCAACGCCTCGGGCGACGATGGCTATAACTTGTTCGGCTACCCGGCCGCATCACCGCTGGTCGTCGATTGCGGCGGCACCAAGCTGCAACTGAACGCTGAAGCGCAGATCGTCAATGAGACCGCGTGGCCCGGCAGCGGCGGCGGCCTCAGCATCTACTACCCTGAGCCCGCCTATCAACTCTCCGCGCAGTCGAGCGGTATGCGCGCCATCCCCGATGTCTCCTACGACTCCGCGCCTGGAACCGGAGTCGCCACCTACGATTCCGAATACTCCGAACCCTGGTCGGCCGCCGGAGGAACCAGCGCTTCGTCTCCGCAGTGGGCCGCCATCACCGCCGTCGCCAACAGCCTGCGGGCGGAGTTGGGCAAAGGAAGCATCGGCGCTAACTTCCAGAGCGTCCTCTATGCCAACCCATCGGCGCTGCACGATATCACCTCCGGCACGAACGGAACCTGCGGCGCGGAATGCACGGCCGGACCTGGTTATGATCTGGTCACCGGCCTCGGTAGCCCGAATGCTCCCAAGGTGGTCGCCGCCATCGTCACTGCGCCGTGACCCAAATCCAGCGCTGTCCCTGGGCTGAAAAAGATCCACTGCTTCAGGCCTATCACGATGAAGAGTGGGGCGTCCCGCAATACGATAGCCGCGCGCTCTGGGAGATGCTGATGCTGGAAGGCTTCCAGGCCGGTCTCGCCTGGATCTCCGTTCTCCGCAAGCGCCAAACACTCCGACGCGCCTTCAAGAACTTCGACCCCAAACGCGTCGCCCGTTTCAACGAAACCGACATCGCACGCCTGCTCGGTAACCCCGGCATCATCCGCTCCCGCGCCAAGATCGAAGCCACCATCGGAGGCGCTCGCATCTACCTCGCCATGCAGGCCGCCGGGGAAGACTTCGCCCCCTTCATCTGGAATCTGGCGGGAGGAAAACAGATCCGGAACACCGGCGATGTGCCCGCCAAAACGCCACTCTCCGAAGAGATTTCCCAGGCGCTCAAGAAGCGTGGATTCAAGTTCGTCGGCCCCGTAATCGTATACGCCTGGATGCAGGCAACGGGCATCGTCAACGACCACGCCGCGAATTGCTTTCGGCGATCAGGTAAAATGTAACCGACATGACAAAAGCAGAATTCGTCGAATCTCTGGCCAGCAGTCTCGGCCAGACCAAGAGCGAGGGCGAGCGAGCCCTGGAAGCAGTCGTCGAGGTGATCAAGAAAGCTCTTGAGCGCGGCGAAAAGATAGACCTGCGCGGACTCGGAATATTTAAGGTGCGCGAATCCAAGGCACGCACGGCACGCAACCCGCGTACCGGCGAGCCAATCGCCATCCCCGCGAAAAAAGCGGCGATTTTCAAACCGGGCAAAGAACTCTCCGCTCTGCTGAACAAGCCGGCGGAAACGCCCGCCCCCTAACTTCCGTGAAGGTGGGAGTGCGCGCCGGCTTGTCCCGGTGCGTGCGTATGCTTGTGCGCGGAAACCAGGTTGACCCGCTGAAGCAGGGGAACATCGTGGAGAACCTCGAGTGCCGAGGCTACTTTCACGATCTTTCCCTTCTCAAACACAAAGCAGCGATCGGAAATCTCTTCGAGGTTCCCCAGATCGTGCGTCGCGGTGATGACGGTCTTCTCGCCGCCGCTCCAGGAAGTGAGCAGATCCACGATCTGCCTGTGGCTTTTCGGGTCGAGAGCGCTCGTCGGTTCGTCAAGCAGCAGCACTTCCGGGTCCAGCACCAGCACCGAGGCGATTGCGACGCGCTTTTTCTCGCCGCCGGATAGCTGGTGCGGGGAACGGTCGCGCAGATGCCCGAGGTGCATGGTCGCCAATACCTCCTCCACCCGTTCGCGAATCTGGCCGGTAGGCCAGCGCAACTGCAGAGGCCCGAAGGCCAGTTCATCAAACACGGTCGGATTGAAGAGCTGGACATCTGGATTCTGAAACACCAGTCCAACCCGCTTTCGGAACGCGTACGTGAATTCCCGTTCCTCGAAGCGCGCGGCCGTCACTGCGGCGCCCGCGAACTGGAGCGTCCCCGATTCCGGGAACACCAGCGCATCCAAAACCCGCAACAGCGTCGATTTTCCCGACCCGTTTGCACCCAGTAACGCGATCCGCTCGCCCTTATGGACGGTGAGCGAAAGCTGATCGAGTGCGGTGATCTGCCCGTAGCGCACCACCAGATCGTCCGCCTGAAACAGCGGCGTCATCTATCGCCCCACCGCGATCGCCGCCGCTGCCGTAGCCACCGCCGCGCCCAACTGCACGAAATTCCGCCCGGTCATACTTCGCTCATCCAGCAGGTAAACCTCCCCGTGGAAACCGCGCGCCAGCATCGCCGAATGTATCTGAGAGCTCAGTTGAAAGCTGCGCGTTAACAGCACGCCCACCGTGGCCGAAGCCAGCCTGCGCCTCTCTGCGCCTTCCAGTTCTCCCACCAACCGGCTCCGGTGGGATTCGAACATTTCCTGCACCGTTCGCAGCAGCAGGAAGATGTACCGGTAAGTCATCCCCAGGATCACAACCACTGTTACCGGGATGTGGAAGAAACGCAGGGCGCGCAGCACCCGTGTCCACGGTGTAGTCAAGACAATCAACGCCGAAAACGTGGCGGCAGCTTCCACTCGCAGAAATAGCAATTCTGCGCTCCGCAAGCCCTCATAGGTGATCCGCAAGCCGATCAACGGCAGGGTAAGCGCCACCGAATTCCCCACCAGGAAGATGGCCGGCAGCGCAATCAACCCGCTGAATGCCAGCGAGGGAATCCACACGGTTGCGGCCAGAATCTTCAGCGGGATGCGCGACACGGTTGCCGTCAGAACAGCCAGCCCGAAAAGAGCCAGCAGCATGGAAAGCCGGTGCACCGTGGCGGCTGCGATCACCAACGACCCCAGGCCGGCAACTTTCACGCGAGCATCCAACCCCTGCAGAAAACCCCTGGTCCGCGCCAGTTCCTCCGCCAGCACGGAACTCTCCAGCGTCTGGAACAGACTCTCGACAGTGCGCTCCACGAACCCGCGTTGCAGTTTCTTGCCGGAGAGCAGACGGTTCAGGCCGCGGAGCAGGATCACGATGAGAGCCACGCCGGCGATGGCGGACAAGATATATCCAAGAGAGGCGTTGCCGATAAAGCTGGGCGCGTAGCCCGGGAGCGGCGCATTCCAAAGCGAAGATAAACGCGTCAGCCCGCGCGGCGCGCCCATCTTGAAATCCTGCGGCTTCCATTCGCCCCAGGCGCTTCCCGCCGCGATGATTCCTAGCGGAGTGGCGATCAGAAGAATGGCGAGTCCCTGCCAGAGACGCCTCAATGGGAAAGCCGCGGGCGCCGTCCTCACCAGTAACGCCGCGTTGGATTTTTGAAGGTAAGCCACCACCCCCGCCGTAACCACCAGCTCCGCCAGACCCGCAAAGGTCAAGTGCCCGAGCATCATCGCGGGAATGGAAACGCTCAGCGGATACGGGCAGTAAAGCGGCACGCCGGCGGCGTCGTGAAACAGCAGCGGTTGCACTCCGAATTCGATTGCCGCAAACAACGCGGAAACATTGATAGCCATATAACCCGCAATGCCGGCGGCGATGACTCGTCTCCGCGAACCAAGTGACGCACTGCGCGTCAGCACCCGGTACACGCCCCAGGTGACGAGAGACCCGACAATCGCCATGTTGAAGCAGTTCGCCCCCAGCGCCGTGATTCCGCCGTCACCGAACAGCAGGCACTGAATCGCTAAAGCCGTGGAGATCGCCAAAATAGATGCCCATGGACCGAGAACAATCGTCGCGATTCCCACTCCGATAGCGTGGCCCGTTGTTCCTCCCGGCAGCGGCAGGTTGAACATCATGATCACGAAAGAGAAAGCGGCGAAGACGGAAATCAGCGGCAGGAATTCCGTACTCATCAGCCGCTTCACGCGCTTCAGCGCCACATACCAGAAGGGGCTGGAAGCTGCGTAGAAAACCGCGCAGGTCTCCGGACTCAAATATCCATCTGGAATATGCATCGCTCAGCTTTGTATACGTTCAGGAACGTTCCCTTGGTTGTGGGTGCGTAGTACAAATTTACATCTTGTGCTACGATTTCTGCAAGTGAAGTGGACGGGTTCTCGACGTGTTGTCGACGACGAACCGCTCGCTTGGGACGCCGGTGTGCCACACGGGACATTTTCCTGCCGACGTTGAGCTGGACATTGGCAGCTGAATAGCACCGGGATACCCCAAGGATACTCCGGAACGTTCGGGTGGTTTCAGGTTGTGAATCGGACACTTACAACGCGAACGCATATTAGCAACGGGCGGGTTACACGTGACAATGTTCCTCCAAACACCCTCGATACTGGTGTTCCCTATAGTTTTGGGAACGACGGGGACCAGCCGTCCTCCGTGCCTTGTTAAAAATGCTTTTGACGGCTATCCGCCTTTTGCTGCGTTGCAATACCATCTCAACGGTTCGGAACGGCGACTATCAGGTCCTCGTGCGCTCCCAAGAGATCAACGGCTCAGGGATTCATAACGTAGACATCTGTGTCGCAAAAGCGTCTGAAAGTGTCTTTCCGAAAGATAAAAAGTAATGTTTTTTTCATGGGTTTGACTTCTCCGGTCTGTCCGTCAATTGGAAATCCAGGAACACTGTCGAAGTCTCGTTTCAATGTGGGAGGGTCGACCAATTCAGGAACTCAGCGTTCGTTTACCCTCAAGGCCCTGTACCGGAAGAGTTTTATGTAACTTTGAGCGATTCCTGCAATGGGGCGAGTAACCGGGTTGAGAAGAAAAGTCGATAGGCGCGCCAGCGCGGCGAAGCCCTGGACATACGACGTTGACCCCGAAGGCCGCACTTATGCCATGAGCGCCACGACACGTTGTATCCAAACGAGGACCAGATTTTACTCGCCTAGCGGCCAAATCTGTAAGTGACGTTTATACTCGCATAGGAAGGAATGCGCACTCCAACAACCTCGGCAACGGGGTTATCGGGCACCGGCAGCGGACCCACATACCCAGGCTTATCGTCGGTCGCAAAGTTCTCCGTGGTCTGTCCCGTGAAGCCGCGAGCAATCATCATGTTCACGCCGACGTTGACCCTTCCCGCGAGAAACGGCCGAACCACGGCCAGCCGGAACTCCTTGTTCGGTACGCCGAGGCAGTAGGAAGTCAGGTCGCCGGGGTTGCTCTCATCGCATCCGTTGCCCACCGCCTTCCTTCCGACATACTCAAATTCGCCTTTGGCCTGCAAATGGAAGGGCAGCTTTTGATAGGTCCAGGAAAGGTCGCCGATGAACCTCGGGGCTTCCGGCGTCACCTGCCCCGAATCCAGATCGCGCGCATCGGCCTGCTCAACCGTGGCCTGCAGCGATCCGAATCGGAAACTCTGGCGGACCGTAACCGCCAGGTAACGTATGCGTCCCGGCCCCAGGTCGAACTGCAGTCCGGTATCGGGGTCGATCTTGCCGTACTCGGCGGTTTGTGTCTCGTGTCCCAATGTCAGCTTCAGTTCCGTCTCGTGGAAGCGCTTGCTCGCTACCAACTGATAGGAGCGTGCCGTCTCCACCGGATCAACGGCTGCCGGGGTTCCCGTCGCGTCGCCGGTCCGTGGATCTTCGGTAAAGAATGACTTCCCAAAGCTCAGCGCGACTTCGGGAACGTACCACGAGTCTTTTGGAAAGAAAGTGAGCGTGGCTTTCGGCGAATTCAACCCGACCAGCGTATTCGAGGAGTTCGCGGGAGTCACCAGATCCTGATTGTTGATGAGAATCTCGTCGCGCCGCCAGCCCAGGTAGTAGTGGAAATACCGGCTCAATTCACCCTCGCCGGCGATGTAGGGCGATACCGGAGTGATAGTCACATTGTTTCCGTCCACCTTGGTGAACGGTCCGTAGTAATAGGGATCGGCGGGATTGTAGAAGTCGTAATGGTCCAGGTCGTCGCGCCGCGGTGCTTCGCGCTCGTAATCGGTGCCCGCGAACAGCGTGAACTTCCTCGAGAACTCATTCTTGTAAGCCGCGCTGCCGCCGGTTACCGTGCGAAATTCGCTCTGCCGGATCAGGCCGTCCCCAAAGTCGGAGAACAGCGAGAGGTTGTAGGTGCGGAAAAAACCGGATAGTTGAAGCTCCTGGTTTTCGCCGAGCTTCCACACGTCGTTCAGGGCGGCCAGCGCCGTATGCGTCTGGTCCCTTTGCCTCGGGTCAATCGTATCCGGCTGCTGTTTCCATCCGTCCGCGGCATCCACGGAATTGAATCCGTCAATCGGGCTGAGGCCGGCCACGTACGAGAAGCCGTAGTATCCAATTCCAAACAACGTCAGGGTGTGGTTGCCCTCGTGGAAGATGTCCCCTCCATTGATCTTGACTTGTTTGCGGTACTCCAGCCGGTCCAGGAATCCATTGCCGTAAGAGCCTTCAATCGCCACCCACGAAGACTCGGAAGGGCTCATCCCGGCCGTACCCGTAACGTCTCGCTCGTCGCCGGTGACGGTGAGGAATGGATCCAGATGCGAACGCAGCGCATAGGTGGTCGCCAGGTTCAAGGCGTGGTTGCCTTCGCGCACGTTGAAAGCGCCGCCGTCCACCTCCACGCTCTCAATCACATTCGCAATGAAGATGTTGGGGTCGGAGTATCCGTTGCCGTGGGCGTTCGCCGAAAGGTTGTTGGGCACCAGATAAGTGCCCACCTGTATGTACTGCGCGATCGGTTCGCCGTGATCCCCCGCCACGCCCGGTGCAAAATACTGCGGCGCTTTGATCCCGCTGGAAGCGGTTTCGATGGGATATCCCGGAATCGAGATCGGCGCACCGGGACGCCCTGGGTTTGCGTCCAGCAAGTCTTCGCTGGCAAAGACCTTCTCCGCGGGATCGGGCGCCTCGACATCGATGTCCTTCACGTCTTCAGTCACCGTAACCGCGTCGGCCCGCGACGCGAGGCTGGAGAACGGAAGGTCTTCCGTGAGTGCTTCGCCGGCGCCGGCGTGGACTGTTTTCTTGACTTCGGCAAAGCCTGGAGCGGAGGCGCTGAGTTGATACGTGCCTTCGGCGAGGGATGAGAAGGAAAAACGGCCGCCCGTGTCGCTGACCGACTCCTCCAATGTCGAATCGCGCAGGGACACCAGACGAACCCTGGCTCCCGCCACTGACCTTCCCTGCGGATCGGTCAGCTTCCCGGCGACAGTTGCGTCCGCGGCAAACGCCACCGGCACGCCAATAAGAACCAGCAAAGCGACGCTTCGTGCTACGAATTTCATAAACGTATCGACGCTTTGTCTGGATGGTATCACGAAATCTCATAGTGTGTTACGGGAGATTGTCGACTTTTGGATGTCCGGGCAGCTGTTTGGATGAACTGGCGGCTTGCCGACGGGTTTCGCTGGCGAGGGAGCTGGCCTCACGAAAAAACCCCAGAGCTATCCAAAATTGGTGCAAATTATACCTGAAAACGCCATAGTCTTCCGGCGTACCTAAGTCATTGGAGTCTCTTAAGGTGTTCGACCGGAGGAACGTATGCCTCGGCCGAACCGCTCCACCTGTTCCGGTACGTTGACGAACAGGCTTTCCCCTTTAACAACCGCCTGCCGCTGAGCGCCCGAGGACACCTTAGCCTTCTCGTTAGCAAGATCGTCGGCAAGCGCCTCACCCATGCCCAACTCACCGGCAAGGTTCCGGAAAGGCCGGAAGCAGCCTTTTGAGGAACTCCCGCAAAACGGAGCGCGCCCCGCGCCCTTTGCGCTTCTAAGCGCGAAGCACAACGACATGGTCGCTTCGACGGCCACTTTGTGTTGGTGGGAAAGGTGGCGGCGGGCGAAGTCTTCGAGGGCTTCGCGAGTGGCCGGGAAACGGTCGCGGTGCAGGACCGTGCCGTGGTCATCCAGGATGACCGATTCCACCATTTTGCGGTGGAGATCGAGAGCGGCGAATGGCATAATAAAGTCACTCCTGTGCGAGGAGAGCGGACTGGGCTGGTTTCGGCGCAAAACCAGCGCTCCGGAAGATCCGGAACCGATTCTTGCGGAATCGGCGAAGAGCGAGGGCGGAAACGGCACCTACTTATTCGAGCTCGAAGCTCAACCGGGTGGACCGGAGGGGCGGCCACTTACGACAGCGGGTTCAAAACCCATACCTATACACGGCCGGCCCCACTACTCCGAATACACGGTGAAGAACCGCCGCGTGCACATCGGCTTCTTTCTCGATTGGGCTTACGAACGCGGCCTCACGGAGCCGGTGGAGGTGACGCGCACGGTGCTCGAAGCCTATCAGCGGCACGTGTTCCATTACCGCAAGAAGAGCGGCGAACCGTTGAGCTTCACCGGCCAGCACGACCGCATCGTGCCGCTGCGCGTGTGGTTTAAGTGGATGGCGCGGCATCATCACATCCTGCATAATCCGGCGAGTGAACTGGAACTGCCCCGGCTCGGCATGCGCTTGCCCAAAGCCGTTCTGACGGCCAATGAAGCCGAGCAGGTCATCGAGCAGAGCAACGTCCAGGACATCCTCGGACTGCGCGACCGCGCCATTCTCGAGACGCTGTACTCAACCGGCATGCGACGGGCGGCTGGAACTGGTGAACCTGACGTTATGGGATCTGGATCTGGAACGCGGCGCGGTGACCATTCGCCAGGGCAAGGGCAAGAAGGACCGCATGATTCCCATC
>Ga0182012_10000152_pt1 | contig 76211 bp, 73 predicted proteins | sample 612S2SmetaG_FD_120486 | JGI IMG/M metagenome (GOLD analysis project Ga0182012, IMG submission 120486) | Permafrost microbial communities from Stordalen Mire, Sweden - 612S2S metaG | ecosystem: Environmental > Terrestrial > Soil > Wetlands > Permafrost | place: Sweden: Stordalen | collected... | reverse complement strand
CCAGTCGCTCCAACCGCTCACGATCGGCTGGGCCGATCAAAATTCGTTCGATTTTCCTCATCGGTCCAGATTCGCACGTCTGAGCCGATTTGTGAATCAACTGTCAGCTTCGGAACACTAGCGAATATGCGATCGCCGCGCCATATCGAGGCTGGCAACGGGAGCGCAACATGAAGGCCTGGCAATTGGATTGGCTCGGAGGAGAACTCCGCTTCACGGATGTGCCCATACCCGAGCCGCGTCCTGGCAGCGTGCTGGTCAAGATCGAGGCTTCGGCGCTGATGTCGTACCTGAAGGCCTATGTCGAAGGGAGATTGCCGGCCTACCTTCCGCCTCCCGGTCCGTTCACGATCGGAACCAACGGCGTCGGCGTGGTCGCGGCGGTGGGCCGGGACGTCTGGCATCTCAAGCCGGGGCAGCGGGTCGTGCTGTCATCGCATTTCGTCGCGCCGGAAAATGTCGAGGATCCCGCGCAGGTTCTGATCGGACTGACATCGAGCCCGCAGGCCGCGCCAGTGCTGGCGGACTGGCCGGACGGAACGCTTGCGGAATACGCCCTGTTGCCGGTCGCGGCAGTCACGCCGGCCCACGGGCTGGACACCTTCGATGCCGCCCAACTCGTCACCATCGGCCGCTGCATCATCCCCTTCGGCGGCCTGCTGCGGGGCCGGCTCGCGGTCGGCGAGAGCGTGGTTGTCAATGGCTCGACCGGCGCCTACGGCACGGCGGCGGTGCTGGTGGCCGTGGCGATGGGCGCGGCGCGCGTGATCGCCGCCGGCCGCAACGCGCGCGGGCTGCAGGATGTCGCCCGCGCCGGCGGCCCGCGCGTGGTGACGGTGACGCTGTCAGGCGATGTGCAGAAGGATGCGGCAGCGCTTCGTGACGCATCGGGCGGCGGCGCCCACCTGGCCTTCGATATGGTAGGCCAGGCGCGCGATCCCAACGCGACGCTGGCTGCGCTGCACAGCCTGCGCCGCGGCGGCCGGCTGGTCTTGATGGGCAGCATGACCACCGACCTGCCGATCCCCTATGGCGCCGTGATGCTGAACAACTGGGAAATCCTCGGCCAGTTCATGTCCCCGGCCGGCGCCTACCGGAGGCTGTTGGACTTGCTGCGCGCCGGCATGCTCGACATCTCCGCGATCCGCCCGCGCGCCTTTCCGCTGGCGGATTTGCCGCAAGCGATGGAGCTTGCGGCCAAGGCCGGCAATCTCGAATGCGTGGTGATGCGGCCGTAGCGAAAGTCTGGCGGTACGCGCAGGTGCGCTCCCTCGCCCCGCGTCTATCGCGGGGAGAGGGTTGGGGTGAGGGGCTCTCCCCGCGAGTTCGACTCGCGGAGAGAGCCCTCAAAAATCGCCTCTTGCAATGATGGAGGCGAGCTTAATGTAAAGATTCCGCCTTCCGCTTACATAATCAACTCGCTAATGTAAGCGAAATGACCTCTGCGCAACCCTCATCCAGGCTAGGCCGCCTCGTCACAACCGCCGTTGGCGGCGAACAGGTACGGGCCTTTGTGCCGCCGTCGCTGCCGCCAGCACCTCCAATCGAGCTGAGCGGACTGTTGACGCTGGTCGAGCAAGCGAACCGCGCTCTCGGTCGGCTCGATGGAATTACGTCGATGCTGCCAGCACCTCCGCTCTTCCTCTTCATGTATGTGCGGAAAGAGGCGTTGCTGTCGTCGCAAATCGAGGGAACACAATCCTCGCTTTCAGATCTTCTGCTGTTTGAGAACGACGAAATCCCCAAGGTTGCGATCGACGACGTGCAAGAGGTTTCGAACTACGTCGCCGCCATGCAATACGGGCTCAAACGGCTCAGGGAGGGATTCCCGTTATCGCTGCGGCTGATTCGGGAAATTCATGACATCCTGCTCCGCAAGGGACGCGGCAGCCGCCAACAGCCCGGCGAGTTTCGCCGCACGCAGAACTGGATTGGCGGCACACGCCCCGGCAACGCGCTGTTCGTACCCCCTCCGCCGAACGAATTGCCCGCCTGCCTCGACAACTTTGAGGAATTTCTACACGACGAAAAAACGCCGCCGCTTATTCGCGCGGCACTGGCTCACGTGCAATTCGAAAGTATTCATCCGTTTCTGGATGGCAACGGGCGGCTGGGGCGCCTGCTGATTACGTTCATGCTATGCGCGGACGGCGTATTGAAAGAGCCGATGCTCTATCTGAGCCTCTATTTCAAAACGCGGCGGCAACAATACTACGATCTGTTGCAAGCCGTCCGTGACCGCGGCGATTGGGAATCCTGGGTCGAGTTCTTTCTGACCGGCGTCATTGAAACCGCAAATGAATCGGTTGAGACAGCGCGGCGGCTCCTGAAGCTGTTTGAGCAAGATCGGGCGCGCATCGGTACGCTGGGGAGATCGGCCGCTTCGATGCTGAAAGTACACGAACTGCTTCAGCGCCAGCCGATGATCAGTATCGTTCCTGCAAGCAGGAAATTGAAGGTGACCCATCCAACGGTGATGAAAGCCATCGCCAATTTGGAAAAGCTCGGCATCGTTGGCGAGGTTTCGGGACGACGACGCGGCCGGCTGTTCGCCTATACCCGCTACATGAGCATTCTCAATCAAGGCACGGAGCCGCCACAAGGCTGAATCGCATCAGGCTACACCCGAGTGATCTAACAACGATGTCTATGCCGAAGAAAACGGGGTGAGGTGAGACTGTGCTCGCAGCTTCAGCCGCAAGCGGGGAGAGGCAAGCAGGCCGCCACCGCCTCAAATCCCCAACAGCTTCCGCGCGTTCGCCTTCAGCACCTTGGGCCGGATCTCGTCGCGGATGTCGAGTTTGGCGAAATCGGCCAGCCAGCGGTCCGGGGTGATCACCGGCCAGTCCGAGCCGAACAGCATCTTGTCCTGCAGGATCGAGTTGATGTAGCGGACCAGGATCGGCGGAAAATATTTCGGCGACCAGCCGGAGAGGTCGATGTAGACGTTGGGCTTGTGGGTCGCCACCGACAGCGCCTCTTCCTGCCAGGGGAAGGAGGGGTGCGCCAGAATGATCCGCAAATCAGGGAAATCCGCCGCCACATCGTCCATGTACATCGGGTTGGAATATTTCAGCCGCATCCCCATGCCGCCGGGCATGCCGCTGCCGACGCCGGTCTGGCCGGTGTGGAACAGCGCGATCGCGCCGCCGTCGTTGATGGCCTCATACAGCGGATAGGCCATGCGGTCGTTGGGATAGAAGCCCTGCATGGTCGGGTGGAACTTGAAACCCTTGACGCCATAGTCGGCGATCAGCTTCTTCGCCTCGCGGACGCCGAGCTTGCCCTTGTGCGGATCGATGCTGACGAACGGGATCAGCACGTCGGAATTTTCCGAGGCCACTTCCAGCATCTCGTAATTGTTGTAGCGGCGGAAGCCGGTCTCGCGCTCGGCATCGACCGGGAAGATCACGGCGGCGACGTTCTTGGCGCGGTAATAGGCGGCGGTTTCCGCAACCGTCGGCGGATGCTTGTTCGGCGACTTGAAGTAGTCGGCCATCTTGGCCTGGAAGTCGTCATAGCCGTCATCGCCATGCATGCCGCAGGGCTCTTCCGCATGGGTGTGGATATCGATCGCTAGCAGATCGTCGGGATTGATCAGCGGCAGCTTCGGCATGGCGGCGTCCTCGTTGCTGGCAGGCGGATTAACAAAATTGCCGCGGCATTGAAAGCCTCGCAATAGCGCGGGGGTCTGATGCGCCTGATATCATTGTGCATCGGCGGAAAATGCTGTTGGCTCCGTTCGATCCGAGGGGAGGGGACGTCATGGCGCAGCCGGACGCTTTCGAGACCGACTTCTGGAAAAACGCCGATCTGCGCAAGGTCTGGGACGACATCGTTCCCGGCGAGCCGCGCCGCACCCTTCCCTACACGCTCTCGCGCGAAGCCATCGCGCGCTATTGCGCCGCGGTCGGGGAAGATCATCCGCTTTATTTCGATGAGGATTACGCCAAGACCACCCGCTACGGCGGCCTGATCGCGCCACCCTCGATCCACATCCTCTTGATGTTTGCCTGCACCCCGGCCGATGACTGGATGCGCAGCCCGGGCACCATCAATGCCGGACAGTCCTGGAGCTATAACATCCCGGCGCGTCCCGGCGACGTCATCCGGCTTGCGGCGCGCGCGCTCGACAAGTTCATCAAGCGCGGGCGGCTGTTCGTCGTGCACGACAATGTCTTCTTCAACCAGCGCGACGAGGTGATCTGTTCCGGCCGTGGCTGGACCATCCGGCCGCAGTGATGGGAAGCAAGTGAAACCATGACAACGACGTTCGAAAGCCTCAACCCCGGCGACACCATCACTGGCGCGCCATTTGCGGTCAGCCGCGAATCCATCCGGCTGTTCTGCGATGCCTCGCTCGATTACAACCCGCTGCATCTGGACGACGACTATATGAAAGGCCAGTTCGGCAAGACCCAGTTCGGCGGCATCATCATGCACGGCATGAATAATTTCGGGCTGATCTCGCGCATGATCACCAACTGGGCCTATGCCGCCGGCGCCGTCCACCGCCGCCTGGAGACGCGTTGGGTCAAGCCAGTCCGGCCCGGCGATACCATCCGGCCTGCCGGCACCGTGGCATCGAAGCAGGCCACGGCCAAATCGCGCTGGGTTCTGATCGACGTCGTGGTGCGCAACCAGCATGACGAGAAGGTCGCGACCGGGGAGGCCATGGTCGAATTTCCCGACGTTTGAGACATCCTTCTCTGCATTGACATTCGGCCGTGCCATGGCTTAGAACCCGCGCATCCCGGGCGGCTTGGCCGCCGGCGGGGACGTGGTTGTTTTACCGTTTGCCACTTTCGGCCCTCATCGCGGCCTTTCAAAGCACCAGGATTAGTCCCATGAAGGTCCGTAACTCGCTGAAATCGCTGCGTGGTCGGCATCGCAACAACCGTCTGGTCCGCCGCAAGGGCCGGGTCTATGTGATCAACAAGGTGCAGCGCCGCTTTAAGGCACGCCAGGGTTGAAACCTGGCTTTAACTGACCTGCTCTCGTTAGGCCGGGGCGCGCGCTCGCGCGAACCCGGAATCCATAATCCCAATCGGTGGTTAAGGGCTCTCTGGCGGAGTGTCCGGGTTGGCTCGGTCCCCGAAATGACGCCGGTTGTTACAGCCAGAAACCCAGCTGCACAAAAATTCCTGTTCTTCACGGGTGTTTGACGCCGTTGCTGCTTTGCAGCGCGATGTCCTGCGTCTAGACTTTGCGGATGACATTCAGACAACCCAGCCGCAGCCATCGTCGAATGGCCGTCCTCTTCACCGCAATGATGGCCATCGCGCCGGTGGCGGCATTGGCCCAGGATCCCGGGGGCGCGCCGCCGAAGCAGCTGAAGAAACTGCCGGAGGCACCCGGCAAGCTGCCGAAGGTCGGCGCTGACCATGGCCGCCGCGGACTGGATTTTCTGTTCGGCGCGCTCAAGGCGGCGCCGGATGAGGACAGCGCCAAGCATGTCGAGGCCCAGATCTGGGCTCATTGGCTGCAGACCCCGAGCGACACCACGGCGCTCCTGATGATGCGCGCCAAGGCCGCGATGGACGCCCAGCAGATGGACGTCGCGCAGAAGCTGCTCGATGCCGTGGTGAAGCTGCGTCCCGACTACGTCGAGGGCTGGAACCGGCGCGCGACGCTTTATTATCTGCGCAACGATTACGTGCATTCGCTGGAGGATATCCAGCAGGTGCTGGTCCGCGAACCCCGCCACTTTGGCGCGCTGGCCGGGCTTGGCATGATCATGCAGGATCTCGGTGACGACAAGCGCGCGCTTGACGCCTTCCGCAAGGCGCTCGCCATCAACCCGCATCTGGACAAGGTTCCCGAGCTGGTGAAAACCCTTAGCGAAAAGGTCGAAGGCCGCGACATCTGACCGATGGTGCCTCAGCCGAAGATTTCGGTTTGATCTGGTAGTTAAACCCAAGTTCCTCGGGTTTGCCCGAGGGTTGACAGGATCATGCAGGAAAAAATCGCCCGCTCGAAAATCAGGGATCATGAGACTGGCGAAGTTCCGACCGCCGCCTTGATCGCTGATTTAAATTTAATGGAGAACGTTGCTGCCGCGCCTGAAAGGGCCGCCATGGGCCACGGCCGCGTAGAGCTGCTGAAGTTCCGCTTCGAGATGCTCGTTAACCAGCAGGAGGGCTTTCAGCGCGCCGCGGATGTCGCCATTGCAACTCGCCACAATCTGGTCAATGGCCGCTTCGCTCGGTCGGGTTGTCATCGAAAATCCTCCATTTGCCCCTGGAATTAAAGCTTTGCGCCCGGCCCGCGCACCTGTTGATAGTGTGGATAACGGGACGGCTGCAGCCTCGATGTTGGTGTGACGCGCGTCATGTAGCAAGTGCCGATGACGCTCACATAATTGTAAAGCCATCGATGACGGCTATATGAAGGCGCGTGCCTGAGAGTTAATGCACGTTGAAAAAAACTTTGATCGTGGTGTTGTTTCTGGGTGCCGTCCCTGTTGCAATTTCGGCAGCGAGGTACCTGCTTGGAAATCAAGCCCTCGACTGGCAGAGCGCGGATCGCTCCAGCGCCGGCCTCTTGCCATCTCCCGCGGAACATCCGGAGGCTTTGGTAAGGGTTTATGCGGCGCGAACGGTGCGCTGGCGCGGCATCTTCGCGGTCCATAGTTGGATCGTCATCAAGGAGCGCAACGCCGCGCGCTATACCCGCTATGACTATACCGCCTGGGGCGAACCCATTCGCGTCAATGGATTTGAAGCGGACGGACGCTGGTTCGGCGGTATCCCGGAAACGATCGCTGAGGCCGATGGCGAGGTTGCCGAACGCATGATCCCCAAAGTGCGCCGCGCGGTCGAAAGCTACCAGTTGCGCAATTACGGCGATTACCGCGCTTGGCCGGGGCCGAACTCCAACACCTTTGTCGCGGCGGTTCTCGCGGCCATTCCAGAATTGAGGGTCGCGCTGCCGCCGACCGCCATCGGCAAGGACTTTCCTTATGACGATGAGATGCTTGGACTGACGGCTTCCAGGACCGGCATGCGCGTCACGCTCGGCGGGTATCTTGGACTGACCATCGGCTGGGTCGAAGGTATCGAACTCAATGTTCTCGGCGCGGTGTTCGGCATCGATCTGCGCCGGCCGGCCATCAAATTGCCAGGACTGGGCCGACTTGGTTTCGGTTGAAGACAAACTTCCAGACCGCACCAGGACGTCCGGTCGGTCATCGGCGATGAAACCGCGGTGCCGTAAAATCGTAGTTCAGGGGTGCCCAAGGTTACCCGGACCATTGAAATGACAGCTGTAGCCGTCGTGGCGGCGCTTGTGGTTCTGGCGCTGATCACGCAGGCCGGTGTCGTCGCCATTCAGCGCGCCCATCCGGCGCAGGGCGAAAGCATCGTGCTCGACGGCGCCAGCCTGAATCTTGTCGAACTCGGTCCACGCGATGCGGCCGGTCCGCCTGTCGTGATGATCCATGGCGCGAGCTCCAATCTGGAGGCCATGCGCGAGCCGCTCGGCGAGAGGCTTGCCAGGACCCATCGGGTGATCCTGATCGATCGTCCCGGCCATGGTTGGAGCACGCGGGCGCGCGAGCAGGATTCGACGCCCGCCATCCAGGGCAAGTTGATCGATGCGGCGCTGGAAAAGATCGGCGTCAAGCAGGCCATTTTTGTGGTCCACTCCTGGGCCGGCGCGCTGGGCGCGCGCATGGCGCTCGATTATCCCGAGCGCGTCGCCGGACTGGTGATGCTGGCGCCGGTGGCCTATCCGTGGCCCGGCGGTGTCGGATGGTATAACGCGCTCGTCACCCAGCCGGTGATCGGTCCGCTGCTGGCTCGAACCATCACGCTTCCGCTCGGCTATTTCCTGGCCGGGCCGGCTGCGCGCGGCGTGTTCCTGCCGCAGACCATGCCGGAAAATTACATCGGCGACACCGCGACGCTGCTGTTGCTGCGCCCCCGCGAGTTCCTCGCCAATGCCTGGGATCTCGTCACGCTGAAGGCGGCCGTGCGCGAGCAGGCGCCGCGCTACGGCGACATCAGAGCGCCGACGGTGGTGATCGCCGGCGACCAGGACAAGACCGTGTCGACCAGCATTCATTCACGACCATTCGCAGGAGCGGTGCGGGGCGCCAAGCTGATCGTGCTGCCAGGCGTCGGCCACATGATCCAGAACGCCGCGCCCGATCTGGTGATTTCCGAGATCAACGCCATGAGCGTGGCGATCGCCTCCAAGACGGCGGCGGCACTCCGTTAGAGGTCGCGGAAGTAGCGGCGAGAGCCCGATCCGCGGCGCCGGTTGTTCGGGGCAGCGTTTTTGCTTTGCGGGCATCGATGCTAGACGTGGATGTCTAAGCAGCCCTTCTGTTCCAGTGACGTATCAATGTTCGATCTGAGCCAGCTTCGCTGTTTCGTGACCGTGGCGGAAGAGCTGCATTTCGGCCGCGCCGCGGCGCGGCTCAACATGACCCAGCCGCCGCTCAGCCGGCAAATCCAGGTCCTTGAGCATATCATCGAGGCCACCCTGCTCGACCGCACCAGCCGCTCGGTCCGGCTGACGCCGGCGGGCAAGAGCTTCCTGCCGGAGGCCAAGCGCATCCTCAAACTGGCGGACAGTGCTTCGCAGGTCGCGCGCCGCATCGCGATGGGCAAGACCGGCTCGATCAAGATCGGCTTCACCGCGGCGGCGGCCTACAGTTTCCTGCCCGAATTGATCGCGGCCTGCCGCACGCGGTTGCCGGAAGTCGACCTGTCGCTGAAGGAAATGGTCTCCGGCGATCAGCTCGAGGCGCTGGCGACCGGCCAGATCGATGCCGGGCTGTTGCGTCCGCCGATCGCGCGCCCTGAATTCGCCTCGGTGCGGGTGGTGGCCGAACGGCTCCTGGTGGCCATGCCGGACGGCCATCCCTTCGCGGTCGCGGCAACCGTCTCTCCCAGGGAACTCGACGGTCAGCCTTTCGTGATGTATTCGCCCCATGAATCCAGATATTTCCACGATCTGCTGGTGACGCAATTCACCCGAGCGGAAATACTGCCGCGCTATGTGCAGCACCTGAGCCAAATTCATTCCATCCTGGCGATGGTGCGCGCTGGATTGGGCTTGGCGATCGTGCCGGAGGCGGCGGCAGGCCTGAACTTCGGCGGCGTGCAGTTGCGGCCGCTGCAATTGCGGGCGCCGTCGCCGGTCGAGCTCTTCCTGGTCTGGCGTCGTGTAGACGAAAATCCGCTGTTGCCTTCATTGATTGAGATCGCAGGTGGTCTGGTGACGGCCCATACCACGGAGGATTGATGCGCATTAGGCATTGTTCGATCCAGCGATTAGCTTGGACCTGGATCGAACTGCTGCCTAGAACGGAGGGTCGCTGAGCTGCCGGCCTTGGTCGTCAGGCTGCCGGGTGCTATCGCGGGCAACGCGAAGCGGCCGCTCGGACGACGAGATCGGCAGGCCGGGCCTGCCGCGCGGGAGGGAAGGATGATCCAGGACAGAGCGATCCATGTCCCAGTGCGCGAAGGCTTTGCCGGCGCGCCGGTCGTTACCGACATGCAGGTGATCCCGGTTGCCGGGCGCGACAGCATGCTGCTCAATCTCAGCGGCGCGCATGGGCCGTTCTTCACCCGCAACATCGTCATCCTCACCGACAATTCCGGCCATCTCGGGGTCGGCGAGGTTCCCGGCGGCGAGAAGATCAGGCAGACGCTTGAAGATGCCCGCGATCTGGTGGTCGGCCAGAGGATCGGGGCCTGCAACAACATTCTTGCCGCCGTTCGCGCCCAATTCGCCGATCGCGATTCGGGCGGACGCGGCAAGCAGACCTTCGACCTGCGCGTCACCATCCATGCCGTGACCGCGATTGAATCGGCGCTGTTGGATCTGCTGGGCCAGCATCTCGACCTTCCGGTCGCGGCGCTACTGGGCGAAGGTATTCAGCGCCATGCCGTCGAGACCTTGGGCTATCTATTCTATATCGGCGACCGCCGCAGGACCAATCTTGCCTATGACGATGGCGCAGGGGCCGACAACGACTGGTTCCGGCTGCGCCACGAGGAGGCCCTGACCGCCAACGCCATCGTGCGGCTCGCCGAGGCGGCGCAGGATCGCTACGGTTTCGCCGACTTCAAGCTCAAGGGCGGCGTGCTGCGCGGCGAAGAGGAGATCGCCGCCGTGACCGCGCTCGCCCAGCGCTTCCCTGGGGCGCGGGTGACGCTGGATCCCAACGGCGCGTGGTCGCTGCAGGAGGCGATCCGGCTATGCAAGGACATGCACGGGATTGTCGCCTATGCCGAGGATCCCTGCGGCGCGGAAGAAGGCTTTTCCGGCCGCGAGGTCATGGCGGAATTCCGTCGCGCGACCGGCCTGCCCACGGCCACCAACATGATCGCCACCGATTGGCGCCAGTTGGCGCACGCGCTGCGACTGGGTGCGGTCGATATCCCGCTCGCCGATCCGCATTTCTGGACCATGCAGGGCTCGGTGCGGGTGGCGCAGACCTGCCGGGATCATGGCCTGACCTGGGGTTCCCATTCCAACAACCATTTCGACATCTCGCTGGCGATGTTTACCCACGTCGCGGCGGCGGCGCCCGGCAGGGTCACCGCGATCGACACCCACTGGATCTGGCAGGATGGCCAGCGCCTCACCCGAAATCCCCTGCAGATCATAGGCGGCAAGATCGCCGTTCCCGACCGCCCGGGTCTTGGCGTCGAGATCGACCGTACGGCGCTGGAAGCCGCCCACACGTGCTACAAGGCCCACGGGCTTGGGGCCCGCGACGACGCGATCGCCATGCAATTCCTGATTCCGGGCTGGCGCTTTGACGATAAGCGCCCATGCCTGGTGCGCTGACTAGGGCAGGCGGAGAGCAGGGAGATGGCGGTGAATAGCGATACGACCATTCAGGCCGATGAGCCCCGCTATATCCGGCTTGACCCCCACGATAACGTCGCGATCGTCGTCAACGACTTTGGGCTGCCGGCCGATAGCCGTTTTCCCTGCGGCCTCACCCTGCGCCACTACGTGCCGCAGGGGCACAAGGTGGCGCTGGTCGACATTGCCGAGGGGGCTCCGATCCGCCGCTATAACGAGGTGATCGGGACCGCGGCGCGGCCGATCCTGGCCGGCGAATGGGTCGACGAGGCGCGCATCCGCATGCCGACGCCGCCCGACCTCGACAAGCTCGAGCTGGCAACCGCTGTGGTCGCGCCGCAGGCGCCGCTTTCTGGCTACACTTTCCAGGGCTTCCGCAACCCGGACGGCTCCGTCGGCACCAAGAACGTGCTGGCGATCTCGACCAGCGTGCAGTGCGTCGCCGGCACGCTGCAGTTTGCGCTCAAGCGCATCAAGGCCGAGCTGTTGCCCAGATATCCGAACGTCGATGACGTGGTCGGACTGACCCACAATTACGGCTGCGGCGTCGCGATATCGGCGCCATTGGCGATCGTGCCGATCCGTACCCTGCAGAACCTCGCCATGAACCCGAATTTCGGTGGCGAGGTCATGGTGGTCGGCCTCGGCTGCGAGAAGCTCGTTCCCGAGCGCTTGCTGCCGGGCGAGGCCGGCGACCAGGTCGTGCGGATGCAGGATGCGGCTTTCGATGGGTTCGGCGCTATTGTCGACGCCATCATGGCAATGGCGGACGCCCGGCTGTCCGTGCTCAACCAGCGCCGCCGCGAGACCTGTCCGGCCTCTGACCTCGTCATCGGCTTGCAGTGCGGCGGTTCCGATGCCTTTTCCGGCGTCACCGCCAATCCCGCGGTGGGCTTCGCCGCCGATCTGTTGGTCCGCGCCGGCGCCAGCGTGATGTTTTCCGAAGTCACGGAAGTGCGCGACGCCATTCACCTGCTGACCCGCCGCGCCATCAACAGGGATGTCGGCCGCGCTTTGATCCGCGAAATGGAGTGGTATGACAGCTACCTCGCCAAGGGCGACGCCGACCGCAGCGCCAATACCACGCCCGGCAACAAGAAGGGCGGGCTCGCCAATATCGTGGAGAAGTCGCTCGGCTCGATCGTCAAATCCGGCACCAGTCCGATCGTCGATGTACTCTCTCCCGGCGAGCGGGTGCGCAAGAAGGGCATGACGTTTGCGGCAACGCCCGCCAGCGACTTCATCTGCGGTACCCTGCAGCTGGCCTCCGGCATGACGCTGCAGGTGTTCACCACCGGGCGCGGCACGCCCTATGGGCTCGCCGCCGCCCCGGTCATCAAGGTATCGACCCGAACCGAACTGGCGCGCCGCTGGAAGGATCTGATCGATTTCGATGCCGGCCGCATCGCCACCGGCGAAGCCACCATCGAACAGACCGGTTGGGACCTGTTCCGCCTGATTCTGGATGTCGCCAGCGGCCGGACCCAGGTGTGGTCCGATCGCTGGGGCATTCACAACGATCTCACGCTGTTCAACCCGGGACCGGTGACCTAGATCCGACCTGGATCGGGTGTTTTGTCCTTCAACCGGGTCGGACAAAGCCGTTACCGAATTGGACCGTCAAACCCCGGTAACAGCGATAACGCGATAACGCGATAACGCGGAGGACGAATGAGTCGCTCCGGCCGTTATCGCGTTATCGTTGTTATCGCGTTATCGTTGTTATCGTTGTTATCGGTCTGTTGTAATTGTCGTGGGTATCGTTTCAGAAATCGGCAAGCCATCCCTCTCGTAATAGGTCGATGATGACCGATTTCGCTATTACAAGGGGGCGGCCCTTGTGGCCGCCCTGCTTGGGTTTGGACAGCTTATCCAAGATCGGCGCGCTGCCCAAAGCGCGCCAGACGGGCTTGATTTGCCGGGGTAAATCGGTGAAGCGTGGACGCTGGGCGACAAGCGGCCGCGGGGAGAAGCGCTGATGACCATTCTGATGCCGGCGCCGGATCAGACCGTTCTCGACCGCCGCGGATCAATCGTGGCGGCCTTGCGGGCGATCGTGCCAGGCGAGGGCGTGATCGACAGCGCGGCCGAAATGGTGCCCTACGAGTCCGACGGCCTGATGGCCTATCGGCAGCCGCCGATGGTGGTGGTGCTCCCGGACAGCACGGAACAGGTCTCGAAGGTGCTGAAATACTGCTTCGAGCAAGGCATAAAAGTGGTGCCGCGCGGCTCCGGCACCTCGTTGTCTGGCGGCGCCCTGCCGCTCGCGGATGCCGTGCTGCTGGGCCTCGGCAAGTTCAAGCGCATCCGGGAGATCGACTTCGACAACCGCGTGGTGGTGACCGAGCCCGGGGTGACCAATCTCGCCATCAGCCAGGCGGTGGCCCACGCCGGTTTCTATTATGCCCCCGACCCTTCGTCCCAGATTGCGTGCTCGATCGGCGGCAATGTCGCGGAAAATTCCGGCGGGGTGCACTGCCTGAAATATGGCATGACCACCAACAACGTGCTGGGTTGCGAGATCGTTCTGATGACGGGCGAAGTCATCCGGGTCGGCGGCAAGTCCATCGAGGCCGGCGGCTACGACCTGATGGGGATCATCACGGGATCCGAGGGCCTGCTCGGCGTCATTACCGAAGTTACCGTGCGGATCCTGCAGAAGCCGGAGACCGCGCGCGCGCTGATGGTCGGTTTCTCCGAAGTCGAGGCGGCCGGCGAATGCGTGGCGCGGATCATCGGCGCCGGGATCATTCCGGGCGGCATGGAGATGATGGACCGGCCGGCGATCCACGCCGCCGAAGCCTTTGTCCATGCCGGCTATCCGCTCGATGTCGAGGCGCTTCTGATCATCGAGCTCGACGGTCCCGGCGTCGAGGTCGACGAACTGATCAGCCGGGTCGAAGCGATCGCGCAAGCCTGCGGCTCGACCACCTGCCGGATCTCCACCTCCGAGGCCGAGCGCAACCTGTTCTGGGCCGGCCGCAAGGCGGCCTTTCCAGCGGTGGGACGGATCTCGCCGGATTATCTGTGCATGGACGGCACCATCCCACGCGGCAAGCTGCCAGCGGCCCTGGCGCGCATCCGCGAGCTGTCGGACAAATACGGCCTGCGCGTCGCCAACGTATTTCACGCCGGCGACGGCAACCTGCATCCCTTGATCCTCTATGATGCCAATCAACCCGGCGAAATGCAGCGGGCCGAGGATTTGGGCGCGGATATCCTGCGGACTTGCGTCGAACTCGGCGGGGTGCTCACCGGCGAGCATGGCGTCGGCATCGAGAAGCGCGACCTGATGCCGGAAATGTTCAGCGAGATCGATCTGAGCCAGCAGCAGCGGCTGAAATGCGCCTTCGACGCCAAGGGGCTGCTCAACCCCGGCAAGGTGTTCCCGACCCTGCACCGCTGCGCCGAACTCGGCCGCATGCACGTCCATGCCGGCAAGCTGGCCTTTCCGGAGCTGCCGAGGTTTTAAACGAAGTGGACACCCTCCGAGTACGTGACGCGCAAGACGTCGAACAGGTGGTGCGCGGGGCCATTGCCAGCGAGCAGCCGCTGGAAATCATTGGCCATGGCAGCAAGCGGCAGATCGGTCAGCCGATGGCGACCAACGCGCTGCTCGATCTGTCGGCCCTGAACGCGGTGACATCCTATGAGCCGAGCGAACTGATCATTACCGTGCAGGCGGGGGCGCCGCTCGCCGACGTCACCTCGCTGATCGACGCCAAGAATCAGCACTTCGCCTTCGAGCCGATCGACACCGCGCCGCTATTGGGTACCGGGAACCGCGGCACCATCGGCGGCATGATCGGGGCCGGTCTTGCCGGTCCGCGCCGCATCATGGCCGGAGGGGCGCGCGACCATCTGCTGGGGGCGCACGCGGTATCGGGTTTTGGCGACAGTTTCAAAGCCGGTGGCCGGGTAGTCAAGAACGTGACCGGCTACGATCTTTGCAAGCTGCTGGCGGGGTCCTGGGGCACGCTCGCGGTGATGACGGAAGTGACCTTGAAGGTGATGCCGAAGCCCGAAAGCGAGCGCACTCTGCTGCTGCGCGGGCTTGACGACTTGACCGCCAACCGGGCGATGACGGCGGCGCTGGGCTCGCCGTTCGACGTATCGGGCGCCGCCCACGTGCCGAGCTCGGCTTTTCGGAGCGATGCAGGCGCGCTCGGTGACCTCGGACTTCAGCGCGAGGCGGCCACCTTGCTGCGGCTTGAGGGCATCGCGGCTTCCGTCAGCCATCGCGCGGCCGCGCTCGGCCAGCTGCTGGCGCGGTATGGGGCTGTGGAACTCATCCAGGATGCGGCCTCGGAGAGGGCCTGGAGGTCGGTTCGCGATGTGCACCCCTTCGCGGCCGACGGCGCGCTCGGCATCTGGCCGGTGTGGCGGATCGTTTGCCCGCCGGCCTCGGGCGGCGCGCTGGGCGAGGCGCTGGCGCGGGACACCGGCGGCGATGTGCTCTACGACTGGGGCGGCGGCCTGCTATGGGCGGCGCTGCCTCCCAAGCCGGATGCCCAGGCGGCCGTGGTGCGCCAGCGCGTCGATGCCGTCGGCGGCCACGCCACGCTGATTCGCGCCGCCGAAGTAGTCCGGCGCCACGTCGATGTGTTTCATCCCCAGCACCGCGACCTTGCCGGCTTGGGCGAGCGGGTGCGCCATGGCTTCGATCCCAGGCGCATCCTCAATCGCGGCCGGCTGACCAGGAGCGCCGGCGCATGAAGACCGAGTTCAGCCTCGTCCAACTCGCCGATCCCGATATCGCGGTAGCCGACCGGATTTTGCGCGCCTGCGTGCACTGCGGATTCTGCACCGCGACCTGTCCGACCTACGTGCTGCTCGGCGACGAACTCGACAGTCCGCGCGGCCGAATCTATCTGATCAAGGAAATGCTGGAAAAGGGTCGGCCGCCGACGCCGGAGGTGGTCAAGCATATCGACCGCTGCCTTTCCTGCCTCGCCTGCATGACTACCTGCCCGTCGGGCGTAAACTACATGCACCTGGTCGACCAGGCGCGGGTGCGGATCGAAGATGAATACACCAGGCCGCTGGCGGAACGCATGCTGCGAGCCGTTCTCGCCTTCGTGCTGCCGCGACCCAACCTGTTTCGCTGGAGCATGATCCTGGCGCGCTTGGCCAGGCCATTGGCGGGCTTGCTGCCGAACTCCAAGACGGACTCGGCGAACCCGACTTTATTGCGACGGATCAAGGCGATGCTGGCTCTTGCGCCGCGCCGTCTGGCAAAGCCGGGACCCGCCGCCGGAAGCGTTTTTCCGGCGCTCGGCGAAAGACGGGGCAGGGTGGCATTGCTGCAGGGCTGCGCCCAGCAGGTGCTGGCACCCCGTATCAATCAAGCAGCCATCAGGCTCTTGACCCGTCACGGCGTAGAAGTCGTGCTGGTCAGGGATGAGCAATGTTGCGGCGCGCTGACCCATCATCTCGGGCGCGAGGCCGACGCGCGGCAGCGTGCGCGCGCCAACATCACGGCCTGGCTGGCAGAGGCCGAGCGCGACGGTCTCGACGCCATCCTGATCACGACATCGGGTTGCGGTACCGTGATCAAGGACTACGGCTTCATGCTGCGTGAGGACCCTGATTTTGCGGATTCTGCGGTGCGGATTTCAGCGCTGGCCAAGGATATCAGCGAGTATGTCGACGGCATCGGACTACAGCGTCAACTGCAAAACAGTGATCTTGTCGTCGCCTATCACTCGGCATGTTCGCTGCAACATGGGCAGAAAATCACGCAGCTTCCGAAAGAATTGCTTTCCAAGAACGGATTCGTGGTGAAAGATGTACCTGAGAGCCATTTGTGTTGCGGTTCGGCGGGGACCTACAACATTCTCCAGCCTGACATTGCGGACCGATTGCGCGATCGCAAGATCGCCAATCTAGCGATGGTCAAGCCGGACATGATCGCCGCGGGCAATATTGGATGCATGATGCAGATCGCCGGTGGTACGTCCGTTCCTGTGGTCCACACGATTGAGCTTCTCGACTGGGCGACAGGCGGTCCCCGGCCAGCATTGACATGATCGATTGGCCCCGCGCATGGGCGGACGGCCCGAAACGCCCGGTAGACATTGATCGGCGGCAACAGGAGGATCACGATGGCGAAAGACAAAAAGAACAAAAAGGGCAAGAAAGATAAGAAAAAAAACAAGAAAAAGACCCTGACGGCGAAGAAAAAATCCGCGAAGAAGTCGGCCAAGAAGGCTGCTAAAAAGGCCAAGAAGGCGGCCAAGACCTACGGCAAGAAGGCCAAGGCGGCAGCTCCGAAAAAATCGGCGAAGAAGAAGAAATCCAGCGCCAAGAGCTCAGCCAAGAAAGCTGCTCCGGCTCCCGTGGCCGCCGCTCCTGAACCTGCCGCACCTAAGCCTCCCAAGCCTGCCCCGCGCAAACGCGCCGCCCCGAAGCCGGCTCCGGCGCCCAGCTGGGCGTCCCCCAGTCCTACCGAATCCACCCCAGCCCCGGCGTGGGAGCATTCGGGTCAAACCTCGGCGAGCCCGGCGTCCCCAGGGGACACCGAGCATTAACGAGCCACGCCGGTTCCAGGGCCGCAGCGCCAGCCGCTGCGCCCTGGTGGGGCTAGCGGGCCGCGCCTCTTGATTGCCGGGCAAATGGTTACGACGGCTCCACCGTTTCAGCTGCGTTCTCGAGCGCAAAGTGGTCGCCGTCGGAAATAAGCGCGACATAGCGCTGGTGAAAAGCCCTGAGCGTCGAGCGGTGACCGATCGAGACGATGGTTGTCGTCGGCAGTTTCTGTTCGATCAGACGGTAAAGTTTCGCTTCGGAGGCTTCATCGAGCGAGGCGGTGGCCTCGTCGAGGAACAGATATTGCGGCCCGTGCAGCAGCGCGCGTGCCAGCCCGAGGCGCTGCTGCTCGCCCAATGAAAGCATTCTGTTCCAATGCGCTTCCTCGTCGAGCTGTAGCGCCAGCTGGGGCATGCCCACCGCGACCAGCACGTCGCTGACCTGTTGGGGGCTGAACGCATCGGCTTCAGCGGGGTAGACAACCGCGGCCCGCAGCGAACCGACCGGAAAATACGGCCGCTGCGGCAGCATCATCAGCTTGGCCTTGGCGGGGATCGTGATCGAACCGCCGCCGAATGGCCAGATCCCGGCGATCGCGCGAAACAGCGTCGACTTGCCGGCGCCGGAAGGGCCGGTGACCAGGGTGCGCTGGTGGCCGAGGATGTTGAGAGCCTCGGCCGTCACCAAGGGCGTGCCGTTGGGCAGGCTGACCACGAGATGCTTCAGCTGGATATTGTCGCCGCCGGCCGATGCCACGACATCGATCGAATCGGCACGGTTGGCCAGCGTGATCGCGCTGCGGATCGACATTTCGAAGCCGTCGAGCCGGGCCACGACGGAGCGCCACTCCGCCAGCGTTCGATAGGCCGACACGAAGAACGACAAGGCCTGTTGCACGCTGGAGAAGGCGGAGCCGGTCTGCATCATGCCGCCGAGCTGGATCTTGTCGGCAAAATAGGCCGGCGCCACCAGAATATAGGGAAATACCACCGCGGCTTGCGAATAGCTCGCCGTGAATGCCGTCAGCCGCTTGGTCCGGCTCATGATGGCATACCAGTTGTCGATGACCCGGCCGAAGCGATGCGTCAGCCGCTCCCGCTCGGCACTTTCACCCTTCAACAATGCGATCTGCTCGGAATTCTCACGCGACCGCACCAGGTTGAAGCGAAAATCGGCCTCGAAACGTTGCTGTTCGAACGACAGGTTGACCAGCGGCGAGCCGATCCACTGCGTCAGCGCCGTGCCGAAGATGGCATAGATCAATGCGCCCCAGACGAGATAACCGGGGATTATGAACTCTTGGCCGGAAATCGTCAGGGGAGCGGACGCGGAGAGGCCCCAGAGGATGACCACAAAGGACCCGAGCGTCACCACCGAACTCAATAGGCCGACGCCGATACCCAGGGTCTGGTCGACGAACATCTTCACATCGTCGGAGATGCGTTGGTCCGGATTGTCAGCGGCATCGCCCAGAAGCTGCATACGATAGTGATTGGCGTCGTGAAGCCATTCGCCGAGATAGCGTCGGGTCATCCAGCTCCGCCAGCGTATCTGCAGCCACTGGCTGAGATAGAGCTGATAGACCGAAAGCGCGACGTAGAACGTCGCCAGGATGCAGAAGACACCGATTTCCCTGACGAAGACCTCCCAGTTCTTCTCCTGCAGCGCGTTGTAAAAGCGACTGTACCACTCGTTCACCAGAACGTTGATGGCGACCAGCGACAGTTCGATCGCAATCACCGCCGCGAGCAGCCCGCGGCCCGCCCACTTGTCTTCGGAACCGAAATAGGGAGCCGCGATCCGCCATACGGTGGCGAGCGTCGAGAGCAGTTTCTTCACGGCTTGCCGTCTCCCGGAGATGGTTTCAAGGGCCTGAAAATGGTGGAAATTTCGGATGCCTAGACGAAAGTTCTAGTCCTCGCACGGTGCGTTGGCTTGTCCCGGCCTCCCTGTCAACCCTAGCATGGCGAAGACGGCGAGGGACGGGAGGCCTTCGCAGTTCGCGAGGTTGTGAGCGGATTTAGGCCAGGCCAAGTCCGCGGGCAGCCTTGCCGATTGCAACGAAACTCCAGCTAGCGCCAAGGCACGTCTGAATGCCGCGCCGCGTAAGGCGTGGGGGTAAACTGCAATGTGGAACCAAACCTACAATCCGCTCGACAGTACGGCACTATCTACGGTCGCCGCGGCAACTCCCGTCGTTACGCTTCTGGTGCTGATTGCCAGCGGCAAGGTCAAGGCGCACATTGCCGCCATCATCGCCGTGATCGTAACCAACCTGATCGCGATCTTCATCTTCACCATGCCGCCGGGCATGTCGATCCGCGCCTCCTTGCTGGGCGTCGTCTCGGGCTTTTTCCCGATCGGCTGGATCGTGCTGAACGTTATTTTCCTCTACCAGATCACGGTGGCGACGGGCCAATTCGACCTGCTGAAGCGCGCGGTCGGCGGCGTCACCGAAGACCGGCGACTGCAGGTGCTGCTGATCGCGTTTTCATTCGGCGCGTTCTTTGAAGGGGCCTCGGGATTTGGTACCCCCGTTGCCATCACCGGCTCGGTCCTGATCGGCCTCGGTTTCTCGCCGCTCGCCGCCTCCGGCCTGTCGCTGATCGCCAATACCGCGCCCGTCGCCTATGGCGCGCTCGGCACACCTATCCAGGGGCTGGCTTCCGTGACGGGTCTCGATCCGAATATCCTGGGCGCCATGGTCGGCCGGCAATTGCCGCTGTTCTCGCTGATCGTGCCGTTCTGGGTAGTTTGGGCCTTCGCCGGCTTCAAGGGCATGAAGGACGTCTGGCCGGCCATCCTGGTCACCGGCCTGTCGTTTGCGATTCCGCAGTTTCTGATCTCGAACTACATCAATCCCTGGATCGTCGATATCGGCGCATCGCTGATCTCGATGGGCTGCCTGATCCTGTTCCTCCGGATATGGCAGCCGAGGCAGCTCTGGCTGTCGCCGGCATTGCGCGGCAGGGATCAGTCGGCAGCGACCATGACGGCGCCGGAGCCGGTGGACAAGACGCCGCTCAGCCAGTCCGAACTCTGGAGCGCATTGCTGCCATGGTTCATCGTCTGCATCGTGATGCTGATCTGGGGCAACGGCGCGTTCAAGACCTGGGCGAATTCGATCTTCACCTGGAATTACCCGGTTCCCGATCTGCACAACATGATCAACAAAGTCCCGCCGGTGGCGGCACAGCCGACGCCGGAAGGAGCCATATTTGCCTTCACCTACCTTTCCTTCACCGGAACGGGGATGCTGATTGCCGCGATCATCTCCGCGGGCCTGGCCGGCTTCTCGCCAGCGAGGATGATTGCGGAATACGGCCGCACCATCAGGCTGTGCGCGATTTCGCTGATTACCATTTCGGCGATGCTGGCGATCGGCACGCTGACGCGGCTATCCGGCGTCGACGCCACGCTCGGTCTGGCATTTGCCGCGACCGGTTCGCTTTATCCCTTTTTCGGCACGCTGCTCGGCTGGTTGGGCGTGGCGCTGACCGGATCAGATACCGCGTCGAATATTCTGTTCGGCAACTTGCAGAAAATCACCTCCCAGCAGCTCGGCCTGTCTCCGATCCTGATGGGCGCCGCCAACTCGGCGGGCGGGGTCATGGGCAAAATGATCGATGCGCAGTCGATCGTCGTCGCCTCCACTGCCACCAACTGGTACGGACACGAAAGCACGATCCTGCGTTTCGTATTCAAGCATTCGATCGCGCTCGCATGTCTGGTCGGCCTGTTCGTGATGCTGCAGGCCTACGTCTATCCGTTCAAGGCGATGGTCCTGGAGTAAGAGAGGTCCGTGAGATCGCCCAGGCCGGCGCCGCCGGTGGACCGCGGGCGATTTGTCTTCGCGCAGATATTTTTTTGCACGGTCAATCTGGTCAATGTCGTGCTCGCGCATTAAAACGTCGCGCTTCCGTGAGCGTCGGCGTTATTCGAGGGCGGCATGTTGTCAACGACGGTTTTTTTGAGGCGGACCGCGGTCAATTTGATATTGGCTGCGATCATCCTGCCCGCCATCCCGGCGTGGGCCGATGACGGATTTCCATTCGGGCTGGAGATGACGCTGGATGCCGCCCCTCAGCCCGGATCGAAGCGGCGGCCGACGCTTGAGATCGGCGACAGCGGCGAGGTGACGCTGGAGCTGTGGTGCAAGGGCGGCACGGGGCAGTTTTCCGTGGCCGGCAACAGCGTGATATTCGTCGCCGGACCGTTGCAGGATCGCGCCTGTCCGCCGGCGCGGGCGCAGGCCGACGACGATCTGGTCGCGGCGCTGGGCGAGACCACCAGCTGGAAGCGGCAGGGCGACACCGTTTCATTTTTGGGGGCGAAGCCGCTGCGTTTTCTTCTCAACACCAATTGAGAATTGGCGCTCCTGCACGATTGGTCAGCGTTAAGCCCCGCTCATTTCCAGACTGACTTATCCGCATCCCAGCGCTGGCCCTTGAATTCCTTGGCGAGAGCGTCGACCGAGCCGTTGTCGTCCTTCTGATCGCCTTCCTCGTCGCCGGCGGCTTCGCCGGCCAGATTGAGTTTTGGGCCCGGCGTTTCGTCCTTGGTCGAAATGACGGGATTGCTGATCCACAGGATCAGCCGGTCCGACGCGCCCGGCCTGTCGGGTGCCACCAACGCGCTGACCTCGATCGTTTCGGTGAGCTCGAGCGCGGGAAATAGCTGGCTCGGCCGCTTGAAGATCAGTTTCAGTGTCCCGGTATTGGCATCCCAATTCGACGATGACACTTTTGCCGAGAGGGTTTTTGTCAGCACGCCGGAAATGGCGGTTGCAAGCCTGTCCTTGTTGAGGTTGTCGCCATCGCGCCAGTCGGCGGCCGCGAAACGGATCGTGCGCTCCATATCCACGATGCCGCTGGTCCAGCCGGCGGCGACCACGCCGGGCATCGGCTTGAACCCTTCGATCAGCCCGGCGGCGCGAGCAGGGTCGACGCTGATGGTGATGGTCTGTTCGCCGGCGCGCAGCGCGTCGCAGGACACCGCAAGGCTGTCGAGCGATACTTCGAGGGCCTGTCCCTTCAGGGCCTTCAGGAAATCCGCCGCCGCATCCAGTTTCACCCGGACGCCGACCGCTTCCGGAGAGACTTCGGTAAAATCCTTCGGTGCGGTCGCGATGTTGTCGTCGCTCGCCTGGTTGTCCTTGAATTCCATCTCGCTGAGATCGGAATTGTCGGTCGAGGTCACCTCCGTCACGGTATGGCCGACGCTGATCTGGCCCTTGAATTCGAAGGTGTCGCCGGTCGGTTTGCGCTGGAGTCTCACCGTCACCGGCAACTTGTCGCCGAGGCTCTGGGTCGTGCCGGTCAAGGTCTGACCGCTGACCGCGAGGTTGACGACAAAGCGATCCTTGCGGTCGGAGCCCTTCTCCGCCGGATAACAGACGTCCAGCACCGCCGATGTGACGGTCTTGCCCTGGCGGGTTTCCTTGAGGATGACGTCGGCGTTGCCCTCCATCAGGCCATCGATGGAGGTAAAATACCGTATTTCTCCGGCGGTTGGCGTGGCTTTCGGCGAGAGCTTCATGTCGGCGAATGCGACTTCCGGCGATGCGGCAATCAGGCCGACCAGGCAGAGCAGCAGCGAGCGCATGTTGATTATCTCGCGAGATGGAATCGATTGAATCGGAACCAGGTTCTCACTATCAGACCGGCGCAACATAAGCCAAAAATAACAAGGCCGCCCGGAGGCGGCCTTGGCTCGTCAGGTCGCTGGCAGCATGGGCCTAGAATCCCATGCCGCCCATTCCGCCCATGCCGCCACCACCGCCCGGCATCGGCGGCGCCGGAGCCTTCGGCAGTTCGGCGACCATGGCTTCGGTGGTCACCAGCAGGGCGGCCACCGAGGAGGCATCCTGCAGCGCGGTGCGCACCACCTTGGCCGGGTCGATGATGCCTTTGGCGACCATGTCGACATACTCCTCGGTCTGCGCATCGAAGCCATAGGTTTCGGACTTGTTCTCCAGGATGTTGCCGACCACGATCGAGCCTTCGACCCCGGCATTCTCGGCGATCTGGCGGACCGGCGCCTCCAGCGCCTTGAGCACGATATTGATGCCGGCCTGGACATCGGAGTTGTCATTGTGGATGCGGCCAACGGCCTTCTTGGCGCGCAGCAGCGCGATGCCGCCGCCCGGCACGATGCCTTCCTGCACCGCCGCGCGCGTAGCGTTGAGCGCGTCCTCGACCCGATCCTTTTTCTCCTTGACCTCGACCTCGGTCGCGCCGCCGACCCGAATGACCGCGACGCCGCCCGCGAGCTTGGCCAGCCGCTCCTGCAGCTTTTCCCGGTCGTAGTCCGAGGTGGTCTCCTCGATCTGCGCCTTGATCTGGCCGACGCGGGCTTCGATGTCCTTTTTCTTGCCGCTGCCGTTGACGATCGTGGTGTTTTCCTTGTCGATCACGACCTTGCGAGCGCGGCCCAGCATGCTGACCGTGACGTTCTCCAGCTTCATGCCGAGATCATCCGAGATCAGCTGGCCGCCGGTCAAAATGGCGATGTCTTCCAGCATCGCCTTGCGGCGGTCACCGAAGCCGGGCGCCTTGACGGCGGCGACCTTGAGGCCGCCGCGCAGGCGGTTGACGACCAGCGTCGCCAGGGCTTCGCCTTCGACATCCTCGGCGATGATCAGGAGCGGACGGCCGGACTGCACCACGGCTTCCAATACCGGCAGCATCGCCTGCAGGCCGGACAGTTTCTTCTCGTGCAGCAGCACGTAGACGTCCTCGAGCTCGGCGGTCATCTTTTCGGCATTGGTGACGAAATAGGGCGACAGGTAGCCGCGGTCGAATTTCATGCCCTCGACGATGTCGACCTCGGTTTCCAGCGACTTGTTCTCCTCCACGGTAATGACGCCTTCATTGCCGACCTTCTGCATCTCCTGCGCGATCATCTTGCCGATCGCGGCGTCGCCGTTGGACGAAATGGTACCGACCTGCGCGACCTCGGATGACGAGGCGACCGGCTTGGCGCGCTTTTCGAGATCCTTGACCACCGCATGCACCGCGATCTCGATGCCGCGCTTGAGGTCCATCGGGTTCATGCCGGCGGCAACCGCCTTGGCGCCCTCGCGCACGATCGCCTGCGCCAGCACGGTGGCCGTGGTGGTGCCGTCACCGGCGGTGTCGTTGGTCTTGGAGGCGACTTCGCGCAGCATCTGCGCGCCCATGTTCTCGAACTTGTCCTCCAGCTCGATTTCCTTGGCCACGGTAACGCCGTCCTTGGTAATCCGCGGCGCGCCGAAACTCTTTTCGATGACGACGTTGCGGCCCTTGGGGCCAAGCGTCACCTTGACGGCGTTGGCGAGAATATCGACGCCGCGCAGCATGCGGTCCCGCGCGTCTCCGGAGAACTTTACGTCTTTGGCGGCCATTGAAATTTCCTCCTGATGGAACTGGTAAGGTGATCTATCTGCCGATCCTCGACGCCGGGCTTGCCCCGGCAATCCATCTTGCCCGAATTATCCCGATCAAGGCGGGCAAGGCCTCCGGCCAGGGCGGCGACGAGGGCTACTCATTCGGGTTTGATCTCAAGCGATCACGCCCATGATGTCGCTTTCCTTCATGATCAGCAGGTCCTCGCCATCGAGCTTGACCTCGGTGCCCGACCATTTTCCAAACAGCACGCGGTCGCCGACCTTGAGGTCGATCGGGATCAACTTGCCGGCTTCGTCGCGACCGCCCGGGCCGACCGCGGTGATTTCACCCTGCGAGGGCTTTTCCTTGGCGCTGTCCGGAATGATGATGCCGCCCTTGGTCTTCTCTTCGGCGTCGATGCGCTTAACCACAACGCGGTCATGCAGTGGACGAAATTTCGATTTAGCCATAACGGTTCCTTTTGCAGGCTCGTTTTCGGATCTGAATTTGGTGGCGAAAGCGGATCGGAATGCGGGCCTGTTCGACCCCCGGCGAAGGCGCAGAACCGCACGCATCCTTAGCAATCGCGCTCTCGGAGTGCTAATTGTGACCCGGGAATATGGCTTGGCGCCGATCCTGTCAAGCAAACCGAGCTTAAGCCCTTGGTGAGGCCGATATAGCATGCTTTGAGGAAACCGGATCGGAGCGGCTGCGTAGTTCACCGGACGTCATTGCTCCGCCAGCACTTTTGCGATTGGCTGCAGGATGGGTGCGGCCAGGAATTGGCTCAGGGGAATAGCATGGTCAGGTCTTGTAGCGTAAGCGCGGTTGTCAATCTGGGTCTCGCCGCAGCGCTGACGCTTTCGCTCGGCGGGTGCGGAAGCTTCTCCCTGCCGTCCTTATCATCGTCATCTTCAGCCCCTACGGCGCCCCCGGAGCAAGGCTTGGCGCCTGAAATGCCGGCGACCATCCGTCCTGACGAGATCGTCGGCCGCTGGGGTCTGGCGTCCTACCAGAACCCTGCCGACCGGGCGCGGACCGAAGCCGCGGCGAAGGCGCAATGCAAGCAGCCCTACGTCATCGGAGCCGGGACCTCCGGCGGCGTGATCATGCATCTGGCCGATCAGGCGACACCGCAGGAACTGCGGCTCAAGGGCAGCCCGAGCGGCAAGAATTACATCGGTCCGCCCGGACCTGCCGGGGGCGAGCAGGATCGCGAGATCGTCTCATTCGACGGACGCGTGCTGATCACGCGCTTCACCGACCAGGATGCCGCGACCCGCTACGGCAACATGGTGTATGTCCGTTGCGCGCCGCGCGCCTGATCCGCCGCCAATCCGGGCAATACGCATCTTGGAAAGTGGACGGTGGCCGAGGTTTTGCGCGGTCGAACCAGGCCTTGCAGCCGCCGGGTGCTGCACCCCGGCGGTTTGAGCCGCACACGATCCGGTCGAACCAGACTCAGTTGAACAACGCGTCGATGTCGTCCTGCGAGGCGTGACCGACGTCGCCGTCGGCTTTCGGACCGTTCAGAAGCCGGGCGTCGCCTTCCCGGGTATCGACGGCCGGCGGCGCGTGCGCCTTGATGGCATCGACGCCGCCCCAGATCTCCATCATTTCCATGATGTGGTGCTCGATGAATTTCATCGTCGCCATCACCTTGCTGATCCGCTGGCCGGTCAGATCCTGGAAGTTGCAGGCCTCGAAGATTGAAATGACCTTCTCCTGGATTTCCTCGCTGAGAAGCTTCTGCTGATCCGGCGAGCTTACCTTGGCCAGTGCGGTCGCCGACTGATCGATCGCTTCCGCGGCTTCCAGGATCTGCTGGGTAGCCTCCTCGGTGCCACCGACCACGGCGCCGAGTTCGCCGTTGACCTTGGCCATCTCCTCGCCGTTGAAGCTTTTGCCGTGCAGCACCGCGATCTCGCGCTTGGTGCGGTTGATGGCATCGGAGATGAGGTCGAGTTCGATCTTGAGTTTCTCGCACTGCTCGATCTGGGCCTTATAGGTATCGAGCAATGCACGCGCCTCCGCGACTTCGCGGGCGACCGAGGCGTCGAGGGTTTCGGTCGTGGCGCTCTGGTCGGAGCCGGCGATCGAGCCGGGGCGGCCCATCTGGGCGCGGATGGCGCGCAGTTCGCTCATGATCTCGCGATGCATGGGACCAGGATCGCCGTCCGTGACGGCGGGTATCGGCGCGTCTCCCAGGAATGCTTCTTCGATACGAAAACGTCTGCGATGAATCGGCATGCGATCGCCCCTGACCTTCACTCGTCGAGTTTTAGGCAGATGCGATTTAACATCGGGTTCACGTCGCGATCGATCGTGAAGCCCGCGATTTCCTGGTCACACCAGCGGTTAACCATGCGATTCTCTTGTTCATCGAAAATAAACGCTACCGGATAAATCGGCGGAGAATCGCGGCGTGGTGAATCGATAAGCCAATTCTGTTTACCAAACCGACGCGGTTTTGCCTTTAATTGGCGGGGAGCGAGGCGCTGATGCAGCGCTCGCAACGATGCAACAGTGACGAAACAGTACAGAGTACGTCAATGCTCAAACATATCTCTCTTGCGCTGCTCGCCAGCGCGTCTTGTCTGGCCACAAGTCATCAGGCAGCAGCATTTGACACCACCCCGCTGCCGGATCCCGCCGTCATCTACAGCGGTCCGCCCGCGCCGCGAGCTGCCCCGCCGGTAAGAACGGCTTCCGCCGATCGCTCCCAATTGGGCGGAGGCTTCATCGAGTTCCTGTTCGGGGAGGGACCGAACCAGGACGTGCGCTCCCAGTCGCAACCTTTCAACCGGCAGCCGTACGAATCCCGGCGTCTGCAGTCGTTTCCGCAAACCGAGCCACAGCAGGACTTGCACCTGCGGGACGAGACCAACGAGCTCGACCACCCGGCCTTCGATCCGAGATTTGAGAGGCAACTCGTCGATTATCACGGCAAGGAAGGCGCCGGCACAATCATCGTCGATACGCCCAACAAATTCCTGTTCCTGGTTGAGGGGCACGGCAAGGCGCTGCGCTACGGGATCGGCGTCGGCCGCCCCGGCTTCACCTGGTCGGGCGTCAAGCAGATCTCCGCCAAGAAGGAATGGCCGGATTGGACGCCGCCGCCGGAAATGCTGACGCGACGCCCGGATCTGCCGCGTCACATGGAAGGCGGACCGCAAAATCCGCTCGGCGCGCGCGCGATGTATCTGGGATCCTCGCTCTATCGCATTCACGGATCCAACGAGCCATGGACGATCGGTACCAACGTCTCTTCCGGTTGCATCCGCATGCGCAACGAGGATGTGATCGATCTCTATGGCCGCGTCAATGTCGGCGCCAAGGTCGTCGTTCTCTGATTGCCGGCCATTTCTACGTTGAAAACGGCCGCCTGATTCTGGCGGCCGTTTGGCGACGATCCGTCAGGTGAAGTCGCTGTCTCCGTCTCCGCCGAAATTATCGGAATCGAGATCCGTGTCGTCGCGATCGTCGCTGTCATCATTGGACGCCGGATCGGCCGAGGCAGAGTCGAAAAATCCCGAGCGCGAGTCCGGATCGGCGTGATCCGATGATGTACCGATGTCGTTGATGCCGGCGTCGCGTGCGAGTTGGCTGCCGGATTGATCGCTCCATGGCGAGGGGCTTGCCACGTTCTCGACAACGACCGAGGGATCACTGAAGCCATAGTGGCTGCCTCCCATCATCGAGCGGATGCTGCCGAGCAGCAGCGACCCGCCGACCACCCCGGCCGCGGCGGCCGCCGCGGTGCCCAGAAACGACCCGCCGCCGCCCAATGGTCCCTGGGACGCACCATAGGGCTGGCCATAGGAGGGCTGGCCGTAAGAGGGTTGGCCATAAGCGGGCTGGCCGTAGCCGCCCTGGCCATAAGCTCCCGGCGATTGCGCCTGCTGCATCACTTGGCCGCTGTTCCATACCGGGCGGCTGGCGATCTCGGGGGGCCGAACGTTCGGCACCGAGCCTCGCGGCTGGCTTTGTCCGAACAGCGTCTCACGCATGGAATCGAGAAAACCGCCGGATTGGGGTTGCGCCGGCGCGCCGGCGGCCTCCAGTGCCTGGATGCGGTCATTGGCACGCTTCAGGGCCTCGTCCTGCAGCAGCACGGTCTGGACCAGGGCGTAGACGGCATTGGGCGCTTTGCGCAGGCCTTGCGCGATGGCGGCTGTCGCGTCCGGATCACGCGGCGTGCTCTCCACCCTGGCGAGCCGGTCAAAAAGATCGTCGATCAGTTGGCGTTCTTGCGGCGTCATGGAGCTTCTCCCTCGCTTCGAAGCGCGGGCCAGATGTAGGAGGGCTTTGGTTGGCGAGAAGTGCCCAACGGAATTAAATTTAGCTCTGCGGCAACACGCCCCAGTGCAATTTTGGGTCGATTTTCACAGCAACGTCACCTTATTGGCAGCCATCAGCCGCGGGAAATCCTCGCCGGCGAGAAACGCGTGCTCGTGTTCGCGATGATCCGTCAGCGGGTCGAGGCTGACCAGGGTTTCGTCGACAAATCCCGGATGACACATGATCAGACCATTCTCCGGCAGGCCGTCGAGAAATTGTCCCATCAGCGTGCAAAAATCAGGTCGGCGGGAGAAATCGTAGGCCCCCGCGAAGCCGGGGTTGAAGGCGAGATTGACGCGCGCGGCGCGGCGGCGAAATTGGGCGCTCAGGGTATCAAGCAACAATGCCTTGGGTGTGCCGAGGCGCCGGACCAATGGCTGTTCGCGGCCGCCCTGGCGGACCCAAGCATTGGGCGCGGCCTGTTTCACCGCCGCCAGGAACGCGTCGCGCACCTGGGGAAACAGCTGCGCATGCTGGTGACCGTCGACGAAATCCGGCGCGCGGCCGAACAACTCGCTGAACGCCGAGAGCTGCACCATCAACTCCGCCTCAATGATCTCGGGATCGAGCCGCCGCAGCAGGCCGTTGCGCAGCAGACTCGGAAAACTTGGGAACATGCCGCCGTCGCTCGGCTTGAAGTGCATGGTCAAGGGCCGGAACGGCGCTGTCAGGGTGGCGTGCATACCGATGGCGCAACGCGGGCTGACGGCGACCGCGGATTGGAGCGCGTCGATTTCGTCACGGCCGATCGCAGGGCCGACCACCATCACCGACGTCGCGTTGAGACGGCCACGCTCGATCAGGCTGCGAATGGCGCGGTTGACGCCGGGACTGAGGCCGTAATCATCCGCGCAGAGCCAGATTCGACGCGACGGTGCGACCTCGTTCATTCGGCGGCGGTCCTCTCGCTGGTGCTGACGCCGGTTGCCGCCGCCTCGGCCCGCTTTTCGGCGTGCTCGGCGACGAAATAGATCGGACGGGCTTTCAACTCCGAGAGGATCTTGCCGATATATTCGCCAACGATACCGATCATGATCAGTTGTACGCCGCCGATCGTCATCAGGCCGACCACGATGGAGGGATAACCGGGAACGGATTTTCCGCTGACCCAGGTTTCCCACAGGATCGAAATGCCGAACAGGAAGGCCGCGGTAGCCAGCAGGACTCCCAGCAGGCTGGCAAAACGCAGCGGCGCCACCGAGAACGACGTCAGGCCTTCGATCGAGAGCCCGACCAGCCGGCCGGCGCTGAAGGTCGTTATCCCATGGGCGCGGGCGGCGGGTTCGTAGTCGACGCGGATCTGGCGAAAGCCGATCCAGCTCGCCAGCCCCTTGAAGAAGCGATTGCGCTCGGGAAGCTGCCGCAGCGCCGCCGCGGCGCGCGGCGACAAGAGGCGAAAGTCGCCGGCATCCTCGGGAATTTTCTGCCGCGCACCCCAGTTGATCAGCGCGTAGAAGCCGTGCACGGCAAGCCTTCGAAAAAAGGGTTCGTTGTCGCGATGAGCCTTGGCGGTATAGACCACGTCGTAACCGCCATCGATCCAGTGACCGACCAGCTGTTCGACCAAATCGGGCGGATGCTGCCCGTCGCCGTCCATGAACAGCACGGCGCCGCGCCGGGCATGGTCCAATCCCGCCATCAACGCGGCTTCCTTGCCGAAATTGCGCGACAGCGACACCAGCTGAACGTCGAGCGCATCGGCCGGAAGGCCGCGCGCGATTGTCAGCGTCGCATCGACGCTGCCGTCATCGACATACACCACCTCGCAGGCGAGGCCGTAGCGCTTGATCAGCGTTTTCGCCAATGCGATCAGACGCTGGTGCAGAAAGCCAAGCCCGGCGGCCTCGTTATAGAGGGGCACGACGATCGACAATCCCTGCGCCGCGGCGGTGGCGGCCGTGGTCGACAGGCCAGAAACATCGGTACCCAGCATCATCGATCAAGTTCCAAACATTCGGCCAAACCATCGGCAAGCCAACGGAATGACATCATAGGGCAATTGCCGCGCGTTGTCGTCACGGCGCGGCGGCGGAACTGCACCTTGACTGCTGCAGGAATGCCTCAAGTTTGGCGAACAGCGGATTCTCACGGTCCAGCACGTAGTCGAGCGAGGCCACCGAAACCGTCTCGGCGCCATGCGCGCGCAAGAAACTGGCGAGCGCGTAAAGCTGCGCAGGCGGACAGTGCAGCGTCACCATTCCCGACGACGTCGGCCCACCGAACGGTGAGACGACGCCGAACCGATTATGCGCCTCGGCAAGCAGCGCGGCATCACAACCGGTGAAGCGGGTGCGCACTTCCCGGTACTTGCTGGCGCGCGCCCGAGCCGCGATGTGATCCAGGATGACACGCGCGGTCTCGCGGGCCTCGCTCGACCAATCGGCTTCCTTCGAAGCCACGAGGTTGGCCTGGCTGCGCAGGATCACGCCGTCGTCAAGCACCTTGAGGCCATTGGCGGCAAGCGTGGCGCCGGTGGTGGTGATATCGACGATCATCTCAGCCGTTCCGACCCCGGGTGCACCCTCGGTGGCGCCGGCGCTCTCGACAATTCGGTAGTCGACGACACCGTGAGAGGCGAAGAAGGTCCGGGTCAGGTTGATGTATTTGGTCGCAACCCGCATCCGCCGATTGTGCTGGGCGCGAAAGCCGGTGGTGACGTCGTCGAGATCGGCCATGGTCCGGACGTCGATCCACGCCTGCGGCACCGCGACGACGACATTGGCACTCCCGAAGCCAAGGGCGTGGATCAGCCCAACGCGCTGGCCCGCGTCCGCGATGCCCTCGCGCACCAGGTCTTCGCCGGTAACTCCGAGATGGACCGTCCCACGCGCCAGCTGCGAGGCGATCTCGCCAGCCGAGAGGTAGGCGATTTCGACATTATCCAGACCGCCGATGGTGCCGCGATAGTCGCGGGCGCCACGCGGTTTTGCCAATGCCAGCCCGGCACGGGTGAAGAATGCCTCGGCGTGTTCCTGCAGGCGGCCCTTTGAAGGAACGGCGAGAACAAACGGCGTCGTCATGACAAGCTCCCGCCGGGCTGGGTTGCGTTGGAGGGGCGCGCCAGCTCGGTCAGGGTTTCGACCCAGACCGAAAACCCCACCGCGGGGATCGGGCTGGGGGCGCCCAACTGGGTCATTAGTCCGTCGTAGCGTCCGCCCGCCACCAGCGGCTCAGCCCCGTTGCCCCTGTGGTGCAGTTCGAATTCGAAGCCGGTGTAATAGTCGAGGCCGCGCCCGAACGAGGTGGAAAAGCGCGTCGAGCGTGTGTCGATGCCGCGCGCGGCCATGAAGCCGACGCGGCTTTCGAACTGATCGATCGCGGCGGAGATGTTGAGTTTTGCGTCATTGGCCAGCGCGCGCAGCCTCGCGATCGCCTCGTCGGGATCGCCCGCGATCGCAAGGAACCGCTTGATCGTTTCAAGCGCATCGCGCGGCAGGGCGCCGCCCTTCAGGGTCGACTGTTCGAGGAAGCGATCGGCGATTTCCGCAACCGATCGCCCGCCGACATTGGTCGCGCCGGCGATCGACATCAGATCGGTCACCAGCGCCAGCGCCGCCTTGCGGTCGGAGCCGGCGAGCGCGGCGAGCACGCCTTCATATTCGTTGCGGCTGGACCCTGTCGCCAGCGTAAGCCTTTCGAGGTCCTGCTCGAGACTGATCTTGCGGTTGAAATCCTTGATCAGCCGGCGCCGCCAGACGGGATAGAGATCGAGCGCATCGATCAGGGCCGTGAACAGCGCGACATCGCCGGTGCGAATCTCAACCTCGGTCAAGCCGAATGCGCTGGTTGCCTCGATTGCCAGCGCCAGCATTTCAGCATCAGCCGCGGCGCTGTCCGTTCGTCCGAAGGATTCGATGCCGGCCTGTTGGAATTCGCGCGGCCGGTTGCCGCGATATCGGAACACGGGTCCGAGATAGCTGAACCCGGCGGGTTCGCCGGCCCGGCCGGAAGCCAGATAATCCCGCGCCACCGGGATGGTGAGATCGGGGCGCAGGCACAGTTCCTCGCCGCTGGTATCGGTGGTCAAATACAGGCTTTTGCGTATGTCCTCGCCAGACAGATCCAGGAACGGCTCCGCCGGCTGCAGGATCGCCGGTTCGGCTCTGGCATAACCGGCCTGGGCGAACGACAGCAGCAGCGCATCCGCCCACCCAGCGGACCCGGTCGCACCAGCAACGGCGGCAGGAGTCATCTCGAAGTCCAATTGACAGGGGTTGCAAAGTTTCAAGCAGGCACAGCCCCTTAGCATGGTCGCATTGTGGTTTCGACTAGGATCGGCCAAGTGACTTAATGCCTTACCGGCGCCTTTGCCTTAAAAAAGACGGCGACTGCAACCTATCCGGGCAAGATGGTCCCGGTCCAGTCGCCCAGCGTCGCCTGCACCAGCGCCAGTGCCGCCACCGCCGCGGTGTCGGCGCGTAGAATCCGCGGCCCCAGCGAGAGCCTCAAGGTACGTGGCTGCCGCAGCAGGATCGCGCGCTCCTCCTCGGCAAAGCCGCCTTCGCATCCAATCAGGACGTCGATCCCGGAAGCCGCCGGTGCGCCCTGCAGCGTAGCCAAGGGATTGACCGGCATCACAGCTTCGTCGCAGAAAACCAGCAGGCGCCGACTGTCGCGCTGGCTCAAATAGCGATCGAGGGCGATGGGCTCAACGACCTCGGCCAGGCTGAGGATACCGCACTGCTCGGCGGCCTCGATGACGTTGGCCCGCATCCGCTCGACGTTGAGTCTTGCGACCTGGGTGAAGCGGGTCAGGACCGGCCGCAGGGATGACGCGCCCATCTCGACCGCCTTCTGTACCATATAGTCGAGCCGGGCGTGTTTCAGAGGCGCAAAGACGAAAGCGAGATCTGGCAGTCGGTCTTGTGGCCTGGTCTGGGCCGCGATGGTGAGATTTTCCGGCCGCTTCCGGCCCCCGATCGAGGCCCGCCATTCGCCATCGCGTCCGTTGAACACCAGGATCGGATCGCCCGCGGCAAGCCGCATCACGTTACCGAGATAGTTGCTTTGGCCGCGATCTAGCCTGACTGACGCGCCAGCCACCAGCGCGGCATCGACGAACAGCCGGGGCGCGCGAAAATCATATGAGGGCATGACCGATGTTCCATTATCCGGCAAGCTCCGGCATTGGCGAAGTTCCAATTCCGGCAACTTTTAGTCCAAAAGGGTCAAATTTGCGCAAGTATTGCGGTCCGGCGCGGCGCTACGCCGCGCTATTGCCCAATTCATCGGGTTGTGTGGAGTTGGCAGCGACCGTAGAAACCCCGTCAGGAATAACGGTTCTTGCGCGAAGTGCGCGCAAAGGGGACCTTGCCGGAGAAACAGCCTTGATCATCCGTCGCCTGATTCTGTTGCTTGGTGTGGCCGCCTTCGCGGCCGCCGCCGGCCAGGCGTTGGCCCAAGGGGCCTTTCCGGCGCCGCCCCAAGGGGCCTTTCCGGCGCCGCTCCCCGGTAGAGCCCCCATGGCCAACGATCCGGCATTTCCGCCGGTCAACGGCGCAGCCCCATCTGCGGCCGTCGGCGCACCGCCCACATCGTTTCCGGTCACCGGTGCGGCGCCCTTGGCCGGCGGCGGCTTCGAGCGCCCGGCGCCGCCTCCGCAGCAATCCGGTCCTGGCGAAAAATGCATGAAGGCGTTCCTGCCCCTGCGCGAAGAGGCCGAGAGGCGCGGTAAGCTGATCAAGACTGCCAGCGAGCGGCATGCGAGCCCCGAAGAAGCCTGCAAACTGATCGGGAATTTCAGTCAGGCGGAAATGAGTATGATGAAATATGTCGATACCCACTCGGCGGAATGCGGGATTCCGCCGCAAGTATCGCAACAATTGAAAGCCGGCCACAAGAATACCGAGGTGATGCAGCAGAAAGTCTGCGCGGTGGCGCAGCAACAAATGAAGGGACCGGCAGGTCCGAGCCTGAGCGACGTGCTGGGCTCCGCGGCGGCGCTTCCGCAGGCTACTTCGAATAAGAAAGAGGGCGCCAGCACCTTCGATACCTTGAATGGCAATGTCCTTACGCGATGATCGGCGCCCGAGATGAACGGGGCGTCCGCCCGCGTCGCCGATGCCACTGGCAACTGGGTTGATACCCTTGCTCCGCAATGGTCGCGGCCCTATCTGCGGCTTTCCCGACTTGACCGGCCGATCGGATCCTGGCTGCTGCTCTTGCCATGCTGGTGGTCAGCGGCGCTGGCCGCTGGCGTCACCGGAAACGTCAGTTCATTGCCTTTCAATCTGGCGCTGTTCTTGATCGGCGCATTCGCCATGCGCGGCGCCGGCTGCACCTGGAATGACATCACCGATCGCGATCTCGACGCGCTGGTCGAGCGGACGCGGTCGCGGCCGATTCCGGCCGGGCAGGTGAGCGTGCCCCGGGCGGCGGCTTTCCTTGTGATTCAGTCACTGATCGGTTTGACGGTGCTGCTGCAATTCAATCGCTTCGCGGTCGCGACCGGCATTGCCTCGCTCGTCATCGTCGCGGTCTATCCGTTCATGAAGCGGATTACATTTTGGCCGCAGATCGTGCTCGGGCTCGCGTTCTCCTGGGGCGCGCTGATGGGATTTGCCGTGGTACTCGGGCGCATCGATGCGACCGCGCTGTTGCTCTACGCAGGCTCGATCGCCTGGGTGATCGGCTACGACACCATCTATGCGCATCAGGATGCCGAGGACGATGCGCTGATCGGAATCAAATCGACGGCGCTGCTGTTCGGCGCACGCACGCCTCGGGCGCTGGTGGTGTTTTACGCGGCGGCGGTGGTCCTGATCGGGGCGGCGCTGGCGCTCGCCGGCGCCGGCTTGCTGGCCTGGATCGGGCTTGTCGGTTTCGCGGGGCATCTTGGCTGGCAGATCCGGCGGCTTCAGGTCGGCGATGCCGCCCTGTGCCTGCGCATCTTCAAATCCAACCGCGACGCGGGTCTGCTGCTGATGACGGGATTGCTGGCGGATGCGGTGATGCGGGCGGCCTGATCAGGGCTACCGGGAATCAGATTTTCCCGTTATCCGGGTCGCGTTCCGTATTGAACGGCATTGTCCCGATCATATTGCTGATCGAACAGGGGGTCACGTCGCACCGATCTTGCGGTTCTGACCAAGCCCCATCGCAAGACGGTTCTCGCCCATCGGCTTCGCGAGGCCTTGGCCTTGCACGCCGTCCGCGATGTGCAGCCAGGCGCACGACGCGATCGCGATGCCGTTCCATCGTCCGGTCCGAAATCAGTCGCGCGCAATGATCTCGCGCTCGCCCCGATGAACACCCGCGGGATCGAGCGGGCCGCCGCGGCGGCGTCGCACCAGGAATTTCGGTCGTCGCGCCCGGATGGCATTGTGGCGCCGCCGGCGCGGGGCCGGTTCTCGCGCCTGGGCTTCTGCTATTCGCGGCAACGCGAATAACTCGCACCAGGCCTGCCAGGCGGTAGCGATCTCGTTGGCATCAGAACTCACGCATAGCGGGATCGTCAACGACGGATCGCGATGCGCCAGCACCAGCATCTGGGCGTCGTCGATGCCGCGCAAGGCCACACCGAGAAAATCGCGGACCCGTAAATTGACCGCCATCCGCATGCCGCGCAGGGCACGACGCAGAACGACACGCTCGCGATGCAGTTCGATCTGTCGTACTCCGCCGTCGGCGCGGGTGTCATGCGCATCGAAATTGACGGGCAGAGAGAGAGGGTCGAGCCGCAATGCGCGGCTCGACCCAGCGGGATTGATCCCGCTTGTTGCAGTTTGACGCCTCACGGTTTTGTCTCCCCGCCGGGATTATGTTCCCGGTCGATGCGTGGGACCTTGCCAGAGCAGGTTGCGAAATCGCTTAAAAATGCTGGTTAACCGAATATCACTGGCCCTGCATTGGCGAGCATGATTGACAGAACCTTGGCCTGCATGATTGACAAGACCTTGCGGGATCCTCGAATTCTTTCGCTTCGGCGCTGCGAAAATGCTTGAAGTCCGCGTCAATTGGGCACATCTGAAGGACTCTCGGTGCTAAGTCCCCGCTGCCCTGCTTCCTCGATCCATGGGATATTGTTCGTGATCTCTTCACCATCGGCCACGTCTCCGCCCTCATCGCAGACCGCCGTTTCCGACCTGTTCGATCAATCCGCTTTGAGTGCGCTGGCACAGCGTCTGGTTGAGGCGGCAAAGCGCGCGGGCGCGGACGCCGCCGACGCGGTGGCGGTGCGCGGCGTTTCGCACAGCGTCGAGGTGCGCGATGGACGCGTCGAGGAATCCGAACGCTCGGAAGGCGATGACATCGGACTGCGCGTGCTGGTAGGGCAACGACAGGCCGTGGTTTCAACCAACGATATCAGCGGCGACGGCGTCGCCAGGCTGGCGGAGCGTGCCGTCGCCATGGCGCGGGTCGCGCCCGACGACAAGTATGTGGGTCTGGCGGATCCGGCATTGCTGGCCCGCGACTTCCCGGAGCTCGATCTGCTTGACCCCATCTCTCCTTCGACATCGGAACTTGAACGCCGCGCCTGCGAAGCGGAGGCGGTGGCGCTCGCGGTCAAGGGCGTGACCAAATCGGGCGGCGCGTCGGCCTCGGCGGGAATTGGCGGCATGGTGCTGGTCACTTCCACCGGCTTCCATGGCTCCTATCTGCGATCGAGCCAGGGCATCTCGATGACGGCGATCGTTGGTGACGGCACCGCCATGGAACGCGATTATGACTACACCTCGGCACCACACGCCGCCGACCTGGCCTCGCCCGAAAGCGTCGGCCGCAGGGCAGGCGAGCGTGCGGTCAGGCGCGCCAATCCGAAGAAGGTGGAGACCTGCAAGGTGCCGGTCGTGTTCGATCCCAGGGTATCCGGATCGCTGGTCGGCCATCTGGTTGGCGCGGTAAACGGCGCCTCGATCGCGCGCAAAACCAGCTTCCTCAAGGACCGCCTCGGACAGCAGTTGTTCGCGAGCAATATTCGCATCGTTGACGATCCCCTGCGGGTGCGCGGTTTGCGCTCGCAATCCTTCGATGCCGAAGGCGTCAAGGTGAAGACGCTCGCCATCATCGATCAGGGCGTGCTGACGTCGTGGCTGTTGGACTGTGCGACCGCGCGCGAACTGGGCATGGTCACGACCGGCCATGCCCATCGTGGGGTATCGTCATCGCCCTCGCCTGGACCTTATAATCTGCATCTTGAGGCAGGCACGCCGACGCCGACCGAGCTGATCTCGGACATCCGCCAGGGATTCTACGTCACCGACCTGATCGGATCCGGCGTCAATGGCGTCACCGGCGACTACAGCCGCGGCGCCTCCGGCTTCTGGATCGAGAACGGCGAGATCACTTATGCGGTGAGCGAAGTGACGCTTGCCGGACACCTGCTCGAGATCTTCAAATCAATGGTCCCGGCCAACGATCTGGAATTCCGCTACGGCGTCAACGCGCCAACGATACGTATCGAGGGCCTGACGCTTGGCGGACGCTAGCGTTGACCGTCTGCAGGATCAGAATCTGGCGCGCGATACCGCGCTGCTGAAGGACGCCGTGCTGGAAGCCGGCACGCTGGCGCTGTCGCTATTCCGTACCGAGCTGAAAAACTGGACGAAGGGCGCTTCGTCCCCGGTATCTGAAGCGGACATCGCGGTCAACGACCTGATCGAGCGCAGGTTGCGACCGGTGACACCGGATTATGGCTGGCTGTCCGAGGAAAGCGTCGACGACGAAACGCGTCTTGGCAAGCGATTGGTCTGGATTGTCGATCCGATCGATGGCACCCGGGGCTATCTGGCCGGCCGCGAGGACTGGTGCGTCAGCGTCGCGCTGGTTGAGGACGAGCGGCCGCTGCTGGCTGCGGTATTTGCTCCCGCCAGCAACGAATTCTTCTTTGCCGCCCGCGGGCAGGGAGCCGTACGCAACCAGGTGCCGGTTCATGCGACATCCGGCACGGAGCTGGATTTTTCCCGCATCGCGGGTCCAAAACCGTTGGTCGAGCGGCTTAACCGCTCGTCTGGGGCAATTGTCCTTCATCCCCGCATCGGATCGCTGGCGCTTCGGCTGTGCCGGGTAGCACAAGGAAGCCTGGACGCGGCTTTTGCCGGTGGTCAAAGCCGCGACTGGGACCTTGCCGCGGCCAATTTGATCGTTCAGGAAGCGAATGGTATCATGACCGCGCTCTCGGGGGATAAGATTCTCTATAACCGCCGGGACGTGGCGCATGGGGTGCTTGTCGCAGCGGGCCGAGATCGTCACGCCCAAATTGTCGAGCATTTCCGCGGCCGCGGCTAGCCCCTGCGCGGCCTCAATTTGCGCCGGGAATCTTATTGGCGGGAACGGTTGGGAAAAGGAATCATGCCAGATAGTGCCAATCAGCAATTGCTTCATCTCGTGATTGGTGGCGAACTGACCGATCTCGACGGGACGACGTTCAAGGATCTTGACCAGGTCGAGATCGTCGGGGTGTTCCCCAACTATGCGAGCGCCTACGCGGCCTGGAAAGCGAAGGCGCAGCAGACCGTCGACAACGCCCACATGCGCTATTTCGTGGTTCATCTCCACCGGCTGCTCGATCCTGGTCAAGACCAAAAGCCTGCCCGTTGAAGAGACTGGGTCGCAATGTTCTGCGCAGCACCTGGGTGCAGCGCACTATAGGCTTTCTCGCGGCCGAGTTTCTGCGGTTGGTCTGGTTGACCAACAAATTCAGCTTCGAGCCCGCTAACGTCTATGAATTGGTCGAGCCGCAGCAGCCGGCGATCTTTGCGTTCTGGCACGGCCAGCATTTCATGACACCATTCATCCCAAACAAGCCGAGCCATCGCGTCAAGGTGCTGATCTCGCGGCATCGCGATGGCGAATTCAACGCCATTGCCGTCGAACGGCTTGGCATCGGCACCATCCGCGGTTCCGGCGATCACGGCTCGGCATTTTACCGCAAGGGCGGCGTCGGAGCGTTCAAGGAGATGGTGCGGGCGCTTTCGGAAGGCTACAATGTCGCGTCGACCGCCGACGTTCCGAAGCGCGCGCGCGTCGCCGGTCTCGGCATCATCATGCTGGCACGTGAATCCGGACGGCCGATCATGCCTTTTGCGATGGCGACAAGCCGCTGTATCCGCCTCAACAACTGGGACCACACCACCATCAATCTGCCATTTGGACGAGGCGCGCTGGTCGGCATTGAGCCGATTGTGGTGCCAGCGGACGCAGATGCCGAGACCATGGAACAGCTGCGCCTGCGACTGGAGACATACCTGAACGAAGCGACCCGTCGCGCCTATGCGCAGGTCGGTCGTCCAGAAGAGGCGTCGCATGGCTGATGCCCTGCCGATGACGCTACGCGTCTATCAGAAGCTGTCCTCGGCGGTGGCACCGCTGGCGCCGGCTTTGATCAAGCGGCGGCTGAAACAGGGCAAGGAGGATCCCGACCGGATCGGCGAACGTCGTGGCATGAGCAGGGACCTCAGGCCGCATGGACCGCTGGTATGGATTCACGGCGCCAGCGTCGGTGAAGTGCTGGCCGCGGCGGCCTTGATCGAAAGGTTGCGCGCGCTCAACCTCCGCATTCTCTTGACGTCGGGCACGGTGACCTCGGCGGCGATCGTCGCCAAGCGGTTTCCCCCCGATATCATCCACCAATATGTGCCCTACGATTCGCCGCGCTATGTCGAGCGCTTCCTCGATCACTGGCGGCCGTCGCTGGCGCTTTTCATCGAGTCCGATCTGTGGCCCAATCTTATTCTGTCGAGCGCCGCGCGGCGGCTGCCGATGGTGCTGATCAACGGCCGGATGTCGCCGCGCTCGTTTCCGCGTTGGCGCAGGATGGCCGGCACGATCTCGGCGCTGCTTGGGCGGTTCGAGGTCTGTCTGGCGCAATCCGGGGTCGACGCCGAGCGCTTTGCGGCGCTCGGCAGCCGCAACGTCGTCATGACTGGTAATTTGAAGCTGGATGTTCCGGCGCCGCCCGCCGATCCCGCCAAGCTGGAGCGGTTGATGTCGGTGACGCGCGGACGTCCCGTCATTGCCGCGGCGTCGACCCATCCCGGCGAAGAGGAGATCTGGCTTGAAACGCATCGCAGGCTTGCGGGCTTCTTTCCATCGCTCATGAGCGTGATCGTACCGCGGCATCCCGCGCGCGGCGAAGCGATCGCCCGCGCCGTCGCGGCTTCCGGCCTCAAGGTCGGCTTGCGTTCGCGCGAGGAGTGGCCGACGGCGGCCACCGACATCTACGTCGCCGACACCATGGGGGAATTGGGGTTGTTCTATCGGCTGGCGCCGATCGTCTTCATGGGTGGATCGCTGGTCGAACATGGCGGGCAGAATCCGATCGAGGCGGTCAAGCTCGGCGCCTCGATTGTTCATGGCCCCCACGTCTTCAATTTCACCGATGTCTACGAGGCGCTGGACCGCGCCGGCGGTGCCAGGAGCGCCGGCACCCAGGAGGCGCTGGTCAAGCAACTGGGTCAATTGCTGGCCGATCCCACGGTACGCGACGCATCGGTTGCCGCCGCGGAGCGCGTGGTCGGAGAACTCGGCGGGGCGCTCGATCGCACGCTCACGGCGCTCGAACCCTATCTGTTGCAGTTGCGGCTCGAGATGGGGGCTGCGAATGCGTGAGCCGGGCTTCTGGCACCGGCCATCTTCGTTGATATCGTTGGTGCTGGCGCCGCTCGGCGCGCTCTATGGCATGGTTGCAGGCATGCGACTGCGGCGCGAGGGTTTTGATGCCGGCATCCCGGTGCTCTGCGTCGGCAACTATCACGTCGGCGGGGCCGGCAAGACGCCTGCGGTGCTGGCGCTGGCTAAGCTGCTGCGGGAACTCGGCGAGACGCCTGTCGTGCTCAGCCGCGGCTATGGGGGGCGCTTGCGCGGTCCGATCAAGGTCGATCCGGCGCGGCATGCGGCGATCGATGTCGGGGACGAGCCGCTGATGATGGCACGGACGGTGCCGGTCGTGGTCGCCCGGGATCGCATTGCCGGCGTCGCTTTGGCGCGGTCGCAAGCCGCCACTGTGATCCTGATGGATGATGGGTTTCAGAACCCTGCCATTGCCAAGGATGCCGCCCTGATCGTGATCGATGGCGATCGCGGCCTCGGCAACGGCCGGGTGCTGCCCGCGGGGCCGCTGCGCGCGCCATTGTCGCTTCAGCTCGATCGCAGCGATGCGCTGATCGTTGTCGGCCATGGAACCAAAGCCGGCGCGGTTGCGGGCGCCATTGCCGCGCGGGGCAGGCCGGTTCTTTCGGCCCATCTTAGGGCCGATGAGGCCTCGGTGGCGTCGCTGCGCGGCAAGCGCGTGCTGGCGTTCGCCGGGATCGGCGATCCCTCGCGGTTTTTCAGGACGCTGCGCGCCAATGGTGTCGAAGTCGTTCGCGAGCGTGCCTTCGCCGATCACCATCCGTTTTCGCAAGCCGAAATGGAAAATCTTATTGCCGAGGCCAAAACCGGCGCTCTGACCCTGGTGACCACCGAAAAGGACCTGGCCCGTCTGGGCATGGGCGCCGAGCCATTGCCGCGCTGGGCGGAAGATATCCTGCCGTTTCGGGTGACGATCGAGTTCGCGAACCCCACGCAGCTGCGCAAGTTCATCTCGGAGCGGCTCTTCAAGGCGCGCGAAAAGCGGTTCAGGACAACCACCGCTTGAACGAAAGCGGCGGCCAAGCGCCCGACTGCCGCCGAATTCACATCGTAGCCAACCGATCATCTACATGCTGTCGCGGAATCCGCGTGGTCCGGCCCAGCCGGCATTCTCAGCTGCGCGGTTTCAGGGCCCCCGGGAAGTGTCGCTGCAGAACGGCGCTCGGGATGGCGTAGGCCTCCTGCAGGTCGACGCTCCAATATTTCAGCTCGTCGAGGGAGATCCGCGTATCGGTTACCGCGCAGCGCACATAGGTTCCCGGAGAAATCACGCGAAAATCGCCATCCAGATACTGCAGCTGCGCTTCGCCGTGGCCTGACGGGCCGAATTTATTAAGCACGTTTTGAACTCCAATTTGCTTCGGCCCCTCCGACGACCCCACTCTATCATAAATAGGTCAAACTTACGAGGTCGATTGGCGCCAGTACCCGGGATGAAGAAGCAGTGCGTGGCGCCCGGATGAGTTGCGTGCGGTTGGGAGCGTACCATGATTGTCTGGAAGGCCAAACACGTCCGCGAAGGAGAGATAGCAGACGAAATCATCTTCAAGAGGCATGGTTGCCAATGGATTCTTCCTCAGGCGCTGGCCGCCCACCTCCGATACAATCCAAGACATCTGCCCGTGGTGCCTCCGCCAGCCGGGCTTTCATCTGGTGGCAAGGCCGCAAACGGATCCATCCCGGTCCTGGTCGATTGCATCGTGCAGAATGCCGCCAGGTCCTGAGACCGGCATAGACCCCACCGATTTGTGATGAATTGCCAGTTTCGCAAATGCTAGCCTATGGGCAGTGGAACGCTGCGACGTGGCAAATGCGATGCGCCTTCTGTCGGCGACGATTTGGCTGACGCTCCTTGCTCCGGTGTTCGCCGCGGCGGCGGCGCCGTTGGCTACGCCGCGTCAAGTCGATATTCCCTTGACCAACGGGGTACTGCACGCCCAGCTCTATAAGCCGGCCGGTGACGGCCCGTTTCCCGTGGTGGTCGCGCTGCACGCCTGTGGCGGACTGGCCGGACGTTCCGAGCCGGTACTGCCGCGCTATCGCGATTGGGCCGAGCGATTGGTAAGGGCAGGCGACGCGGTCCTGCTGCCGGACAGTTATGGTTCGCGTGAGCTGGGTCCGCAATGCCGGATCAAGGAGCGCCGGGTGCATGCCCGCCGCGAACGGGTAGCGGACATCCTGGCATCGAGACAATGGCTGGCGCAGCAGCCGTGGGCCGCGCGAGACCGCATAAGTCTGTTGGGATGGGCCAACGGCGCCAACGCGCTGCTCTGGGCCGTTCGTCCGCAGCTGTCGGGACGGATCGACGGGCCGGATTTCCGCTCGGCGATCGCGTTCTATCCGGACTGCCGCGCCTCGTCCGGCCTGGGCTGGAGCGCTCGGGTTCCGACGCTGCTCCTGATCGGCGCCAAGGACGACGTCAACTCGCCGCCGGCCTGCCGACAGATGGTGGACGGCGCGCGCGGGCGCAGCGCGCTGACGCGGATCGTCGTCTATCCCGGCGCCTATCACGATTTCGACCGCGAGAATTTTCCGCTGCAAGCGATTGCCGGAACGTCCGATGCCACATTACCCGAACATGGCCATCTCGGCACCGACCTCGAAGCCCGCGCCGATTCGCAAAAGCGCGTCGCAGAATGGCTCGCCAGATGAGCGATCGTTCGTAATCCCTTCAGCCTTTGCTAAAACAAGCTTCCCTGGTCGACGGGCTTGGCTAGGCGCTTGGGCTGGGTAGGCTTGGGCTCGCTCACCACCTGTTTGACGGGACGCGCCACCGCCGGCCGATCCGCATCGGCCGTGGCCGCGACCCGTCCATCGGCAAATTCCAGTTCGAGCCGGGCGCCAGGTCCGACGGCCGCCGCGGCATGCAGGGCATGGCCCCGTTCATCGCGCACCAGGACGAAGCCGCGCGCCAGCACGCTGCGATAGGACAGCGCTCCCAGGAGCTGGCCGCTGTGGGAGACCCGTGCCTGAAGTCGCTGCATGGCCATTACGAGCGCGCGCCGGGCGCGCTCGGCCAGCCGCTGCGCGCGCTCGCGGTCGCGGGCGATCTTCTGGCGCTGCGCCTGCGCGTTGGCCAGTCTTGAAGCCTTCAGCCTGACCTGGAGCCCGGCAAAGCGATCGCGGCGGTTACGCAGCAGCGACGCCGTCGAATGCGTCAGGCGTTCGCCCGATACGGTCAGCCGATGGTTAGCCTGGGCGAGCTGCCCGCGCAGCACCCGCATGGTCAACCGGGCACTGGCCTGCGCGAAACGGCGGAAATGGGCGTGGGTATTGGCCTTCAAGGCACGGGGCAGCGAGCTTGCGGCGCCATCCAGCCGCTGCCGCGGGATCGCAAGCAGTTCGCCTGCCGCGGGCAGCGCACGGGCTGCCGAGCGCAGTTCGTGGCGGCGACCTTCCTGGCCGCGCTGCCAGCATTTAAACGTGCGCCGCGCCAGCGTTGCCACCTCGAGCAGCAGTTCGCTGCGCACCGGCACCGCCATTTCGGCCGCCGCCGTCGGCGTCGGCGCACGCTTGTCGGCGGCAAAATCGATCAGGGTGATGTCGGTCTCGTGCCCGACCGCGGAGATCAGCGGGATCGAGCTGTCGGCGGCGGCGCGCACCACGATCTCCTCGTTGAACGACCAAAGGTCTTCCAGCGAACCCCCGCCGCGCGCCACGATCAGGAGATCGGGGCGGGGAATCCGGCCACCCGCCGGCAGCGCGTTGAAGCCGCGGATCGCGGCCGCGATCTGTTCGGCGGAGCCGTCGCCCTGCACCTTGACCGGCCACACCAGGACGCGGCGCGGAAAGCGGTCCTGCAACCGATGCAGGATATCGCGGATCACCGCGCCGGTCGGCGAGGTAACGACACCGATCACTTCCGGCAGCCAGGGCAAGAGTTGCTTGCGCGCCTCGTCGAACAACCCCTCGGCGGCAAGCTTGCGTTTGCGCTCTTCCATCAGCGCCATCAGCGCGCCGATCCCGGCGGGCTCGATCGCCTCGATCACGATCTGGTATTTCGACGAGCCGGGATAGGTCGTGAGCTTGCCGGTGGCGATGACCTCGAGGCCTTCCTGCGGCTTGAAGCGCATCCTGGCGAGGGCAAATTTCCAGATCACGGCCTCGATCTTGGCGCCGTCGTCCTTGAGCGCGAAGTAGCAATGCCCGGAGGAGTGCGGCCCACGGAAGCCGGTGATTTCGCCGCGCACCCGGACATGGCCGTAGGCGTCCTCGACGGTCCGCTTCAGTGCGGAGGACAGCTCTGACACCGTGAATTCAGGGGCGTTGATCAGGACTTCGGCTGGCGGCATCGGCGTCGAATCGGGGCTCTCGAGGTTTGGCACCTAAGGTTAAGGATTTTGGCCGTCGCCGCAAATAAGCTCTTGATCGGCAGATAGCTCTGTAATACAGAGTAATCTGGCATTTCTCAAAATTCCTCATTTCGGCAAGGGCGGGCAACATGGTCAACAAGATAGTATCGGTCGGGCTTAAGGCGCTCCTTTGGGGCTTTGCCGGCACTGGTCTGGCTTCCTTGCTCCTCGTCGGGCTGGTCGCCTGGCCGCTGCGTCAGCCGCCTGAGCTCGCATCAATCTCCCAGAGCGCCCGCGCCGTCGACCGCAGCAACATGCCGGGGCTCGACCGTTTTCAAGCCCGCGACGGTACGTGGCTCGCCTACCGCCATTATCCACCAAGCGCAGTTGCAGCGAATACGCCCGTGGCGATCCTCGTCCACGGCTCGTCCGGGTCGAGCACCAGCGTTCACGCGCTGGCGGCCGCGCTGGCAGGCCACGGCGTCGAAACCTATGCCATCGATATCCGAGGTCACGGCGGCTCCGGCGCGCGCGGCGATATCGGCCATGTCGGCCAGTTGGAGGAGGACATGGCGGATCTGGTCGCTCTGATTCGCAAGGCCGCACCCACTGCGCCGCTCACCCTGATCGGCCATTCTTCAGGTGGCGGCTTCGCGCTGCGTGTCGCCGGCTCTTCGATCCAGCACCTGTTTGCCCGCACCATCTTGCTGGCGCCCTTTCTAGGCGCGTTCGCGCCGACCAACCAGCCGAATTGGGGCGGCTGGGCCAATGCCGACATCCCGCGCATCGCAGCCCTGACGACGCTGCGGGGAATCGGGATCGACTGTTGCGAGGCGCTTCCGGTGCTGGCGTTCGCGGTCCCGGCGCATTCGGAGCAGAGGCAGGTGCCGGTCTACACCGAACGCCTGCGCAGCAATTTTGGCGTCCATCCCGACTTCCGCACCGATCTCGCCACGGCTAGCCAGCCGATCTCGATCTTCGCCGGCGCCGCCGACGAACTGATGCGGTCGGATAAGTACGCCGAGGCCGTGCACGCGGTGGCGCCGTCGGTCATCGTCAAGCTGATCGACGGCGTCGATCACATGGGAATCGTGAACAGCCCCCGTGCGATATCCATGATCGCCGAGGATGTCGCAAAGTTTGGAGCGAGCTCATGATGGATGGAAATGTCAGCGGCAGTCGAGGATTTTGCATCATGATCGTCAGCATCCTGTCGGCCGGCTCCAACGTTCTGGTCTGGATGCTTGCCGCGGTCGGCTTCGCCGCATTGTTGCTGGCGGCGCTGATCGCGACGCCGGTCCGGCGGCCACCGGAGCTGACCTCGATTTCGACGACGGCGGGAGCGGTCGATCGCAGCGACATGCCGGCACTGCAGCGGTTTCATGCCCGCGATGGCACCGAACTGGCCTACCGGCACTACCCTGGCCATTCGCCGCCGAATGGGCAGGTCGCCATTGTCGTGCATGGTTCGTCGGGGTCGAGCATCGCCGTCCACGCGCTGGCCAAGACCCTCGCCGCGCGCGGCATCGACACCTACGCGCCTGATATCCGCGGCCATGGCGGATCCGGCACCCGCGGCGACATCGGCTATATCGGGCAGCTCGAGGACGATCTGTCGGATCTCGTCGCCGAGATCCGCACAGCTCAACCCGCCGCGCCGCTGACGCTGATCGGCCATTCCTCGGGCGGTGGATTTGCGCTGCGGGTCGCGGGCTCGCCGATCCAGAACCTGTTTTCGCGCACCGTGCTGCTGGCGCCCTATCTCGGCTACGACGCGCCGAGCAGCCGCCAGGATGCCGGCGGCTGGGCCAGCCCCGACATTCCGCGTTTCCTCGCTCTGTCGGTGCTCCGCCGCCTCGGCATCATCTGCTGTGAATCGCTGCCGACCATTGCTTTTGCGGTTGGCCCGAATACCAGCGCGATCCTGGCGCCCACCTATTCCTTTCGGCTGATGAAGAATTTTGCAGCCTCGGCCGATTATCGCGGCGATCTCGCCGCCGCCGGCAAGCCGATCACGCTGTTCGGCGGCGCCGCCGACGAGTTGATGTTGCCCGGAAAATATCGGGATGCCGTGGGTCCGCGCGTTCCCGTCAGGCTGATCGACGGCGTCAACCACATGGGCATCGTCAGCGATCCCGCGGCGGTATCTGTCATTGCCGATGACGTGGCGAAAGCAGGAGGTGGTTCATGACGCGCATCGATCCCAAGGAGGCGGCTTCGACGCTGTCGGATATCGACGCGATCGCCCATCGGGTCCGCCAGTCCACCATCTACAATCTCGCCAGCCTGCTCGCGATCCTATGGGGCGGGCTGGTCTTCGCCGGCAATATCGCATCATTCCTCTGGCCGCGCTGGGCCGGTTACGTCTGGCTTGGGGTCTACCTGGTGGGCATTGCCGGCTCTTTCGCCATCAGCGCCGTCGGTTATGCCCGAACGCGCATCCGCACCGTTGATATCCGGATGCTGGTGGCCTTCCTGCTCTTCATCGCGTTCGGCATCTTCAGCAGTTGGCTCGGTCACTTGACGCCGCCGCGCCAGATCGGGACCTTCTGGGCCATCTATTTCATGCTGGCCTACACCATCGCTGGCTTATGGGTTGGATATGCCTTCGTCGCGATCGGCCTCGCCATCACCGCGCTCACCTTGATCGGTTATTTTTTTGTCGGCCCATGGTTCGAGCCTTGGATGGCGGTCGTCAATGGCGGGGGCCTCATTCTCGGCGGCCTGTGGATGCGCCGGAGCTGACCAATGGCCGAACTCGACGACATCATCCACCAGCCGCTGCGCCTCAAGATCATGGCGGCCTTGAACGCGTTGCCGTCAGGCGCCGGGCTGGAATTCTCCCGGCTGAAAAAAATGACCGGCGCCACCGACGGCAATCTCGGCGCCCATATCGAAACGCTGGCGAAGGCCGGCTATGTCGCCGTTGACAAGGCCTTTGTCGGCAAGAAGCCGCAGACCACGGTGACGGCCACTGCCGCCGGGCGCGCCGCCTTCGCCCGCCATGTCGCCACCCTGCAGGAGATTATCGCCGCCTCGGTCCGGTAGCACATATCCACACCTGGAGTGATTGTGGCGCGGCGGCGCCGTGCTAAACCGTTTTCGTTGCAACCGAACCACGCGCTGGCGGCCTGTCATGCATATTCTCCTGCTCGGTTCCGGCGGCCGCGAACATGCCTTGGCGTGGAAAATCGCGGCCTCGCCGCTTCTGACAAAACTCTGGTGCGCGCCGGGCAATGCCGGCATCGCGCGCGAGGCCGAATGCGTGGCACTCGATATCGCCGACCATGCCGCGGTGATCGATTTCTGTCGGCGCAACAGGATCGATCTTGTCGTGGTCGGGCCGGAAACCCCGCTCGCCGCCGGAATCGTCGACGATCTCGCTGGCGCCGGCATCAAGGCTTTCGGGCCGAGCCGGCAGGCCTCGCAGCTCGAGGGCTCGAAGGGATTTACCAAGGCGCTGTGCAGCGAATTCGGCATTCCGACCGCCGCCTATGGGCAATTTGCCAACGCCGCCGACGCGCTGGCATACGTCCGCGCCAGGGGCGCGCCGATCGTGGTCAAGGCCGATGGCCTGGCGGCGGGCAAGGGGGTGGTGGTGGCCAAGACCTTGCGCGAAGCCGAGGATGCCGTCGCCATGATGTTCGATGGCGCGTTCGGCGCGGCCGGCACTGAGGTCGTGATCGAGGAATTTCTCGCCGGCCGCGAGATCAGTTTCTTCGCGTTGTCCGATGGCGAGAGCGCGATCGCGCTGGCCTCGGCGCAGGACCACAAGCGCGTGTTCGACCGCGACCAGGGACCAAACACCGGTGGCATGGGCGCCTATTCGCCGACGCCGTTCGTGATCCCAGAGATCCACGCCGAGATCATGGCGAAGATCATTATGCCCACCGTCAACGGCATGAAGTCGCGCGGCACGCCGTTCCGCGGCGTATTGTATGCCGGCGTGATGCTGACGGCGGAGGGTCCCAAGCTGTTCGAGTACAATGTCCGCTTCGGCGATCCGGAATGCCAGGTGCTGATGCTGCGGATGATGTCCGATATCGTGCCGGCGCTGTTGGCCTCGTGTGACGGGCAGTTGAAGCATTTTGACCTGCGGTGGTTCCCCGATCCCGCCCTGACGGTCGTGATGGCGGCCAAGGGCTATCCCGGCGACCATGCCAAGGGCAGTCGCATCGGGGGATTGGATGAGGCGGCGAAGGTCGAGGGTGTCGAGATCTTCCACGCCGGCACGGTCGCCAAGGACGGGTATATTCTGGCCAATGGCGGGCGCGTGCTGAATGTCTGCGCCACGGGCAGGACCGTGAAGGAGGCGCAGAATCGCGCCTATCAGGCCGTCGACCGCATTGAATGGCCCGATGGCTTCTGCCGCCGCGACATCGGTTGGCAGGCGGTAGAAAGGGAGAGCGTTTGAACATGACCGATCTGGCTGACCTCTATCCCGGCTATGCGTCGGAATGGATCAACACTGCATCGGGGCGCGTTTTCGCCCGCGTCGGCGGCAAGGGGCCGCCGCTGTTGCTGCTGCACGGCTTTTCCGAGACCCATGTGATGTGGCATCGCGTGGCGCCGCGGCTTGCCGACAAGTTCACGCTGATCATCCCCGACCTGCCGGGCTATGGCTGGTCGGATATGCCTGACAGCGACAGCGATCATACGCCCTACACCAAGCGGGCGATGGCAAAGACTGTGATTGAGGCGATGGAGCAGCTCGGCCATGTGCATTTTGGTTTGGCCGGGCACGATCGCGGCGGCCGCGTCGCCTATCGGCTGGCGCTCGATCATCCCGGCCGGCTGTCGAAGCTGGCCGTGCTGGATATACTGCCGACCTATGACTACTGGGAGCGGATCAACCGGCTTTACGCGCTGAAGATCTATCACTGGACCTTTCTGGCGCAGCCGCATCCGTTGCCGGAAACGCTGATCGGCGGCAATCCGGATTTCTTCCTGCGGCAGAAGATGGCGAGCCAGACCAAGTCGAAAAATCTCGACGCCATCGACCCGCGGGCGCTGGCGCACTATCTGGCGGCGTTTCGCGATCCCTCGCGGGTGCACGCGATGTGCGAGGATTACCGCGCCGGGGCCTATGCCGACTACGAGATCGACAAGGTGGACCGCGACGCCGGCAACAAGATCACGGTTCCCTTGCTGGCGCTTTGGGGCGATGCCGGGATCGCCTCCGCCGCGGCGACGCCGCTCGACAGCTGGAGAAACTGGGCGAGCGATGTCGCGGGCATGCCCATCGATTCCGGGCACTTTCTCACCGAGGAAAATCCGGAGGCGACCGCCAGAGCGTTACTGGCGTTCTTCACCGCCGCGCCTTGAAAAAATCCCGCAGCAGGGCTGCCGCCTCGCGCTCGCCGACCGCCGAATAGACCTCCGGCACATGGTGACAGGTCGGCTGCGCAAAGAACCGCACGCCGGATTCCACCGCGCCGCCCTTGGGATCGCCGGCGCCGAAATACAGCCGCCGGAGCCGCGCCAACGAAATGGCGCCGGCGCACATCGTGCAGGGCTCCAGCGTCACATAGAGGTCGCATTCGTTGAGCCGCTCGGTACCGATGGCCTCGGCGGCCTGCCGGATCGCCAGGATCTCGGCATGCGCGGTCGGATCGCGGTCGGTCAAAGTGCGGTTGGCCGCGGTGGCGATCACCTTGTAATCGCGCACAATCACGCATCCGATCGGTACTTCGCCAGCCTTTCCGGCATTTTCCGCCGTTTTCAGCGCCAAATCCATGAAAGAGGGGGTGGTGATGCCTCGTATCATCGGAAGAAACCTGCTAGGAGATTGAGCCTTCAGCACATGTGGATGCCGGTTTTTGCGTAACATTGCGGCTCAGTTGAGCGCGCGCATGACGGCCCTTTGCCCCGCACCCGAAATGAGACCCTTCATGCCCCGCGACAACAACAAAAACAATGACTCCTCGCGCGGACGGCGTGATCGCCCCGCCGGCGGCAAGGGCCGCTCCGGGGCGGCCCGCGGGCCGGACAAGAAATTCGCCAAACGCGGCTTGGCCGGCCAGGGCGTTGCAGACCGGACGGATGGCGACAAGCGTCCCTACGCCGCCAGGGCCGAGGGGGCCAAGCCGTTTACCAAAAGACCCTACGAGAAGAAGCCACATTCGGGCGCAGGCAAGCCTTACGCTGGCAAGCGGCGGGATACCGAGGATGCGCCGCGCCGGTTCGACCGGGACGCGCCGCGTTCGCGCGGGGACCGGCCGCAGCCGCGCAAGGATGTCCGCCCAGGCGACGATCGCAGCGGCGAAAAGCGTCCCTACACGCCGCGTGGGGATCGGCCGCATACCAACCGCGATGATCGCGCGCCGCGCTTCGATCGCGGCGACGCCCGTCCGGCGTCGCGTTTTTCCGAGAAGAAGATCGGCGACCGGAAGACCTATGCGCCGCGCGATGGCGGTGGTGAGAAGCGCCCTTATACGCCGCGTGGCGAAGGATTCCGCAAAGACGGCGATCGGCCGCGTTCGGACCGCCCCTATGCGGCGCGCCCATCGCGCGACGCGGATCGGCCTGAGCGAAAATTTGGCGGCGACAAGAAATTCTCGCGCGGCGCGCCAGACCGGGGCCCGCGCAAGGACTTCGGCGACCGAGGCCGGGATGCTGGAGGCCGCGGTGACGCGAAGCCCTGGCAGAAGCGCGATGCCAGTTCGCCCGATCATGCCGGGCGCAATTCCCGTCCGCCCCGCGACGGCGCCAGAAGCTTTGAAAAGCCGCGTTTCGACAAGCCGCGGGAAGAGCGAGATGGCGACCAGCGTCCGCGGTTTTCACGCCCGCGCGAGGATCGGGGTGATCGTCCCCAGGGTGACCGCCCCACTCGTGAGCGGCCGAAGTTCGATCGACCGCGCGAGCCGCGTCCGACATTCGAGCGCCCGCGCCAAGGCCGCACATCCTGGCAGGAGCATCCGCGCAGCGAACCGCGATCCCATGACCGCGAGGCCGAGCGCCCGCGCCGCGACAACGAGGACGATGCCAAGATTTTTGCAAAACGTCCGGCCTTCGGCGGCCGTGGCGCCTACCGCGAACGCGCGCCGGAGGAGCGGCGTCCGGCGCGTGCGCCGCGTGAAAAAAAGTCCGGCGAACGCATTGCCAAGGTGGTGTCGCGGGCAGGATTGGCCTCGCGCCGCGATGCCGAGGAATGGATCGTGCAGGGCCGCGTCACCGTCAATGGCCGCGTCATCAATTCGCCGGCGCTCGATGTCACCGCCAACGATGTCGTCACCGTCGACGGCAAGCCGTTGCCGGCGCGCGAGCGCACGCGGCTGTTCTTGTTTCACAAGCCGCGCGGGTTGATGACCACCCATGCCGACCCCGAGGGGCGCCCGACGGTGTTCGACAATTTGCCGCAAGGGCTACCGCGGCTGATCTCGATCGGCCGGCTCGATTTCAATACCGAAGGCCTGTTGCTGCTGACCAATGATGGCGGCCTGGCGCGGGCGCTGGAACTGCCAGACACGGGCTGGCTGCGGCGCTATCGCGTCCGAGCCCATGGCGAGGTCACCCAGGCCCAGCTCGACGAGTTGAAGAAGGGCGTCGAGGTCGACGGCGTCAAATACGGCCCGATCGATGCCACGCTGGAACGTGACCAGGGCGCCAATGTCTGGCTGGTATTCGCCATCCGCGAGGGCAAGAATCGCGAAGTGCGCAATGTGCTGGCCCATCTCGGCCTCGAGGTGAACCGCCTGATCCGCGTCTCCTACGGCCCATTCCAATTGGCCGAATTGGCCGAGGGGCAGGTCGAGGAGGTCAAGACCCGGGTGCTGCGCGATCAGCTCGGCGAAAAGATCGCCGCGCTCGCCGGCGCCGATTTCAACCGGCCGATGCCGGGCGCGCCAGAGCCCGTTATCGATGACGCCGGGACCGCTGCCCTGCGGGTCAAGAAGCCGATCAAGCCCGCCGGCAAGAGCGCGTTGATCGCGGACCGCAAGGGCCGCCGCGTACTGGTTCAGCGCACCGGTAGCGAGGAGGCCCGCGCGCGCAATGAGGCCGAGGCCAATGGCTACGGGCCGCCCCGGCGTCCGCAGCGCGGCTACCACGGCAAGCGCGACTTCAAGCCGCGCGACGAGTAGCGAATGCGAGTCGTCGGTGGTCGACTGAAGGGCCGTCACCTGGCATCGCCATCCTCGCGCGACATCCGCCCCACCGCGGATCGCTTGCGCGAGTCGCTGTTCAATATCCTGATCCATGCCTATGGAGATCCCATCGCCGCCGCCCGCGTGCTCGACCTGTTCGCCGGTACCGGCGCGCTCGGCATCGAGGCGATCTCGCGCGACGCCAATTTCGCGTTGTTCGTGGATAACGGCCCCGAAGCGCGCGCCCTGTTGCGCAACAATGTCGAGGCGCTGGGGCTCGGCGGGGTGACCAAGGTGTACCGTCGCGATGCCACGCATCTCGGCCCCGCCCATCCGATGGAGCCGTTCTCGCTGGTGTTCCTCGATCCGCCCTATGGCAAGATGCTGGCGGAGAAAGCACTGGCGTCGTTGCGCGATGGCGGCTGGCTGACGAGCCGTGCGCTGCTGGTGGTCGAGGAGGCAAAGGCGGCGGAGTTTGTCGCGCCGGATGGCTTCGAACAGCTGGAACGGCGCGTATATGACGATACCGAGTTCACGTTTTTGCGATTTGGCTGAAGTGCGTCCCCACTCGCCACTCGTCATGCCCCGCTTCAAGCGGGGCACCCAGTATTCCACAGGCGCCGGCGACTGATCGTTAACGGCGCGGGGTACTGGGTCGCCCGGTCAAGCCGGGCGATGACAGTTCGATGTGAGGAGGCACTGCCGCTCACCGCCGGCCGAACAGCTTCTCGATATCGCTCAGTTTCAGTTCTACATAGGTCGGACGGCCGTGATTGCATTGGCCGGAATTCGGCGTCGCTTCCATCTCGCGTAGCAGCGCGTTCATCTCTTCCGGCCGGAGCCTTCGGCCCGCGCGCACCGAGCCGTGGCAGGCCATGGTGGCGGCGACATGCATCAGGCGTCGTTCCAGGGGCAGCGCCTCGTCCCATTCGGCCATGTGTTCGGCAAGGTCGCGCAGCAATGCAGCGGCGTCGGCCTTGCCGAGCAGCGACGGCGTCTCGCGCACCGCGACCGCGCCGGGGCCGAAGGATTCGATCGCCAATCCGAACGCGCAAAGTTCCTCGGCGCGGTCGACCAGCTGCTCTACCGTCGCCTCGTCGAGTTCGACGATTTCCGGGATCAAAAGGATCTGTCGCTGCACGCCGTTGCGCGCCAAGGAGGCCTTCAGCTTCTCATAAACGATGCGCTCGTGCGCGGCGTGCTGATCGACCACCACGAGGCCATCGCGGGTCTGCGATACGATATAGGTCTCGTGGATCTGGGTCCGTGCCGCGCCCAGCGGCCGGTCGAGCCAATCGGTGATGGCGCCTTCCTGCAGGCGCACGTCGGCCGACGGCGCACCGACGTCGAACCCAGCCTGGCCGGGTTCGGAAAAGGCGGTCGCCGCCGCCCCCTCGAAGGCCGGCATCGAGCCGACCGGATAGGCCGGCGAGCGCTGCCAGTCCCAATTGGCGCGCGGTGTAAAGGCCTGCCGGAACGAGGAGATCGCCGCGCCATCGCTGTTGGCGGCGCTGCGCTTGCCTTCGCGCGCCAAGCCTTCCTTGAGCGCATGCACGATCAGGGCGCGGACCAGGCCGGCGTTACGGAAGCGGACTTCGCTCTTGGCAGGATGAACATTGGCGTCGACTTCGGCGCAATCGAGTGCCACGAACAACGCCACCACCGGATGACGGTCGCGCGGCAGATAGTCCGCATAGGCCGCGCGCACCGCGCCCAGGATCAGTCGGTCGCGCACCGGCCGGCCGTTGACGAAAAGATATTGCCCGAGCGCATTGGCCCGGGTCAACGACGGCGCCGCGGCGAAGCCCTCGACCACCACGCCATCGCGCTCGGCCCGCACCTCGATGGCGCTGGAGCGAAAATCGCTTCCCAGGATATCGCCGAGCCGTGTGAGCCGGCCGCTGGCGCCCGGCAATGCCGCAGCCCAGGTGACCGGCGCGCGTTCCTCGCCGGCCAAGCTGAAGGCGATGTCGGGTCGTGCCATGGCGAGGCGCCGGACCACCTCACGGATGGCCTCGGCCTCGGTACGGTCGGTCTTGAGAAACTTCAGGCGCGCCGGCGTCGCAAAGAACAGATCGGCGACCTCGACGCGGGTGCCGATCGAAAGCGCGGCCGGCATGAGGGCGGATTTCTCGCCGCCCTCGACCGACAGCGACCAGGCATGCGGCTCGCTGGCATGCCGTGTGGTGATGCCGAGCCTCGCCACCGCGCCGATCGAAGGCAGCGCCTCGCCACGAAAGCCCAGGGTGCGGATCCTGAGCAGGTCCTCATCGTCGAGCTTGGAGGTGGCGTGGCGATCAACCGCCAGCGTCAGATCAGACGCGGTCATGCCGGCACCATCATCGGTGATGCCGATCCGCCTTCTGCCACCGCCATCGGTGAAAATATCGATCCGGCTGGCGCCCGCATCGATGGCATTCTCTACCAGTTCCTTGACCACGCTGGCCGGCCGCTCCACCACCTCGCCGGCGGCGATGCGGTTGACGAGCTGTTCGGGGAGCTGGCGGACGGGCATATGCGAGTTCTGGCCGATGTATAGCGATCCCCCGCATTCTAGCCCGCTGGCGCTGGCCGAAGGGGCCCAAAAGCGTGCCGAATGAATTTCATCCCCAGCCAACCGGAGTCGGAACGCCGGGAACGACGGCGTTCCCGGGTCCAAACGAGGGGAATAGCGACATATTACCGAAAATCGGCTTCGGTTCCGGTTCCCGGAGGGAAAGATTGTGAGCGCCGCCCGCCGGGTATATCGTTTGCAAAACGCCAAGCAAGAAACCGCCAAAAGAAGAAAACGGGGAGGATGACGATGTGCCAGCTGTTCGCTCACCAGCCGCAGCGCAACTATGAATCGCAGACCCGGTCGCTTCGTATCGATGGCCATTCGACGTCGATTCGGCTCGAGCTTTCGTTCTGGGATACCCTGGAAGAAATCGCCGCCAAGGAAGGCTTGAGCCTTGCCAAATTCCTGACGCGTCTGCACGACGAGGTTCTCGAGCATTGCGGCGACGTGCATAATTTTGCCTCGCTCTTGCGCTGCTCGTGCCTGATCTATCGGTCGAAGGCCGCGGCGGGGCCCGCCGAATTACCCGAAGCCGCCGCGCCGAGGCTGATCGCGGCGGAATAGCGCCCACCGCTCGTCATGCCCCGCTTCAAGCGGGGCATCCAGCATGCCCGGGGCGACTGCGATTGATCGCGAACGGCCCGGCGTACTGGGTCGCCCGATCAAGTCGGGCGATGACGAGTGGTTATGAGGCTCAGTCAATGTCTCCGCTCATGCAGTCCATGAAAACAAGCCTAAATCTCCTTTCGCGCCATGGCGCCGGCGAAGTGATCGGCTTGCCGAATGGCGAGCGCGACGATGGTCAGGGTTGGGTTGCAGGCCGCGCCTGACGTGAACTGGCTGCCGTCGGAGACGAACAGGTTCTTGATGTCGTGGGTCTGGCCGAACTTGTTCACGACCCCGTCCCTGGGATTTGCGCTCATCCGGTTGGTGCCCATGTTGTGGGTCGAGGGATAGGGCGCGGTCGGATAGGTCACGGTGGCGCCGACGGCCTCGTAGATCGCCGAGCCCTGTTTATAGGCGTGGTCGCGCATCGCAATGTCATTGGGGTGATCGTCGTAATGCACGCTCGCCACCGGCAGGCCGAACTTGTCCTTGGCAACAGGATCGAGGGTGATGCGGTTGGTTTCCTGCGGCAGATCCTCGCCGACCAGCCACATCCCGGCCATCCTCGGATAGCCCTCCATCGCCGCGGTGAACGGACGTCCCCAGGCGCCGGGATTGAGGAACGCCGCCATGAAGGGTAGCCCCAGCGATAGCGTTTCCATTTCATAGCCGCCCATGAAGCCGCGGGAGGGATCGTGCCGGGCTTCGTCTCGGATGATGCCGGCCATGGTGGTGCCGCGATACATGTGGACGGACTTGTCGAACACCGCATAGACGCTGCCCGTCATGTGCCGCAGGTAGTTGCGGCCGACCTGGCCGGAGCTGTTGGCCAGCCCGTCCGGGAACTGGTTCGAGGCGCTGTTGAGCAGCAGCCGCGGACTTTCGATCGAGTTGCCGGCCACCGCCACGATCCGCGCCTTCTGGCGCTGGGTTTTGCCGGCCTCGTCGGCATAGACCACGCCGGTAACCTTGCCCGAGGCATCGTGCTCGATCTTGAGCGCCATGCTGCCGGGCCGCACTTCGAGATTGCCGGTCGCCTCGCCCTTCGGGATTTCGGTATAGAGCGTCGACCACTTGGCGCCGGACTTGCAGCCCTGGAAGCAGAAACCGATCTGCTGGCAGGAGCCGCGGCCGTCGCGCGGCTCGCTGTTGATCGCCATCCGGCCGGTGTGCACTTCCTTGTAGCCAAGCTTCCTGGCGCCGGCTTCCAGCACCTTGAAATTGTTATTGCCCGGCAGTCCCGGAATATTGTTGGTGCGGGTGACGCCCATCTTGTCTTCGGCCTTGGCGTACCACGGCTCCATTTCAGCAAGCGTGACCGGCCAATCCAACAGATTGGCGCCGGGCACGTTGCCATAGGCGGACTTGATCCTGAATTCATGCTCGTCGAACCGCAGCGACGCGCCGGCCCAGTGTACGGTGGAGCCGCCGACTGACTTCACGATCCAGGCCGGCAGATTGGCAAAATCCTTCGCCACGCGCCAGCTGCCGGATGTGGTTCGCATGTCGGTCCAGGCCAGCTGGGTAAAGCTTTCCCATTCGTTATTGATGAAGTCAGGGATCTCGGTGCGCGGTCCGGCCTCCAGGATCACGACCTTGATGCCTTTTTGCGCGAGCTCGTTGCCGAGCGTGCCGCCGCCGGCGCCGGAGCCTACGATGACGACGACGCCGTCGTCGTTTTGATCAAATTTAGCCATGGTGTGTTCTCCCTGATTTTTTTAATGGACGGCTTTAAGCCTTCGGCAGCCAGTCGATATCGTTGAAGCCCCGCTTGATGTAGCCGCCATGCTCCGCGGAGGAGCCCTCGTAGCCGAACTTTGGCCACAGCTCTTCCTGGTTGTAGAGAGAGACCACAAGGTCGGAGCGGATCGCCTTGAAGAACGCGGTCTGCTCGATTCCCTGCAGCAGCACGACGCGGTCCGCCTCCCACGGCACCTGCGCATAGGCCAGCTTGTGACGGTCGTTCGCGTCCTGGTCGAGACGGCGGACGCCCTCTTCGAGCATCGCCTTGACCGCGGGGTCCTTCGTCGCCTTGCCGTCCCACGGCTTGATCGCCGTGATGTAATAGCCGTCGACCAGCATGTCGTGCGGATAGATGTCGCGCGCGACCTTCACCAGCGTTTTCAGCGTCGCCGGCGAGAGCGCGGTGGCGTCGGCGGCCCAAGCATCTTCGATGCTCATTCCGGCGCTGGCGGCGACGGCTGCCACCGGCACCGCGGTCGCCGCGCCCTGCAGAAAGGTCCGGCGGTTGACCCTGCCTCGACGATCGACTTCTCTCATGGCATCCTCCATTGATATATTTGTTGGTTGCAACAGGCGTAGGGGCGGCCTCAGCCGAAGCGGCCGCCCTTCTGGATTACTTCGATCTTGTAACCATCGGGGTCGGAGACGAAGAAGAAGCGCGCCAGTGTCGCGCCGTCATGCTTGAAATCGCGCAACGGGCCCGGCTGTAATTGCTCCCGCGTAAAGCGGGCATGCTCGGCATCGAGATCCTCGACCACAACCGCAAGGTGGCCATAGCCGTCGCCCACGGCGTAGGGTTCCTTGCGGTCGAAATTGACCGTCAGTTCGAGTTCGAACGGCGAGGACGGGTGGCGCAGATAGATCAGCGCGAAGTCGGTGAACACGAGACGGTCGGCGATCGCAAGATCGAAGGCGCGCGCATAGAAATCGAGCGCCTTGGCTTCGTCGCGAACGCGAATCATCGAATGAACGGGCTTGGCCATCAGTTCAATCCCTTGAGATAGTCAATAATGACGGCGCGGGTCTCGGGCCTGGCCTGCCGGTAGGCCATCACGACACCGGGTATGAAGGCTTGCGGATTGGTCAGCCAGGTATCGAGCTTGGTCTCGTCCCAGGCAAAATCGGCTTGCGCCAGCCCGGGTGAATAGCGGAAGCCTGCGAACTTGCCGGCGGGCCTGCCGATGATCTTGACCAGAGGGGGCCCCTGTCGGATCGGCTCGGACAGGTCGAGGGTGTGGCAGGTGCCGCATTGCTGCTTGAACAGCGCCGCGCCATCGAGCGGTTTTGCAGCAGGCAACGGCATTTGCGCCGTCGCGACGCCGAATATCGCTATCGCACTGCAAAAGCCGAGTCCCAAAGCGGGTATCACGCGTCGCTTGCTCATGACGTCGCTTGCTCATGACCATGACCGTTGAGGTGGCCTCGAGCTTAGGTCGGCTTGAACAAGCGGTGGTAGTAGCCGGCTGTTTTATGCCGGAGGCAAGCCGGCCATGGTGCGAGCGCGGCCCTGGTACTCTGCCTCAATCGTCGAACCGGGCCGAGCCGCGCTTGGCCTTGACATCGCCGCGGCGCTTCTTGCCCTCAAGCCGGCGCTGCTTGGAGCCCAGCGTAGGCTTGGTCGGCCGCCGCGGCACCGGGCGTGTCATCGCCTCGCGCAACAGCTCGAGCAGGCGCTCGATCGCATCGCTGCGGTTGCGCTCCTGGGTTCGGAAACGCTGGGCATGGATGACGATCACGCCATCCTTGGTCATGCGCTGGCCCGACAGCCGCTTCAGCCGCGCCGCGGCGTCGGCCGGCATCGCGATCTTGTTGGTGTCGAACCGCAACTGCGCCGCTGTCGAGAGCTTGTTGACGTTCTGTCCGCCAGGCCCCGAGGCGCGCACGAAAGTGATCTCGACGTCATCCTCGTCGATGGAAAGATCGCGGGAAATCCGCAGCATGGTGGCACCGGAAATAAGGATGATCCCGAGCGGGAATCGGACCGGCGTACGATAGCGGTTTTATGAGCCATTCGCAGGCGATCATTCGCGCGTTCCGGACCGGCCTTCGGCGGATCCGTATGGATGAAACAGGCCGGGTGCCGGGCGTCGACAAAGGGCGCCCACAATCCAGGTGCGGAGCTGCTTTCCGTCGACCAATACCAGCGTCGCGGGCGCCCTGCTTGGCCGCAGGCACGATCACGCCGTCGCCTGAGCGCTCACAGCCTGCGGCCTCCAAAACGGCGGCGCGGTTGTGCGCCCGCAGCCGCCACCTGGGAGCGGGCTATCACACCTTCTTGAAGGTGCCTTGTTCGTAGAAAGGCGCGCGGCCGCTGCCGTCCTTGAAGGTGTTGAAATCCTCGACGATCAGGTTGTGGCCATCGAGATGTCCGGTCACGATCGTGTCCAGGAACGAGAAGCTATAGTTTGCGGAGAAAGCGATCGCAGGACCGCCCGCCACGGACGCGTCATAGGCAAGCCCTGTTACCTGCTTCCAGTCACAAGGTGTGGGCGTGCAGGCGCCAAACACGTGCACCCCGATCTTTCCATTGGCATCGGATAGCACGACCCGGATGATGCCGCGCGTATTGGGGTCCACGTTCTGCCACGTCCCCCATAGCGTCTCGACTGGGAGAGGAAGCGGGTGTGGTGCGCCTTGGAGTTGCTGAATAGGTGAATTAAAGCGATTCTGTAATGTCGTGTTAGCCATTGGATTTGCTCCTATGAGATCATGAATTTGCACACTTACTCAAGGTTAACATCCATAGATTGTACGAAAACAAAGGTTCGCTTGTGAAATAAGTCACTAAAGGCGAAATAAATCGCAGCCTTTGGCATATTCACGAACTCGGCTCTCCCTGAGAGATAGGGAGGAGGCCGATATGGCAGGAACTTCGGAAATGCTTTACCAGCCGTTCTCAGGCCAGTTCGCCGTGCGCACCGATCAAGCTTAATTCGGCGGTATCGCGGCCGCCGGCTCTGCGGCGGCTTCCGGGGCGCGGCCGACGATCACGGTGATCAGGCCGTGGCCCCACAGCCGCTGGGAGGCGCGCTTGGCGTCGTCCAGCGTCACGGCATCGACGATGGCGTTGCGCTTTTCGATGTAATCGATGGGAAGCTTGTCGAGCTGATATTGCAACAGCGCCGAGGCGAGCTTGGAGGAGGTGTCGAGCGCCAGCATTTGCGAGCCCTTGAGATAGGACTTGGCTTCGTCCAGTTCTTCTTGCGTCGGACCACTCTCAGCCATGCGGCGGACCTGCCTGGTGATGGCCTCGACGGTCTCGCTGGCGCGGTCGGCGCGGGTTCCGGTGTTGCCGACGAACAGTGCGGAATGATCCATCCATAATAGCGAATCATAGATCGAATAGGCCAGGCCGCGCTTCTCGCGGACTTCGCGATAGAGCCGTGAGGACAGCCCGCCGCCGCCGAGGATGTGGTTGACGACGTAGCCGGCCATGAAATCCGGATCGTGGCGTTTGAAGCCGGGGCCGCCGAACGTCACCACGGTCTGCGGCACGTCGAGCGGAATGTAGGCGCGCTGCGGTGGCCGCGCCGCTTCGATGTCGGCAACCGGCGCGAGGTTCGAATGGGCCGGCAATCCGCCGAAGGTGTGGTCAAGCAGGGCGCCGAGCGTGGCGGGATCGACGTCGCCGACCACGGCGATGCGCAGGGTGTCCTTGGCCAGCACGCGGCGGACATAGTCCTTCATGTCGGCGACATCGATTTTCGGCACGCTCTCCAGCGTGCCGTCGGTCGACCGTCCATAGGGGTGATCGCCAAAGGCCATGGAAATGAACTTGCGGCCGGCCAGCGCCATCGGATTGGAGGTCTCGCGCAACAGGTCGGACATCACCTGGGAGCGAATTCGCTCGACATCGGCGGTCTCGAAATGCGCCGACGTCAAGGCCATCCGCAGGAGATCGAAAGCCTCGTCGCGGTTGTCCCTGAGCATGCGCAGCGAGCCGCGGAAATAGTCCCGCGTCGAATTGAAGCTCAGCTCGATGGCACGGCGGTCGAGCCGCTCGTGGAAGGTGTTGGAATCCAATTCGCCCGAGCCTTCGTCGAGCAGGTCGGCGACCAGATTGCTGACGCCGGGTTTGTCGGCGGGGTCCTGGGTCGAGCCGCCGCCGAAGGCATATTCCATAGCGATCAATGGCACCGTGTTGTCCTGGACGAACCAGGCTTCGATGCCGCCCGGCGAAATCAGGTGCTGGATCTGGGCCGCGGCGTGCGACCGCGTCGACGCCAGCGGGATCACCGCCAGGCCGGCGGCCAGGATCAAGGCGAGCCGGGGTGCGCAAGCCCACAGCGAAGGCTTGGCAGGTGTTTTGGCAGCTGTCTTGGCAGGCGCCGCTTCATGGGATGATGGTGTGAGAATGGAAGCGTCGGGAACGAAGGCCTTGGGACCCATCTTGGCTGCCTTCACGAGTGCTTCTCCTCAGGTTTCGGCGTGGTGTCCTTGATCAGATAACCGGTCACCGAACGTTTCTTGTCGAGCCATCTCCGCGCAGCGTCCCGGACCTGTTCGGCGGTGACGGCGCGAATGCGATCGGGCCAGCTTCGGATGTCCTCGATGCTCAGCCCGGTGGTCAGCGCCCCGCCATACCAGCGCGCCAAGGTGGCCTGGTTGTCCTGCGCGTAGATCGCCTCGGCGATCAGCTGGGTCTTGACCCGCTCGAGATCCTCGGCGCGCGCCGGGTTTTTCCCGACCTCGGCGATGACGTCGTCGACCACCTGTTCGACCTGCGAAAACGAGACACCCGGTTTTGGCGAGACCGAAATGGTGAACTGCGTCGGGTCAAGCGAGGTGCCCTGATATCCGGCGCCGGCGTTGACCGCGAGCGGATGGTCAACGACCAGCGCGCGGTAGAGATAGGAATTGCTGCCGCCGCCCATCAACTGCGCCAGCACTTCGAGCGCCGGGTTGACGCCCTTGGCGGCAGTGGTGGCAGAGGGCACCAGATAATAGCGCCTGACGCTGGGCTGTTCGACGCGGGGGTCCGACAGCGTCACCGTGCGCGGCGCCACCGGCGTCGGCTCCTGCGGGCGGATCCGCTCGGCGGGTATGGTGGGCTGTGCGGCCACCTGGCCGAAGGTCTTCTCCGCCATGGCCCGGATATCGCCGGGCTCAACGTCGCCGGCGATCACCAGGATCGCGTTGTTGGGCGCATAGAACCGGCGGTAGAACGCCAGCGCGTCCTCGCGGTCGAGCTTCTCGATTTCCTGGTGCCAGCCGATCACCGGGCGGCCATAGGGGTGATTAAGGTATAGCGCCGCCATGATCTGCTCGGTCAGCCGCGCCTCGGGATTGTTGGCGACCCGCATGTTGTACTCTTCGAGCACGACGTCGCGCTCCGGCAGCACATTTTCGTCCTTGAGGATCAGGCCGGTCATGCGATCGGCCTCGAACTCCATCATCCTGGCCAGTTGCTCACGCGGGAAGCGCTGGTAATAGCCGGTGTAATCGGTCGAGGTGAAGGCGTTCTCGTTGCCTCCGACTTTAAGCACGGTCTCGGAAAATTCGCCGGCGGGATGTTTGGCGGTACCCTTGAACATCAGATGTTCGAGGAAATGGGCCAGCCCCGATTTGCCCGGCGTCTCGTCGGCGGAGCCGACCTTGTACCAGATCATCTGGGTCACGACCGGGGTGCGATGATCTTCGATCACCACGACCTGCAGACCGTTGCCGAGCGTAAAGGAGGCGGGAGGCGCCGAGGTGATCGTGGTCTGGGCGCGAACGGGGTTTGCGGATAAAGCAAATGCGGCGACGAAGAGGGCGACGACGAGTTGAGCGATTCCGCTCAACTTACCGAACCCAAGCGCTCTGACTTCGTCCTGAGGAGCGAGCCTTCGCCCGGATGCCGAGGGCTCGCCTCTCGAAGGATGGCAGCTCGCACTGTCGTTTGCGGCCATCTTTCGAGATGCACCGCTGACGCGCTGCTCCCTGGGGATGAGGGTCGGAATTATGCCGATATGATCAGAACCTCGGAATCGCTCGACTAGTCGGAGGAAGGGCATTAGGTCCTTTTCGGTGATCCCTGCGGCTGGTTCGGCATAAAGCCACTCACATGCACCGCAGGGCAAGAAACCGGCGCCACGAAAGCGAGAGTCAGGCGCAGCTAATCGCCATATTTGCCCTGCACCGGATTATATTCCTTGTACATGGAATCCTTTGGCCCGGTGCCATAGGCAAAATTCGGCGAGGGCGTCTGATATCCGGGCGGAGGCTGGGTCAGCGATTCCCTGGAGGGTTCACCCTTGAACGGCGCGGTTTCGGTGGCTTTGGCGCCGAAAAGACTGCTGAACTTGCCGTCAAAACCGAGCTGCGACGGGCTGAGCATCGGATTGTTGGCGGATGTGCCGGGCTGCACCGGATCGCTGTCGGCGCGGGTGGTCGGCGTCGTCCGGTAGGCATTGAGTTCGCTGGGCGATAGCGGGCGAGCGGCCTCCAAGGGGCTGGGCGCGCTTTTCTTCCTGTCGGCGATGGCCTTCTTGCGACGGACTTCATCGGGATCCTTCGGCCAGTTCGGATCCTTGATCTCGGCCTTGGCGTTTTCCGGCGGCGGCAGGGCGATCGAGGGCGGCACTACCAGCGGGGATCGTTCGCGATAGTCGATGCCCCGGTTGTCCATATTGGTGGCGCCGATACCCGACATGATGCCTTCGATGATCTTTTCCTCGAAGGTCTTGTCATCCTCGTCGTCCTGGGCGCGGGCGACGCCGACGGTCATCACCAGTCCGACGCCCACCGCCACCGCGGACAGCCGCAGCGTCCGGGTCATCGCTCCCGACCAATTCGGCACCCTCAAAGCGCCGGCTTCGCTGTTGCGCATCGTGATGTTCCTGTTCAACGTTTTCCGAAAGGCGGCGCTCGGGCGCAAGCTCCTCGGATGCAAGCAACATTAAGCTTTATGGGCTCTATCCGCCGGGATCAGGGCGCTTTTGCGGCGGGTATTCCCAGGAAGGAATCATACAACAGGGCCGCCACCCCGGCAACGATCGCCGTATCGGCAAGGTTAAACACATACCAGTTGAAGGTATTTCCGCCAATCTGGACGTGGAACAGGGCGAAATCGACCACCGCGCCATAGGCAAAGCGGTCGATGGCATTGCCGATGGCGCCACCGATGATCAGCCCCAGTGCCAGCGTGGCGATCAAGGTGCGCGACCGCGCCATCCAGATCGCCAGCACGATCACGGCCACCGCCTTGACCAGCATCAGGCCGATCTGGGCCAGCTCGCCGTCATTCTGCAACCAGCCGAAGCTGATCCCGGGATTGAAAGCCAGCACCAGATCGAAAAACGGCGTGATCCGGACCACGCCCCGGTGGCCGATATCGAACACGAACAACAGCCAGAGTTTCGACGCCTGATCCAGCGCCAGCACGGCGATGGCGGCGATCAGGCCGGGGCGAAGGCGCGTCATCAGACCGTAACCCCCAAGGCCTTCCACTCGCGCAGCGCCATGGCATCGCGCGATGACACGTCGGGATAGTCGGGGTCGCTGCCGACATCGCTGAGAATTTTCCACGACCGCGCGCATTTGGTGCCGGCAGCTTGCTCGACCACCACGGCCACGCCGGGTACCTCGCTCAGCCGGAAGGCGCCAGCCGGGGCGTCGTCATTGCTGGCCATGGCATTCGAGGTGATGCAGACCTCGGCCAGATCGATGTCGAACAGTGTGTTGAAAATCCCGGGGTCGGAGACATAGACCATGGGCGAGGCCTCCAGCGAGGAGCCGATCCGCTTGGCCGCGCGTTCGACCTCCAGCGCGCCGGTGACGACGCGGCGGACATCGCGGACGACCGCCCATTTGGCGGCGAGCTTATCGTCGCGGAAGGCTTCGAGCCCGTCCGGCAGCAGCGTCAGATGCACCGAGGGTTCGGCCCCAGGCCGGTAGAGCTGCCAGGCTTCATCGCAGGTGAAGCTCAGGATCGGCGCGAACCAGCGCAGCAGGGCATCGCAGATGATGTCGATGGCCGTGAGCGCCGCCTTGCGCGAAAGCGACGATGGCGGGTCACAATACAGCGTGTCTTTCCGGATATCGAAATAGAAGGCCGACAATTCGCTGTTCATGAAGGCCGACAGGCTCGCGATCACGGTCTTGTAGTCGAACTCGGCATAGGCCTTGCGCACGATGGCCGCCTGGCCGGCGAGCTCATGCAGCATCAGCCGCTCCAACTCGGGCATATCGGGATAGGCGACCTCCTCGCCGCGCTTGAAGTGATGCAGCGTGCCGAGCATCCAGCGGATCGAGTTGCGGAGCTTGCGGTAGGTCTCGATGGTGTTCTTGAGGATTTCCGGACCGATGCGCTGGTCGTCGGCATAATCGGCAGCGCAGACCCAGAGCCTGAGGATGTCGGCACCGGATTGCGCGATCACCTTCTGCGGCTCAACCGTGTTGCCGATCGATTTCGACATTTTGCGGCCGTTCTCGTCAAGCGTGAAGCCGTGGGTGAGCACGATGTCGAACGGCGCCCGGCCGCGGGTGCCGCAGCTTTCCAACAGCGAGGACTGGAACCAGCCGCGGTGCTGGTCGCTGCCCTCCAGATACATCACGGTGTCGTCGCCGCCATCGACCTTGCGCCTGATATCGCCGAGCTCGGGAAAATGCTGGCGGTCTTCCAGCACGAAGGCATGGGTCGAGCCGGAATCGAACCAGACGTCGCAGATGTCGTCGACCTTGCTCCAGTCTTCGCTGGCGCGGGCGCCCAGAAAGCGCTCTCGCGCGCCGGCCATGTACCAGGCGTCTGCACCCTCTTCCATGAAGGCCTCGGCAATGCGCTGATTGACGATTTCATCCTGCAGAATCTCGACCGAGCCATCGCCCTTTTCGCGCACGAACACCGCGATCGGCACGCCCCAGGCGCGCTGCCGCGAGATCACCCAGTCGGGCTTGCTATCGATCATGCCATTGATGCGGTTCTGCCCCGACGGGGGCACCCATTGGGTGACCGAGATCGCACGCAGCGCGCGGACACGCAGGGTGTCGCCGGGTTTAGCCTTGCCGTCATCGGCAATCGGCTTGTCCATGGCGATGAACCATTGCGGTGTGTTGCGGAAGATCACCGGCTTCTTGGAGCGCCAGGAGTGCGGGTATTGATGCTTCAATCGCCCACGCGCCAGCAGCATGCCGGCGTCGATCAGGGCCTTGATCACCGCCTCGTTGGCATCGCCCTTTTCGCCCTTGTCGTTGATGACGCGCTTGCCGGTGAAGCCCGGGGCTTGATCAGTCAGCGCGCCGTTCTCGTCGACGGTGTAGGGAATGGTCGTGTTTATGCCGCGCGCGGCCAGTTCGCGCGCGTTCACCATCCAGACATCGAAGTCCTCGCGGCCGTGACCGGGCGCGGTGTGGACGAAGCCGGTGCCGGTGTCGTCGGTGACGTGATCGCCTTCGAGCAGGGGGACCTGGAAATCGTAGCCCTTGCCCCGGAGCGGATGCGCGCCGTGGCCGATCTTTTGGGGATCGACATCCTGCCTTCTGACGAAGGCTTCCACCTTCGCGGTCTTCATCACCTCGGCGGCGAGCTTGTCAGCGAGGATAAGCTTGTCACCCTTTTGGGCCCAGTTCTGGGCTGGCGCCTGCGTGACTTCATAAAGACCATAGGCGATTTTCGGCGAATAGCTGATGGCGCGATTGCCAGGCAGGGTCCAGGGGGTCGTGGTCCAGATCACGATGCTCACGCTTCCGTCAGGGCTGGGCTTGTCCCGGCCGTCCACGTCGTCGCCGAAACCCGCGACCGGAAACTTCACCCACACCGTATCTGACGTATAATCCTCATACTCCACCTCGGCTTCCGCCAGCGCGGTCTTCTCCACCACGCTCCACATCACCGGCTTGGAGCCGCGGTAGAGCGTGCCGTTGGCGGCGAATTTCATCAGTTCGCGCGCGATCTGGGCTTCGGCGAAATAGTCCATGGTGGCGTAGGGGTGGTCCCAGTCGCCGATGATGCCGAGCCGCTTGAATTCCTCGCGCTGCACGTTGAGCCAGTGGGTGGCGTAGGCGCGGCACTCCTTCCGGAACGCCACCATGGCCGCGGCATCCCGGAAATCCGGTTTTGGCTTGCCCTTGGAGCGGTAGTTCTCCTCCTCGATCTTCCATTCGATCGGCAGTCCATGGCAGTCCCAGCCCGGCACGTAATTGGAATCGAAGCCGAGCATCTGCTGGCTCTTGGTCACCACGTCCTTGAGGATCTTGTTCAGCGCATGCCCGATATGGATATTGCCGTTGGCATAGGGCGGGCCGTCATGCAGCACGAATTTCGGCCGCGCGGCGGCCTGTTGGCGCAGCCGGCGGTAGAGGTCGATATCGTTCCAGCGCGCCAGGATTTCCGGCTCGCGCTGCGGCAGCCCGGCGCGCATCGGGAATTCCGTCTGCGGCAGGAACAGGGTTTTGGAATAGTCTTTGGTGTCGGATTTCTGAGGCTTTTCGGACATGAAGGCTCTGGTTTGGCTCAAAGGGCGCTGAAACGCGATGTGACTCGCGGATGAGTTAGGGCATCCCGGTCTTGCGCCGAGCCGAAACTCAGGCGGAAGCCGGGCCGCTAATGGGGATGGTGCGCCGCGCAAACATGGAGCTTTCCATAGCAGCCGGGCGGAGAATCGCAAAGCCCCGACGAAGGGATCCACCTTGGGCCGGAAACAGCGCTGTTGCGAATTCCTTCAGAGATACTAATCTATTGATTGATGGAGAGAAATTCATGAGTGCGAAGCCGCTGGCGGGAGAGACTTGAGGAGCTCCGCCGACAAGGCGGGCTGAACTCCGAAATTCAGTCGAGTATCTGACCGCAGCTTCGCGCAATATACGACGACGTGGTCGGGTCAGGTGCTCCAGACCGTTTCTCGGAACTTATGAGAAGACTAGATCAGCCGGAAGATGTCACCGGCGTATCAGGCCAATCTGACAGCCTCGTTAGGACGCTCGAAATCAAAACGCTCGCCGACCGGGTGTTTGGCGAGGAAGAAAAAGCGGAGGCTTGGCTGCATCGGCCGAATGCATCCTTGGCAAACCAAAGGCCCGTAGACCTGTTACGGGACCAACTTGGCGCCGCCGTCGTTCGTGAAATGCTCGAAAGGATCGATCACGGAATCTTCGCCTGAGCCCCCCACATGGAACTCTGGCGGATTGCGAACTATGCCGATCTGTCCGGAATCGGTGGCCTGAAAGCTGCGGGCAGATGGCATTCGCAGGTTAGGCGGATCCTCTATCTGGCAGATCATCCGTCAAGCGCCATGCTGGAGATGCTGGTCCATATGGATCGCGACCTGATCCGGCCAACCTACCAGCTACTTCGAATCGACCTGCCGCCTGCCATTACAATGGAGATCGTCCAGCTTCAGGACCGGCGGATTGGCGGACCAATACGATGGCAAGCCGGGAAATTGGCGATCAATGGCTCGATCGAGCCGCGAGCGCCCTGTTGCAGGTGCCGTCTGCCATTAGCCATCAGGGGCATAACTTTCTCTTGAACCCGGCGCCGTTCGATGATCGCCTGATCGGCTGAGATATAGTCTCAGCCGACGATCCCCAGTTTCGGGAACGCGCCGGGAGCTGCCGCCAGAGCGGCGCGGGCCCGGGCTGAGTCGTCATCCATTTGGCGCACCAGCGCGGCCACGCTGTCGAACTTCAATTCCTCGCGGATGTAACTGATGAAGGCGACATCGAGGGTCGCGCCATAGAGATCACCCGAGAAATCGAACAGGAAGACTTCCAGAAGCGGCGCGCCGTTGTCGAAGGTGGGGCGGCGGCCGAAGCTTGCGACGCCGTCGAAGCGCACCTGGTCGTTGCCCTGGGCACGGGCGACCCGCACCGCGTAGATGCCTTGCTTGAGTCCACAATTGCCGTCGAGGCGGATATTGGCGGTGGGATAGCCGAGATCACGGCCGCGTTTTTCGCCATGGATTACCTCACCCGTCACGAACCACGGGCCATCGAGCATCCGGGTGGCGTCCTCGATCTGTCCCTCGGCTAGCGCCATGCGGATCGCGCTGGAAGACACCGGCCGCTCCTCGATATCGACGTGGGGCTGCACGTCGACTTCGATGCCGAGCCGGGGGGCTTCGCCGACCAGCAGGCTTGGCGAGCCGACCCGGCCCTTGCCGAAATGAAAATCATAGCCGACCGCGATACCGCTGATCCCGAGCCGCCCGATCAGTTCATGGCGAATGAAATCCTGCGCCGATGTCCCGGCGCGGGCCTTGTCGAAGGTCATCACCACCGCGCCGGCAAGCCCGGTCCCGGCCAACAGCCGCAGCTTCGCGGCCTCGTCGGTGAGCCTGAACTGGGGACTGTTGGGGCTGAAAAAGCGGCGCGGGTGGGGTTCGAACGTCAACGCCAGCGCTCGCTGACCGTGGGCACGCCCCATCTGCAGGGCGGCTTCGATCACCGCGCGGTGGCCGAGGTGGACGCCATCGAAGTTGCCCATCGCGACCACGGCTCCCTTGGGGATCAAGGCTGCGGGCGTGCTATCGCGGATAACGGTAAAGCCAAACGTCATTTTGAGAAATTCTTCGCAAGCGCAGGGGATGGGTTCAGTCGCGGGACCGTGACTTGGCGGCCCCCGGGAAGTCAAGCCGGTCCGAACGGCAGCCCGTGGAGATCAGGTTCATCGCTCCCGGAAGCGGCCGGTTAACGGGCTGTTTAAGGGCTAATGCTAGTTCTTGGAGCTGACAGCGGGACGCTCCGGTTTGTGCAGGCTCGCAGATGATGTGCGGCGTGAATAGCGTGCGGGGGATTTGAGATGGCGGTAGATATATCGATGCCGGTGCTGGTGGTGGACGACTACAACACCATGATCCGCATCATCCGGAATCTTCTGAAGCAACTCGGGTTCCAGAATATAGATGACGCCAGTGACGGCTCGGCAGCCCTCAACAAGATGCGCGGCAAGAAGTACGGGCTCGTGATCTCCGACTGGAACATGGAGCCGATGACCGGCTACGACCTGCTCCGGGAGGTCCGCGCCGATCCCAATCTGGCGACCACGCCGTTCATCATGATAACCGCGGAATCCAAGACCGAAAACGTGATCGCCGCCAAGAAGGCCGGGGTCAGCAATTATATCGTCAAACCCTTCAATGCCGCCACGCTGAAGACCAAGATCGAGGCCGTTTTCCCCGACCTGGCAATGGCGTAGACTTCAACGCCGCTCTGCTACCATCTCAGCTCCCGCGTCAGTGCCCGCGGCGGATGGCCGAACAGCTCTTTCACCGAGCCGGGGTCCAGTTGATCGAGGCCTTCGAAGTCCCCGGCATGGATGCCGCGGGTGACGAACAGGCATTCGATACCGAAACCGTGAGCCCCCGCCAGATCCGTTCGTACGGAATCGCCGATCGCCAGAACACGGTCGAGGGTGATCGCATGGCCATGGCGCTCGGCAGCGAGCGCCATGGCGCGTTCGTAGATCGGCCGGTGCGGCTTGCCATAAAAGATCACTTCGCCGCCGAGTTCGCGATAGAGTTCGGCGATCGCGCCCGCGCAATAGATCAGGCGGTCGCCGCGTTCGACGACGATGTCGGGGTTGGCGCAGACCAGCATCAGCTTGCGCTCGCGCGCCTGCATCATCATCTCGCGATAATCTTCCGCCGATTCGGTTTCATCGTCGAACAGGCCGGTGCAGACGATGTAATCGGCCTGTTGCAGCGGCGCGAGCACCGCATCCAGGCCGCGATGGATAGAGCTGTCGCGCTCCGGGCCGAGCCAGAACAGCTTGCGGCCGGGATGGTCGGCGACGAAATGCCGTGTCAGATCGCCCGAACTGACGATGGCATCGTAGGTTTGGTCGGCCACGCCGAGCTTGCGCAACTGCCGTTGCACGGAGTCCGCCGGCCGCGGCGCATTGGTAATGAGGATCACCGTGCCGCCCCGCTCGCGGAACCTGTGCAGCGCCTCGCAGGCTTCGGGAAACGCCTCCAGACCATTGTGAACAACACCCCAGATATCGCTGAGCACGACATCGATGCTATCGGCGAGATCGCTCAGCTTCTCGACAAAGTGGAGCGCGGTCATGATCCCTGATATCGCTCAGGCCGAGCCAACGGCGCGGCGCGCCAGGGCGGCGTTGCCGGTTGCCCGCGGAGGCTCGATGGCCCCGCTTTCGACAACGGCATGTTTCGCGTAGCCATTGGGTTCCTGCGCCTTGTTCGAAGCTGCTCCGCCGGTAGCAGATGCGCCTTCGGGCCGCAACGGCCGGGGTGGAGCAAACAGAAATCCCTGCCCGAACCGCACGTCATAGTCGAGCAGGTCGACCACTGCACGTTCCCCTTCGATTCTTTCGGCGACCAGGTCGATGCCGAAGCGGCCGAGCAGATCCGAGAGATCGGAGGGATGGATGTCGGATGCCGAAGTCTGCCTTGGATCGAGCAGCAGCGATGCCGGCACCTTGATGAAGCGGACGCCGCGGTCGGCCAGTTCGCGCGGTTCGATCCGCAGATCGGTAACGTGATCGACGGAGAAATGATAGCCGCGCTGCGCCAAGGCGGCGAGATGCTCGGTTTCGGTCGGCCCGAGATTGCGGAACGTCGACTGCTTGAATTCGAGCACGAAGGATGGCGCCAGCGCGCGGTTGGCTTCCAGGAAATCCAGGCATTGCGCGAACGTCGTGGGGTTGCCGAGCGTCGCTGCCGCGACATTGCAGAACACGCCGACCTCCTTGTTGCGCACCATCAGCCGGCGCAGCACCTGCACGCATTTGAGCATGACCATGTGATCGATCCGCCCGATCAGCCCGGCGGCTTCGGCGACGCCAATGAAATCATCGGCGGCCAGAATCTGATCCTTGTCGTCGCGCAGCCGCGTCACCGCTTCGTAGAAGCGGACCTTGCGCTGCGGCAGGCTCACCATCGGTTGCAGATAGATGTCGATCCGGTTTTCCTCGATGGCGCTTCGGACCGCACTCAGGATCTGCGTGTGGCTGCGGAAGGGGGGTGCCTCGCTGGCCACGGCGGTGGCCTTGGTGGCAGGCGGGGCCGTGAGGCCGTTATCGTCGGCGAGCGGCGGAGGTTTTTGAGGGTCGTGATAAGCCGTTCCGGCGGGCGCGGGCGCTGCGGCCCCGGAGGCCAGCATGTCGTCATGCTGAGCAACGGAGGCCGCCAGCTGCTTGACCAGCCCCCCCAGTTCGTTGATTTCGCCAACGACGGCCTGAATGCGGTCGGCGCCCGCGGAGTTTGCCGACGTCACCCGGCCCTCGATCGCGGCGAGGCGGCGACCGAATTCGGCGACCTGACGCGCGAGGTCGGCGGTGCCACGCGACAAATCCGCGATCTGGCCGCCAACATCGCTGCGGTCGCGCAACCGCATCGATACCGCGTTGTAGAGGATGAGGAAGGTCAGCGCGGTGAGAGCCACGATCGCGGATGCGGTGCCATTGATGCCGGCCACCGAATAGAGGATCAGGCCGAGCGACGCTGCGACCAGCACCATGCAGATGGCGATGAAAATCGTGGAAATGCGGATCATGTTGCGCGCGGTACCTCAAGCCCTTAGGTCCTCAGACCGGGAAGTCACAGAAACAACCTGCTGTAGCCCCAAAAGTGCCGCAACCTTAACACCTTTGCTGATTCGAGAAGCAAGTGTTCTGTGGACAGGCCGGGAGCGGCTGCCGGCCGTGCTTTATTTGCCGCATTTTCCAGGGGAAAGACAGTGTCCACCCTTTCCGGAAAATGCTGCAACAGCCGTCATCTCGGCGCTGCGATGCGCGGCGGAGGTATCCTGCGCTGTTTGCCGGTCACTCTTTCCGAACTTCAATCCGGCGCCGGAAATGCGCTCGCTGCCCAATCAGCCTACGCCACGGCGCGGATCACCTTGGCGACCTTCTCGACGATCTCGCCGATCTGGTCCTCGCTGATGATCAAAGGCGGCGTCAGCGCCAGCGTGTCACCGGCGATGCGCAGCATCAGGTCATTGTCGTGGAATGCGCTGTTCAGACTTTCCAAGCCGCGCTTGCCGGGGAGATCCGGCCGCGGCGCGAGATCGATGCCCGCCGTCAGGCCGACGGTGCGGATGTCCAATACATTCGGCAAGCCCTTCAGCGACATGACGGCGTCGGCGAACTTCGGCTCGATGCGGCCAGCGCGCTCGAACAGCTTTTCGTCGCGGTAGATATCGAGCGTTGCGAGCGCGGCGGCGCAGGCCAACGGATGCGCCGAATAGGTATAGCCGTGGGCAAGCTCGACCAGATGTTCCGGACCGCTCATGAAGGCATCGTGGATGGTGTCGCGCACCAATACGCCGCCCATCGGCGCGGCGCCATTGGTGATGCCCTTGGCAAAGGTGAGCAGATCCGGTGTCACACCGTAACGTTCCGCGGCGAAGGCAAAACCGAGCCGCCCGTAGCCGGTGATGACTTCGTCGAAAATCAGGAGGATACCGTGTTTCTGGGTGATCTCGCGCAGCCGCTTGAGATAGCCCTTCGGCGGCGGCAGCACGCCGGTCGATCCCGCCATCGGCTCGACGATGACGGCAGCCATGGTGGAGGCGCCATGCAGGTTGACCAGCCGCTCCAGTTCGTCGGCGAAATGCGCGCCATATTCCGGCTCGCCCTTGGTGAAGGCCTGCTTGTCGCGGTCATAGGTGTGGGGAAGATGATCAACCCCGGCCAACAGGGTGCCGAACATTCTGCGGTTGCCGACGATGCCGCCGACCGAGGTGCCGCCAAAGCCGACGCCGTGGTAACCGCGCTCGCGTCCGATCAGGCGGGTTCGGGTGCCCTGGCCCTGGGTTTGATGGTAGGCCAGCGCGATCTTGAGCGCGGTATCGGCGGCTTCCGATCCGGAGTTGCAGAAGAAAACATGGTCGAGCCCGGCAGGTGCCAGATCGGCGATGCGGCTGGCGAGCTCGAAGGACTGCGGAATGCCGAACTGGAAAGGTGGGGCATAATCCAGGGTCTCCGCTTGCTTGGCGATCGCCGCGGCAATCTGGCTGCGGCCATGGCCCGCGTTCGTGCACCACATGCCCGACGCCCCGTCGATGATCTTGCGGCCGTCGACGGTAAAATAGTGCATGTCCTTGGCGCCGGCGAGCAGCCTCGGGGCCTTCTTGAAGGCCCGGTTGGCGGTGAATGGCATCCAGTGCGCCGCCAAGTCGTTGGGCACATTGACGGGCGAGGGGCGTGGGCTCTTGTCCAGCATGGGGGCCTCTTGAAGTAATCGGATTGCTGCAGTTTCGGCGTAAGCTATCAGTTGCGGCAGCGAAACGCCATCACCCGCGCCATGGCGCCACCCAGCAGGCGTTCTCGGGAAAATTAAACCTCAAGCTTGCGATTGGCGGGTGGCAGTTCAGAGATCGGCGGCAGCAATCCAGAATACTTCGCCCTCCGATT
>Ga0182012_10000149_pt1 | contig 76682 bp, 66 predicted proteins | sample 612S2SmetaG_FD_120486 | JGI IMG/M metagenome (GOLD analysis project Ga0182012, IMG submission 120486) | Permafrost microbial communities from Stordalen Mire, Sweden - 612S2S metaG | ecosystem: Environmental > Terrestrial > Soil > Wetlands > Permafrost | place: Sweden: Stordalen | collected... | reverse complement strand
CGTCTCAGAACCCAAGCGGCTGCGCTACCGGATCCTGCACGTCGCCGGGCAGATCACCCGCCACGCCCGACGCACCACCCTGCACCTGCCCGCCGACTGGCCCTGGGCCGCCGCGATCCTCCGCGCGTTCAAGCGCGTGGACGCGCTCCCCGCCTACAGCTGAGCGCCGAGCCAGCGCCGACCACCAAGCACCACCCAGCCGGACCGCGAGTGGACGCTGCCCGAAAACATGGCCTCCGGCGACCCCACGAGCGCCAAAAAGCTCATAGCGAACCCCGCGCTGTCACGCCGCCGCCGCCACCCCCCCCAATCTCACGCAAAACCACAGGCCCCTCACCTGGACGACGAATCGAGGCTAGCGGTGGCGCTGAGCCCGTTACGGTGCCGCGTATGTGCGCGGCCCACTGGTTTCCAGCCAGTAGATACGGCCCGAGGTGGCTGCGAGCGACATCGGGACTATGTTCTCGGAGTACGCGAGCAGCGCCGGTTCCTTGGCGCCAGCCCGCAGGCCGTAGATGGCACGGCCGGCCGGGTAGCCCGCTGCCGGTTCACCGATGGGATCGTGGAACAGTCCTTCGATCATCCACGCGAGGCTACCCGCCGCAGTGACTACCACCTGTACCACCCCGCGCGAAGGTGCCTCGAAGAAGGTCCCTGGCATCCGCCGTTCCCGGCCGGTCTTTGCGTTGAGCAGAATCGTGGTTTCAGGAAAGCCGTACTCTTCGTCCGGATCCACGGAGACAGAGGCAAACGCGAGATACCGGCCTGCGATAACGAAGTGTGAAGTTACGCGTTCAAGCGCTTCCGAGTTGCTGATGGGCTCCAGTCGCCCGGTGAGCACCCACTGCGCGAAGGTGATGCTGGATGGCGTCTGCTGCTTGTGTCGCGCAGTGGCCTTTAAGACGCGTACCCTGGTACCGGCGACTAGGGTCTTGCATCGATACTCCGAGCAAATTCTCGACTCGCTGGATGCGCCATAAGCCCCTCCGGCACATGACCCGAAGCAGACCATCACGACCGCCGCCGCAAAAGCCCCTGCGAAGGCGCCTCGGATACGGGGCTCCGGCCCACCCTCGCCGTTGTATGTCAGTTCGACAGTAGCGCCCTCGTCGGCCAATGTGTGTAGTACAGCGACGCCGAGCTATCCACTCCTAGTGCTGAGTGCGTGCCAAGCCGCCCCAGTCGAGACTAGCACCGCCCCGACGCCCACCAGCGTCCAACCGATCGCAGTGTCGAGGTGATAGGCCCCAGGCGGCAGATGCCCCGGAACGGGACCGAAGATGGATTCTACCGATCGTTCACGCTGGTTGGCCGGCTGGTGCGCTTCTACGATCCGTAGCAGGAGGACGCCCCCGCCGGCCAAGAGCAACCCTGGCAGCACAAACCACAGGAGCCGTTCCCGCCTAGACATGCGCGTCGGCGGGGAATCCGTGTCACTCACAGCCACCAAGGCCAACCCTTCGCGTGTGGTTAGGCGGGACCGATCGAGTATCGCGCACCTGCGCGGCGCATGGCGTCACGCTGCGCGCGCTCCGGTACCTCGGGGGTGGGCATAGCGGAAGAAACTGCCGCATCCGTTCCGGTTGGGACAGTCGAACGCCCTCCGCGTTCCGAGCGAAGCGCCGGAAGACCCGCCGCCACAATCGTGTCGAACCTCTGATGCGTATCGGCGCATGGCCAGTCCAGCCGCCTCAGCTCGTCGCGGTCAAGAAGCCGTGGGCATCATGCTGATCCCAGCGGAATGTTGGCCTTTGTGTGTTTCAGTTCGACGATCTCAAAGTTCCAGTCCACGTGCAACGGCCCGTGCTTTTTGCTGACTTCCGAGATCACGTGCGACAGCGTCTGCTGCAAGCTCGGAGAGTGCTGCGCGATCTTGACGTATGTGTGGTTCGCTTCGATCACTATCTGCGTGTGGTCGATTCTACTCGGTTCCAGCGCGGTCCCCGTTTGATCAAAAAAGATCAAGTCACCGGGTAGCACAGGTTCATTCGCCCGAATCACGCGCCCGAGCTTGAATTCCACCAAATGCTTCTCAAGTTCTCCCGCGATGCTGAAGGTCCTACTATTTTCATACTCCCGGATTTCGCCGAGCCCGCCTTCGAGAGTCGCGATGGACCAATATGACCACCACGCGCCTTCGCCGTGTACAAATTCGGACTCGTATCCTTCACCTGCGGGACTGTCGTCGCCATGTGAGCGCATATACTGCATCCCGCCTGCATGCAGCGCTGCGCTCGCAAAATTCGTGCAGTCATCGCCATAGAAAAACCCGAACGACGGATCGTGTAATCCTCTCAGTTGGTCTTCGCTGGCACCTACCAGCGCCCAGCGTTTCGCGTAGGCGACCGCGGCCCCGTAATTGAAGGTCCCACACGGTTCTGTTGTCGAACATGGGTGTTCTTCGGGCCCTTTCGGGTCGCCTTCTTCTTCGTACGGTTCTTCCACGATTTCACTCGGTTCGGTTTCTTCCCCGGGAAGTTCTTTGCCTGTGTTTTCCTCTGTAAGCGTTGCGGGCTGCGCGGTAAGATTGGCGCTCGCTACTCCTCCGGATACCGAATTGTACGTAAACGGTCTGACTTCCACATCGATCGGCTCACCGCTATGGGTCCCAGGGACGTGAAATTCCGTCGCGGCCGTGTCGGCGACTTTGCTCCATTCGCCACCGTTGAGGGCATAGCGATACTGGTAGTAGTCTATCCCTGGCCCGGGGTACCCGTCCGGGTAGGTCGGGGTCGTGGCCGCCGCCCAGGTAACAGCGCTTTCGCCGGAGGCTTCTTCGTACAGCGCGTCGACGTAGGTCGGTGCAGTCGGCGGCACTTCATACACTTCGTATTCATATTCGAGATAGCCGCCTCCCAGGCTGAGAACGTTTTCCTTCTGTGGTGCGGCTTCGTTGTTGAGTAAAGCGAACCCATAGTCACCACGACCAGGTGTGATTGCTGATCCGTCGGACCATTCTTGAACGATTTCGGTGACGTTCCATGTCAGGTTTCCGGTTTTGGAGCCGGCTTCTGCAACCGTGCTCGCACCGGTGCCCGAGACGTCTCCGCCCGGCGCCCAAGGCGTAGACGGGAGCGCGTGAGTCCACGTAGCGGATTCTGGCCACGCCGCGCTGCCGCTCCATCCCGCCGTGATTCCGTATAGGCCTAGGGAAAACGGCGCTTTAGTGTTCGTCGCTGCGGACACTTCCTGTGTGTACGTCGCGGAAATAATGCGCACCCCGCTGGGCGGCGTAGCTTGGCTGGTAGGAAACTGGGCGAGGTACCGGAAGTCGCCCGAGGCTTTTGTGTTTTCCCCTACTGCTTTCTCGCTCGCCGGAGGCTGTCCGACGCCCACCAGTGGCGGTTGGGCTTTGCACTCGCTTGTTTCAGGCTCCGTGCTCCAGAGCGTGCAGACAGAGCTCGGTTCGACCGGGCCGGAATGGCCGATTTTGCCTGGTTCGACTTCATCAAGCACGTTTGAGCAGTATGTGACGCTTGGTTTCCCGCTGCCGTTGGTTTCAACCGCAGTAGTCGCTCGCTGTCTCGCCAAGCACGGGAGTGGCGCGCTCCCCGCGGCGTAGTACGTGTAGGTCGTGACAGGACCGGTTTTCTGCCCAGCGGGAATGCTTTCGACGCTTTCGACCTGTTTTGCGTTGTTGTACGCAATCTTGATTGCGGCTCCGCTCGGTTCGGTGACTGCCGTCAAGAGTTCCGTCTGTGTCCCGGTGCCGTATGTATATTTGGTCACCTGGCCCTGCTCGCTCGTGAATTCGACGAGCTTGTATGCTTTGCTGGCGTTTTCTTTCTCCACGTACTTGGTTGTTTCGCCCTCGGCGGGGAAGGTGACGGCTGTGTAGCCCTCCGTTTTGCTCTCTTCGTAGTCGATCGGGGCTCCCGCGTTGTCGGTCCAGGAGGTGGGGAGCGTGTCACCGGTGGTGTAGTTCGCGGTCTCTTTATATATGCCGTACTGTTCGACCGACAGGGGGTAGAGTAGCCCTTTGCCGCTGCCGAAGTAGTAGGCGAGTTCGGTTGCCCGGTATATGACTGCGTAGCTTGCGCCTTTGGGCAGTTCTGGGCAAAAGTAGCCTTCGGTGTCCTCTTTGCCCGGTAGGCACATGACCACTTCTTTTGCCAATTCGGGCGGCGTTCCCAGTACGCCGCCGTTTTTGATGAACTCGAAGGTGGCGCCGCTCGGGTCGGTGTATTCGACTGAGCCGTCTCCCTCGACGCGTAGGTGCTCGGTGTTGTTGTCTGTCCATCCCGTCCCGTAGCCAGGTTCGGATGGCGCCAAGCTGTCGTAGGTGCGCGCCACATGGAACGTGAGGCCTTTAGCCGCGATGCTCAGGTCGGTGCTTGTTGCGAGCAGGTCGCCGCTTGCGGGGTTGACCTTCTCCGCCGTAGAGGCGCTGGAGGCGACGGTGAGCAGCGTGTAGTGCGGGGAGGCGCCGATGCCGCGCGGCGCCCATTCGATCGTCAGGGTCGGGTATTTTGTAGAGGCGGCTGGGCCGTCGAACGTGACAACGTTTGACGAGTCTTCGGACTCCGGTAAGTCCTTGATGAGCAGACCGAGGTTTTCAGCTCCTTCGCCGCCCGGCGCCGACGCTCCGTTGATCCAGCGCTGGACTAGCCGCGTCGGGTACCAAGTCTTGGCGCCGGATGCTTCGCCGATGTTTTCGTCGTTGATCAGCGACCCGGCTTCTGCGAAGTCGCCACCTTCCTTCTTCCAGGGCGTGCTCCAGGTCGCTCCGCTGGCCCAGGGCGTGGTGATCCGGTATACGCTCATCGCGACTTTGGTTTTGGTGGTGGCGGCGGTCTCGTACAGTTCGAGCTTGGCGTTCAGGACGATCGCGTTGTTGCTGAGGTTCGGCAGCGCGAACTCGAGCAAAGCGTGAACGCCGTTTCCGCTGCCGGGACTTTTTTCTTTCCACCCGGCTTCAATGGTTTTACCGGCACATGAAGAGGTGGTAGGCGTCGCCTGGTTGATGGTGCAGGCGACGGTGCCGGTCTCTGGCGGGCTTTTTTCGGTGATCGCCAGTGGCGCAGCGCCTGTCGAGAGCACCCGGCCGCCGGAAACGGCCGACGCCAGCGCGGTGCTGGTCGCGCCTCGGGCGAAGATTACGGTGCGCATGTGCCCGTTAGGCAGCTGGTAGGTGACCGAGTTGGCGGTCGTGTACTTTGCGACCAGCTTCCCCGTGACCCCCGCCACGCTGTCCGAGACTTCGTGGCCGGGGCGCAGCGCCTTTAGCTCGGCCCCTCCCGCAGACTGCGATCCAATCGCAAGCGCCACTAGCAGCACGACTGCCGCGACGAGTACGAGTCGGCTGCTACGGCCTGACAGAGATGATCGCGACATGGATGCCTCCAGCCTCGCGTGAAGCGGAGCCGCGATGGGCGCCCGCCAAGATCACAATTAGCCCTCTCATAGATAAGTAGTTCCGGAACGGCATTCTGGATCACTTACACCGCGAAACTTTTGTGATCGCGGCGTCTCTCGGCGCTGTCGAGCAAACTGCGGGGCGCCACGGGTGACTGCCCGGACGGCGCAGGCAGCGACTAGTCCAGAACAGGGTATAGTTTTCTGCGACGAGCGTCGGGCTTCTCCTCTGCTCCGGTCCCGCGCGCACATCCTCACAAGAGCTGGGAGAACCGAGGCGTAGTGGCGGTGGGTCCTGCTCTGCAAGGCGAGAAGCTCACGCGAGCGATCTCCGCGGCCGTCGTGGCCCTGTACGGCGAGATCTACGGACGCGGCCGCACCACGGCCCACACGTACCTCAACGACAACGTCGTCGTCTGCATCCTGGAGGACATGCTCACGTCCGCCGAGCAGCAGCGGGTCGCCAACGGCGCCGGTCAAGAGGTCATAGAGGCACGCGTCGCGTTCCAAACCGACCGCGAGGACGCCTTCACCGCAGCTGTAGAAAAACTCACGCGACGGCCCGTTGTGGGGTTCATGAGCGCCAACCAGACCTCGCCTGAGATCGCGTGCGAGATGTTCTTCCTCGCGCCCCACCCCACATGAGCGAGAGTGGCACGTGCGCGCCCAGCTGACCGACACCACGCTCATGAAGCAGATCCAAGCCGGGAGACGGATCGCGTACGGGGAACTCTACGAGCGCTTCGCGTCGCGTGCCTTTCGCACCGCCCTCTCAATCTGCCACGACCGCGACTGCGCACAGGACGCCGTGCAAGATGCCTTCCTGTCAATCTGGACCTCGAGCGCGACCTACCAGTCCTCCCGCGGACCCGTCGCCGGCTGGGCAATGAGCATCGTCCGCCACCGGGCGATCTACCTCGCCCACCGACGCGCCGCCATCGATGAGCACCCAGCCTCGCTCGCGGATCTCCTCGATACCCAGTCCGCCCAAGACGACCTGCCCGGCGATCTCGCCATCCGCACAAAACACCACGAGCTGACAGAGCTGCTCAGGCGACTCCCCGCCGCACAGCAGGAAGTCATCCGGCTTGGATTCTTCGACGGGCTGACCCACCAACAGATCGCCCGGCAACTGGCCCTCCCACCAGGCACCGTCAAAGGCCGAATCCGACTCGGACTAAACAAGCTCCGCTCCGACCTCGACCGCTAACCGCCGACCGAGACAGCTACCAGCAGTCTCTCCTCGAGCTTCATCGGCTCATGTCGCGTGGCCGCGATCGAGGCGTGCTCCGCGGCCGGGGTTGCCGCGGGCAGCGCAATTGAACGTGCGCTCATCGCCCTCGGTTGCCCTGTGAAGTTCGCGGAAGGCGTCATGCGACGGGCACGCGGGATCCGGGCCGCACACGGTTGTTCTCCTCGAGCTCAACATTGCCTGTGGCATCGAGAAGGCAGACGTCACCCACTTGGCGGAGCTGCGGAACACGGCAGCCCACGGCGCCGGCCACGTCGGCTCACAGGACACGAAGCGGGCCGTCAGAGCCGCCCGAACAGTGGTCTCAACACTCCTTGGTCCCGCGGCACCCATCACACGGGAGTAGCGATGCCAGCAGGGTCCGCCGACGCTGCCCGGCGATCTCGCCCTTGCGGGCCCGCTCGAGCTCCGGCGATCGCGCAAGGACCTGTCTGGCCTCATGCTCACTTAGGCGAATGAGGCTAGCCGTTTGTACCCGCGCCGCGCGGCGGCCCGGCGGTGAGAACATAGGCGCCGCGGGGAGAGAGGTTCGCCAAATCGTGTGGCCGCCGACCGGTGTTGTGTGCGGGGAGACATTCAATGGCCGGTTTGAGCGGTTCGGGGTCATAAACCCCGATGCCGCAGACTCAAGAGATCTCCGGTCTCGCACCCGGCTTGCCCAGCGTAGGCGTCGAGCTGCCCATGTCTGAGTCCGGTCTGGCTCTGGCGGCGTCCAGCCCGGCGGACCGTGTGGCGCTGGGCACCATGCAGGCGGCGCTCGCGGTTGCGCGGGAGGCCGGGGAGGATCGCCCCGCGCTTGAGGTCCTCGCGGGCTCGCTGGCCGAGATGGGAGTGCGGGCGAGGAGCACGACGCGATCGGCGCGTCTGCTCACGCGTGATCGCGATGCATGGCTGAGGCGGCTGCGCAGCGCGGAGCGAAGCGCCAGCTCGCTCAGCGCCTACCGCTATGCGATCGACGATCTGCTCAGCTGGGTCGAGCGGACAGAGCGCACCGGCGAGCTGTTCGAGGAGCAGACGATCGTCGACTATTTGGATGAGTACCGCACGCGCTGTGAGCCCGCTCCTGCCACCTACCACCGCCGGTTCCTGCTGTTGCGGCGCTTCATGGCGTGGGTGAGCCAGCGCAACGGGCTCCCCGATCCGTTCAGCGAGCTGCAGGCGCCGCCGAAGCCCAGGCAGGAGGCGGAGTGGCTGACGCGCGAGGAGTTCGCACGGATGCTGCACGCTGCCGCGAACCCAAAGCGCGCACACCCGGGCATCGCCGAGCGCGACCGGCTGGTGCTGCTCACGCTGGCGATGACAGGCCTGCGCCGCTCGGAGCTGATCGCACTCGACTGGAGCGACGTGACGCTCGACGGCGAGCGCCCGTCCCTGCTGGTGCGGCGCGGCAAGGGCGGCAAGCCTCGCCGACAGCCGCTGCCGGCCGAGCTCGCCGCGGCGCTTGAGCGCTCACGGGCGACACGCGAACCTGCGCCCGCGGACCCGGTGTTCTGCGGCCTGGCGGGCGGGCGGCTTCAGCCGACGATCCTCGCGGGCATCATCCGCCGCGCCAGCGACGGGGCCGGGCTCTCCAAGCACGTGACCGCGCACACGCTGCGCCACACCGCCGCGACGTGGCTTCGCCAGGCGACCGGCGACACGCGCCTGGTGGCCGAGTACCTCGGGCACGCCGACGTCTCGACAGTGAGCCGATATGCGCACGTGGCGAGCGAGGAGCTGCACGCCGCGGCGCAGAGCATCGCCGAGGGCCCTGGCGAGATGCGCCCGTCAGCGTCTCCCTCTCCCTCGCGCGATTTGTCCGGGCGACGTGAGCGTGTCCATCCGGGTCAGCTCTCCTTGGAGTGAGCTGTGCGGCGGTCCGGGAAGCCTGCTAGAAATCGCTGTGCGGCACGGAGCGCTGCCGGAGATCTTCTCCGGGCGCCCGAGCCGAGCGATTCCATTGAAATCGCCCCCGGCCCTCTGTGGCATTCCTAACGTGACGAATCTCCAGCGACTGCACATATAGAAAAGCCCCGCCGGAGCGGGGCTTTTCCTTAGCAGGTCGATAAGCCGGATTCTGTCGTTGAGCAGCCATCCATCTTTGCGGCCTACCTGGACCTCGGCGGGCAGCCTGCAAACGGTCCTGTTTGGCCTTGCATCGGGTGGGGTTTGCCCAGCCGCCGCGTCACCACGGCGCTGGTGCGCTCTTACCGCACCATTTCACCCTTACCGGCCCGCCGTTCACGTGGGACGGCGGACGTTGGCGGTTTGTTTCTGTGGCACTTTCCCGCGGGTTTCCCCGGGTCGATCGCTCGACCACCCTGCCCTCTGATGTCCGGACTTTCCTCGAAGGCAATGCCTCCGCGGCTGCCTGACCTGCATCTGAACCGTACACGCTACTCGCTGACTCCGAGGGCGCGGTGGACAGACAGGCCGCCTCAGCGCGAACAACCCCCGCCAAGAGCCGGCTCAGACCCTGCGCATCAGGCCCACCACGCGACCGAGCACGCGGACCTCTTTGCTGCGGATGGGCTCCATCGTGGCGTTCTCCGGCTGGAGGCGTACGTGATCGGGTTCGCGGAAGTAGCGCTTGACCGTCGCCTCCTCGCCCAGCAGCGCGACGATGATCTCACCGTCCTTCGCCGTCTCCTGTGGGTGAACCACCACATAGTCGCCCTCAAGAATGCCCGCTTCCTTCATGGACTCGCCGCGGATCCTCAACAGGTACTCGCCCTCTGCACCACCCGCGATCTGCGGGACAGGCACGTACTCCTCGATGTTCTCCTCGGCGAGCATCGGCTGACCGGCTGCGACTGAACCGAGCAGAGGCAGGCCTTCCTCCCGCACGATCCCCCGCACGCTGTCCACCGCGGTGCCGACCGCTCGGTCCAGCAGCTCGATCGCGCGCGGCTTGGTCGGGTCGCGGCGCAGCAGCCCGATCTTCTCGAGGTTGGCCAGGTGCGCGTGCACCGTGGAGGAAGACGCAAGACCCACAGCCTTGCCGATGTCGCGCACGGTCGGCGGGTAGCCATACTTTGCCGAGTACCGGCGGATGAAGTCGAAGATCTCCTGCTGGCGCTTGGTCAGATCCATGTCGGCTTGCTCCTCGGTCGATCGCTTTGGCGCGGCAACGAACACATGTTCGTAAATCTAGCGCGCGCCCAGGACGGACACAAGGGCTCGAGGCGGGCGGTGCGGTGGGGCACCCGGGGCTATACTCGCCCCCCTGCGCCCGTGGCGGAATTGGTAGACGCGCAAGGTTGAGGGCCTTGTGGGGAGATTTCCCCGTGGTGGTTCGAGTCCACTCGGGCGCATGCGTTGCCGCGATTACAACGATCTCGCTGCAAAGGGGCACCTTCTGATGTCGCGTCGCCCGGCTCCGATACGAGCGGGCGTCGCGCCGGAGCCTCAACGCTCGGGTCGCGACGATCGGGACCCGAGGGACTCCCGCTTCGACGGCGGGCGGTACAGGGCTTGTCACCGGGCGAGCGTCTCTTGGTCTCTGAAGAAAGCCGCCGCGGGGTCCGTCGCCGGGGAGAGTTGCGCCCCAAACGATCCCAGCCAAGCTCTCGTCGTCGGGCGCGCTCCCATCCCCTCAGCCCCGGGCCAGGTGGCCGCGAGGTCGGGGTCCACCGCGTTTACGATGACGCTGGTGTCAGCAAGCTCGGCGCACTGATTACGACGGTATTGCCGAGGGAGGCAAGGGCCTGCGCCACGCGCCTCGCCCGAGGCCGCCGGTTGAGCCGGTGATGAGGCAGATCGAAGTGCTCGTCCTCGCTGCGATACGGGAATCAGGAGCGTCAGTGCACCGGAGTCGAGCCGAAATACCGCGACCTTTACTGATAGAGTAAAGGTATGGCAAGGATCTCTACTAAGAACCAGATCACGATTCCCGTCGCGGCGCTCGACGAGGTCGGCCTGCGCGCCGGCGAGCGAGTAACGATCGAGCCAGCGGGCGACGGAGAGCTGCGTATCCGCCGAACGAGCACGACTTTTGAGGACGCGTTCGGGGCACTGACGGGGACCTACCCTGCGGGCTATCTGCAGCAACTAGACGCCGAAGACGACCTGCGGTGAAGCTGCTCCTCGACGCGGATGTCGTGATTGGAGCGCTCGACGGCAACGACCAGCATCATCAGCGCGCTCGGGCGATGTTCACCGAATGGCGCGACGCCCAACACGCCTGCGCGATCAGCGTCGTGAATCTGACCGAGGTGCTCGCCGCTCCGTCGGCAGACATGTCCAAGCTCGCCACCACGCGCGAGGCGATTGCTGCCCTCGGCGTGACTGTGCATCAGCCGAACGAGGCGATCGCGGTCGAGGCGGCGCGCCTACGACAACGGCACCCGATCGGCCTGCCCGATGCCTACTGCCTGGCAACCGCAAAACACACGCGCTCGGCGGTCGCGTCATTCGATCAGAAGATCCTGAGGGCCGCCACAAGGGAGCACATCAAGACCGCGTGACACCGAAATCAGGTGATCCTGACGGACACGCCGCGACCTTCCTGGGGACACCGGGACCTACCCCATAACCGTCGCCAGGCGTCGAAGGTGGTTCTAGTTCTGTGCTCTTGAGTGCATTTGCAGGATCGAGATGTCAGCGCTCTGGCGCCATAACGCATGTTATAGCGCCAAAGTGACGCTAGACTGACGTGTATGCCGAGCGTTCAGATCAAGGATGTTCCGTCTGACGTACATGCCGTCCTGCGCCGGCGTGCCGCCGCTGAGGGCCAGTCGCTGCAGGAGTATCTGCTGGGTCGCCTGGTTGCAGACGCCCGCCGCCCTACGCTCGACGAGCTGCTCGATCGCGCCGGACAGCGCGCTGGCGGCACGACGAGCTTTGGCGACTCAGCCCGCCTGATCCGAGCCGATCGCAACGAGCCGTGATCGTCGTCGACGCGAGCGTGCTTGCGCCGGCCCTCGGCGACGACGCTGCCGACGGCGAAGCCGCCCGCGCGCGGCTTCGAGGCGAGGACCTGGCTGCACCTGAGATCATCGACTTGGAGGTCGCGTCTGTGTGGAGGCGAACGCTCACGGACGATCGCCGTGCATCACTGGCGTTGGCCGATCTCGCCGATCTCCCGCTCCGACGATCCCCACATCTGCCCCTGATGTCTCGTTGCTGGGAGCTGCGCCACAACCTCACGCCGTACGATGCCGCCTACGTCGCGCTCGCCGAGCTACTCGACGTCGCGCTCGTCACCGCCGACACGCGCCTCTCCCGCGCAAGCGGCATCCGGTGCCCGGTCGAACTGCTCACCTAGTTCCGAACGACCGGATGGTTCGAGTCCACTCGGGCGCATTTCGTTGTCGAAATCACAACAGTCCTGCTGCAAAGGGATCTCTTGATGTCGCGTCGCTCGGCTGCGGTACGGGAGGGTGCAGCCGGCTGTCGAGCCAGGCGAAGGAGCGGGCATGGTAGAGCGCCCGAGCGGCTTGCTCGCAGTGATCATCAGCGCCCTCAACGGAAGTGAAGTGGACGTAGGTCTTCTCGCAGGCCAGCGCAGCGACCAGCTGCGGGGCCGAGGCGCTGATCTCATCGCCCTCGGCGCTGCACACCCAGGTCGGGCATCTGATCAGCGGAGCCCGGTCCTCCAGGGTGAACTCGCGCAGTGCATCTATGTAGTCCAGCGGCTCGTCAACGCCGTGGACGAGCATGCCCCGTCGCAGCGCCCAGCCCGCCGTCGGCTTCGCAGCCAGGCGCTCGAGGACCCGAGCCAAAACGTCGCGCACGCGGCGGCGATTGATGACGCTCGGCTTGGCGAGTGGCCCGGGCAGCCTGTCGAGGAACGCCGCGTACAGATCGTAGGCGCCGCAGTCGGCAACGCAGGCGGCCAGCCGGTGCTCGCCGCTGGCTGCACGGGGAGCGAGGTGGGCTCCAAGGCTCAGACCGATCAGGGCGATCCGCTCTCCGTCGACATCCTCGCGACTTAGGGCATGGTTGACGACCGGGGTGATGACATTCTCCCAGTCGGCGCGGATCGGCTGCCGCTGCTCGGTCAACACGCGCCCCTGGCCAGGACCATCGAACGCGAGCACGTTGTAGCCCCGAGCCAGCGCGGCCGCTCCGTTGGCGAAATACAGCTCCTCAGCGGTCCCGTCATAGCCGCCGGTCAGTATCACCGTCGCCCGTCGGCTGTAATCGGCAGAGGTGCGGAAGAAGTAGCCAGGCAGCGTGATCGCTCCGAGCGGGATCTCGATTCTCTCGACAGGGAACTCCATCAACGCGGTCGCGTTGGAGAACATGTCGGCTTGGGCGCGGTATGCAGAGACCAGCCGTTCATCCAGTGGCGGGCCGAGCAGCATCACGCCGGCCGTGCGGTGATAAGTGCACGCGCGCAGGTACGCCAGCCGAGCCGAGGTCCGGTTCCCCGCCGCTGCCTCCTGTTCGGCCAGCTGCGCAACCGCGGCGGCCGTCGCAGTCCACTGCTCAAACCAGCTGTCCAGGTCGCGTTCGTCGATCCGGCGAGCCGTCGCAAGGCACTCCCCGAGGTCAGCGCCACCGTAAATTGCCGCACCGACCGCCCGCACCAGCTGAGCATCAAGAAGCTCATCCTTCAAGAGCAGACGAGTCACCGCCGGACACTGTAGGCGTTCTGGAGACCACGGGGTCGCCGAGATCCGATGCCGACGATGGCTCTTACGCGCCAGCGATACCACCAGCGCGCCGGTTTGCATCCAATGCAGGAATCTCAGCCGCGACGCCGTCCCCGTTTGCGAGGAAAGCAGGCGCCTCCGCGCCAGGAGATGCCCGGCAACGCTGACGAGTGGCTTTGGTTCTGTCTCTCTAAGTGCATTTCGCGGCCCCCTGGGATCTGTCTACGATGCGATCCGTGCGATCGCCGCCAAGCGATCGTCATAGGTCAACAGCTCACCGTCCAACTCGGCCGCGCAAGCGAGGACCATTGCGTCAGGTAGACGCAGCCGCGCGTGCTGCGAGCGAAGCTCAGCCGCACGCTCGGCCATGGCCGCGGTGAGCGGCTCCACGTTGAGGCCCATCCCGGATATTGCGCCGCGTGCCTCAGAAGTCCGTCCCTCGCGAGCGAAAGCAACGAGCGCCTCGCTGTAAGCCGTCGCCGGGGCCACGAGCCGGCGACGCGAGTTGTCGGCCGCCTCGATTTCAGCCACGGCGCGCGTGTGATGAGCATCCTCGGAGTCGAGCAGCCCGATCAGGACGCTCGCGTCGAGAATCAGCGCTCCCACTCGCCGCGCAGCCTCTCGAGTTCGCCCGCGCTGTAGATCCCATGTGCAATTCCAGCATGTCGCCGGACGCGCGAACCGCGTACCGCGACGATGACCTCGCCCTCGCCGACGGGTCTAACCGTGACCTCGTCGCCCGGCCGCAGTCCAGCCGCACGCATGACATCGACGGGCAGCGTGACTTGGTTCTTGGTAGATACGCGGGGCATGTCCTTTACTTTAGCACCCCCGTTAGTAAAGGCAGCAGTTTCGCCAGCTATACCAGTGGTGCAGAATCAGCATCGCTCCCCACCCGTGACGCCGGGGCCGGACGCGTCGTGGCAACAGCTTGGCAACGTCCATATCGTCCCATGCGTACTCGTGGATGAAGGGCTCGGGGAGATCCCGGATAGCCCAGACGTTCGTCTGCGTTCCTGATCCGTCGGTTCGCCGTTACGCGGTCGCTCTGGAGGCTGACACGGAAGTGCTCGCGCTCGGTGGAGATCCGGTGTTCGAGCCCGCAGTGACCCTGGCGGCTCCGCGCAGGACGAGGTGAGCTCCGGGTGGCCGCCGACCTCCGGCGGACTCCGTGTGTGACTCGATGACATCCTCGCCTGCGTCCGCGACGTAGCCCTCCAACCCGAAAGCCTTGACGCCGAACGCCGCACGGTTCAGCACCGCTGAGGAAGACACTTATACGCCCGGTTTCGAGGCGGTACGATCGCGCTGTTACCGGCGACGGGACGCAGTTGCGGGCCACGGTCGCGACCACGACGGAGGAGGAGCGATGAGGCGGCTTTCGGCGGTTGGCCTGGCACTTGCGACGATCATGCTGGGCGTCGTATCAAACGCGTCAGCGACGACGCTGTGCATGCAGAACAAGGCAAACGGCGCTGTCAGTGGTCCGACCACTGTCGGCGGCAATAAATGCACGGCCGGCTATACGGCCGTGGAACTGCCGTCGGCGAACGAGCTCGAAATTCTCAAGCACGCCAGCTACCAGCCGGAAGGCGTCGGCAAAAAGCCGACGATCAGGTTCACCGGGGTGAACGTTCAGATCGTCGACGGGGCCGGACACACAGCGACGGCGAATGGGCTGGGGAACCTGATCATTGGCTATGACGGTCATGCCGGCCAGCAGACCGGCTCTCACAACATTGTCGTCGGTGACGGGAAGTCGTTCACGAGCTTTGGTGGCTACGTCGGAGGAGCCGAAAACGCGATCGGGGCGCCTTACGCGAGCGTCTTTGCCGGCGCGGGCAACGAAGCCACCGGCCAGGACTCGGCTGTGCTGGCCGGGGATGACAACCGCGCGACCGCCGCCGCGGCGGTGGTGGCCGGAGGCTGCAACAACGTGACGGGCGCGGGAGCCGCGCCGGCAGGCGCGTGTCAGATGGATGAGGCGATCCTCGGCGGATCCAACAACACTGTCACCGCGGAGGACGGCGCCGTGAGCGGCGGCACCGAGGGGACCGTCTCAGGCGCCGCCGCGTCGATCGCCGGCGGCAACGAAAACACCGCCAGCGGCCTCTACGCAAGCGTGACCGGCGGCGCCGCCAACTTCGCCACGAAGGAAGCCGCAACGGTGAGCGGGGGAACCCTCAACACCGCGCGCGATTCCTTCTCGAGCATTCAAGGCGGCTGCGATGACTGGACCGGCCTACCGCCACTGACCGGCGAAAATCACACAGGTTGTCCGCTCAGCGGAGCCCAGTCGATCCTCGGAGGCGAGGAAAATTCCGCGGTGGGCGAGCTCTCGACGATCAGCGGAGGGGCGAACAACCTGACCACTTCACTGTTTCTAGAAGGCGGCGAATTCGCGACCGTGGCCGGCGGCTACCGCAACGATGCGATCTCGCCATGGAGCGCGATAGCCGGAGGGAAGGGCAACACGGTGGGCAACGAAGGCACCTACGGCACGGTCTCAGGCGGCAACTCCAACTCCGCCGGCTCACGTTGCCAAGCGGTGCCCGCCGCCCCGGACAATTCATGCTGAGGGCGCGCCCCCAACCACCTCGGCCGCGTCGCGAACGCTCAGACCTCCTCGCGGCCTGGCTGAGGCGTCCAAAGCGGCTCCAGTTGCGGCCCGCCGCAAGGACCTCGCCCTCTTACCGGTCTCGAGGCATGCAGCCACGTTCTGGCCCCGTCGAACCGCCCTTGGCTGGGCCAGCTACTGTCGTAGAGCCTCAAGAATTGAGCGAAGGGCGGCGAGTGTGTGTGACCGCGCCGCAGGCATGTCGTCGGCCAGGGCGACATACATCGCGCTCTCGTTGAGTGCGCCGAGCAGCAGGTGGGCGAGCGGGCGGGTCGGCTGCTCACCCAGCGAGCCCTGGGCGACCGCCGCGGTGAGGGCGGCGTCGATCAGTCCCAGCCCGTAGCGTTCACTGATATCGCGCCACGTCTCCCAGCCAAGCACGCTGGGGGCGTCCACTGCGGTGATCCGCCGGATGCCCGGTTCGAGGATCGCGTCGAAGAGCACCTCGGCGCCCTCGGCGAGCGCGCCGAGCGGATCGGACGGGTCAGCCGCAGCCAGTCGCGCGGATATGCGACCGATGATCTCCACCTCGACGTTCTCCACCACCGCCAGAAACAGATCGCGCTTGTCGGTGAACTGGTGATACAGGGCGCCTCGGGTCACGCCCGCCGCTTGAACGATCTCTTCGGTGCCCACGCCGGCATAGCCGCGCTCGCCGAACAGCGGCCGCGCCGCCCCTACCAGGGCCGCGCGCGTCGCCGCGCTGCGAGCGGCCTGCCTGTTCGGCCGAAAAGTCATACAAGCAGTATGTATGCTGTCGGGATCGTCCGCACTGACCCTGGAGCCTGACATGAGCGACCTCACCACATCATCCATCGATGTTCCCGGCGGCCGTGTCTCGGTCCGCGACTCCGGCGGCGAGGGCCCACTCGTCGTATTCGTCCACGGAGCGCTCGTGGATGGTCGGCTCTGGGATGCGGTGTGGCCCGCCGTGGCAGAGGCTGGATATCGCTGTGTGCTGCCGGACCTCCCGCTCGGCGCCCACCGTATCCCCCTCGACACCGATGCCGATCGCAGCCCGCTCGGACAGGCCCGCCGGATCGCGGGGCTGGTCAGGGCCCTCGGATCCGAGAGGGCGATTCTCGTCGGCAACGACACCGGCGGTGCGCTCTGCCAGATCCTCACCGCACATGAGCCCGCCGTGGTCGACCGGCTCATCCTCACACCGGCCGACGCCCTCGAGCACTTCCCCCCGACGGCCTTCCGCGCGCTGCCCCTGCTCGCCCGCTCACCCCGCCTGCTCAGCCTCGCATTCCTGCCACTCAGCCGCGGCCCCGGCATGAGGATGCTCGCCGGACTCCTTGCAAAGCGCCCGATCCCGGAGCATCTGCTCCGGGACTGGTTCGCAGCGATGTACAGCGACCACCGCGTGTTGCAGGATCTGGCGGGGCTCGTAAGGCCGATGAAGCCCAGCATCACCCTCGACGCCGCGGAGCGCCTTCGGAGCTTCCCGCGCCCCGTGCTCCTGGCGTGGGCCCCGGAAGACAAGTTCTTCCCCTACAGCGACGCCGAGAAGCTCGCGAACATGATCCCCGATGCGCGACTCGTGCCGATCCACGACAGCTACACCTTCACGCCCATCGACCAGCCCCACGCCACGGCCGACGCCATTACGGCGTTCCTGCGCGACACCGAGCAGATCGCCGCCCCCAGCGAGCGCGCTCACCCGGAAGCCGGGTGAGCGGTCAGCTCGGGGTCGCCGTGATGTACCCGCGCATGTAGCCGATATGCGCCATCGCCCACGGGTCGCACAGGAAAGCGCAGTGCCATTCGAACCTGCCGGGCTTGTCGACGAAGAGCGTGTACGTGTGGGTGCCGGGCTCGGCGATGATGTACACCTTCGCTCCGGTCGAGGTGATGCTGTGTGGCTGATCGTCGGTGTTGTCGATCCGTAGCGTCACCGGCCGACCTGCGGTGACATGGAATTCGCTGACCGTGAACTCGTCGTGCATTTCGCCTTCCGGTCCCCGCTTGCCTTCCGGGATGACCGACAGGTCGATGACCTTGGCCGCCGGCCCCAGGGCAGCGGCCGGCGTCGCCACCGACTTCGAAGCAGCGCGCTGGGATGCCACGGTCGCCTGGTTTCTTTCGGCCACCTTGACCAGCGCCACCACCGAGAGCACCAGTGCGGCCAGGATGCCCGCGCCCGCGAGCGCTTTCAGCCCGAGCCGCCACGCGGCCGCATCTCCGAATTCGCGCTGATATCTCGCCTCAGCTTCGTGGTCTGGCTCCTGGGCGGCGGAGCCCGGCTCCTCGAAGACCAGATGGCGAACCGGCACGGCGAAGCGCTCCCGCACGAGACCCGCCAGCCGCGGGTCGAGCCCACCCTCGGCACGCTCCCACCGGGTCGAGACGATCACCTCGTCCGGGACGAACGTCGCGAACGTGTCCTGCACCGCCACCAGGGGGTCCGCCGCTGAGACCTCGCCCTTCACATCGCCATGCGTGCCCACGCGGCTGACAGCCCCGCTCAACCGCACGCGAGCCTGGCCCAATGCATCCTCGACCGCACCGGTCAGGCGCTCTGCGGGAGAGAGAAGCGCGGGCACCAGCAGGAGCACATGTGTGTTCGGCCCAGAGGCGAGCCGCTGCATCTCGCCCAGCAGGGACCTCTCGCTGAGCGTGTCGTTGGCAACGACGAGAACGCGGCGCTCCGCCGCCCCGCCGAGGTGCGGCGGAGCCATCTTCACCAGCAGATCGGGGTTGCGGAGCCTGCGGATGCGCAGCTGCACCACACGTGCCGCAAGAGCGCAGACCACGATCGCAGCCACCACCACCGCGAGCCAGGTCGGCCCCAGGACGGCGGCGAGGACGATCGGAATCAGCGCCAAGATCAGCCGCAACAGGAAGCGCAGGGTCTCCGACTCGCTCTGAAAGGGACTACGCATCCGCCGGGCTCCCCTCTGTGACATTGGGGTACAGGCTCTGGACGGCGGCCACGACCTCCTCGGCGCTCGCGCCTGCAGGCAGGCGATGGCAACCGTCAAGAAGCCTGCCCAGCTCCGCGTCGACCTCCGAGGGCACCGCTACCAGCATGGGGATCCCTGGATAGCGAGCGCGCAGTTCGCGCAGCACCTCCCGTGCCACCTCGCGCTCGTAGCCGAGCGAGCAGACGATCAGATCGGCGCCGTGAGCCGGGGCGCAGCCGCCGGGCCCCGTGAGCGGGCACTGCCCGTGCCCCCGGGGACCGGGACAAACGCCGACCGAGTAGCCGGCGAACCGCAGGGCGGATGAGATCGCAAGGCCGGCCGCCTCATCCGGCTCCTCGACGAGGACCCGCGGATGATTCCAGAGCCAGGGCTGCGGATTGATCTTGGGCGCTGTTTCTCGTGTGGCTGCTTTACCTGAGGACATGCCCCCAAACTAGGCCCGCCCCGGCCGGCCCCCATCGTGGCCTAGCCGCACCCGGGTCCGTAGAAACCCCCGGACAGAGCGCGACTGTGAGCCCGGCCGGGCAGGGTTTTAGGATTCGCCGCGGTGGGGACAAGCGAGACTTCAGGGCGAGGCACCGGCCGAGCCGGTCGGCGGCGGCACGCGACGGAAGGACCTTCGGCGGACCGGCGGGGGCACCCGGAGCCCGGCGATGTTTGACGCGCCGCTCTGGCACGACTACTTCGTGATGGTCGGCGGCGGCGGGGCGGCACTGACGGGCCTGGTGTTCGTGGCCATGTCCCAGCACCTCACCGCTATCGCCTCCGACCCGACCCACCGGCATCGCGCTCGCACGATCCTGATCGCGCTGACCGCCGTGTTCGTGCGCTGCGGCCTGGTGCTGATGGGTGGGCAGTCCGCGCACGCGGTGGGCGTGGAGATCTTCGTCGTGATCGTCGGCGCCGAGGTGGTGGTGTTCCGTAGTCTCACCAGGGCGCTCGACGGCAGCGGCCCGGTGCGGCGCGGCGTCCTGCTCCGGAGCCTCGCCGCGGCGCTACGTGACAGCGGCGCGTCACAGCGCGGCGTCCTGTTCAGGACGCTCGGCTACCTCGGCTGCCTGATCGGCGAGCAGGCCGGCGCCGTGGTCCTGTTCTTCGGGCACACCTGGGGCCTGTACGCGGTGGGGGTGGCGATGATGGCGTCGTTCCTGTTCATCGTCTCGGGGGCGTGGCTTCTGCTCGTCGGCGTCGAGTCGCCCGCCGAGCAACCGGTCCCGTAGAGGGCTTAGCGCACAGACCGCGCGCTAACGTTTCCGGCATGGCCGAGTACCCGCCCAGAGTCGCCCGCCGGCACTCGCTCAGCGCCTCACCTGACGAGCCCGCGGCCGGGGCGAGCCGCGTGCTCGCCGTCTTCGAGCGCGGGCGCTCGGGCGAGGCTGCGCTGGCGCGGGCGGCGCAGCTGGCGGGTGCGGGTGGCGAGCTGTCGGTCGTGACGCTCGCGCCGCAGGCGCAGCCCTCACGTTGCTGCGGCAAGGGCGGGACCGGTCCGTACAACATCGCGGTGCGCGAGGAGGCCGAGATCGAGCTGCGCCAGGCGCGCACCCTCGTGGGAGGCTACGCCGGGCGCGCGAGCTTCACCGTGCTCGCCGGCCATCCCGACCCGCCCCTGGCAGCATGGGCGCAGGAGCATGCCTTCGACACGATCCTGCTGCCCTCGCATCCGTTCACGCGCGGCGGCAATCGCCTGGCCGCCGGGCTGCGGCGGTCCGTCTCGGCGGAGGTTCGCGTCGTCGGGTAAGCCGCCGGGCGCAGGAGCGCTCAGGGCTGCTGCACGACCATCAGACTGTGACCGCTGGGGTCGCGGAACCAGAACATCGGCGGGACCGGATCCCCCATGCGCGAAACATCGGCGTCGACGTCCACGCCAAGGTCGCTGAATCGCGTGTGCGTCGCCTCGATGTCCTGCGTGTTCAGCGTGATGCCCGTCTGCACCGGTGTGATCTCGCCGCTGCCCGGCGGCGGAGGCGCGAGCGCGATCCCGGCAGTGCCCTGGGGCGGGTAGACCTCAACCCAGCGGTATGCCTCGCCCATGGCGATGTCGGTGCGCTTCTCGAATCCGATCGACTCGTAGAACGCGATCGCACGATCCTGATCGATCGTGGGCACGCACACCAAGCCGATCCGGCTGATCCCGCCCTCTGCGCTACTCGAGCTGCCCGTCATCTCACACGCTCCTCTCCAATTCGCTGCTGCGGAGCTTACGGCGAGCCCTGGCTCGGCGCTTGCCCGTGCTGCGCCCCGGTGATGGCGCGCTCGTAGATATCAAGCTGGGACCGCGGCCGCATGCCGATGCGCTCATACAGGCCCAGCGCCCTCGGATTGTCCGCAGCGACGCCCAGCTGGGCCTCGGCGAGTCCCGCACGGCGCGCCGCGGCGAACACCTCCAACAGCAGCGCCCGGCCGATCCCAGCGCCCTGTGCCTTCGGATCCACGGCGAGGATGTCCACGAAGGCTGCCGACTCGCCCTCCCAGCGACGCACCAGCGCGAACCCGGCGATCTCCCCGGCGCGCTGCGCCACCCGGCTGAGCTGCTGGTCGAGGTCGTGGGCCTGCAGGTGCTCCTCGGTGAACGAGGCGAGCGGCTCCGGCTCGCTGGATGCGACGGCGGCAAATGCATCCTGGTCCACCGCGTGCAGCGCTGGGCCGTCGCTGACGGCGTCGAGGGCGCGAAACGTGACGCCCGCAGCGATGCCCGCAGTCGTTGCAGCAGTCGTGCTCGCCGGCAGCGGCCCCTCCAGCGCCAGCACCATGCGGTAGTTGCTGCGCACGACGCGATAGCCGCGGCGCGAGAGCAGCGCTTCGGCGCGCACGTTTCCCGCGGCGATCGCGGTGCGATGCTCGCGCCAGCACAGCTCCCGCTGGCGCGCCTCGCACCAGTCCAGCAGCGCGGACCCAACACCCTGTTCCTCCATGTCGGGGTCCACGGCGGCGAACGTGCCCAGGCGGCGCACGATCGCGTAGCCCGCGAGCGACCCCTGCGGCGACTCAGCGACGATCGCATCGCGTGCCATGTCCAGCTGGGAGGCGCGCCAGTCATCGAGCAGGTCATCCAGCGTGTAGTCCGGGCGCCCGAAGTCCGCGGTGTCCCGGCGCGCCAGCAATTCGGCGACAGCCTCGGCATCGCGTTCTTGAGGAGCGCGCAGCAGCATGCGCCCGGTTTATCAGCCCGATCGGGTTCCGCGCCCCTCAGCGGCGCGCGAGAACCGCTTCGGTGCCGGTCTGCTGCGCTGCGCTGATGCTGCGCGCCACATCGATGAACGCCAGTGCCGTCGGCGACGCGCCGAAACCCGCGCGGGCGATGGAGACGGCGGCGCGTTCGGCGTCGGCCACCGCGACGTAGCGAATGTCATCGCGCGGGTTCAGCGCGGCGACAGCAGCGGGCACCAGGCTGACGCCCTGTGCCGCCGCCACCAGCGTCAGCAGCTCCTGAACGCTGGCAGCCTCCGCTGCCACCCGGCCCGGCAGGCCATGCCGATGCTGCTCGGCCAGCCACCGCGCGGGGATCGCTCCGGCGCTTGCCGGGTTGATCACGAATGACTCCTGCGCCAGCTGGGCCATGTGAACGCTCTGCTCCTCGGCGAGCCTGTGCTGGGGCCAGACGACCAGCATGCGCGGGTCTTCAACGAGTACCTCCACCTCGATGCTCTCCTCCACCTGATTGGGGCGCAGCCGCGTGAACGCGACGTCAACGGTCCCGTCTGCGACATCGTGGAGCCTGTCCAGAAGCAGCTCGTGGAGCGTCACCTCCGCCGAGGGATGCTGCTCCTTGAAGGCGCGGAGCACCGGTGCCAGCAGGCTCGAGCCCGCCGAGCCGAAGAAACCCACCACCAGCCGCTGCGAGCCGGCGCCGCGGGTGCTCTCCACGGCTCGCGAGGCGTGACTGAGGAGGCTGCGTCCCTCCTGCAGCAGCACCGCGCCCGCCCCAGTCAGCTCCACCCGCCGACTGGTGCGGGTGAGCAGCGTGACGCCCAGCTGCTGCTCCAGCCGGCGTATCTGATGGCTGAGCGAGGGCTGTGCGATGTGCAGCCGCGCGGCGGCGCGGCCGAAGTGCAGCTCCTCTGCAACCGCTACGAAGTACCGCACCAGCCTCAGATCCAGATTTTCGATAGACGCAGCCTACTGATCGAGGGCCAGCCTGTCTTGGACTTGAACGCCGTCCGCGAGCACAATGCCGGTGGTGATCGATCTTCCGGGAGACGGCGATGAGTAGCCATGTGTCGGCGCTGGATGTGTTCGAGCTACCCGGCTCCGCCGTGTTCCCGGAGAGCGTCGGCGTGGATCCGGCCAGTGGCGATGCGTACGTCGGCAGCCTGGCCGACGGCACGATCCACCGCATCGCAGCCTCTGGCGCCGTGACAGTCCTGTCCCCCGCCGGCGCGCAGGGACGTGCCTCGGTCGCCGGTGTCAAGGTTGACAGCTCCGGGAGGCTGTGGGCGGCAGGTGGCTACGGGGGCACGCTCGACGTCTATGAGCTGCCGGGCGCTTCGCTGCTGGCCAGATGCGACGTGGACGCGAGGCCCTCGTGCGTCAACGACATCGCATTCGGCCCGGACGGCACCGCCTACGTGACCGATTCCTTCGTGCCCACGCTCTTCAGGGTGGATGCGCAGTCGCTCGAGATGAGCGCGTGGGTGGATCTCGCCGGGGCAGGAGTGCCCTGGCCGGAGGGCCTCAACCTCAACGGCATAGTGCTCAGCCCCGACGGCGAGCACCTGGTGGCATGCCAGACCAACCTGGGTCGCTTCTGGCGCGTCTCGCTGTCCAGCGGTGAGGTGGATGAGGTGAGCCTGGATGGCGATTCGCTCGAGCATTGCGACGGCCTGTGGATCTCCGGTTCGACGCTGTACGTGGCTGTCAATGCGCTCGGCGAGGTGCATATGGCGACGCTCGCGCCCGACGGCTCGGCGCTGGGCGCCCGCACGGTAATCACCTGCGATGCGTTCGCGTTCCCCACGGCGGTGGCGCTCCGCGGCGATCGGCTGCTGGTGGTCAACGGGCAGCTCGACCGCATGGGCAGCGCTCCCTCGCTGCCGTTCACCGTCGCGGCGATAGCTGCGCCGGGCGGCTGATGGAGCACGCGGTCATTGCGCGCATGCGCGCGCCGGCCGCTGCAGGGAACGCGGGCACACGCTCGGCGAGAGCGTTCTGGCTGGTCGCATTCGCGCTTGCGGTGGCGATCATGGGCAACAACGCGCCCAGCCCCATCTACCCCATCTTCCAGCAGCGCTTCGGCCTGAGCACCGGCGAAGTGACACTGGTGTTCGCAGCCGTGGTCGTGGGAGTGATCCCGTCGCTGTTGGTGCTCGGGCCCGCGTCCGACCGCGTCGGGCGAAGGCCGCTGCTGGCGCTCGCGCTGACGACGGCCGTTCTGGGCGCGGGCACGTTCACGCTCGCCGAGGGCCTGGGCTCACTGCTCGTCGCACGCGCGCTGCAGGGCTTGTCCTTCGGTGCACTCTCGGGCACCGCCGTGGCCGCGCTGGTCGAGCTCGAGCCATCCGGCGACCATGCCCGCGCGACGATCGTCGCGACGGTCACGGTGGTCTCGAGCCAGGCGATCGCTCCGCTCTTAGCGGGGCTGCTGGCGCAGTATGCGCCTGACCCGGCGCGCCTGACGTTCTTCGGGCTCTGCGCGCTTCTGATCGCGGCGCTCGCCGGCCTTGCGCTGGTACCTGAGACCGTGGCGCCCGAGGAGCGCGGGCGTACGCGCACAGATCGCTCTGCGGGCGTCCCGCGCGAGATCCGGGCGCCATTCCTGGTGGCGTGCGTCGCGGTGGCCGCGTCGTTCGGGGCGCTCGGGCTGGTCGCTGCGCTGGGCCCGAAGTTCGTTGCCACGCTTCTGGGCGTGCACAACCTGGCGGTGGGCGGCGCGGTGGTCTTCGCGATGCTCGCAGCGTCCGCATCGGCGCAGCTGGCGGCGAGGCGCTGGCCCTCCCGCGCGCTGCTGCTGCGCGGCGCGCTGTTCCTGGGTTGCGGGCTCGCGCTGATGCTGCTTGGCGTCGCGGCCGGCTCGCTCGCGCCGTTCCTGATCGGCATCACGATCGCGGGGGTCGGGCAGGGGCTGACCTACCTGGGCGCCCAGGCGCTGCTGGACACCGTGATCCCAGCGGAGCTGCGCGGGGGCGTGATGTCGGCCTTCTTCCTGATCCTTTACCTCGCCGCTGCGCTCTCCGCGCTCGCAGTCGGCCTCTCAAGCGGAGCGCTCGGGCTGCTCACCGCCACGATGATCGTCTCCGCGGCGCTGATAGCCCTGACGGCTCTGTCGGGCGCGCTCACCGCGGCCCGGCTCGGCGGCTGAAGCGCTGGGCCGGGTTCGAGGCGAATCGGTGGACAGTGCGCGCCACGGTTATACGATCGAGGCAGCCTTGAGATGATCTTCTCTGGGGCTGCGCCGCAGGCGGGCCTCGGCCGCAGATCCCCCGAGCACACCCCCTGATCCCGGAAAGGGTTCCCTTGTCTGATAGCCCTGACGCAGTAGTTGGAGAGATGAACGACAGCGACGCGAGCGTCTGCCCCGTCGCCCACGAGCAGGCCGCGCACCCCACCCAGGCCGGAGGCGCCAGAGCCTGGTGGCCGGAGCGCCTGAACCTGAAGATCCTCGCCAAGAACCCGGCGGTGGCCAACCCCCTCGGCGAGGAGTTCGATTACGCGAAGGCATTCAACAGCCTGGATCTTGCTGCGGTCAAGCGGGACATCGCCGATGTGCTGAGCACCTCCCAGGAGTGGTGGCCGGCGGACTTCGGCCACTACGGGCCGTTCATGATCCGCATGGCCTGGCACAGCGCGGGCACCTACCGCATCAGCGACGGGCGCGGCGGCGCGGGCACTGGGCAGCAGCGGTTCGCACCCCTGAACAGCTGGCCGGACAACGCCAATCTGGACAAGGCGCGCAGGCTGCTGTGGCCTGTGAAGCAGCGGTACGGCCGCCGGCTGTCCTGGGCGGACCTGCTGATACTGGCGGGCAACGTGGCACTCGAGTCGATGGGCTTTGAGACGTTCGGCTTCGCGGGCGGGCGCGAGGACGCGTGGGAGCCCGACGACGACGTGTACTGGGGGCCGGAGACGACATGGCTGGGCGACGAGCGCTACAGCGGCGACCGTGAGCTCGAGCAGCCGCTGGGCGCTGTTCAGATGGGCCTCATCTACGTCAACCCCGAGGGCCCCAACGGCAATCCAGACCCGCTGGCCGCGGCCAGGGACATCCGCGAGACCTTCAGGCGCATGGCCATGAACGACGAAGAGACGGTCGCGCTGATCGCCGGCGGGCACACGTTCGGCAAGACCCACGGCGCAGCAGATCCGGAACCGTACATCGGCCCCGAGCCGGAGGCTGCTCCGCTGGAGGAACAGGGACTTGGCTGGAGGAGCACCTACCGCTCCGGCAGCGGCGAGGACGCCATCACGAGCGGACTCGAGGTGACGTGGACGGCGACGCCCACGGCGTGGTCCAACAGCTACTTCGAGAACCTGTTCGGCTACGAGTGGGAGCTGACCAGCAGTCCTGCGGGCGCGCACCAGTGGCAGCCAGTCAACGGCGCCGGCGCGGGCACCGTGCCGGGTCCCGCGGAGGGTTCGCCGCGGCGTCCTCCCACCATGCTCACGACTGACCTCTCGCTGCGCGTGGACCCTGCCTATGAGCGGATCTCGCGTCGCTTTCACGAGAACCCAGATCAGTTCGCGGACGCCTTCGCGAGGGCGTGGTTCAAGCTGACCCACCGCGACATGGGCCCGGTGGCGCGCTATCTGGGTCCCGAGATTCCCGGCGAGACGCTGCTGTGGCAGGACCCTCTGCCGGAGGCCGCACATGATCCCCTCGACGCCGCCCAGGTGGCCGACCTCAAGCGCCGGATCCTCGAGTCGGGGCTGTCCGTCTCTGCGCTGGTGTCCCTCGCGTGGGCCTCGGCGTCCACGTTCCGCGGGAGCGACAAGCGCGGCGGGGCCAACGGGGCGCGCATACGCCTGGAGCCGCAGCGCAGCTGGAGGGTCAACGACCCCGAGCGCCTGGCGGACGTGCTGGGGAGACTGGAAGCCGTTCGGGAGGACTTCAACAGCTCGAACAGCGGCGCCGGGCGCGTTTCGCTGGCCGACCTGATCGTGATCGCCGGATCTGCAGCAATCGAGCTGGCCGCAGAGAACGCCGGCCATGACATCGAGGTGCCCATCACGCTCGGCCGGGTGGATGCCTCGCAGGAGCAGACCGACGTGGAGTCCTTCGCGGCGCTCGAGCCCGCCGCCGACGGGTTTCGCAATTACCTGGGCGCCCAGCAGCAGCTGGCTGCGGAGTACCTGCTGGTGGACCGCGCCAACCTGCTGACGCTGAGTGCTCCGGAGATGACCGTTCTGATCGGCGGCCTGCGTGTGCTCGGCGCCAACTGCGCAGACTCTGAGGTTGGGGTCCTCACGAGCAGACCGGGCACGCTCAGCAACGACTTCTTCGTGAACCTGCTGGACGTGGGCACGGCGTGGTCAGCGACAGCAGAGGACGCGGGATCCTTCGAGGGCCGCGACATGCGCTCCGGCGAGCTGAGGTGGACCGGCAGCCGCGTGGATCTGGTGTTCGGCTCGAACTCGGAGCTGCGGGCGGTGGCAGAGGTCTACGCCTGCGAGGACGCTCGCGAGAAGTTCGTGCACGACTTCGTGGCCGCCTGGGTCAAGGTCATGAACCTCGACCGATTCGATCTCGCCTGAGCAACGCCGTGCGGATGCCCGCGGCTCAGGCCGCGGGCGCCTGCGAGCGCACGGGATTGGACAGCGCACCCAGCCCCTGGACCTCGACCTCGACGGTGTCGCCGTCGCGCAGGAATATCCCCTGGGGACCTCCCACGCCGGCGGGCGTGCCGGTGGCGATGATGTCACCGGGCTCGAGCGTCACGGTGCGCGACAGCCACGCCACGGTCTCGGCGACGCCGAAGATCAGGTTCGACGTGTTGCCCTTCTGCACCACGCGACCATTGATGCGGGTGCTCAGCGACAGCGATCCGAGGTCCCCGGCCTCCTCCATGGTTACCAGCGCAGGGCCGCATGGCGCGAACGTGTCGACCGCCTTGCCGCTGGTCCAGAGCGGGTTCTGCAGCTGCAGGTCGCGCGCGCTGACGTCGTTGAACGGCATTGCGCCGGCGACGAACGAGAGCGCATCGGACTCCGGCACGCGGCTGGCGGTGCGGCCGATCACGACCGCCATCTCAGCCTCGTAGTCGACGTACTCCGGATGCGCGCAGGGCAGGACGATCTCCTCGCCACTGCCGATCAGGGAGTTGGCGAACTTCGCGAACCACATGGGTGCCGAGGGGATCTCCTGCCCGCTCTCCTCAGCGTGGTCCCTGTAGTTCAGACCCAGGCAGATGATCTTGGCGGGATCGGGCACCGGCGCCAGCAGCCGCACACCGGCCAGGGCCACTCTCTCGCCGGCCTCCGCGGCCCTCGCCCCGAGTGCCAGCAGCCCGGCGGCGTCCAGCTCCGCGAGCAGGCCGCGCACGCTCGTTGCGGGTGCAGAGAGCGCCGTGAGCGGCACGATCTCCTGGCCGAGCAGCACGCCGGCTGCTGGAGCTGCGCCGCCCTCCCCGATCCGGTAGCTGACCAGCCGCACGGGTCTACTCGGCGCTCGGCAGCTCGACCGGAGGGGTCTCGGGCGCGAACTCGCCCTCCCTCGCGCGCCGGTGGATCTCGGCGAACGTCTGGCCCTCCGCCGCAGCGGCGGCGATCAGCTCGGGTTGCACGAACACTCCTATGGGATTGGAGTGAAACTCCTCGCTGGTGCGCATCCACTCCGTGCCGGTGGCCCAGTCTCCGAATGCGTCGCACTGCAACTCCACGTTGTTGCCGTCCGGATCAGCGTAGTAGTAGGACAGCGTCATCCCGTGGTCCAGGCAGATGGCGGGCTCGATGCCCTCCCGGCGCAGCCGCAGGTAGCTGGCGTTCAGCTCGTCGAAGCTGCCGTACTCGAAGGCGCAGTGGTGCATGCCGGTGTGCGTGTCCTTGCCGGGGTCATCCTCCATGCCGGGGAACGCAAGCAGCGCGATCCTGTGGTTGGCGCCGTCGTTGCTCAACCAGGCGCCGAACTGGTCGGAGAACACCACCTCGGCTCCGACCAGCACGCGGTAGTAGTCGATCATCTCGCCCAGACGCGTGGTCTTGAGGTTGACGTGGTGGAACGTCGGGTGGATCACTGCGGTGTCGGTCATCTGTCTCCCCTGCTCCGTGTTGTCGATCACATCGCCGCCGCGGCGTGGCTCGCACCCACTGCGCGCGCGAGTATCCGGGAGAGCGCCTGCGCCAGCTCGCCCGCCGCGTCGCCCGCCGCGCCGGCGGCACGCCAGGCCACGAATCTGTCTGGGCGCACCAGGATCGCTCCCTCAGGGCCGATCTCGCGGTGGCGCAGCCACATGCAGCGCGGATCGAACAGGTCACCGTCGATGTGGCCGATCCGAACCGCGTCAAGCGCGAGCCCATGTGCCTTCGCGAGCTCGCCTGCTGCCTCACACCACGCCTGGCCATCCTCGCCGGCGATCAGCAGGAACCTGCCGGGCGAGACGAGATCCTTGATCGGGCGCCTGGCGCCCTGCTCGTCCTCGATCCACGCGTGCGGCAGCGGCGAGCCGGGTCTGGTCGAGGGCTCATAGACCCGTATGTCGTCGATCGGCACGGGCGGCGGGCTCGCGTCGGGAACGACTGCGCTGGAGTCGTAGCGGTAGCCGTACTCCACCGCCAGCTCCCCGAACTCCATCGATGAGGCGCGCATCAGTCGCATCACCTGAGCGCGCAGCTGCTCATCCTCGGCCCGCCCGCTCCACAGCCGCGCCAGGCAGGCCCAGTTCTCCTGCTCGCTCTTCTCGGGCCCGACCTGCAGCACCTCTCCGATCTGGATGTGGTTGACGGCGTTTTCAAGCGACCGCTGCACGTTGCGGGCATCGACGGGCCGGCGCTCGGCCTCGTAGGTGTCCAGCAGCTCCTCGCAGGCTTCCCCGGACAGCACCGCGGCCAGCTTCCAGCAGAGGTTGTGCACGTCGTGGATCGCACTGGTCAGACCGAGCGCACCGGTTGGCGGGTGCCGGTGCGCGGCGTCGCCCGCCAGCAGCACACGGCCCGCCCGGAACCTGCTCGCCAGCACCCCTTCCAGACGCCAGCGCGTGATCATGTGGATCTCCATCGGATGATCGCCGATGCCCATCGCGGCGCGCACGTCGGCCTCGACCGCCGCATCGGACTGCGCGCGCGGGTCCTCGGCGAGGTAGTTCAGATGGATCACCCACTCCTCGGAGTTCGGTCCCCATCGCGTGGGACCCATCGGGGCCATCACCACGCCGGCCCCCGTCTGCGGCGAGTAGCTCCACCGCAGCAGCACGTCATCGTCGCCCAGCAGCCCTGAGAAATCGGCGCTCGCGTGGATGGTGGCAGCCTGCGCGAGCACGCCCAAGCCCTCGTAATCGATGCCCAGCAGCGCCGGAAGCGTTCGCCCGCCGTCAGCTCCGATCACGTACTGCGCCCGAACGCGGTACTCGCGGCCGCCGTCGCGCTCGCGGATCACAGCCAGCACCCCCTGGTCGTCCTGGGCGAGCGAGATCAGCTCGTGGCCGAAGCGCACCATCCCCGGGTTGAGCTCCTCTGCGCGCGCGCGCAGAAGCGGCTCGAGCCTGATCTGCGGCAGGTTGGTCTGGCGCATGGCACTGGCCGCAGCCCAGCTCTCGTCCTGGTTGCCCGCGCCCCAGCACTCGACTCGCTTCAGCCGCCTGCCGTATCCCTCTCCTCCGCTGACGCCCGCATAGAAGGCGGTGGCCGCCATCGCCGCCGCAGGGGTGCTCTGCCGCTCGATCTCCTGCGCGAGGCCGGCGTCGTCGAGGATCTCCATGGCGCGCAGGTTCAGGATGTGCGCCTTGGGCAGCCTGGAGGTCTCGCCCGCGAGGTTCACCAGCAGCGTCCTCACGCCCAGGCCCGCCAGCAGCATCGAGGCGGTCAGCCCGGCCCCGCCGCCGCCGACGATCAGCACGGGCACCTGCTCCTCCGCCGGCAGGGACGGCTCCTGGGCTGTGGAGGGCGTGCTCATGGGGGGGCAACATAGATCAAGGTGAGCTTGTTGTCAATAGTGAATGTATACTCAGTTTTATGGACGGAGGGCAAGCTGAGCGCGTGACGGCGCGCACACGCAGATCCGGGCCCGGAGCGACCGGCGGGCGCAACGCACGGCGCAGGGCGCGCACCCGCGCGTCGCTGCTGGCGGCCGCCACGCGGCTGTTCGGCGAGCGCGGGTTCGACGCGACCACCGTGGCGGAGATCGCGCAGGAGGCTGACACGGCGATTGGGTCCTTCTACAACTACTTCCGCACCAAGGATGACCTCGTGGCGGCGCTGATCGAGGAGACGCTCGCGGAGCAGCTTCGCCTGATGGAGTCGCGGCGCGCGGGCATAGCCGACGTGGCCGAGGCGATCAGCGTCGCGCATCGCCACTTCGTGCGTCTTGCCCTCGAGCAGAGCGAGTGGGCGTGGCTGCTGGTCAGGCTGGACGTCCCCTATCGGATCACCGACAGGGTGCTCGCGCGCCCTGCGATGCGCGACCTGAGGTCGGGGATCCGCAGCGGGCGCTTCGAGGTGGCCGATCCGGAGCTTGCGCTGCGCGCCAGCGGCGGCGCGCTGATCGCGGTGATCCACTCGGTCCTGCTCGGCGAGATCGGCGCGAGGGCCGACTGCAATCACGCGGCCGGCGTGCTGCGCAGCTTCGGGCTCGCCCCCGCCGAGGCCCGCGAGATCGCCAACCGCCCGCTTCCACCCACAACGCCGTCCGAGGAGCGACCATGAGCCCAGCCGCGCCCGCGCCCCATCGCATCGACGTCCACGCGCACTACCTGGCGCCCGCATACACCGAGGCGCTCCGGCGCGAGGAGATGTGGCTGATCGGCGGCATCCCCGTGCCCGACTGGTCGCCGGAGCTGGCGCTCGAGTTCATGGACGCACACGGCATCGCCGTGCAGATGCTGTCGGTCTCGGACCCGGGCGTCGAGTTCGTCGGGCCGCTGCACGCGGGCGCTCTGGCCAGGTCGTGCAACGACTACCTGGCCGGCGTCATCTCCGCGCGCCCCGAGCGTTTTGGAGGCTTTGCGGTGCTGGCGATGCACGACGTGCACGAGGCCACACACGAAGCCGTTCGCTGCCTCGATGAGCTTCAGCTGGACGGCGTTGCGCTGCTGTCCAGCTACGAGGGCGCGTATCTCGGGGACGAGCGCTTCGCTTCACTGCTTGACGAGCTGGATGCACGCGGGGCCTGGGTGATGGTGCATCCGGCCTCGATCGCCCGGGGGCTCACGCCCGAGCTGTCGATCCCGGGCTTCATCGCGGAGTACCCCTTCGACACCACCCGCGCTTTCCTCTCGCTGCTGTTCAACGGCGTCTTGGAGACCCGCCCCTCGATCCGGTGGCAGTTCGCCCACGGCGGCGGCACGCTGCCGATGCTGCGCGCGCGGCTAGCCGCCGCGAGCGCGGCGGCCAAAGAGCTCGGGCCGTTCCTCGGCCTCCCGGCGGGCTCCGGCGTCCTCGAGGGCGAAAGCGCACACCGCGCGCTGCGGGACTGCTTCTACGACACCGCGCTCGTCGCCGACGAGCCGGCGCTAGCAGCGGTGCGCGGGGTCGCCGCGCAAGGCCACGTCCTGTTCGGCAGCGACTGGCCGTTCGCGGCTCGCATGTACGCAGCCGACGGCGACCCGCAGCCGGCGCTCGGCCGGGTGTTCGCCGCCGAGGAGCTCAGCGTCATCGAGGCGCACGGGGCCGGCGCCCAGTTCCCGCGCCTGGCGAACGCGCCTCAGCAGCGCCCGGCCAGCCGGTAGACGGCCGGATCGATGCGTCGCGTGCGCCTGCGGTACTCGATCGTGTATCCGGGCCAGTTGGTCGGGTCGCGCCCCTGCTCGTCCAGGTACCAGCTCGAGCAGCCGCCGGTGGCCCACACGGTGTTGCGCTGACGGCGGCGCAACTGTGAGAGGAAGCGCTCGTTGGCCTCGGGGCGCACCTCGATGGTCGCGGCGCCCGCCTCGCGCATCGCGCTAACGGCCGCCGCGATGTGGCGCGACTGGCTCTCGAGCATGTACACGGCCGAGCCCGACCCGCCGAAGGTGTTGGGCCCGTACATGATGAACATGTTGGGAAAACCAGGCACGCTCAGGCCGTGCCAGGCCTCGGGCAGCCCGCCCCACTCCTCCGAGAGGCTCCGCCCATCCCGGCCACGGACCTCCATCGGCGACACGAAGTCGTGCGCGTCGAAACCCGTTCCGAAGATCAGCACGTCGAGGTCGCGTCTCTGCCCTCCCTCGAGCTCGATGCCGGTGCTCGTGGCCCTCGCAACCGGCTGACTGAGGACCTCGACGTTGGCGCGGCTCAGCGCGGGGTACCAGTCGTTGCTGAGCAGCACTCGTTTGCAGCCGATCGTGTAGCTGGGCGTCAGGCGCTCGCGCAGCACCCGATCGGGCACCTGCCGGCGCAGGTGCGCTCGCCCGGCGGCTTCCAGCGGCGCGAGCGTGCGCGGGTGACCCACGAAGCCCGCAATCGCCGACTCCATCAGCATCCACCAGCCGAGACGCCCGGCCCATTGGAGCGCGGGCACGCGCTCGAATGCCCGGCGGGCGGCGTCGCTGTAGGGAGTGTCGGGCTTGGGCAGGACCCATGGCGCGGTGCGCTGGAACACCGAGAGGCTCGCCACGTGCGGGGCGATCTCCGGAACGAACTGGATCGCGCTTGCACCTGTGCCCACCACTCCCACGCGGGCGCCGGCCAGGTCGAGCTCAGCGGGCCACCGCGATGAGTGAAACACGCTGCCCGCGAAGCTGTGAAGGTCCTGGACGGCGGGGATCGAGGGCCTCGTCAGCTGTCCGCATGCGGCCACCAGCAGCTCCGCGCGGAACGACCCCGCGCTGGTCTGGACCTCCCAGCAGCCCGCTTGCTGCTCCCAGCGCGCACCGGTCGCCTCCACCCCGCAGCGCACGTCTGCAAGCACGCCGAAACGCTCTGCTGTGGTGCTCAGGTACTCGCGGATCTCCGGCTGGCGCGCGAAGCGCCGTCCCCACCCGGGATTGCGGGCGAAGGAGTAGGAGTAGAGATGACTCGGCACATCGCAGGCGGCACCCGGATAGGTGTTCTGCTCCCACACGCCCCCCACCCCATCGCCCCGCTCGATCACCGTGAGCTCGCGCACGCCGGCGCGGCGCAGCGCGATCGCAGCGGCGATGCCGCCGAACCCCGCACCAACGACGATCGCCGATCGCATCACACCTCCGCGCCCAATCCGATGGACAGCAGGCGCACCGCGCGCCCCAGACGCCTGCGGAAGCCCGTGGGCGTGGCCAGCGAGGGATCCTCGCCCTTTGCCCCGTGCGCGCAGTCGAACAGCACCGAGGCCGCGCCCGATGGCGTGAGCCCGCTGCGCGAGAGGTCCGCTTCGCCGCGCTCGTGCGCCCGCCGGACGAGCAGCTCGAGCAGGCGCTCGGAGCGCTCCTGGGAGGAGCGTGCGATCTCGCCGCACATCCTGCTGTGAAGGTCGTAGAGCTCGGCGGCGTGCGGCGACTCGGATGTGAGCTCCACGAAGCGCAGGAACCGCGCCTCGAGCATCGCAAGCAGCGCAGCCTCGAGGCTGCTGTGCTGACGCTCCAGCACAGCCTCCATCGCGGCCAGGTGCTCCTCGTGCAGCTGACGCACGATGCCGCGGAACAGCTCCGCCTTGCTGCTCCAGTACAGGTAAAGCGTTGCCCGCGAGACGCCGGCGCGCATCGCCACGCCCTCCATCGAGGATCGCCGGTATCCAAATGCCGAGAACTCAGCCAGCGCGCCCTCCATCAGCGCGGCGCGCGTCCCCAGCGTCTGAGCTGCACGATGTGCTGGCGTGGTGGAGGCCACGCCGAGAGTATGCACAGACTTGACAGCTCTTGCAATATCTGTTTAGTCTGCGAGCGCATGAGCTGGACCGCCGCCGACATCCCGGACCTGAGCGCGCACACGGCGGTGGTGACCGGCGCCAACGGCGGCCTGGGCCTGGAGAGCGCCCGCGCGCTCGCGGCGGCCGGGGCACACGTGGTGATGGCCGCGCGCAATCAGCAGAAGGCCGCGGACGCAGTGGAGGCGATTCGCCGCAGCGCTCCCGGCGCTTCGCTGGAGGTGGTGTCCCTGGACCTCGGCTCACAGGCGTCGGTGCGCGAAGCGGCCGAGCAGATCCTGGAGGCGCACCCGGCAATCGACATCCTCCTGAACAACGCCGGCGTGATGGCCGTTCCGGAGAGCACCACAGCGGACGGTTTCGAGACGCAGCTCGGCACCAACCATCTGGGCCACTGGACGCTGACGGCGCTGCTGATGCCCGCGCTGCTCGCCGCTGAGGCTGCGCGCGTGGTGACGGTCACCAGCACCGCGCACCACATGGGTAGGGCGATAGACCCGGCGAACCCCCACCTCAGGGGCCGCTACGGGCCGTGGCGCGCCTACGGCCAGTCCAAGCTCGCCAACTTCCATTTCGGCATCGGCCTGCAGAGACAGCTGCATGCCACCGGCGCACCGGCGATCAGTCTGATCGCACACCCCGGACTTTCCAATACCGACCTGCAGGCGGTCAGCGTCAGGGAGACCGGCGGCGGAGCCTCGCAGCGGTTCTTCCACAGCCTGGCCGGGAGCACCGGGATGACGCCCGAGCGGGGCGCTCTCCCACAGCTGCGGGCCGCCACCGATCCCGCCGCGCGCGGCGGCGAGCTCTACGCACCGCGCTTTGTCAACAACGGCCCTCCGGTGCGCAGGCCGGTGCTGCGGCGCATCGGCATGGACACGGCGATCGCAAGGCTCTGGGAGATCTCAGAGCGCGAGACCGGCGTGAAGATGGACGCGCGCGGCGCAGCTCCCGCTCCCTCTGCCCACTGACAGCCGCGCTCCGCGCGCGCCGGGCCGACTCCAGGCCGCCGGGGCCGCTCGGCGCGAATGGCCTCGCCGCTAATCTCGGCCGCCGCTGATCTCGGGCCGCGCTCAGCTCGGGCCGCCGCCGGCGGGCCCCCCGTAGATGTAGCCCGACGGCGAGTCCGCCGGCGCCCAGTGTTCGTGCACTTCAAGGCGCGCGCTGGTGGGGGTTGGCGTCCAGTTGGAGTCATCCAGCAGGATCCTCGTGCCGGAGACGGCAGCGACGTAGGCCACGTGACCGGTGAGCGCGCCGGCGCCGTGGTAGCCCGGTGTCCAGACCGCCAGGGCGCCCACGACGGGTACGGATCCCTCGGGGACACGTCCGGCCACATCTTCAAGCCAGGTCCCTGCGTTCCCATGCACCAGGCTCAGCAGGTCCGGGCGCCGGCCGGCCGCGTACCAGGTGCACTGCCCCACCGGGAAGGGACTGGCGGGGAAACACAGGCCCTGCGCGTCGCACGAGCGTGCGCTGAGCGCCGAGGCGATGTCCAGCGCACCCGCAAGTCGCGGTATCCCGAGTTCGATGCTCGAGTGGAACCATTCGCTGTAGCCGCCCAGGCTGCAGGTCACCTTGAACGCCCACGGGGCCTGGGCGCGGGGCGGTGCGGGATCAAAGCCCCACACGATCGAGTCCTCAGGCCCCACGCGGCGTGCTGCAAAGCCGGCCCTGTCGCCGCCGGCGCGCACGTGCAGCCCGCAGAGCGCCCCGGCCGGAGATTTCCAGCTCACGAGGACCCGCGCCACGCCCGCAGTACTTGCCTCTGAGACCGCGAAGTCGGACAGCAGCGGCCCCGAACCCGCACGCGCCGCGACCGGCGTTCCGAGCGCGAACGCCAGCAGCAGCACGAGCAGCCACGCCGCGTGTGCGCTTGGGCGTTTGATCCGCGAGCAGCTCATCACGGCCGCCGATACTAGGGTCCGCGCTCGCTCGCGCGCGCGCCCGCAGACTGCGCTGCACGCGTCGTTGCGCTCACGCGCTCCGCGCCCGCTCGCCGGCGCTTGCGCAGGTACATGCGCTGGTCGGCGATCCTCAGCGCGTCGCCCAGCTCGCTGGCTTCGTGCGGGACCAGAACCGAGCCGAAGGAAGCCCCCACGCCCCGGCCCATGGCGTTGGCTCGCAGCTGCGCGACCGTCGCCTCCAGCGTGGCCTCGAGCTGCTCGGGTGCCGCAGAGGAGACGACGCAGAACTCATCACCGCCCAGGCGGTAGGCCGCGCCCTGCTCGTGGCCGCCCAGCGCCGCGCGCAGCCGGTCTGCAACCTGGGCAAGCAGGTCGTCGCCCGCGCCGTGTCCGAAGGTGTCGTTGTAGGCCTTGAACCCGTCGAGGTCCAGCAGCGCCAGCGTGATCGGCGAGACGCTGTGCGCGCCTGCAAGTCGCTGCTCGAAGTCCGCCGCCAGCTTGCGCCGGTTGCCCAGGCGGGTGAGCGGATCGGTGAGAGCCTGCACCCTCAGCCGTTCGTGCCCGATGATCTCCACGGCCGCCTGACGAGCGCGCTGCACGAGGCTCAGCAGCACCGCTAGCTCATCCTGGCGGAAGGGCCGGTCGGCGCGCGCCACGGCCAGCCCACCCATCGCTGTACCGCTTTCACCGGCAAGCGAGAACGGGACACCCAGCGCCCAGGTGCCTTCCTGCTGCAGCTGGCGCGGCTCATCCGATGTCCTGGCGGCGCCCTCGGCCGATGACAACAGTCGCGCGTGCGCCTCGGAGGCTCCGAGCTCGATGCGCACCGGCTCCAACGACCCGTTCAGCGTCAGGCGGCCCGCGTCGGCGTCGAGGGCCTCGATCGATCCGCGCAGGACCGTGCCCGTGAGCGCCGACAGATCGAGCTTGGCGGCGAAGGCGTCCCCCAGGCACTGCACCGCGTTCTGCAGCCGTGAGCGCTCTCGCGCGAGTATCTCCAGGTGCTCCTGTGCGCGCTCGATGCGCGCGCTGCGATCACGCGAGAGCAGCAGCATCACAGCCACGAACGGAACCAGCAACGCCACCGTCGGCGGATAGCGCCCGACGGCCAGCGCCACCAGCACCCCCAGCGGCGCGATGCAGGCGTCGATCAGCCACACCACGAGGATCACGCGAACCTGCAGACGCGGTGCGACCCCCGCCGCAGCAGCCTCCCGCAGGGTGGATGTGACGAGGTCGACCACGCAGCCCGCGGCGAACGCGCCGGTGTAGAGCAGCACATGACCGAGCGCGCCGTGCGCCGGCCCGAGCTCGGCCAGCACCAGCGCCGGGCCGATCGAGTGCCATGCGTCGGCGATCGAGAAGAACAGCCGCTCAAGCCATGCGCGCCTGCGCGTGAGATCGCCCAGGCCGCCGATCACCATCCCGGCAGCGACCAGCAGCGGCACCGCCGCGGGAGGCAACAGCAACAGCATCGGCACCAACACCAGATAGGACGGCACCACGTAGCCGGCGCCGATCGGGAATTTGATGACGCGCGACGTGAACGCATAGAGCGCCACCAGCGTGACCGCCAGCGCCAGATGCAGCGGCCTGACGGAGGGTGCGAGCACGACCAGCGCGATTGCCGCAACCAGGAACGTGAGCGCCGCGGTGGACTCGACGAGCCACTCGCGCATATCGGCCACGCGCGAGCGCGAGCCCCAGGAGTCCTCCAGCAGCCGCTCAACGGGGTCGGTGGAGAGAACGTCCTCCAGCTGCGGCGCCGCGGCTGGGAGGTGTGGGGTGTCGGATTTCACGGCGTCATGGTCCTCATCTCGCGGAGACCGGCTGACACACATGCGGAGTTCGGCTTCCCAGGCGGCGTGGCATGGGCCCCAGCTCTGTGTCGGCGCAAGCGCCCCGCGGCTTGAGCCGCGATCGTCTTCCCGGCAGAACGGCCACCCTCCCTCGCGTCGTCCCAAAAGGGCAGGGCGCTTGTCGTCCTTTTAGGCCCTTCGTCCACTCGCGTCCACACCGCTACAGCCCCAGCAGCTGCTCACCGAAGTAAGGGCCAGAAGCAAGTCGCAAATGGCAAACTCGCCGCGAGGCGGGGACGCAAAGCCAGGGATCTCACTGAGACCGCCCAGCTGCCGACCGAACCCAACAGTCGACAGACAGGAGTACTCGAGATGCCAGCCAAGACCGCAGTCAGGAAGCTCGCTCGGACCGTGACGGTCCTGTGCAGCACGATGCTCATCGGCGCAGCGCTGCCGGCCGTCTCGCAGGCCAAGACTGGCCACGTGGGTCACGTGCGCGCAGGCTCTGTGGCGGGCCACACCAGCCCCTACACCCGCCTGTTCGCCACGACCGGCGATGACTTCTAGCCGAAGCGCAGCGTGATCCCCGTCCCCGCGCGGGCCGGGGATCACGCTCGCTTCGAGCGCTCAGCTGCCGGCGCCCGGAACCTCCGGCGCCGATCCAACCAGCCGGCTGAACACCGAAGCGAGCGTCTGCACCTCTGAAGCCGACAACCGGTCCAGGAAGCACCGTTGGACGTGGCCGAGCAGCTCGGCCTGCGCGCCGCTCGTCAGTGCCGCCCCCTGGGGCGTGAGCCTGACGTCCGTGGCACGCGCGTCACTGGGACATCTCAGCCGCTCCACGAGACCTCGCTGCTCGAGCACGTCGATCACCCGCGAGACCCTGCTGAGGCTCAGTCCCATCGCCTCGGCGAGCACGGTCTGACGCAACGTGCATGCGGGTGCGAGCGCAAGGCGGCCTGTGATCCCGAGCATGCTGATCGTCAGGTCATGCCCCTCGATCAGCGCCTCCTCGGCGTCGCGGCGCAACCTGCGCGAGACCTCCAGCAGCCCCTCCCAGGCGACCGCCTGCTCGAAGGAGAGCCGCTGCCCCTCGCCTGATCCCATCATGTGCTTCGCGCGCGCCGCCACACGCGCCACCGTCTCCGCTTCGCGTCGGGCGGACCCCATCCGGGCGACGGGCACGGTCCTCACACCGGATCCGGTCGCACGAGGAGCTCGTTGCCCGCCGGATCCCACACGCTCGCCGACCCGTCCTCGTGCGCAGCGAAGGGTGCGCCTGCGCCGGCGGCGGCGCGGGCCATCCGCGCCATCTCGCCCTCGCCGCGCAGCGTGAGCTCGAAGTGGCGCAGGCCCGCCGTGCCGGGCGGCGGCTGGCGCGCCGCGGAGCCATTCCAGATGTTGACCGCGAGGCGGTGCGGGAACCGCCCGCCGGCGCTGAGGTCCGCCATCCCGATGGAGTCCATGAACGCGTGATCGGTGAAGCCGATAACGTCGCGATAGAAGTCGTTCGCAGATCGCAGGTCGGGCACGTGCAGGTGCACGTGCCCGATGTAGCTGGAGGGCGCGAGCGGCCCGTCGGTGGCCGCCCCCGCGAGCGCAGCGATTGCCTCGGCTACGTCCAGCGGCTCGGTGGGCTGGCGCCGGCGCCCCTCGCTGTCGAACATCACGAATCCGCTCGGGCCCATCTCGGCCGAGCCAAGGCGCTCGGGCGTCTCCAGCGTCAGCTCCAGCATGATGCCGTCCGGGTCATGCAGGTACGTGGCCTTGGAGAAGATGTGATCGGTCGGCGACTGGGGAACCCGCGCCTTGCCCAGCCGGACCAGCATCCGCGCGAACTCCACATCGTCGGGAAGGTGGATGGCGAGGTGATATAGGCCGGCGTGGCCGCGGCCGACCACCCGCTCGGCATCGGGGTGCAGCACGACAAGCGCCCGGCCCTCAACCCCAAGTCGCACAGCGCCCTCCGGCGAGGGGAGCTGCACGAGGCCGATCAGCTCACGCCAGAACGCCAGCGATCGCTCGATCTGCGTGACGCTCAGATGAACCGCCCCGTAGAGGATCTGATCCCGCTGCAGGGCCGCGGAGCCACGATATTCCTGAAGGACACTGGGATCGGCGCTCACGTTGCATTGCCTCCTTCAAAATTGCTTGCTAGCGCAAGTATATCATCGGCGCGCAGCACACAGGCCCGGCGGGCGGCGCCGGCCGGCTGCTGCGGGTCAGTCGCCGGCCGACTCGAGCTGACCGGCCTGCGTCCAGCGCACGGTGCTGCCGCTGCAGACGAGCGAGGCCGATGCGATCGACCCCTGCGCGCTGCTTGCGAGCACGCGGTGCAGGCCCTGCGGGCCGACCAGTTCCAGCACCTGCCCGGTCACGGGTGCGCCCGGCCCGGCGCCGGGCTGAAACGTGGAGTACAGCCTCGCGACGTTGCCGTCGGAGGCAAGCACGAAGCCCTCCAGCGGCCAGGGCCCCGGCGTAGCTGGTTCGGCGCTGAGCACAGCGCCCGCGGCGGCCGCTTCGAGATGGGCGGCGACGTAGATCGAACCGGTGGCCAGATCGGTGACTGCAAGTGACCGCTTGACTGGCGCCGGACCGCCGGCGACCTTTTCCACGGCCACATACGGGCCGGCCGCCTGCCTGACCGCCGCGCTTCGCGACATGGCCGCGCCGGCTCCGGGCGTCCACAGTTCCCAGGCGCTGGCGCTGCCGTTCACGCAGCCCCACACCTTGCCGTCCTCGGCGAACACACGGACCGCCGTGCTGCGAAAGACGGTGTGTCCGCGCCGCGCCTGGCAGACGATCGCATGCGCGGTGGCGGGCCGCTTGACGGCAGGGTGCCGGACGGGCGTGTGAGCACGCGTGCGGACGTGCATGCGAGCGCTGAAGGACGCGGCGAAGTGAGGCGCCGGGCGGCGGGCGGTGGCTCCGGCTGCGAGCGCGCCGGCGGGCAGGGTCACGGCGAGGAGGAGGGCGCCTGCGAGCGCAAGGCTCGCGAGCGCTCCCGCTGATCTGAGTGATCTGGCTGACCTGAATGGACTGGCCTGCGCATACATGGTGCTCATGTAAAACGTCACAATATGCGGCCAGCTTGCGCCGCTGCGGCGCCGCGGCTCGAACGGGCGCGTTGTCGAATACCCTCTGCACCCCCGGAGTGTGTGTGTTTGCACACCTGGGACCGACACCCACGATGCCGGCGGATCCCCCAACCACCAGCCCCATGGCCCCTGCACAGCCGGCGCCGCTGGACGGACTGGGCGTGTTGGCGGAGGCCCGCGAGCGCGCGCACGAGACACTGGAGCTGGCCAGCAGGCACCTGGATCCCTCGCTGGTGGACGTGCTCAGCATCCTGGGCTTCGACAGGCATTACGAGCGTGCGAGCGGCTCCTACCTGTATGACGGCGACGGGCGCGGCTATCTGGACTTCCACACCGGCGAGGGCTTTGCAAGTCTCGGTCACAACCACCCGGACGTGCGCGAGGTGCTGGAGGCGACGCTGGCGGCCGGCCTGGTGGACGGGGTGCAGATCCACTACTCGCCGATGGCAGGCATGCTTGCGGAGTCGCTCTGCGAGCTGCTGCCCGACGGCCTGGATGCGGTGTTCTTCACCAGCGCGGGCGCAGAGGCTGTTGATGCCGCGATGAAGTTCGCCCGTGCGGCAACCGGCAGGCCGCGGCTGCTCTCGTGCGAGAGCAGCTTTCACGGAGTGACGCTGGGGCCTCTGTCGATGGTGGGTGACGAGTTCTTCAAGGAGGGCTTCGGGCCTCTGCTGCCCGGCTGCGCGACGGTGCCGTTCGGCGATCTGGACAGGCTGGAGGCTGAGCTCGCGCGCGGCGATGTGGCGGCCTTCTTCGTAGAGCCGATCCAGGGGCGGATGGTGACGCTCCCGCCCGAGGGCTACCTGCGCTCGGCGCAGGAGCTGTGCCGGCGCCACGGGACGATGTTCGTGGTCGACGAGATCCAGACCGGCCTGGGCAGGACCGGCAGATGGTTCGCACTGGAGCACTGGGGCCTTCAGCCGGACTTCGTGCTCGTCGGCAAGGCGCTGAGCGGGGGCTACATGCCGGTGGCCGCGATGGTGACCACGCGCGAGATACATCAGCGTGCGGTGGGCACACTGGAGCGCTGCTACGTGCACCAGTCCACATTCGGGCGAAACCGCCTGGCGATGGCCGCCGGCCTGGCCACGCTTCGCGTGATCCAGCGCGACGGGCTGCTCGAGAACGCCAATCGCGTGGGCGCTGCGCTGAGGGACGGGCTGCTGGCACTGCAGGCGCGCTACGAGATGATCAGCGAGATCCGCGCGAGCGGGCTGATGATCGGGATCGAGCTGGGCGCGCCGAGCTCGGGCATGGCGCGGCTGAACTGGCGCCTGATTCACATGGCCAGCGAGGGGCTGTTCCCGCAGCTGATCGTGATCCCGCTGCACCGCGACCACGGCGTGATCACGATGGCGGCGGGCAAGAATGACGTGATCAAGCTGCTCCCGCCGCTGACGCTGTCCGAGAGCGAGGCGGGTGCGTTCCTGGATGCGCTGGACGCGGTGCTCGCGGAGTGCCATGGGAGCTCCAGCCGCAACCTCGCGCTGGTGCGCGGCATCGCCACTACCACGATGCGCCGCCGCGCCCGTTCGCACCTGACGTGACCGAGCAGGTTGCGCGCGCGCCGCTGCGCGCCGGCGCCGGGCGGGAGCAGCTGTGCCTGCTCACGGGCGCGACGGGCTTCATCGGCGGCAGGCTGGCCGCGCGCCTGCTCGCGGAGGGCTACGCGGTTCGTGCGCTGGCGAGACCCGGCAGCGACACGTCCGTGCTGGAGCGGCTCGGCGTGGAGATCGCGCAGGGCGACCTGCGCGACGCGGCCTCGCTGCAGCGAGCCGCGATGGGCGCTGTGAACGTGCTGCACTGCGGCGCGCTGGTCTCCGACTGGGCAACGGTAAAGGAGCTGCGTGCAATCAACGTCGGCGGGACGCGCGCCCTGGCGGATGCGGCTGTGCGGGCCTCCGTGAGACGCTTCATCCACGTGAGCAGCACCGACGTGTACGGGCATCCCGGCGGCGGCCCCATCGATGAGGAGCGCCAGCCCGCGGGCTTTGCCAACTGGTACTCGCAGACCAAGCTCGAGGCGGAGGCTGAGGTCCGCCGCGCGATGGCCGACTCGGGGCTCTCGGCCGTGATCCTGCGCCCGGCCACGGTCTTCGGGCCAGGCTCACGGGACGTGGTGGGCGAGATCGCGCGCGCCATCCGGGGCGGTCACATGCTGCTGATCGGAGGCGGGCGGGCGGTGGCGGGGCTGTGCTACGTGGAGAACCTGCTCGATGCGATGCTGATCTGCCTGAGCCACGACGCAGCGCCGGGGATGAGCTTCAACGTGACGGACGCCCTGGCGGTCACCTGGCGGGAGTTCTGCGACGGGCTGGCCGCCGGCATGGGCGCGCGGCGCGTCCGCTTCAGCCTCCCCTACCCCCTGGCTGCCGGTCTTGCGCTGGGTCTCGAGAGCAGCTACCGGGTGGCGCGGGCAGCAACGGGGCTGACGCTGCCGCCGCTGCTCTCCCGACAGGCTGTGCAGGTGCTCGGACGCGACCAGGACTTCAGCAACGCGAAGCTGCGCCAGGCGGTCGGCTGGGAGCCGCGGGTCGGCTATGAGCAGGGCCTCGGCGCGACGCTCGCGTGGATTGCGAGCGAGACGCGATGAGCGCCCGCGCGGTTCGCTACGCTCGCGGGCAAGGGGCACGAGGGGGAGCTTGGACGTGAGCATCGACGCCGTTGAGCAGACGATCGCCGCGCACGGGGGCCGCGAGCTCTGGGACGGTGCGGGCGAGGTGAGCATCCGATTTTCCTCGGGCGGTCTGGCGTTCGCATCAAAGTTGCAGGGACACGCGGTGCGAGACGTGGAGGCGCGCATCGCAACACGCGGTCAGCACGTGACGCTCGCGCCGTTCCCGCGCGCCGGGCAGCGCGGCGTGATGGATCAGAGCGGCACCGTGAGCATCGTGACGGACGCCGGCGAGGTGCTGCACCGCCGGGAGAACGCGCGGGCGGCTTTCGGCGATCTGCGCCACAGGCTGTGGTGGGATCGCCTGGACATCCTGTACTTCGCCGCATATGCGGTGTGGACCTATGTGTCCGTGCCGTTCGTGCTGGAGCGCCAGGACTACGAGGTGAGCGAGATCGAGCCGTGGGTTGCGGAGGGCGAGCGCTGGCGGCGCATAGCGGTGAGGTTCCCCGAGCCCGTGCACACCCACTCGCGCGATCAGGTCTTCTACCTGGACGAGCGCGGTCTGATATTCCGCCACGACTACACCGCCGAGCCCATCGGCGCCTGGGCCAGGGCGGCGCACTACTGCACCGAGCACCAGCGCTTCGACGGTCTGGTGATCCCCACCTGCCGGCGCGTGTATCCACGCAGGCCCGACAACAGCAGCCGCCGCGCACCGCGCCTGGTGTGGATCGACGTGCCAGAGGCCGCGGTCAGAGACTGACAACGCACGCTCGCCGCACCGCACCGGCGCACGCGCACCGCACCGCACCGCGCCGCACCAGCCGCACGCGCACCGCACCGCACCGCACCGCACGCTCACGCGCACCGCACCGGCGCACGCCGCGCCGCACCAGCGCACGCGCACCGCACCGGCGCCCACGGCGCCGTGAGCCCGGTGCGCGATTACCTCACAGCGGGGATGGGATCTTGCGCTTCAGCGACCGAAGGGAGATCGAGCGTGCATTCGCCTGATGCTCCTCCGGCTCATGGACCAGACCGCCTCCAACCCGCGCTCACCAGTCGGCCCGGGTGCGTGGAGCGCGCGGGTGCTGCCGCGAGCGAGCCGTCTGCCGCCCGGCGAGCGCCGGCTGCTGGGCTCTACAGCGTTGCTGCTGGGCGCTGCGGTGCTGCTGGGCGCCACGCGTGCGCTGCTGCCGTTCGGAGGCGGCGCTCTGGAGCATGCGATACGCGACTGGGTGACCTCGGGCGTGTACGCGCTGGTGGCCGTGATGGTGGGCTGGCGTGCGCTGCGCAGCGCGGAGCAGCGCGTTTGGTGGGCGCTGTTCGCAGCGGGGTTGACGCTCTACGGCCTGGGCAACGTGCTCTGGGCCGCGTACTTCGAACACCTTGCGCAGCCGCCGATCCCGTCGGTGTGCGATGCGCTCTGGCTGGCGCTGTACCCGGCGTGCTATGCGGCGATCGTGGGCCTGTCGCGAGCGCGAGAGCACCGAACCCCGGCCCGGATACTGCTGGACGGGCTGATCGCCGCCCTGGGCACGGCCGCCATCGGAGCCGAGATCATGCTGCATCCGGTGCTCAGCTCCCTCTCGGGCGGGACGGCGGCGGCGCTGACGGAGCTCGCATATCCGGTGTGCGACGTGCTGCTGGCGGCTCTCGTGGTGGGCGTGCTGGGGCTGCGCGGGTGGCGCCTCGATCGGATGTGGTCGATGCTGGGCGCGGGCTTCATCGTGCTGGCGGCGGCCGATTGCATGTACGCGCTGCAGGTCGCACAGGGCGCGTCGGCGCCGAGCGATCTGGCGAACCTCACATACGAGGTCGGCGTGGGCCTGCTGGCGCTCGGCGCCTGGCAGGAGCGCGAGCCGTCGAGATCCGCAGAGACGCAGCGATCGGCGCGGCTGGGCATCCCTGCGACGTTCACGCTGGCGGCGCTTGCGCTGCTGGTCTATGACCACTTCACGCGCCTGAATCCCGCGGCGCTGACACTGGCGCTGGCGACGGTGGTGGCGGCCTTTGCGCGCACGGGCCTGGCCTTCAGGGACGTTCGTGCCCTTGCGGAGACACGCCAGCAGGCGCTCACCGACGATCTCACGCTGATGCCCAACCGGCGCTGCTTCCTGCGCCGCCTGCACAGCGGCATCGCCGCGGCGCGCGCGTCGGGCAGCGGGGTTGTCCTGATGCTGGTTGACCTTGACCACTTCAAGGAGCTCAACGACACGCTCGGCCACGACGCAGGCGACCGGTTGCTGTGCCAGGTGGGACTGAGACTGCGGGCGGTGACGCGCGGCAGCGATGTGGCGGCGAGGCTGGGAGGTGACGAGTTCGGGGTGCTGCTGTGCGAAACATCGCAGGCCAGCAGCGCCGCGGCGGTGGCCGGCAAGATCGTCCAGGCGATCGCGGAGCCCTTTCTGCTCGACGGGCTGAGCCTGCGTGTGACGGCGAGCATCGGCATCGCGCTCTACCCCGAGCATGCGCGCGACGGCGAGCAGCTGATGCAGCACGCCGACGTGGCGATGTACGAGGCCAAGTCGTCGCGGTCGGGCCACGCGTTCTACCAGGGCGAGCGCGACCATCACTCGCGCGAGCGTCTGACGCTGGCCGGCGAGCTGTCCGAAGCCCTGACGCGCGGCCAGATCGAGGCGCACTTCCAACCCAAGGCGCTGGCGCGCAGCGGACGGATCGTGGGGCTGGAGGCACTTGCCCGCTGGCGCCATCCCACGCGCGGGCTGATCGGCCCCGGCGAGTTCATCGACGTGGCCGAACAGGCCGGCCTGGCCCCCGCGCTCACGCGCAGGATGCTCGACCTGGCGCTGGGTCAGCTGCGAGCCTGGCGCGATATGGGACTCGACCTGCACGTGGCCGTCAACACCACCGTGGCCGACCTGCAGGACATGCAGTTCCCGGCCACGGTGGCGGGCGCGCTGCGCGAGCACGGGCTCGCGCCCGACGCACTGGTGCTGGAGGTCACCGAGACGACCGTGTTCGCCGATCCGGTGCGCGTGGGCGACGTCCTCGCGCGCCTGGGGGAGCTTGGCATCGGGCTGTCCCTTGACGACTTCGGCACGGGGTTCTCCTCGCTGACGCACCTGAAGCTGCTGCCCGTGGGCGAGGTCAAGGTGGACCGCTCGTTCGTCTCGAACATGACGCGCGACGCCGTCGATGCGGCGATCGTCAAGGCCACCATCGAGCTGGCGCACACGATCGGTGTGCGCGTGGTGGCGGAGGGCGTGGAGAGCGAGACGACCTGGACCGCTCTGCAGGAGGAGGGCTGCGAGCTGATCCAGGGCTATGCCCTCTCCAAGCCCGCGCCCGCCGCGGAGCTGCTGACGCTGCTGCGCCAGCGCGGCGCGAGCAGGGACGTCAGGGCGTGAAGACCAGCTTGGTGTGAGGCTCGAGCAGCGCGCGCTGGGCTCGAAAGAGCTTCAGCGCGCCCTTGGGAAGCTGCTGTAGCGGCGCCTGCCGGCTCACCGGCGCGCGACTGACCGCAGCACGCGCGCGCCCAAGGCGGTTAACTCGCAGTGATGAACGTGGGTCGAGGCGGCAGAGGCCGGCTTCTCTGCTGCCTGCTCGGCGGCGTGCTTGTGTGCCTTGCGGCCTCCGCGGCCGCCGGCGCGCGGCCCGGGCACCGGCGGGCGCTGGCGGCCCAGACACGGGTGAGCGTGAGCGTGGACCGCTTCGCACCGGGGCGCCAGGTCCCCCGCGGGTTCCTGGGACTGTCCTTCGAGGCTGCCGCGCTTCCCCAGCTGGCGGCCGATTCGCGCCGCGGCGACCTGGTACGGCTGCTGCGCTCGCTGGGACCGGGGGTGGTGCGCTTCGGCGGCATCACCTCCGATGAGAACGTGGGCTTCAGCGAACCCTCGCTGCCGGCTCCGCCCTGGGCCAGCAGCGTGATCGATCCCGCAGAGCTTGACGGCATCGGCCAGATCGCTCGGCGCAGCGACTGGAAGGTGCTGCTGAGCGTGGGCATGGCCCACTTCGAACCGGCCACGGCGGCACGCGAGGTGGCCGCGGCCGATCGCGCGCTCGGCAGGAGCCTCATGGCGGTTGAGATCGGCAACGAGCCTGACGCCTACGGGCGGCACGGCTTCAGGGAACTGCCGTGGATCGCTCAGGGCTATGAGGAACAGGTGAGCATCTATCGCGAAGCGATCGATGCGCTCACACCGGGGATACCAATAGCGGGGCCGGACGTGTCGGGCTCGGGGGTCTTCCGCGAATGGGGCGCGGCGGAGGCCCTGGCGCAGGCGCCCGCACTGCTGACGGGCCATCACTATCCGCTTGGCTGCGCACAGATCCCGCCGCCGTCGATCGAGGAGCTGCTGAGCCCGGCCACGCGCGTGCGCGAGGAGGCGTCGCTCCAGCTCTATCTCGCGGTTGCGCGCTCGGCGCGCATACCTGTGCGTATCGACGAGACCAACTCCGTCTCCTGTGGCGGTGTGCCCGGCATCAGCGACACGTTCGCCTCCGCGCTGTGGGCGGCGGGATACATCGTCGAGGGGATGCAGGCGGGCACCGCGGGCATCAACCTGGAGGGCAACCCCACCAACTGCGCCGGCTACACCCCGCTGTGCGCCCGCAGCGCGGCCGCGCTTGCACGCGGAGAGCTGAGCGCACAGCCCGACTGGTACGCGCTGCTGCTCACGAGGACGCTGGTGGGCGATCGCCCGCTGCCGATACGGGTGAGCGCGGCAGGCTCGCCCAACCTGCTGGTGACGGCCTTTGCGGGCCCGCGCCACTCGATGAAGGTAGTGATGATCGACGACGACCCGCCGGGTTCGCCGCCGCTGTCGATGCGGCTGTACGTCGGCAGGGGGGAGCGCTCGGCGACGGTGCTGGCAATGACCGCGCCCTCACCGAGCTCGACCTCGGGGGTGCTGCTGGGAGGCCATGCTGTGGCGGGCGACGGCGTGTGGTCGCCGCCGCGTGCACGCACGCCGCGAGCGGTGCGCGCGGGGGTGCTGGAACTGAGCCTTGCTCCGTCCTCGGCGGTGCTTGTGACGCTCAACCCCGAGCGCGTCAGGTCGCGGCCGGCGCGGCACTCACGGAGAAGCCGGTGAGCGTGAGCGGGCCGAAGGAGGTGGTCAGCGCGACGTCGACCGCATCCCTGCCGCGGCCCACCACCACCCGGCCGGTGCGAGGCGTGTTGTTGCGCGCGTCGAAGGTGTGCCAGCGCCCGTCCAGATAGGCCTCGAACCACGCCGCGAAGTCCATCGGCTCGGCCGGCCCGTCGGGTATGCCGATGTCGGGTATGTAGCCGAACACGTAGCGCGCGGGGATGTTCAGCGCGCGGCAGAACGTGATGGCCAGATGGGCGAAGTCGCGACAGACCCCCTGTCCGGCGCGGTGGGCGTCGGCGGCGGTGGTCCAGGGGTTTGATGCTCCCGGCATGAACTGCAGGTGCTGATGAACGTGGTCGACGATCGCCTGCACGCGTCCCCATCCGGGCTCCAGCGAGCCGAATCGCTGCCACGCCTCGTGACCGAGCTCGTCCGGCAGGCAGAAGCGGCTGGGCATGATGAAGCCCAGCACCGCGTCGGGCAGCTCGGCGACGGGCGTCTCGCGCACCTCCGGCTCGTAGGCATCGAGCGGATCGCGCAGGCTGACCTGCGCCCGGTAGGCGATCTCGGAGTCACCGGAAGGCAGCCGGAAGCGCTCGCAGCGGTTGCCATACCGGTCGGTGTACCCGTGGTGGGGCGCAGCGGTCTCCCAGCGCTCGCAGCCGATGCTCACACCTGGCTGCGGGCACGGTGCGACCTGCATGATCATCACGGATGGCTGCGTCGAGGCGAGGCCGAAGCGACAGCCCACCTCGAGCGCCAGCGTCATCGCGCCGCCGCTTCCACACCGTCCAGGAGCAGCCAGTTGGCGCGCAGCGCGTCGCGCCCGCGCGCGAGCATCCGCTCTGCCGGATCCTGTCCCTGCGGCGCCCCGCAGATCAGCTGCCCGATCAGCTCGCGCGCCTGGCGCGCGTGGTGCACGTCGAGATGCGTGTGTACCCGGAAGTACTCGAGCGCGGGGCTGTCGGGGCTGTATCCGTAGTGCTCGACCAGGCCGTGGATCTTGCTGGCAGACACGGCGGGCTGGCCGGCCTCGATGCAGTACAGGATCGCCAGGCGCTCGAGCAGGTCGCTGCCCGCGCCCCACGCGGCGGTGCAGGAGCGCGTCTGGGCCAGTGGCTCGGGTCCGGGAGCGAGCGCCGGCGCGGGAGCGTGCGCGGGAGCGCGCTCGGGCGCGGGAACCGAACCGGGAGCGTGCACGAGCCGGTGTGCGTGAGCGCCCGCGTCGGCGCCGGCGCGCTCGGCGGCCGGCGCGGCCGCGAGGACGGCCTCGAGGAAGCGGTCCCACATCGCCAGATGCGCGCGCTCCTCGAGGGCGTGCGCGTGCAGCGCGTCGCGCCGCTCGGGCGCTGCGCACTCGGCCGCCTGGCGCGAGACGTCGGCGATGGCGATCACGGCGTGGCGGTACTCGTGGGCGTATCGCTGCAGCTCCTCCGCGCTGAGCTCCCCGCGGTTCCAGCGCAGGTAGAAGGGGTGCTCGAGAACGTTGCTGGCGCTTCTGGCGTGGTCCAGCGCGGCGATGATGTCCATGGGTCCCCTTCCGGGCGCGGGAGCGTTTGCGGGTTTCTCCGATCTTAGGGCCCCGGGGCGGATGGCGCCGGCGGCGGTCGCCGGCGATGGGGGCGCCGCCGCCGTGGACGCGGCGGCGGCGCCTGCAGAGGTGCGCTACTTGGGCTGCGGAACGATGCGGATGTAGGGCCGCGGCGACTCCCAGCCGTCGGGGTAGGTGGCTTTGGCCTCCTCGTCGGAGACGGAGCCCGCGATGATCACATCGTCGCCGTTCTTCCAGTTGACAGGCGTTGCGACCTTGTGCTTGGCGGTGAGCTGCAGGGAGTCGATCACGCGCAGCACCTCGTCGAAGTTGCGTCCCGTTGTCATGGGGTAGATCAGGATCAGCTTGACCTTCTTGTCGGGCCCGATGACGAACACGTTGCGCACCGTCTGGTTGTCGGCGGGGGTGCGCCCGGCGGCCTCGCCGGATGTGCTGGCGGGCAGCATTCCGTAGAGCTTTGACACGTTGAAGTCCGAATCCGCGATGATGGGGTAGTTGGGCGCGGTGCCCTGGGTCTCCTCGATGTCGCGTGCCCAGCGCTCATGGTCCGTGGCGGCGTCCACGGAGAGGCCGATGATCTTCACACCGCGCTTGTCGAACTCGGGCTTGGCATTTGCCATGTAGCCGAGCTCGGTGGTGCATACGGGTGTGAAGTCCTTTGGGTGTGAGAACAGCACCGCCCACGAGTCTCCGATCCAGTCGTGGAATTTGATGTGGCCCTCGGTGGTCTCCGCCTCGAAGTCCGGTGCCTCCTCGCCTAGCTGCAGCGCCATGCGTTCCTACCTTTCTTTATCAACTTTGTGCGCGATGCTGAACATGATGACAAATTCCCGCTCGCGCTCGTCACCGAGCATAGTGTCCCGCGAGCGCGCCACCCCGGCGCTCAGGCCTGGACGGGCCCCGGGGCGAAGGAGACGGGGAGGCTGAGCAGGCCGTTGGCCCAGGCGGAGGGCAGGCGCTGCACGGGCCCTGAGCGCTCGATGCCCTCGAGGCGGCGCAGCACCTCCTCGAAGATCACCCTGAGCTCCAGACGCGCGAGCCCTGCTCCGAGGCAGAAGTGCCTGCCGCCGCCGCCGAAGGCCATGTGCTCGGCGCGCTGGCGGTCGACGTCAAAGCGCTCGGCGCCGGGGTTGACGGTCTCGTCGCGCGAGCCGGAGGAGTACCACAGGATCACGCGATCGCCCTCGCGGATGGCGTGCGGGCCGATGGCTGTGTCGCGCGTGGCGCTGCGGACGAAGTACTTCACGACGCTGGTGTACCTGAGGATCTCCTCGACGGCCTGCCCGATCAGGTCCGGCTGGGCGCGCAGGCGCGCGAGCGTCTGCGGATGCTCCAGCAGCGCCAGCATGCCGGTGGCGGCGGTGTTGCGCGTGGTGTCGTTGCCGGCGAACGCGAGCAGCCCGAAGAACACGAGGATCTCGCTGTCGTCCAGGCGCTGCCCGTCGACCTCCGCGCGCGAGAGGCGCATCACGAGCGAGTCCTCCCTGCCCTCGCGGGCCTGGCGCTCGATCTGCGCGGCGAGATACACGGCCATCTCGCCGAACACCTCCACGGCGCCGTTGGGCTCGGGCGCGCGCTGGGCGGCCTCGATCTCGTCGGTCCAGCGCGCGAACTTGGGGATGTCCTGCTCGGGCACTCCCATCAGCTCGCCGAGCACCTCCAGCGGGACCGGCACGGCGATGTCCGTGGCGAAGTCGCAGGAGCCGCGCTCGATCACGCGGTCGATGGCCCGCGTGACCCTGGCACGCACCGCGTCCTCGAGCACGGCGACGGTTCGAGGCGTGAAGGCGCTCTGGAGGATGAGCCTGTATTTGGTGTGCTCCGGCGGGTCCTTGTAGAGCAGCAGGTTGCGGTTGAGCTCCAGCGGAGTGACCTGGTCGGGATGCAGGAAGATGCCGGCGCGATGGGAGGAGAAGGTGGCGGTGTCGCGGCTCACCGCCGCGATGTCGGCATGGCGGGTGAGCGACCAGGCGCCGGTGCCGTCGGGCAGCGGGTTCCAGCGCACGGGCGCCTCGCGGCGCATGCGCGCGAACAGCTCGTGCGGCGGCCCGTCGCTGTGCCAGCGCAGCGAGGTGAGGTCCACGTCGGCAAGCTGAACCTGCGAGACCGCCTGCTCGGCTGAGCTCATCAGCCGACCTGCTCGAAGGACGGCAGGCCGTCCTCGATCAGCGCCTGCGCCAGGCGCTTGGGCGCGCGCGCCAGCCAGGCCTCGACGATCAGCTCATGCAGCTCCGGCGGGTCGATTGCCTCCAGCAGGACCAGCACGGACGGGTGCCCGTCGAAATGGGGCGTGGTGAAGAACATCTGCGGGGCGGAGGCGATCAGCGCCTCCTTGGCGCCCATGTGCTCCACGCGCGCGCCCAGGATCGGGCCGCTCGGCGCCTGCGGTCCGAGGGCGCGCACTTCGGAGGCCCTGAGCGGACGCTCCCACACGAACAGCTTCTCGCGCACCCGCCAGAAGCTCTGGCCACGGCGTGACTGCTCGGAGGACTCGGGCAGCCCCAGAGCGCTCCTGCGCACATCCTCCCATCCGGCCATCGCCCGGAAAGCTACCTCAATGCCGGGCGGGCTCCCAGTAGCCGGCCATCAGCTCGTGCGACCACGCGGGCTGGCGAACGGGCCCGCGCGGGGCGAACTGCGCCATGTAGGGCTTGATGTCCAGCACGGGCGTGCCGTCGATCGCGTCGAGCGCTCTGACGAAGAGCGTGATGTGGTGCACTGCGAGGAGCTCGCAGACGGACACGCCGATGCGGTTGGGACGGCCCTTTGCGCGCTGGGCGAAGACCCCCACCTGCGGCCAGGCGAGGTTGCCACGGGGATGCCTGGCGGACATCTGCACGGAGGACGCCTGCACGCGGTGGAACTGGTAGACGACCTCGACGTGGGAGAACTGATCGAGCCCGGCGAGCGCGCGCGAGTCAAAGCGCGCGGGGTCGAGCGTGATCGTGGACCGCACCTCGCCCCAGTTGTCGTCGACGGGCGCATCGCGCGGCGAGCTGACCCAGCCGACGGGCTCGATCTGCAGGGCACCCGCTTCGCGGTGGCCCGCTCCCCCTCCAGAGCCGGACGAACTGTCTGCCATCTCAGACAAGCGTATACGATGACGGTTGCATGCCGCGTGCGTGGCGCGGCGTGCGGCGCGCGGATAGAGTGCTCGCATGACGCTTGTGCTGCTGACGGGGGCGACGCGCGGAATCGGCCAGGCCGCGGCGCTGGAGCTCGCGCGCCGGGGCTGCGACGTGGCGGTGGTGGGCCGCGAGCGCTCGCGCGTGAGCGACGTTGCGCGTGAAGCGCGCGAGACGGGCGGCGGCGGGGAGATTCACGAGCACGTGGCCGACCTGATGCTGATGTCGGATGTGCGCAGGCTGGCGGCGGAGGTGCGCGAGCGCTACGAGCGCGTTGACGTGCTTGCCAACAACGCGGGCGCGCTGTTCGCATCGCGCCAGCTGACCGCGGAGGGCCTTGAGCGGACGTTCGCGCTGAACCACCTGGCGCCGTTCCTGCTGACGGCGCTGCTGCGCGACATGCTGGACGGCGGGCGCGTGGTGACCACTGCATCTGACGCGCACACGGGCGGCAGGCTCGACCTGGATGACCTGCAGTCGGAGCGCTCGTTTGCGGCGATGCGCGTATACGGCACCTCCAAGCTGTGCAACATCCTGTTCACGCGCGAGCTGGCGCGGCGCGAGCCGCAGCTGCAGGCCAACTGCTTTCACCCCGGCGTGGTTCGCACGGGTTTCGGGAAGAACGAGAACGGCGTGTGGAAGCTGCTGACCACGGTCGCGGGGCCGTTCTTTCGCTCACCGGCGCACGGCGCCCGCTCGCTTGTGTGGCTTGCGTGCTCGCAGGATGCTGCGGCGCTGACGGGCGCCTACGTGGTGGACGAGAAGGTGCGCCAGCCCAGCGCGCAGGCCCAGGATGAGGTGTTGGCGGCCGGCCTGTGGGAGGCGAGCACCGAGCTGGCGGGGCTGGCGGCGGGCACGCCCGGCTGAGGCGCGCAGCCTGCCGGGCGCGGCGGGCGCTCTGGCACAGCGGCTGCGCCGTGACGCGCTCAGGCCTGCTCGCTGAGCAGCGGCACGCCGTGCTCGGCAAGGCCCGCGATGCCGCCGCCGCTGACGCGCACCACGTCGTGCCATCCTCCGCGCCGAAGCAGGCTGGCGGCAAACGCAGCTCGCGCCCCCGCGGCGCAGGCGACGGCGACGGTGGCGCTGGAGGACGGGCGGGAGAGCCCGCGCCCGTCACCGAGGCGCGCGAGCGGGAGGTGGGTGGAGCCCTGCACGTGCGCGGCGCGCCACTCCGAGCGCTCGCGCACATCCACCAGCGAGACGGATTGCAGTGCCAGCGCGGCGGCGAGCGCTGGGAGATCGAGCGAGCGCTCGCCCACGAGCGCGAGCCCGCTCCAGTCGAGCGCCACGCCGCGCACGTTCCAGAGACCCACGGCGTGCAGCGCGAGCGTCATGCGATGCGCCTGCTGCTCGTCCTCGGCGGCGATCACGATGGGCTCCTGGGGCGAGAGCGCCCACCCCGCGCGCGTCCCCAGGTTGGGCGCGGAGACGGGCAGGTTGAGGGCACCGGGAATGTGGCCCTGGTCAAAGCGCGCCGGGTCGCGGGCATCGAGGACGGTGACGCCCTGGAGAGCGCCGGCAAGCCCGTGGGCGCTGAGCAGCTGCGGCTGGGCGAGCCCGCTGCTGTAGCCGCTGCGGTTGGCGCGCACGATGTGCTCGACGTTGGGTGGGCGCACGGGCAGGCTGGTGGTGAGCGCGTGCACGAACTGCTCCTCTGGCAGCGAGAGCAGTCGGTTTGCGCGCCGCTCATAGCCGATGGTGGAGGAGCTCTTGCCGCTGAGGCCCGCGCCGCCGCACAGCGACCCGCCGATGTGCCCGGGCCACACCTCCACGTGGTCGCCCAGCGCGAGCAGTCGCTGCAGGCTGGCGTGCAGCTCGCGCGCGCCCTCGCGCGCCTGCACCGCCAGGTCCGGGCGCGCGATGTCGCCGACGAGCAGCGAGTCGCCGGAGAGGAGCATCCACGGGTCCGGCGAGCGGCTGGTGTCGGTGACGGCCAGCGCAAGGTGCTCGGGGCGGTGTCCCGGCGCGGCGAGCGCAACCACGCGCACCGCGCCCGCGTGCAGCTGATCTCCCGCGCGCAGATCGTCCTCGCAGGGCTCCCCGGCGATGTGCGGGCGGTGGCCGACCGCACCGGTCCGCGCCGCGAGCCGGTCCAGGCCGCTGACGTGGTCGGCGTGGTCGTGCGTGTCGATCACGTGCGCGATGCGCAGTCGCTCCTGCGCGGCGATCTCCAGGTACACGTCGATGTCAAGGCGCGGATCGACCACGATCGCCTCTCCCCCGTCCCCCAGGACGTAGGAGGCGCACCCGAGATCCCTGTAGAGCACCTGCCGGAAGAACACGCTGCCTCCTTGCACGATCGCCGTTCACAAGGAGCGTAGCATTTCCTCACTGATTGAATGAATAATTGCGGCCGGCTGCTGCCGCGGCCGCGGCGTGGCGTGGGCATCCCCCGGCGTGCCTCTGCGTGGAGCGCGCCGGACGGGCTCAGTCCAGGACGAACTGCCCGCCGCTGTAGATGACCCGCTCGCCGCCGCCGCGCAGCGTGGCGGTGACCACGCGGTCGCTGGTGGAGACGATGTCGGTGTGCACGCTGGAGGTGTTGAAGCCCAGGCGCTGCCACTCCTCTGCGGAGACGCCGGAGGGGTCGCCGTCGTAGGCGTCCTGGTAGGAGCGCCCGAGCGCGATGTGGGTGTTGCCGAAGGGGCCGCCCACGTTCTCGTCATACAGGGTGTGCGCCATGAAGCGCGAGATGCGTGAGAAGCGCCTGTCGGTGAGGGAGAACTCGCCGATGCGGTCGGCTCCCTCGGTGGCGATCATCTCGGTGAGGATGCGCTCGTTCTCCTCGGCGCTCGCCTCGGTGACGCGCCCGTCGGCGAAGGCCAGCCGGATCCCCCTGACGAGGTTGCCGTAGCGGTAGAGCGGCTGGTTGAAGCGGATCCAGCCCTCGGTGCCGCGCCAGTCGGGGCTGGTGAACAGCTCGAAGCTCGGGATGTTTCGCCCGCGCCCGCCCAGCCAGCGGCGGCGCTCGCCGACGCTCACCCATAGGTCCACGTCCTCGCCCTGCACGTGCACGCGCTCGATCGCAAGCGCGTCCAGGCGCTCGCGGGCCGCTTCGAGTTCGCTGCCCACCTCGCGCCAGCGCGCGATCGGGTCCTCGTGGTCGAGGAAGCACGCGTGGATGATCTGCTCCCAGTACTCCTGCTCGCTGACGCCCGCCTCGGCCGCCATCGCCGGGGTGCCGTAGAGGCCGAGCGTCCAGCTGAAGCGCCCGTCGTTCTCCTTCTCCCCGCGCCAGTCCATCACCTCGCGCAGCGCCTCGCCGCGGCGCATGATCCTGGCGGGGTCCACGGACTCCAGAGCATGCGGGTCGGCCTCGGCGATCACGGAGACCTGGTGGTCCATCTCGTCCACCAGCCCCCTCAGGTAACGCGAGGGAAAGTGGGTGAGCTGCTCCTCGGAGGCGAGCTCGAAGAACGCGCGCGAGCCGCCGCCGCGCTGCTCCTCGTCGGCGTGGTAGCCGTCGATCACGTGGCCGCCGGCGCGCCAGACGGCGCTGAGCAGCTCCAGGTACAGGGGCTTTGCGCTCTCGGGGGCGCTCACGCGGACCACCTCGCCGGGCCTGATGCCCTCGCCGCCGCCGAGGGCGAAGTTGACGAGGACCGAGGCGTAGCGCTCGAGAATCTGCTGCGGAGGGGTGTAGGTCATCAGAGGACCTTAGTAAGCCGGCCATCGCGGCGTCCCGCCCGCCGCTGAGCAGGAGCGCGCAGCTCAAGGAGATCCGCAGTCCGACCGCGGAAAACCACGGTGTCGCTGGCCGCAACGGATCCGATCGATGGAAATGAGCTCGACCTGGCGTGCGCTCGGCGCACACTCGACCCGGCTGCTCGCCGCGGTGATCCTTCTGTGCGGCGTTGCGCTGTCGCTGATCGGATCGGCGGCGTGGACGGGCAGCGTGCGATCCAACGAGCGCCAGGCCTTCCACACGACGGCCACGGCGGTGGGCGAGACGGCACAGACGCTGCTGCGGCGCGACACCGACTTCGTGGGGACGCTGGACTCGGTTCTGACGGTCCAGCCGCACCTCAGCCAGCAGGCATTCGAAACCTGGTACGCCACCCTGGAAGGACGCAGCCGCCAGGTGGGCGGGCTCGGCACCGGCGTGGTCAGCATCGTGCCTGCGGCGCAGCTGCACTCGTTCCTCGTGCGCCGCGACGCCTCGCCGGGCTTTCGCGCCCTGGTGGGAGGCAGGATCCTGCCGGTGGCGGCGAACCCGGGCGGGCGCTACTGCCTGATGGACTCGAGCGCCGCGGTGCTGGGGACGCTGGGAGCCGAACTGGGCCGGGTGCTGCAGGGCAACTGGTGTGACCCGCACAGTCTCGTCGGCGGCGCGCAGCTGCCGCTGGAGCGGCTGGCCACCGACACGCACAGGCTGCTGAGCTTCCCCGCCTACGCCCAGCACAGCACCTCGGTGGTGTTCGAGATCGCCTACTACAGGCCCGGTGTCCCGCTGATCAGCGCCGCCCAGCGCCGCGCGGCGGTCAGCGGCTGGATCGTGAGCTCCTTCGACATCGGCAAGCTGCTGCGCCTGGCGCTCGGGTCGCACACGGGGCTAGCGGTCTCGCTGCGCCACGCCAACCCCGGCGCGGCTCCTGCGCTGCTCGGCGCCAGGGGCCGGGCTGCGGCCGGCGGCGAGCAGTACTCCTCGACCTTCACCGCCGGCGCGGAAGAGCCGTTCTCGGTCACGGTGCGCGGCGCCGCCGAGGCCGATTCGCTGTCGGCCGCTGCGCAGGGCCTGCTGGTTCTGGCGATGGGATTGGTGGCGACGGTGCTGATGGCGGCGCTCGTGCTTGTGCTGGGACGCTCCCGGGCGCGCGCGCTGGAGATGGTCCGGGAGAAGACCGCGGAGCTGCGCCACCAGGCGCTGCACGACCCGCTGACCGACCTGCCCAATCGCACGCTGGCACTGGACCGTGCGACCCAGATGCTCGCCCGCGCCGCTCGCGCGGGCGCGAGCGTGTCGGCCCTCTACATCGACGTGGACGGCTTCAAGGCGGTCAACGACACCCTCGGCCACGCCGCCGGCGATGAGCTGCTCCGCGTGATCGCCGCTCGCCTGTCGAGCTCGGTCCGCGCGGGCGACACCGCCGCGCGCCTCAGCGGCGACGAGTTCCTGGTGCTCGCGCACGACCCCGGCGGCGAGGCCGGGCCGCCGCTTGCGCGCCGCCTGCTGGCGAAGCTGAGCGAGCCCTACGAGACCGTGCAGGGCACGGAAGGGGCGCTGCGGGTGAGCGTGAGCATCGGCGTGGCGTGCGGGCTGCCCGAGAGCCCCGAGGAGCTGGTGCGCGATGCCGATCTGGCGCTCTACGCGGCCAAGCAGGCGGGACGCGCCCGCTACGCGGTGTTCCGCCCCGCGATGACCGTGGAGGCGCAGCGGCGCGTGGCCCAGTCCGCGGCGCGCCGTGCGTCAGTCCAGCGGCGTGGTGTAGGCGCCGCTGAGGCCGCCGTCGATCAGGAAGGTCGAGGCGGTCACGAAGCTGGACTCCGGGCTGGCTAGGAACAGCGCGCCCTGAGCGATCTCCTGCGCTCGCGCGAAGCGCCCCATCGGCACGTGCACCAGCCGCCTGGCGGCCTTCTCGGGGTCCTTGGCGAACAGCTCGCGCAGCAGCGGTGTGTCCACCGGCCCGGGGCACAGGGCGTTCACGCGCACGCCGCGGCGCGCGAACTCCACGCCCAGCTCGCGCGAGAGCGCCAGCACGCCGCCCTTGGAGGCGGTGTAGGAGATCTGGGAGGTGGCGGCGCCCATCACCGCGACGAAAGAGGCGGTGTTGATCACAGAGCCGCGCTCCGGCCCATCGTTCTCCAGCAGGTGCGGTATGCCGTGCTTGCAGCACAGGAACACGCTGCGCAGGTTCACGCTCTGGACGCGCTCCCACGCCTCCAGCGTGGTCTGGAGCACCGACGCGTCGTCGTTCGGGGAGATGCCGGCGTTGTTGAACAGCACGTCGATGCGCCCGTAGCGCTGGCGCACGCTTGCGAACATGTCCCGCACACCCTCCTCGCTCGTGACGTCGGCCTGCAGCGCCATGTCCCCGGGCGCCCCGTCGAGCAGATCCACCCCCGCCACCGTGGCGCCCTCGCGCTGGAACAGCTCGACGGTCGCCGCGCCGATGCCGCCGCTGGCGCCGGTCACCACGCACACGCGCCCCTGCAGCCTGCCGCTCGCCGACATCATCCCCCCGTTGCGTAGTAGATGGTCTTCAGCTCCGTGTATGCGTCCAGCGCATGCGGGCCCAGCTCGCGCCCATAGCCGGACTGCTTGAAACCCCCGAACGGCGTGGAGACGCGCACCGACGTGTTGGAGTTGATCGACAGCACCCCCGTCTCCACGCCTCGCGCCACGCGCAGCGCGCGCGCGCCGTCGCGCGTCCAGATCGAGCCCGAGAGCCCGTAGACCGAGTCGTTGGCCAGGCGCACCGCTTCGGCCTCATCGGCGAAGGACAGCACGGCTGCGATCGGGCCGAAGACCTCCTCGCGTGCCACGCGCTGCTCCGCCGCCACGGGCGCCATCACCGTCGGCGCGAACCAGAAGCCGGGGCCCTCGGGGGCGCTGCCGCGGAAGGCGACGGGCGCGCCGTCGGCGAGGAAGGACTGCACGGTCTCGCGCTGGGCGGCGGAGATCAGCGGGCCCATCTGCGTGGCCTCATCCAGCGGGTCCCCCACGCGCAGCGCGCGCACATGCGGCTCGAGCAGCTCCAGGAAGCGCTCCAGCGCGCTGTCCTGCACGAGGATGCGAGAGCGCGCGCAGCAGTCCTGCCCGGCGTTGGCGAACACCGCGCCCGGCGCGGCGGCGGCGGCGGCCTCCAGGTCGGCGTCGGCGAAGATGATGTTGGCGGACTTGCCGCCCAGCTCGAGCGTCACGCGCTTGATGCCCGCGGCGGCGCCCGCGGCGATCGAGCGACCCACCTCGGTCGATCCGGTGAACGCGATCTTTGCGACGTCGGGGTGCTCCACCAGCCGCTGCCCGCACGTGCTCCCAGGACCCACCACGACGTTGACCACGCCCGCGGGCAGCCCCGCCGTCAGCGCCAGCTCGGCGAAGCGAAGCGCCGTCAGCGGCGTCAGCTCGGCGGGCTTCAGCACCACCGTGTTGCCGGCCGCGAGCGCCGGCGCGAGCTTCCAGGAGGCGATCGTCAGCGGAAAGTTCCAGGGGGTGATCAGCCCGACGACCCCGACGGGCTCGCGCACGGTGAACGCCTGCCCGCCGGCGACGGGGATCGTGTCCCCCAGCAGCCGCTCCGGCGCCCCCGCGTAGAAGCGGAACGTGTCGACCACCATGCCCATCTCCCCGCGCGCGTCGGAGATCGTCTTGCCGGCATTGCGCGCCTCCAGCACCGCGAGCTCCTCCAGCGCTGATGCGAGCACGTCGGCTAGCGCGTAGAGCAGGCGCGCGCGCTCGCCGGGGGCCAGCGCGCGCCAGGCCGGGAGTGCCTCCCTGGCGCGGGCGACGGCCTCATCGACATCGCCCGCCCCGGAGCGCGCCACCTCGGCGAGCACGCCCTCGGTGGCGGGCTCGAGCACGGTCAGGGTGTCCGTCATCGCTCAGCCGGCCGGTGCTCGAGACGGCCCGGGAATGCAGCCTGCGGTGGCCAACTTCGCGCGCCTCAGGGCGCCTCGGCGATCGCCGGCAGCGAGATTTCGGCGTCCAGCTCGTCGATCGTGCGGATCGGCCCCTTGAATGTCTTTTTGGCTGAGGTCGCGTACCAGATGGTCACCGCGAGGATCGTCCCGATGGTGACGATCGGGGCATAGTTGACTGCCGACCAGTTGAACGCGCTTTCCCACGGGACGCCTTCCGGTGAGAAGGGCAGGCAGAAGATGATCACGCACAGTCCCACCCACACCACGGCGATGGGGTTCACCCATTTGTACTTGCGCCCGAGCGTCCATGTGCCGGCCACGAAGCTCTCGCCTGCGCGCCAGCGCAGGAACACGGGGATCGTGTAGGCGATGTAGAGGCCGATCACGGAGATGGAGGTGACCGCAAGGAACGCCACCGGCGTGCCCAGGTGGTTGGGGAAGTACGCCGGGATCGTCACGATGATCGCGAACAGCACCACGAACAGGACCGCCCAGTTGGGCGTCTTGCTCGCGCTCAGGCGGCGCCACAGGTTGTGCCCGGGCACCGCGCCGTCGCGCGAGAACGCGAACGTCATTCGCGAGGCGCTCGTGACGCACGCAACGCCGCAGAACAGCTGCCCGACGGTGGAGATCAGCACGACCGCCTTGTCGGCGGCGCCGCTTAGCGATGTGGTGAAGATTTCAAGGGCCGGGAAGCCCGATTTGTAGATGGCGACTTCGTGACCCTTCTGGATCGCGAACGTGATCGCCAGCAGCACGATCCAGCCGAAGATCGCCGAGTACAGCACAGAGCGCCAGATGCCCTGGGCGGAGGAGTGTTCGGCGCCGTGCGTCTCCTCTGAGATGTGCGCGGAGGCGTCATAGCCGGTGATCGTGTACATCGTCAGCAGGAACCCGAGCGGCAGGATGTAGATCCAGAATTTCAGCCCGCCGATGGCGCCGCCGGCGAAACCCGATTCGTTGGCCCTGTGACCGAAGACGTAGGAGAGGCTTGCGTGATGGGAGGGGACCACGATCAGGAGCACCACGATCGCCAGCACGCCGGCGATGTTCCACCACGCCGACACGTTCAGCAGCCTCGATATCAGGTGGCGCGAGAACACGTTGATCAGCCCCGCAGCGATGGCGATCACCACGAACATCGCGAAGTTGACGTGGGCGCTGTAGTGCACGTTGGTGCCCGCCGCCGCCTTTACGAAGTTGAAGATGAAGTTGACTTCGTAGAGCCCCAGCAGGTTGATCAGGAAGGTGGCGCTCACGTACACCACCGAGGCCACCACCGCGACCAGGCCGATCAGGTTGAACCAGCCGGTGAACCAGCCCCAGCCCGGCCCGCCCAGGCGGGAGGCCCAGTAGTAGATGCCGCCCGCGGTCGGGTAGGCGGAGGCGAGCTCTGACATCGACACGGCCACCGCCATGATCAGGACGCAGATCAGCGGCCAGGCGATCGAGATCGCGATCGGCCCGCCGTTCTTGAGCGCCTGGCCGTAGGTGGTGAAGCAGCCGGCGAGGATGCAGATGATCGAGAACGAGATTGCGAAGTTGGAAAACCCGCTCCAGCCCCTGTTCAGCTCCTGTTTGTAGCCCAGCTCCGCAAGCTTTCGCTCGTCGCTGCCCAGACTCCCCGCTGCGCTCATCCGCCGACCCCCAGTCGAAGAAAAGGTTTGGTCATCCGTCCTTCGATCGTGACAATAAGCTCGACCGCGGATGGAAGTCAAGGGCAAATGGCCAGAGTCCTTCGGGCTGGTTGCCGACGGATGGCCAACGGCCCGATCGTCAAGCGCCTGCCCTGAAGCCCGCGCCGACGCCGGCTGCACGCCGCAACGCATCGCCGCCGCGCCGCATCGCCGCATCGCCGCATCGGCGCATCGGCGCTTGGCCGCCGTGCGAGTCTCCTGTCGCCGGGCGTCGCTCAGCCGGGCAGCAGCCCGGCGAGCACGTGCTCGGTGCCCTTGAGATGCTCGCTCATCACGCGCATCGCGCGCATGGAGTCGCGCTCGCGCACTGCGGCAAGCAGCAGCCGGTGCTGGGCGTTGGAGGAGGCCAGCACGGCTGGCGGGTGGGCGATGTAGGCGATCAGGTCGGTCATCGCACCCTGCACCTCCGTCATCTCCCTGACAAGGCCCGGCGAGCCGGTCGCCTCGGCCAGCCCCACGTGCAGCCTGATGTCGTGGCGGCGGTAGGCGGAGAAGTCCTCCAGCGCGTCCTCCAGCGCCAGCGCGACCTCGTCGAGGGCGTCGAGGTCGGCGCTGCCGGCGCGCTCGGCGGCCAGCGCAGCCACGCCGAGCTCCACCGCCAGGCGCCTGTCGCAGGTCTCGCGCCAGAGCGAGAGCATCTCCGCCGAGGGCGGCTCGCGCGGCGGCAGCGGATCGGCCACGAAGGTCCCGCCGTGGCGCCCGCGCGTGGCGAACACCAACCCTCCCTCGCTGAGCGCGGTGAGCGCCTGGCGCAGCGTCGAGCGGGCGATGCCCAGGCGCTCGCACAGATCGCGCTCGGCGGGCAGGCGGGCGCCGGGCGCCAGCAGGCCCAGCTTGATCGCGGTGCCGAGCTGGTCGACGGTCTCCTCGAACGCCGTCAGCGAGCGCACCCGCGCGAACACCGCCTCCGACTGCGCCGGCGGCGCCGGCGCGCCGGCGCCGGCGCGACGCTCAGGCTCCGCGGCGGCCATCCGCGCGGCTCCAGCGGACGCTCACAGCCGCTCGAACCCCCTCACGCGCTCCCAGTCGGTGACCGCCGCATCGAACGCCGCCAGCTCCACGTCGGCGGCGTTCACGTAGTGCGCGGTGACCTCCTCGCCGAAGGCCTCGCGGGCGACGGCGCTGTCCGAGAACAGATCGCGTGCCTCGCGCAACGTCTGGGGCACGCGCGCGCGCTCGGACGCCGCGTAGGCGTTGCCCTCCAGCGCCGGCTCGAGCTCCAGGCCGGCGTCCACGCCGTGCAGACCCGACGCGATGATCGCGCTGAGCGCCAGGTAGGGGTTCAGGTCCGCGCCGCCCACGCGGTTCTCGAAGCGCCGCCCTGGGCCGTGGCCGACGACGCGCAGCGAGCACGTGCGATTGTCGTGGCCCCAGGCGACCGCCGTGGGCGCGAAGCTGGTGGAGGCGAAGCGCTTGTAGGAGTTGATGTTCGGCGCCAGCAGCAGCGTCATCTCGCGCAGGCAGTGCAGCTGTCCGGCGAGGAAGGAGCTGAACAGCTTCTCGTCGCGCGCGAACAGCGGCGTGGGCGGGTCGGTGTTCTCGGCCAGCGAGAAGTGGATGTGGCAGGAGTTGCCCTCGCGCTGGTTGTACTTGGCCATGAACGTGATCGCCATGCCCTCCGCCGCGGCGATCTCCTTGGCGCCGTTCTTGAAGATCGCGTGCTCGTCGGCGGTCCGCAGCGCGTCGGCGTAGCGGAAGTTGATCTCGTGCTGGCCGTAGTTGCACTCGCCCTTCGAGTCCTCCACCACCATGCCCGCCGCGCCCATGTGGTTGCGGATGCTGCGGATCAGCGGCTCCACGCGCGCGGTTCCCAGCAGCGAGTAGTCCACGTTGTAGAGATTTGCCGGGCGCAGGTCCACGTAGCCCTTGTGCCAGGCCTCCTCGTAGGTGTCCAGGAACACCATGAACTCGAGCTCCGTGCCCGCATTGGCGCTCCAGCCGCGCTCGGCCAGGCGCGCAAGCTGGCGGCGCAGGATCTGGCGCGGGGACTGCGCGAGCTCGCTGCCGTCCAGCCAGGCCACGTCGGCCAGGCAGATGACCGTTCCCTCCTGCCAGGGCACCGGCCTCAGCGTGTCCATGTCGGGCACCATCAGCAGGTCCCCGTAGCCGCGCTCCCACGAGGCCATCGCGTAGCCCTCCACGGTGTTCATGTCGACGTCCACCGCCAGCAGGTAGTTGCAGCCCTCCGCGCCGTGCTGGGCGACCTCCGCCAGGAAGTGCGACGCCGTCAGGCGCTTGCCCTGCAGGCGCCCCTGCACGTCGGTGATCGCCAGGACGACCGTGTCGATGGCCCCCCGCGCGACCTCCTCCTTGAGCTGCTCGAGGGTCACGCTGTGAAGGTACTGAAAAACGCCCTTTGCGTGGTGCTCGCATGCCGGGGGGCTCCCCTCGGGGCCACGCGGCACGGCGCTGGCCCGGCGCGGGCACAGCGACGCGCCGCGCGCCGTGTAGGCTCACCGCCGGCCGGCGCCCGGGCTCTCCCCCGTGCGACGCCCGCACAGCACTGAAATCCAAGAACAGGGGGAAGGGCCGTGAGCTTGCTAGCCGACTTCAAGAAATTCCTGCTGAGGGGAAACGTGGTGGACCTCGCCGTCGCGGTGGTGATCGGCGCTGCGTTCGGCGCGGTGGTCAAAGCGCTGGTCGGGGACCTCCTGACGCCGATCATCGCGCTGATCTTCGGCAAGCCCAACTTCGGGGCGCTGAGCTTCACCATCAACAGCAGCCATTTCCTCTACGGGGACTTCATCAACAACCTGATCACGTTCGTCAGCATCGCCGCAGCGGTGTTCTTCTTCGTGATCACCCCCATCAACAAGCTGATGGCGCGGCGCGCACAGGAGGACCCCGACACCAAGGAATGCAGCGAGTGCACCACCGCCATCCCGATCAAGGCGAGACGCTGCCCGCAGTGCACGGCGGTGCTGGCGCCCGCAACCTGAGCCTGCGCCCGCAAACCTGAGCCTGCGCCCGCAAACCTGAGCAGGGGCCGGCAAACCTGAGCGTGCGCGCGCAAACCTGAGCGGGCGCCGGCAAACCTGAGCGTGCGCGCGCAAACCTGAGCGGGCGCGCGCATCGCGGCCCGGGCGTCAAGCTTGAGAGGTCCGGGCCGATATCCATGAGGGATGAGGATCCTCACCCGCGAGCCACCTCAGCAGGAGCAGATGCGTGCGCAGCGCGAGTCGCTGGGCCTGCTGCTGAAGGTGGTCGCGGAGCACACGCCCGGGATCCTCGAGCACCTGAATCGGGTAGGCCGCCTGGCGCGCTCGACCGCGCAGGCACTGGGCCTCTCCGAGGATGAGGTCGAGTGCGTGGAGATCGCGGCACGCCTGCACGACGTGGGCAAGCTGGCTATCCCCGACTCGATCCTCGACAAGCCGGGTGAGCTGGACGCGCGGGAGTGGGTGATCATGCGCACGCACGCCGAAGTCGGCGAGCGCATGCTGCTCGCGGCGCCGTCGCTGGCGGACGCCGCCGAGCTGGTGCGCGCCCACCACGAGCGCTTCGACGGCCGCGGCTACCCCGATCGCCTGGCCGGCGATGCGATCCCGCTGGGAGCCAGGATCATCTCGGTGTGCGCCGCGTTTGCGGCGATGATGCGAAACAGGCCGTTCAGCGACGCGATCACCGTCGAGGAGGCCCTTGACGAGCTTGGGCGCTGCGCGGGCGGACAGTTCGACCCGCTGGTGGTCGAGGCCTTCCAGCAGCTGATCCGCCGCGCCACCGCGCAGTCCTAGCCGGCCGCTGCCCGCTGGCGGGTATCCGCTGCGTCAGGGCGCAGCGGGCACCACCACGAGGGGGCCGTCGCTCGGCGGCAGCTGCGCAGTGTCGAACGCGGAGCCATCCAGGCGCTGCACGTGCGCGGCGGCGTCCAGGAACGCGTCGGCGGTTTCCAGAAAGCCGGTGCGCGGCGTGCGGTAGTGCATCGGCACGACCCAGCGCGGGGCCAGCTCAGTGACGATCGCGCCGGCCTGCTCGGCTCCGATCGTGGGGCCGCCGCCGACGGGCAGGAACAGCAGATCGATGCCGCTCAGCACGGCCGCCTGCTCCGGGCGCAGGGCGCTCTGCCCGAAGTCGCCGAAGTGGCACACGCGCAGGCCGTCCAGCTCGAACACGAAGATGGTGTTGGGCCCGCGTTCGGTGCCCGCAGCCTGGTCGTGCTCGGATGCCACCGCCAGCACCTCGCCCAGCGGCGAGCTCAGGCGCCCGGCGGTGGAGCGCAGGATCGCGGGGTCCCCTCCCACCACCTCCACGCCGTTGTGGTCGAAGTGCTCGTGCGTCACCAGCAGCAGGTCCGCGCTCAGCCCCTCGATGGCCGGGTACTCGAACTGGATGCCGCGCTCAGCGGCGGCGGACATGTCGCCGAACGGGTCAAGCGCGACGGTGCCCTCGCCGCTGCTCAGGCGAAACGCTGACTGGCCATACCACTCAACCTGCATGTGTCTCCTCTCTGACTGGGATCCGGGCTGGGCGGGCGGCGCTCCCGTGCCCGGCCGCGCCGTTTTCGTTCTGCGACTGCGCGCCTTCGTCCTCTGAGGCGGGCACCGGTGTGTGCTCGTATTTGCCGCCGCGCATCAGCGAGGCGCCGGCGGCGAGCAGGCAGGCGAGGATGGCGAACGCCAGCGCCTCGTGCAGGCCGGTGCGAAACGGCGTGGCGATCAGGTGCGGGAAGAAGGAGCGGCCCGTCAGCGTGGCCCTGTTGGCGGCCGACAGCGAGGCCAGGGCGTGCGGGCCGAGCAGGCTCTGGACGGCGTTGTAGCCGAGGAAGGCCGCGAACAGGATCGAGACCGGTGGCACGTGCGCCACGCGAGCGGCGGTCGCGGCGGGCACGCCGTGGGCCGCCAGCCCCGCGCTCATGGTGTGCGGCAGGTCGCTGGAGAGGCCGAGGATCATGAGCGTGAAGAAGATCCCGATCGAGAGCACCTGCGCGGAGTTCTGGAAGGTCTGGTTCATGCCGCCGCCCGCGCCGCGGTCGCCGGGCGGCAGGCTGTTCATGATGCTCGCGCGGTTGGGCGAGGCGAACATGCCCATCGACACCCCGTTCAGCGCCAGGATCACCGCGAACACGGGAAACGGGAAGTCGGTGGGCAGCAGGCTGAGCAGCACGAAGCTGAGCGCCGCGCCGAGCATGCCCCCCGTCGCGAACCAGCGCGCCCCGAAGCGATCTGAGAGGTAGCCCGAGGTGGGCCCCGCGATCAGCATCCCGAACGTCAGCGGCAGCATGCAGATCCCCGCCCACAGGGGCGTCCTCGCGAAGCTGTAGCCGTGAAGCGGCAGCCAGATCCCCTGCAGCCAGATGATCAGCATGAACATCAGCCCGCCGCGTGCCACGGCTGAGAGGAACGTGGAGAGAGTCCCGAACGTGAATGCCCTGATGCGGAACAGCGGCAGGCGGAACATCGGCTCGGCGACTCTCCGCTCGATCATCGCGAAGGCCACCAGGCACGCCGTCCCGGAGGCGAGCAGCGCGATCACCCGGGGGCTGCCCCAGCCGGTGGCGTGGCCGCCGTAGGGGCGGATGCCGTAGGTGACGGACACCATGATCAGGATCAGCCCCAGCGCGAAGCTGATGTTGCCCGGCCAGTCGATGCGCGCGCGTTTGGGCTGGCTGCGCTCCTCGAGCTTCAGGTAGGCCCACACCGTTCCGAACAGCCCCACCGGGACCGAGATCAGGAACACCAGCCGCCAGTCGATCGGCGCGAGGATGCCGCCGAGCACGAGGCCCACGAACATGCCGCTGACTGCCACGATGTTGTTGATCCCCAGCGCCATCCCGCGCTGGTTGGCGGGAAACGCGTCCGTGATGATCGCCGCGGCGTTGGCGAGCAGGAACGCCGCGCCGATCCCCTGCACCACCCGGAATACGATCAGGAAGGTGGCGCCCGGCGCACCCGTCAGCCAGTCCACCGAGAGGATCAGCGAGGCAAGCGTGTAGATGACGAAGCCCATGTTGTACATGCGCACGCGCCCGAACATGTCGCCCAACCGGCCGAAGCTGACGATCAGCACGCTCGAGACCACCAGGAAGCCCAGGATCATCCACAGCAGGTAGAAGCTGTTGGCCGGCACGAGCGGATCCAGGTGGATGCCGCGGAAGATGTCCGGCATCGCGATCAGCGTGATCGAGGCGTCCAGGGTGGCCAGCAGCACGCCCAGCGTGGTGTTGGACAGCGCGATCCACTTGTAGCGGTCCCCGCGCGGCTGCTCCGAGACGCCCGCCGCGGCCGTGGGTGCGCCTGCGGCGTCGCCCGCGAGGGTCGCCGGTCGTCTGCGGTCGCTGATGGGCATGCTGTCGCTGAGGATAGGTGCCCGCGGTGCGTCCCACGGCACGCCTGCGGGAGCGGCGCGACCCGGCGCCGCAGGTGTGCAGCACGATCGATCAGCTACCCCACCACGGCCGCGCAAATCAGGACGCGGTCGGCCCGATCGGCTCTGAGGACTCGGCTCAGCGCACCGCGGGCACGTGCGGGCGCCCTGCGCCGGCGTGCTCAGCGATCAGGTGTGCTGCGTCCTGAGGGGGCAGGGGCCGGCCCAACAGATATCCCTGTGCGAGATCGCATCCCAGATCCCTGACGGTGTCCAGCTGCTCGGTCTCCTCCACCCCCTCGGCGACGGTGACGAGCGAGAGGACCTGGCCGATGTTGACGATCGCCTCCAGCAGCTCCGCCGCGGTCGCGGCGTCGTGCTCGCCGGAGGACACGAAGCTCTTGTCCACCTTGAGGATGTCCACGGGCATGTTGCGCAGGTTGGATATCGACGCGTACCCCGTCCCGAAGTCGTCGATCGCCAGGCGCACGCCCAGGTCCTTGAGCGCGCGCAGCGTGGCGAGTGTCTCGGCGGAGCTTTCGATGAACGAGCTCTCGGTGACCTCCAGGACCACCCGGCCGGGGTCGATCTCCGACTCCAGCAGCGCTTCGCGCACGTCGTCGAGCAGGCCCGGGGCTCGCAGCTGCACCGCGGAGACGTTGACCGAGATCTTCAGCGGCCGCTGGTGCGGATGGGCCGCCGACCACGCCGCCGCCTGGGTGAGCGCCTCGAACAGCACCCAGCGGCCGATCGGCACGATCAGGCCGGTCTCCTCCGCGAGCGGGATGAAGCGGTCGGGGGCCATCAGCCCGTGCTCGGGGTGGCGCCAGCGGATCAGCGCCTCGAAGCCGTCCAGCCGTCCCGTCTTGGCCTCGCACTCGGGCTGGTAGAAGAGGCACAGCTCGCCGTTGTCGAGCGCCCGGCGCAGGTCCGCCTGCAGCCTGAAGCGCTCGCGCGCGTGCATGTTCATGCTCGGCTCAAACAGCTGCACGGCGTTCTTGCCGGAGCCCTTGACCGTGTAGAGCGCAACGTCCGCGTCGCACAGCAGCTGGTCGAAGTCCGTGTTGGGCACCGTGTCGATCGCAATGCCCACGCTGACTGTGACGCGATGGGAGTTCCCCTCGATCTCGATCTCACCCTCGAGCGCCTGCGCGATGCGCCTGCCGAGCGCCATCGCATCCTCGGGCGCGGGCGCCGGATCCATCAGCACCACGAACTCGTCACCACCCAGGCGCGCCACCGTGTCGCCGGGGCGCACCTCCGCGCGCAGGCGCTCGGCGACCGCGCGCAGCAGCAGGTCGCCGGTGCGGTGCCCGAAGCCGTCGTTGATCAGCTTGAACGCGTCCAGGTCCAGCACCATCAGCGCCACCGCTCCGCCGCCGCGAAGCGAGCGCGCAAAGGCCTGCACGGCGCGGTCGCTGAGCAGTGCGCGGTTGGGAAGCCCCGTGAGGTCGTCGTGGAACGCCTGTTCGCGAAGCTGGTCGGCCAGCGCCACGCGGTCGGTGTCGTCGCGGGTGTTCAGCACGAAGCCCCCCACCGCGGGGTCGGCGAGGAGGTTGGTGACGGTGGACTCCGCGCTGCGCAGGCGCCCGCTCGAGTCGATCAGCCTCCACTGCACCGGCGCGATGTGCTCCTGCTCGGGGTGAGCCAGCGCCAGCGCCTCGACGATGCTCTCCTCGGCCGGCCGGCCGAACACCTCGAGGCCCCTGCCGAGCAGCTCCGCGGGCGCGAACCCGAACAGCGTCTGTGCCGAGTCGCTCGCGTAGCGGATGGTGAGGTCTGCGCCCACCACCAGCACCAGGTCGGAGGAGTGCTGAACGAGCGCACGGTAGTAGCGCTCGGTGCGGTCCAGCGCCGCCGTTCGCTCATGCACGCGGTTCTCAAGGTCGGTGGTCAGCGCGTGGTTCTCATAGATCACGATCACCAGCAGCGCCAGTCCCAGCAGCACGTCCGCGCCCATGATCCCGATCAGCGCATTCTCAGAGTCCAGGTGCCCTTTGGACAGCAGGCTCGACAGCACCATCAGGATGCCGCCGATCGCGGGCAGCGCGGGCACCATCAGCACCAGCTTGCTGTCCACCGCCCGGCGTGTGCGCAGACGCCGCCGCGGCACCCGTGCCGCGGCCACGGCGATCAGCAGGAACCCGGCCACCCAGCCGGTCTGTATCGGCGAGACGCTCGGGGCGCTGGGGTCGACTTCGGTGAGGTACCACCAGGAGGAGTCGGCCACCGCCAGCAGCGCTATGCCCGCCGCCAGCAGCGCGAGCCCCGCGGGAGGCTGCAGCCGGTTGCGCAGCATCGCGAAGAACACGCCCGCCAGCGAGATTGCGTCGAGCACGGGGTAGGAGAAGTTGACGAGGCCGGAGAAGTCCAGCGACCCGCTTTTGTCGAGCACCGAGCCGATCACCAGGCTCCAGCTGCAGAGCAGGAAGCCGCTGGCCATGAACAGCCCCTCAACGACGGTGCGCAGCTGCGAGAGGCGCCCGGCGGGCGTCCTGATGAACGCCAGCAGGCCCGCGATGATCACCGCGTAGCCCAGCAGGAACGCCAGATCCGCCGCCGACGGTTCGGGGACGTGGGTGTCCAGGCCGATTTCATATACGCACGTGATCACCTCGCCGACCGCCCACAGGGCCATGCCGATGCCCAGCAGCTGCCAGGCCACAACCCTGCGCCGCTGTGGCGCTGCGTCGTCCTGCGAGCCCGCCGCCCCGGGCGAGGACCGGTGCGGGCCCTCCGCCTGGCGCCGGCGGGACTCCATCCGCGCCCTCAGCACGCAGGCCAGCGCAGCGAGCGCCGCAGCTGCCACTTCGCCGCTGTCGCTGACGTCGATCCACAGCGGCGAGTTGCCGCTGTGCACGGTGGTCAGCACGGCATAGACCGCCACCACGGCGGCCAATGCGGGCCACAGCAGCCACGAGCCCAGAAACGCTCCGAGCACGCCCGGCTCTCCGGTCCTCCGGCGGCGTTGCGGGAATTCACGCACGATCCACCGCCCGCGTCGCGCGCGCGCGGGCGCGCGCGGGTGTTATGTCGATGTCGAGTCTCCCGTCCATGGGCCCCGACTGGTATCGGCAGCGCGCGCGTGCAGCGCGAGCTTTCGCCCTGCAAATCGGCCACACGCACGCTCGCGTTCACAGCGCCGCGACGATGCGCGGCGAGAGCGCACCACGGACACGGCGGCGCCCGGCCGCGGGCGGGCGACCGGACCGGGGCGAGGGCCGCTCAGCCCGCCTTCGCGCGCAGCTCCGGCGCGGGCGCGAGCAGCTCGCCCACCGCCGTGAGCAGCTCTTCGCGCGTGAACGGCTTGCTCACGAACGGCGCCGCCTCGGGCAGGTCCTCGGGGCGGGCAACGTAGCCGGAGGTGAACAGCACCGGCAGCTGCGGCCGCGTCTCGCGCAGCCTCTGAGCGAGACGTGCTCCGGACATGCCGGGGAGGACCACGTCGGTGAGCAGCAGATCGATGCCATCGGTGTCGCCGCCGGCGATCTGGATCGCCTCGGCGGGATCCGCGGCGCACAGAACCGTGTAGCCCGCGGCCGCCAGCAGGCGCGCGGCGATCTCACGCAGCGCGCGCTCGTCCTCGACCAGCAGAATCCGCCCTGCGGAGCCGCTGCGCTTGGGCGGCGAGTCGACCTGGGCCACCTCGCGACGCCGTTGCGCCGCCGGGCTCTGCTTCGCTGCGTGCGCGGCGGGCGCGGGCACCGCGGGCCAGTGCACGATCACCGCCGTTCCTGCGCCCGGCTGGGAGTCGATCTCCACGCGCCCGCCCGCCTTGGTGACGATCCCGTAGACCGTCGCCAGACCCAGCCCGGTCCCGGACCCGGTGGGCTTGGTGGTGTAGAAAGGCTCGAACGCGCGCGCCGCCACCTCCGGGGGCATGCCGGTGCCGCTGTCGGCCACGCGCAGCAGCACGGAGCCCTCGCCCTCACCGCGCGTGGCGGTGATCGTGAGCGTGCCTCCGTCTGGCATGGCGTCGCGGGCGTTGACCGCCAGATTCATGATCACCTGCTCCAGCTGGGCGGGATCGGCGCTGATCCACAGCGAGTCATCCACGTCGACGTGCAGCGCGATGTTCTCGCCGATCGTTCTTGCGAGGATCCTCGTAAGCTCGGCAACGCGCTCCCCCGCGTCGAGCACGACCCTGCCGGCCTGCGGGTCCTGGCGCGCGAACAGCAGCAGCTGGCGCACCAGCGCCGCCGCGCGCTCGGCGGCCGCACGGATCTCGCCCACCTCCGCCGCGGCCTGGCCCTCGATCGCGGCGAGCGCGAAGTCCGCGTGGTTGAGGATCACCGCGAGCAGGTTGTTCATGTCGTGCGCCACCCCGCCCGCCAGGGCGCCCAGGCTGTCGAGCCGCTGGGTCTGGGAGAGCACGCGCTCCATCTGCTTCTGCTCGCTGATGTCCCTGGTGATGGACGCCGCGCCGACCACCCGCCCGTTGGCGTCGCGGATGCCCGAGACGCTGATGGAGACCTCCACGGTCTCCCCGCCCCCGCGCACGCGCGTGGTCTCATAGCGCTTGACGCTCTCCCCCTCGAGCACCCGGCCCAGCACCTCGCGCTCCTCCGGGCTTGCACCCCTGACCACATCCGGGCCGTGCCGGCCGAGCGCATCCTCGGAGGGGATCCCGTACAGCTCCTCCGCGCCGCGGTTCCAGCTGGTTATCTCACCGGTCCTGTCCACCGTGACGATTGCGTCGCTTGAGGACTGCACCACCGCGGCGAGCCTCCTGAGGTCCGAGGCCACCGCCGCACCGGTGGCCACCGCCGTGGCCGCGCTGGCGGCGAACGCCTCCAGCAGCCGCAGGTCCTCGAGGCTGAACTGCGGGCCCCCCTTGACCCTGTCCACCGCCAGCAGCACCCCGTAGGTGCGATCGCGGAAGATCAGCGGGACGATCAGGCCGTCCTCGGCGCGCACCCCGCGGGCCCCCAGCCCGTGCTCCTCGAAGCGGGCGCGGTTCAGCTCGTCGGTCAGCCGCTGGGTGCGGCGCGTGCGCAGCGCATGATCGGCGACCGAGCCCTCCAGCGCCACGCGCGTGCCGAGCAGGCCGGCGGGCAGCTCGCCCGCGCCCGCCGCCACCAGCAGCTCGCTGTCCTGCAGCAGCTCGATCAGCAGCACGCGAGCGTCGACCACTGCGCGCCCGCGCTTGGCCACCAGCTCCAGGATCGAGTCGAGGTCGGTGCGACCGCCGACCGCCCGCGTGATCTGCGTCGTGACCTCCAGCGCGGCCACGGTTCGCTCGAGCTCCTCGCGGCGCTGGCGAACGCCGGTGTAGCGCTCGGCGTTCTCGATCGCCTCACCGGCGATGTCAGCCAGCATCAGCAACGCCTGCTCGTCGGAGTCGCTGAACTGCTCCCCGCCGGCCTTCTCGGTCAGGTAGAGGTTGCCGTAGGCCTGCCCACGCACGAACACGGGAGCGCCCAGGAACGTGCTCATAGCGGGATGACCGTCGGGAAAGCCGTAGGAGCGGGGATGGCGCCCCACATCCTCCAGGCGCAGCGGCCGCGGATCCCTGATCAGCTCACCGAGCACCCCCCGCCCGCGCGGAAGGGGCCCGATCGCCTGGCGCTCGTGCTCGGCGATGCCCGCCACGATGAAGCGCGCGAGCTCGGACCCGGGGTCGCCGCCATCGCCGGGATCGCCGAGCACGCCGATCGCCGCGTAGCGGGCGCCCGTGAGCTCGCGGGCTCCCTGCAGGATCTTGTCGAGCAGCTGCTCGAGATCGAGCTCGCCGAGCACGCTCTTGGCGACGCTGAGCGCCGCTTCGGCCTCACGCTCCATAACGTGGATCCTACCTCGGCCCCGCATTCGCCTGATTCGCGCGATTCCTGTCTGCGGAACGCGGTTGCGTGGGGGCGCGCGCCCCGCCCGGACGCGCTGCGCGGCGAGCGTTCATCCCGCACCCTCCGGCGCGTCCGGGCCGATCAGGCCGCGTTCGAGCGCGTATGCCACCAGCTGGGCGCGGCTGACGCGACCGAGCTTCTGCTGGATGTGGGCGCGGTGACTCTCCACCGTGCGCACCGAGATCTCGAGCGCCAGCGCGATCTCCGTGTTGGTGTGCCCGCGCGCGATCATTTCCAGGACGTCCGTCTCGCGTGAGGTCAGCCGGTTGCGTGCCACGCGCGAGGAGTCGCTGGCCAGCCACGAGCGCAGCCGCGGGATCACGTGCGTCTCGCCGCGCGCCGCGCGCCGCAGCGCCTCGGCCAGCTCCTCGCCGCTTGCCACCTTCGGCACGTAGGTGAGCGCGCCGGCGGCGAGCGCCTCGCGGACGAACCCGGCGTCCTGCTGCATGCTCAGCACCACGATGTGCGTGCCGGGAGACTCGGCGCGAACGGCCATGATCTGCTCGAGCGAGGGCCCCGCCGGACCGTCGAGGTCCAGCAGCAGAACCGCCGGGCCGCGCTGCCTGACGATCGGTCGTGCCGCCTCGATGCCGTCGGACTCGGCGATCACGACGAACTCGCCCGCGCTCTCAAGCAGCTTCCTGAGGCCGCTGCGCACGACCGCCTGGTTGTCTGCAATGACGACCTCGAGCGGCTGGGAGCCGCCGGCGTGAGGGTCCGCGCGCGCGCCCGGGCAGCGATCCGAAACGGGCGCCGCCGGGCTGTCGTCGCCGAGCATCAGCCGCCCGCCGAAGCCCGGCGAGCAGATGGCTGCGTGTCCGGGTCACGGCTGCGGTGGCGCGAGGACGCCTCTGGGGGGTAGTGGACGCCCCCGCGCCACCATCGACGGGCTGGAGGTGAGGGTGAAGACCTCCGCACCGTCCTGGTCGGAGACCCTAGGGCTGGCGGGCCGCCGTCCAAGCGGAATCCCGGGTGTTGAGAACACATCACGCCGCGGCACCGGCAGCTGCGGCTGCCGGAGCGGGCCCCGGTGAGGGCTTTGGCGGCGGTTGCGAACATCATGTCCGTGAAAAAGGTTTGGCGAGCGTGCGGCTGCCGCCCACGTTCCAGGTGCACCTCCGGATCGGCTGCGACACCGCGCCGGCCGTGCGACCCCCCTCCTTGAGCGCCATTCCAATGGCGGCCCAGTGTCGATTATCTGGAACTTCGCGAGCTATCTTAACCGGTTGCCGCGGAGTTGGCAATTCCGTAGTTTCCCCGGATCGCAGGCGCTGCGCCGCGCAGTTGGCCCTCGCTACGGCTGTTCGGAGCGTCGGGCCCGCCGGCCCGACGGGGGTGTGGTGGTGGTGGTTTAGAGCCAGCCGCGCTCGGTGGCGATGAGGACTGCTTGGGCGCGGTCGACTGCGCCGAGCTTGCCGTAGATGTTGTGCAGGTGGGTTCTGACGGTGCTGGTGGAGAGCGTGAGCTCGTGCG